>ENA-OUQC01000003-OUQC01000003.1-human-gut-metagenome-genome-assembly--contig:-NODE-3-length-347696-cov-22.646705_pt1 | contig 347696 bp, 312 predicted proteins | sample MGYA00237942_ERZ548815 | MGnify/ENA primary metagenome ERZ548815 (study PRJEB26490, sample SAMN05194722) | human gut metagenome | biome: terrestrial biome; feature: human-associated habitat...
TACCGAAAGGGAGCGCACTCTCGTCATCACGCCCTCGTTCAGCTCAGGGTATTCCCTGTAGAGCTTTTCACTCACGCAGAGCTCCAGCACTGCGTCACCCAAAAACTCCAGCCTTTCATTGTGTACGCTGCCGTTGCCGTCACCCTTCACATAAGACGTATGTGTAAGGGCCGTATTCAAAAGCTCTGTGTCTTTAAATTTATAGCCAATTGCCGCTTGCAGCTCATTGAGCTTTTGCAGCCTCGCAAATTCCAGCTCCATTTGCTTCCTCCATACCAAAGTACCCGCATCCACCATAAGATGCGGGTACTGTTTGAAGTATAGTTATTTGTTCATTACCCTTAATATATCGCCTACAGTATGTACGTTTGGCAGCTCCTCCTCGGGAACCTGAATTCCATACTCCTGCTCAATATCCATTATAAGCTCCACAACGTCAAGTGAATCGGCCTTGAGGTCTTCCACAAGCCTGGAATCCATGGTTATGGACTCCTCGGGGATATCCATCTGCCTGGAGAGCATTTCGCGAATCTTTTCAAAAGTCATATATAATACCGCCTTTCTGATTATACCAATAAGCAACTATAGTTTAGCCGCATATTATTTTGATGTCAATCCTCTATTCAGTCCGCTACCTCGGGCAGCGACTTTACGGCGCGGCGTATGGTTTCGTTGGTGCCGCTGGAAGCAAAGCTCCGCGCCTGACCCAGCGCCGCCGCAAATGCCTTGGCATTTGAGCTGCCGTGTGCCTTTATCACACCCCCGTCAATACCCAAAAGGGGCGCCCCGCCGTACTCGGTATAATCCATTACCTTTTTGAAGCGCCTGAAGGCGGGCTTCGCCATTGCGGCGCCCAGCTTGCTGAGCGTATCTGCCATGAGCTCTTTTTTGAGCATACCCATTAACGTGGCGGCAAGGCCCTCTGTATATTTAAGGACGATGTTTCCCGCGAAGCCGTCGCAGACTATGGCGTCAAAGCCGCCTGAGAGTATCTCCCTCGCCTCGCAGTTTCCGGCAAAGTTCACGGGCGTCTGCTCCAGTAACTTATAGGCAGCCTTGGTAAGCTCGTTTCCCTTTTCGGCTTCCGCGCCGTTGTTGAGGAGGCCCACCCTTGGGTTATCCACACCCATTATATCGTGCATGTACGCAGACGCCATCACGGCAAACTGCTGAAGGTACGAGGGCTTGCAGTCAACGTTTGCGCCGCAGTCCATTATAAGCACACAGCCCTTTTCCGCCGGGAACACCACTCCTATGGCCGGACGCTTTACTCCTTCGATGCGCTTTATTATGAATGTGGCTCCCGCAAGCACTGCGCCAGTGCTGCCTGCCGATACCACGCAGTCAGCCTTCCTGTCGCGCACAAGCTCCATGGCTTTTACGAGGGAGGAGTCCTTCTTTTTTCGTATGGCAAAGGTCGGCTGCTCGTCGCAGGATATTATTTCGGGTGCGTGAAGAATGTCCACACGTGTACCATCATACTGATACTTTTCAAGCTCAGCCTTTATTCGCTCCTCGTCGCCGCAGAGGGTAACGGACATATCGGGATACTTTTTCAGGGCATCTATGCAGCCTTCTACTACCGCCTCAGGGGCATTGTCGCCGCCGAAAGCATCAACAGCTATTCTCATCTGTCGTCTCCTAATATAATACTAAGGAATATTATACAATATTTTTAACTAAAACAAAAGAGGCCCTTTTATCGGGAGCCCCTTGAGTTTTAAAATTTTCAGGCGATATCAGTCCTTATCCACTGCAACTGCCTGCTTGCCGTCGTAATAGCCGCACTTTTTGCATACACGATGAGCCAGCTTGGGCTCATGGCACTGCGGACATTCCACGATACCGGGAACGGTCAACTTCCAATGGGCTCTGCGCTGGTCGCGCCTTGCCTTAGACGTTTTTCTCTTAGGGACTGCCATGGTTACACCTCCTTATCGTGATACAACAGCTGCTCCAGAGCGGAGAAAGGATTTTCCTTCTCTTTCTCTCTAACACAGGAACACTGAACTGTGTTCAAATCGCACCCGCAAACCGGGCAAAGCCCCTTACAATCCTCGCTGCACTTGCTGAAAGCAGGCAGATTGAGGAATAAGTCGTCAAGGAGCATCTGGCTGACATCCAATTCCTCGCCGGTGTAGCCGTAGCATTCGCTGTCCGGCTCCGGCTCCCGGAGAAAGCGCTCGTCGAAGTCGAAGGTAAGCTCCTCGATGAAGGGCTTGCCGCAAAGGGCGCACTCGGAATCCAGCCTCGTGGTAGCCGTACCCTTGAAACTGAAGCCCTCGCCGTCAAAGAAGTACTCGCCCTCTACCGTAAGCGGAGCGGCGAATTTAAGCTCCCTGCCGAGATATTCCTGCCTGTCGAGGATCACATCCTCATGGCATCTGCCTATCCGGCCCGGCTGCTTGAGTTCCTGTGCAACGTTAAGCTTCATACTTATCCTTTCAAGAGCACACCTTATGTATTTTATATAAAAGGCGCTAATTTGTCAACTGGTTATTTTGTGACGAGCCTTGCGGTATCCCTTGCGATGGTCATTTCCTCGTCGGTGGGGATAACAAAGATCTTTACCTTGCTCTCGGGCTTGCTTATGCAGACTTCTTCGCCCCGGGGACAGGTCATGTTGTAATCGAAATCGGCTACTATGCCCATGTACTCCATATCCTTGAGGATGTCCCTGCGCACCTCGCGGTCGTTCTCGCCTACGCCGGCAGTGAATACGATAGCGTCAGCACCGTTGAGGGCTGCCGCGTATGAGCCGATGTACTTCTTTACGGCATATACGAACATATCGAGGGCCAACTTGGCGCGCTCATCGCCCTTCTCTGCGGCGGCGCCCAGATCGCGGAAGTCGCTGGAGATGCCGGAGATGCCCAGCATACCGCTCTTCTTGTTCATGTAGGTATCCATCTCCTTGGCGGTCATGCCGGTCTTATCCATCAGGAAGGGCATGATGGCGGGATCGATGCTGCCGCAGCGGGTACCCATGGGAAGGCCCTCAAGAGGGGTAAGTCCCATGGAGGTATCCACGCACTTGCCGGCCTTGGAGCAGCTAACGCTGGAGCCGTTTCCCAGATGGCAGGTGATGACCTTTGCATTGGGGTTGCCCAGCAGCTCAAGGGCACGGCCGGTGACGTACCTGTGGGAGGTTCCGTGGAAGCCGTAACGGCGTACCTTATAGTTCTCGTATGCCTCGTAGGGCAGAGCGTACATATAATGAGACTTCTCCATGGCCATGCCCCAGCCGGTATCGAATACCGCTACCATGGGTACGCCGGGCATGACGGCCATGCAGCCGCGGATGCCCATAAGGTTGGCGGGATTGTGGAGAGGTCCGAGAGGAATGCAGTCCTCAATTGCCTTAAGAACTTCGTCGTCGATGAGGATAGGATCATACAGCTTCTCGCCGCCATGGAGCACGCGATGGCCCACCGCGTCTATCTCACTCATGTTCTTTATTACGCCGATCTCGGGATCCGCAAGAACCTCCAGAACCATGGCGATAGCGTCCTCGTGGTTCTTCATGTCCTGCTGCTTCTCGTACTTGTCGCCCTTGGCGGACTTGTAGGAGATCATGGAGCCGGGTATTCCTATGCGCTCACAGATGCCCTTTGCTATCACGCTGCTGTGATCGAGATCGATGAGCTGATACTTCAGGGAAGAGCTGCCTGCGTTGATTACGAGAATTTTCATTTATGTTTTTCCTCCGATAATGATTACATATTCTGTGCCTGAACGGCGGTAATGGCAACGACGGATACTATATCGTCAACGCTGCAGCCGCGGGACAGGTCGTTGATGGGCTTTGCGAAGCCCTGGCAGATGGGGCCTATGGCCTCTGCGCCTGCCAGACGCTGAACCAGCTTATAGCCGATGTTGCCCGCCTGCAGGTCGGGGAAGATCAGTACATTGGCCTTGCCGGCAACAGGGCTTCCGGGGCTCTTGAGCTGGCCGACTTTTTCGACCAGAGCAGCATCCGCCTGAAGTTCGCCGTCCACGTTAAGCTCGGGAGCAAGCTCGTGTACCAGCCTGGTAGCTTCCGCTACGCGATCCACGTTCTCGTGCTTGGCGCTGCCCTTGGTGGAGAAGGAAAGCATGGCTACGCGGGGCTCCATTCCGCAAAGCGCCTTTGCGCTCTGTGCGGAGCTGATGGCTATGGCGGCCAGTTGCTCTGCGGTAGGGGCGATATTTACCGCGCAGTCGCCAAATACCAGCACGCCATGGTCACCGTAGGCCTTGTTGGGAACTTCCATGATAAAGCAGCTGGAAACGGTGGATACGCCCTTTGCGGTCTTTATTATCTGGAGGCCGGGGCGGAGTGTGTTGCCGGTGGTATTTATAGCGCCGGAAACGAAGCCGTCAGCCTTGTCATCGTAAACCATCATAGCGGCGAAAAACAGGGGGTCGAGCATGGTCTTCTGCGCCTGCTCAAGGGTAACGCCCTTCTTCGCGCGCATTTCAGCGAACTTCTCGCAGTATCCGGGATACAGCTCAGAGGCAGCCGGGTCGATCATTGCAATGTCGTCCACGTTCACGTTGAACCTGGCAGCGGCAGCCTTGATATCCCCGCTTTTGCCGATAAGGGTAACCTTGGCGATGCCCTGATCGGTTATCAGCCTTGCGGCCTGAACGGTACGCTCCTCACTTCCCTCGGGAAGCACTATGTGCTTTACGTCAGCTTTTGCTTTTGCTTTGATGGTGTCGATGATAGACATTATTCCGTCTCCTTTCAAAAATCTGCTTTATGATACTTCCGTTATAAGCATACCTAGACTTTTGTATTATAGCATAAGTTTTCCAAATACAACAGCGCATAAACAAATTTCCCGCTTATTTTTCCCCTTTTCCCCCGGGCTTGGCTATCGTATAATGTAAGCATGAAATCAGTGGGAATAATAGCCGAATACAACCCCTTTCACAACGGCCACGCCTATCAGCTGCAAAAAGCCAAAGAGGCGTCCGGCGCCGATTTTGCCGTTGCCGTAATGAGTGGGGACTTCGTGCAGCGGGGCGAGCCCGCCATGTTCGAAAGGCGGCTTAGGGCCAGGTGGGCCCTCGAGAACGGCGCGGACATGGTCATAACGCTGCCCGCTCCCTTCGCCCTTGCCAGCGCCGAGGCATTTGCTCTCGGCGGCGTAACGCTGCTTTCAAGAAGCGGCATAGCGGATTCCATAGCCTTCGGCAGCGAATGCGGCGATACGGTTCTCCTTTGCCGCGCCGCGGACATACTGAGCGACGAGCCGGACGAGCTGAAGGCGCTTATAAGGTCAAACATTTCCCGGGGCCTTTCTTACCCTGACGCCAGGGCGCGTGCCTTCGGTGAGTACCTTCCTCCCGAGCTTGCATCAGTGTTTTCTTCCCCAAACGACATACTTGGCATAGAATATATCCGCGCCATACGCCGCATTGACGCCACTCTGCAGCCCATCGCCATAGGCCGCACCGGCGTTGCCCACGACAGCGCCCACACCTGCGGCGGATTTACCAGCGCGTCAAATATACGGCGATTGATCGTCTCAGGCGAATCGGAGTACATAAAGTCTTATATTCCAGAAGGCATTTACGAAGATATGCTCAGCGTTTTGGGTCGCACCGCCCCCATTATGCTGCAAAGCCTCTCCCGGGAGACCGTATATGCCCTGCGCCGCATGAGCAAGGAACAGCTCAAGTCGCTGCCTGACGTAACGGAAGGCCTTGAAAACCTGCTCTATTCCGCCTGCCGTAAATACGCTGATATCGGCTCCGTACTCACTGCGGTAAAAAGCCGCCGTTACACCATGGCCCGCCTCAAGCGCATATGCATGTGCGCCCTGCTCGGCATTTACGGCAGTCCTATAAAAAAGCTGGACAGCCTGTTCATACGCGTGCTTGGCATACGCCGCGAAGCGCAGTCTCTCCTCTCCGTCCTGCACGAAAAATCAGAGCTGCCCGTGTTCACACGCTACGGAGACGTATCAAAGCTCAATGAAAGACAGTCGGAGCTTATGGCGCTGGAAGTGCGCTGCGCCGACACAGCGGCATTGGGCAGGCCCTCCCCTTCACCTGTGAAGTCCGACTTTTCCTATCCTCTGATTATAGTTTGACCACCGCTCCGCATACACATAACTGACCGTATGCGGAGGTGTTATCTTGAAAAGGCTCGTCACATATTCGGTATGCGCGCTTTGCTGCTGCGTATTGTTCCTGTACAGCCCTGCCGCAGTCTCATGGGCCTCGGCAGGCTTTTTGATCTGGCGCGATTCGCTCCTGCCCGCCCTGCTGCCATTTTTCGTCTGCGCCAGCGTAATGCAGAATGCCGGCGTATCCGGCAGGCTGGAGCACGCCTCGCTCATATTCCTTTCCCTCATCTCCGGCGCGCCGGCGGGAGCAAGGCTCCTTTCGGGCTACGGCGAGCCTGACGCCCGCTCCGCCGCCATACTCAACAACGTCAGCCCCATCTTCATATACGCCTCCTTCTGCTCCGGCATGGTCGGCTGCCCGCGGCTTGCGCTTTACATACTTCCGGCGCAGTTTTTATCCGCAGCAATAATGCTGCTTCTCTTTCCCATACACATAAAGCCCCGCCCGCAGGCATCCTTTTCTTCTCCCCTGCGTCTCCTGTCGAACGCCCTGCAGAGCAGCGTTTCCGCAATGCTTAACATATGCGCCGCTCTGGTGTTCTTCTCGGCGCTCATGGGCGGATTCGGAGCCATGCTGGGCGCAGGCATTAGCGGCTCCCTGTCAGGCGCTGTGCTGTACGGAATGCTGGAAATGGCAGGCGGAAGCGCAGCGCTGAGCAAGCTCGGCATAGGCATGCGGCCCCTTGGAACCGCCGCAGCATTCGTTTTTTCCTTCGGCGGGCTGTGCGTCTACGCCCAGTCGCTGACTTTTGCCCCGCTGCCCTTCCTCCGCTATTTTTCGACGAAGCTGATGCAGGGCGCCCTTTCCGCAGCCATAGCCTATATTTTTCTCACGCTGTTTCCACTGCCGCAGCCGGTGTACCGTTCCGTCACGGCGGATACGCTGCTGCACAATACGCTGTCCATTGCCGCGGCGCTGGGCGCTATGCTCATGGCGCTGTCCGTAGTGATGATGATAGGGGCGGCGGGGCGGTACAAAAAAGCCAAAAGAAAAAGCGCCCCGAATTGAATCGGAGCGCAGTAAAGCTCAGGCTTTAGTCGTCAAAATCGTCATCGTCTTCGTCGTCGAAGTCGTCATCATCGAAGTTCTTGTGCTTCTTGAACAGGCCGAACAGGAAGCCGCCCTTCTTGTCGTCCTCTTCCTCGTCGTCATCGTAATAATCGTCATCGTCCTCGTCGTCGATGTTGTCTACGGGCTCGGCTGCCTTGCGCCTGCCGCGGTTGCTCTCGGATACAGAGTTGCGGGGCTCGGGCTTAGGCTGGGGAGATACCGGCTTGCGTGCGGGCTGCGCCGCGGCGGCAGCAGAGGCTGCCGTCTGCTGCTGTACGCTTGCCATTACGTCATCTGCGCTCATTGCCGGCTTTGAGGGCTGTGTGAACTGCTGTATAGGCTGTACGGGAGTGGCTACTCTCGCCCTTGCGCCCAGATCCTTGCGATTTACGTTGACCAGATTCTTGTACTCGTCGAGGAACCTTTCGAGATCTGCCAGTATATCGTCGGCATAGGTCTTGGCATTCTCGAATACCTCGTTAGCATTGTACTCAGCCTTTGCGGCAAGGAGCTGCGCCCTCTTCTGGGCCTCCTGATATATCTCGTCCTCGGCGATGAGACGTTCGTACTCCTCACGGGCCTTTTCCAGCACCAGGTTGGCTTTGTTCTGCGCCTCTGCCACTATGGCGTCAGCTTTGGTATTGGCGGCGTCTATGGTCTCCTGCGCGGTGTCGTTTGCGCTGTCTATAGTATTCTGAGCCTCTATCATAAGGCTGTTGGCCCGGCGTATATCCTCCGGAATAGTGGTCTTAAGGTCGCCCAGAAGGTCAAAAACCTCCTCAACGTCCACGGTGCGCTTGGTTGCGCTGCCGGAGAGCTTAGGTTTGGGGCTGTTCTCTATAAGATCCTCAAGCTGATCTATAATGTCGTAAATTTTGAGGTTCTGCATATTATTGCTCATCGCTTAATCAACCTTTCTGCGATTTTATTTTTTATTGCGTCGGGCACCAGCCCGTCGATATCCTTTCCGTAGGAAGCCATCTCCTTAACCGCGCTGGAGCTTATGAACTCAAGCTCCGGCCTTGCCAACAGATAAACAGTCTCTATATCGGGCCTCAGGAACTTATTTGCCCCCTCCATTGACTTTTCGTATTCAAGGTCGCTGCCGTTCCTTATTCCGCGTATTATAGCAGCGGCGCCCTTCTGCCTTGCGAAATCCACCGCAAGGCCGCTGTATGCCTCGGCGCAGACGTTGTTAAGTCCCTCCGCCCTGGCCGCCTCCATAAGCAGCCCGCACCGTTCATCGGCGGTAAAGACAGGCTTTTTGTTGGGGTTTGTCAATACCGCTACATATACCATGTCGAAAAGCTCCGCGGCTCGCATGAATATATCCATGTGGCCCAGCGTAGGCGGGTCAAAGCTCCCGGTGCATACGGCTGTTCTCATTATTGCCTCTCTCTTATGAAGGAAATTGCGGTAAGCTCGCCATAATGGCGCACATCGTATATCTCCAGCTTGTCGTGTTCTATCATCGGCGGCAGCTTTGAGTCGTGCTCGAGAGCTATTATGAAGCCCTCCGCCAGCAGTCCCTTATCGTAAAGCGTTGCCGCAGCTTTATCGGATATGCCTGCGCCGTAGGGCGGGTCTATGAATACTATGTCGAACCTGCCGCCCCGGAAAGCCATCATGGATACCGCCCGTTCCCAGTCACAATGATATACTCGGCACTTATTCCCATAGCCCAGTTTTTTTATGTTGGCGTTGACTATGTCTATGCTTTCCCTCGCACTGTCGCAGAACACGGCACTTTCCGCGCCCCGTGAAACCGCCTCAAGCCCCAGCGCCCCGGAACCGGCGAAAAGATCCAGCACTCTTTTGCCGTATATGTCGAATTGGAGTATGCCGAACAGCGACTCCTTTACCCTGTCCAGCGTAGGCCGCGTATCCAACCCCTTTGGGGCGGAAATGGCGCAGCCTCTTTTATCTCCTGCGATTATCCGCATTTACACCTCCAAATACAGCTATTGTATATTTTAACATTATAAAGCCTTCCTAACAAGGATATTTTTGTTTAATTAACAATATATCCCAAATTCGCAGGCCACCGCGTCCATTTTAGCGTCCCAGTTCTCCCTGGGGACCCGCTCCGTCATCTGCTCCTTCAGCGCGAGGCCCAGTTTGAACGCGGCGGCACCGTTGAGCAGCCTGTCATAGTATCCGCCGCCCCGGCCCAGCCTGTAAAGCTCCCTGTCAAAAGCCAGCCCCGGCACTATTATAAGATCTATTTGGTCAATCATTATCCGTCCGGACCTCTCCCTGTCAGGCTCTGCTATTCCATATGCGCCCTTCACAAAGCAGCTTCTATCGGAGGGTATATACAGTTCAAGACCGCCATCCCCGCCGCAGACGGGATAAGCGACGTTTTTGCCCATGCTGGCCGCGGCTTTTACCAGCTCAGCGGGGTCGCACTCCCCCGGCAGCGCCCTGTAGCTGAGTATTGTCCGTGCATTTTTGAATGCGATCAGTCCTGCCGCCAGCTTGCAGGCCGAAATTGACTGCGACTTTATGTCTTCTTTTGAAAGCGCCCTTATGCGCTGCTTGATTTCCCTGCGTAAGGCGGCCTTTTCTTCCTTTATGCTCAACGTCAGCCCTCCAATATTGCCTGCGCCACGGCAATATCCTTTATGTGAGATATGCTCACATGCAGCATTCTGCCGCCCATACCGTTCATAAGCTTAAGTGCCTTTCCTGAAAGCGCGGCGAGAGGCCCGCCCTTTTCATCATGGGTTATCTCTATTTCCCTCCATTCGATAATGCCTATTCCTGTGCCCAGCGCCTTTGCTACGGCCTCCTTTGCGGCAAATGCCCCCGCTATGCGCTGGGGGTCGTTATTGCAGGACTTAAGCCTTTGCCGCTCAGTTTCCGTGAACACGCGCTCCATAAAGCCCTCTTTTGCTGCGGCCCGCTTTATCCTTTCTACCTCAATTATGTCTATGCCCGTGCCAAGTATCATTCGGCGCTCCTTACGGCGTCCAGTATAGCGGCAGATACCGCTCTCACCCCCGCTACCAGTACCGGCAGCAGCTCACACTCCCTTTCGCCAGTGGACATTGCAAAGAAGGTATCTCCATCCAGCGAGGTATGCACGGGGCGTATGGTCATGGCCAGCCCGTCGTGTGCCATTGAAGCCAGCTTGTTTGCTTCCTCCCGGGTTAGCTTTGCATTGGTCGCCACCACGCCTATGGTGGTGTTGCCGAAGGCCGCCTGACCGAGAGCTGCTGAATCCATGCAGGGTGTGAGCTTGCCGTCCATATTCGCCGCGGCCACCAGTTCTCCCGTCTCCGGGTCGTATATGTCGCCCAGCGCATTCACTACGGCTATCGCCCCAACCTTTACCCCGTTTTCCAGCTCTATACAGGCTGTACCGAGGCCGCTGTTCACTGCGTACCTGCTCCCGAAAGCCTTTGCCACAGTAGCGCCGGTGCCTGCGCCTATGCTGCCAGATGGGGTGGAATCCTTAGCGTCTTTGCATGCGGCATAGCCCTCCGCCTTGCCGGGGCGCACCCTGGGGTCCCCCACGCCAAGATCGAATATGACCGCCGCAGGGACTATGGGAACTACTCCAATTCCCACGTCTACGCCAAGGCCCTGCTCCTCAAAGTACTGCATGGCTCCGCTTGCCGCATCCAGCCCGTATGCGCTGCCGCCGGAAAGCATTATTGCCTGAACCCTTTCTACGGAATTGTATCCCCTTAGAAGGTCTGTCTCTCTTGTGCCGGGCGCACTGCCGCGAACATCGACTCCCGCCACCGCCCCTTTTTGGCAAATAACGGCAGTACATCCGGTTTTTGCCTTTTTATCCGTATAATGGCCTACAGTTATACCCTTAATGTCAGTGATACTTCCGCTCATATTATTCCTCGTCCTCTCCGTCGCTCTCTATGGGACAGTCTATGGCGCCTATCAGCTCTTCCACGCTGTCGCGTATCACGCCGAAGTCATAGCCTCGGCCAGCCAGCCTTCTTACAATTCTTTGCCTTCTGTCGTATTCCTCAAGTCCCTCGAACTGACGGTAAAACTTCTCCGCCACGGCCATGGCGTTCCGTCTTTCCACATCGTCGGTCACCTGCTCCATGGCGGCGTCTATGTCGTCGGCGCTAAGGTAATGAGTGCGCAGCTGCTCTTTAAGCTTTCTCCTGCTCAGCGGCTTCGTTGCAAGGCGGGTGGAGACGAAATCCGCCGCGTACCTGACATCGTCAAGGTATTTCAGCTCCTTGAGCCGCTCCACCGCGGCGTACACCTCGTATTCTCCGTAGTTCTGGCCGTCAAGGTAGTTTTCCATCTCCCGCACCGTCCTCGGCCTCGAGGTAAGATAATCCAGAGCGGAATCCATAGCCGATTTACCCGTTTTTTTCTTTTTCATCTATTCTCCTCATAGTAAGTTTCAACGTGCTCCGTCAGATAATATAATTGCGATGCGCATCGCAGACTAAAAAAACGGAGGTTATAAATGACACAAAACGACACGAACTCCTTTATGAAGCAGACCGAACCGGTCAACTACAAAATGGAGACAGCCCAGTCCATGATGGACACCAAGAACCTGGGCATAATACAGGACCAGATGTACCATGAGGCCCTTGCCTACAAGAAGAGCAGGATATACGCCGAAATACTCAGCGAGCAGCCCCTCAAGGACATGGCAAACCGTTTTGCCCAGCACCACAAGCAGCACTTTGACGCGCTGCAAAACTACCTGGACAGCCACCAGTAACTGCAAAAGGAGTGACATATGACGAATCATACCAGTATGAACCAGCAGGAACTTCTTACCGATCTTCTCACCCAGGAAAAGGATCTGGTAAAGGACTACGCAAGCGGAATAACCGAATCCTCCTGCACAAACCTGAGAGAACTGCTTATGAGCAACCTGGCGGAATGCTCCGCCGACCAGTTCGCCGTGTTTGACGAGATGCACAAACGTCAGATGTACGACACCAAACAGGCTCCGGGATCCGACGTTCAGACGGCTCGCAGCAAGATGCAGCAGCTCAAACAGCAGACCGGCTTTTAATCAGTCTCTGCATACATAGATAGTATACCACAAAACCTGCCCGCGCAACTTAAAATGCGGCAGCAAAAAAGGCCGTCTCAATAATGAGATGGCCTTTTACCTGTTTTTGGCTATAGCATTTTCCGCCATTCGCTGGGCCGCTCCACCCATTCGGGCGGATCTGCCGGCTCGGCGGTAACAGCGTCGAGCTTCATGCTGCTGAATCGTTCGCGAAGCTGATCCGGCGTAAGCGGAGAATCTACGCTGCCCATGCAGTCCCGGCATATGTTGCCGCACTCCGGGCACTGACAGCCGCTGAACAGCCCTCTCTCAGTCTGTACCATATAAGTCCCGCAGGCCTTGCAGCTGCACCGCATTATCTATTCACCTCCGCAGAGGTCCTCAGCTCCGGCATTGGAGTTGGGGTTGGGGTAGGAGTGGGCGTGATCGTCGTTTCGGGCGCGGACGATGGGACAGCCTCCGATTCTCCTGCCGGCTCGGCCAAAGGCTCCGTTGTAAGGTCAGGAGTTGTTTCCGGCGTAGGCGCGGGCGTATCATCGGGCGCTATGAATACGTTCAGCACGCTGGCATCGCCCACATATTCCTTTACGTCCTCCACCTGTATCTCGAATTCCGGTTCGCCTTCTGACGCGGTGGTTATCTCGTATTTGTTGTATACGATGACTATGCCGTCCTCGGTTATATAGAACTCCCTGTCGTCGTCTATGGGCAGCAGATCGTTGAGTAGCAGCATGTCGGAATCTTTGGCCTGCGCGGTTATCATATCCGGTATACGGCCCCGCCAATACTGATTGTTCTCATCGAAAAGGTCGCTGATCTTGCACAGATCTCCCGTCGCCACATCGTAAGTCAGGGCCATGCTGCCAAGGCAGGTGTTGCTTTCATCGTAAAGGTCATACATGAATATCCGCACCGAGAATATTCCGTTACGGTTGTATTCTACCCGGTATTCGGTAAATACCGCCATATCCAGCTTTTTCGCCTTAGCCATAATATTTTCGCGCATGGAGGCGTTTATCATGTCCGCAGTAGGCTCGTTCTGGAGCGCAGGATACACTATGCAGCAGTTGTTTTCACAGTATGCGCAGCGGGAGATGGTCACCGGCGCATAAATATCATCTTCCTCCGCGGGTGCGCTTACAGCCACCTGGCTTGAATTGTATTCTTTTACAACTTCAAATACCTCCGGGGCGAAGGTTGCCGCCGGAACTGCCTTTGAGTTTTTTTCAAAGGAAGGCTGGAACTCTGCCGCAGGGGCGGATTCACAGCCGCAAAGCATGATTGCAGCCGCTGCCGCAATCAGGCCGCTCATGATGCTTTTTTTCATTTTATCGCCCCTCCTTTCGAGCTTTTACTGTTACTATTATAGCATCGGCATAATATATTTTTGTTAAGAAAAGGTTAACATATTATGTATTTACTTTTCCGGCTTACGCTTCCGCCTTTTCGCTGCCGCTCTGGGTCACTATGAGCGTCTCCGTATCCGCCATGGCCTTCTGTATCATGCACTCGAAATCCACCATGGCCTCGCTGTTGCGAAGATCCTCCACCTTGGGCTTTGTGACGGGGTGTTGGGGCACAAATACGGTGCAGCAGTCCTCATACGGCAGTATGGAGGTATTGAATGTATTTATCTTCTTCGCTATATCTATTATATCGTCCTTGTCAAACCCTATAAGAGGACGGAATACCGGCATATCCACCGCATCGTCCGTTACGCAGAGGCTCTCCAGGGTCTGGCTTGCTACCTGACCAAGGGCCTCGCCCGTGATAAGTGCCAGCGCGCCGTCTTCCCTTGCCCAGCGCTCCGCTATCTTCATCATGAGCCTGCGCATGAGTACCGTGGTCTCCTTTGGAGGACATTGCTCGTAAATGGCAAGCTGTATCTCGGTAAATGGCACCAGATGCAGCCTTATGGGACCGGAGTACCTGGCAACGAGTCCTGTAAGGTCTACCACCTTATCCCTTGCCCTTTCGCTGGTGTATGGATAGCTGTAAAAGTGTACGGCGGAAAGCTCAAGGCCGCGCTTTGCCATGAGGTAGCCCGCAACGGGGCTGTCTATGCCTCCGGATATGAGCAGCGCGGCGCGGCCGGCGGTGCCGGTAGGCATGCCGTTTGCGCCGGGTATCTCCTCGCAGTAAAGATACGCCTTTTCGCGTATTTCAACGCACATCTTTATCTTTGGGAAATGCACGTCTACGCTGAGGCCGGGAAAGCTCTCAAGCAGCACGTGGCCCAGCTCCCGGTTAATCTGCTCGCTGTTCATCGGAAAGCGCTTGTCGGCACGGCGGGCCATAACCTTAAAGGTCGCACTTCGGCTCTCCCCGAGGGCGCGCCGCATGAGCTCCATCGCGCTATCGGCTATGGCGTCCCATTCCTTCTCTACGGCTACGGCGGGGCTTATGGAATGTATGCCGAACACCCTTGTGAGCCTGTCCACCGCCTCATCCCTGTCCTTATCCTTTATACCCAGCACGAATATTCTCCCCTGCTCCATGCGCACAGTAGCGCCCAGATCCGAAAGAGCGTGCTTTATTCCTTCAACGAGCTTGCGCTCGAAGAAAGGGCGGTTGAGTCCCTTCAGGTGAATTTCGCCGTAGCGGACCAGCAATACGTTTTCCATAAATCCTCCGTATATATCTCCCGCCGGTTTGCCCGGCAGGAGCAATGCTTTCAGTATTGGTATTATCTGCGCTTGAACCGGCGCAGCATGGCTATTATGGTTGAGATTTCCTCCGCCACAACGTCCATCTCTTCGATAGTATTAAATGGGCAGAAGCTGAAGCGTATGGCGCCTTCCTGTCTATCTCCAATTACACCCATGGCGTTGAGTATCCGGTTCCTGCCCTTTTTGTGGGCAGAGCAGGCGGAGCCTGTGGATACATATATCTCCTTCTCCTCCAGAGCGTGCAGCAGCACCTCGCCGCGGACGCCCATAAATGAAGCGTTGAGTATATGGGGAGCGCCCTGCTCCGGTGCGGGGCCATTAAGCAGCACGTCCGGCAGCTCGGTAAGGTTTTTCGCAAGGCGCACCTTGCAGGATCGCATGGCGCAGCGATATTCGTCTATATTATCCAGATAGTTCCTTACGGCAGCCTCCATACCCATTATGCCGGGCGTATTGGTAGTGCCGCTGCGCAGGTTTCTTTCCTGCCCGCCGCCTATCTGACCGCCCGCGAACTTTGTGCCCTGCCTGAGATACAGCGCGCCGATGCCCTTAGGGGCGTGTATCTTGTGTCCGCTTATCGAATACATGTCGCAGTTTTTCGCATCGAAGGGCACCTTCAAAAAGCCCTGTACGCCGTCTACATGGAGCAGCGCCTCCGGAGCCCTGCGTCTGAGTATCCTGCGTATCGCCTCGGCATCGTTCACGGCGCCCACCTCGTTGTTCACCTGCATCACGGATACAAGGCGGGTGTCCGGGGTGATGAGGCTCTCCAGCCTTTTCAGGTCTATCATGCCGGTATTGTCCACCGGCGCTTCGACAACGTCGTACTGGCAGGCAAGGGATTTATATACCTCATATACCGAAGGATGCTCGGTCGAGCCGACTATTATCCTGCCCCTGCCCCGCATTGCTTTAAGGGATCCGAGTATTGCCATATTGTTGCTTTCAGTGCCGCCTGAGGTGAATATTATCTCGTCCGGCCCCGCGTTTATGGCGCTGCCTATCGTCTTTCGCGCGCCGTTTACCGCCCTTTCCTCCCGCACTGCGGGAGAATAGGCCGCCGCAGGATTGAAGAATTCTTCCGTCATATATTTTTTAGCCGCTTCCGCCGCAACGCCCATGGTGCGTGTGGTAGCGCTATTGTCAAGATATATCATTTATCATCTCTCCGTATCATATTTCGTCGGGGGTATCCCCGCACTATATTATATGTACCGCGGCGTCCGGACGGCATACCCGGCAAACCGCATTATATGATATCACATATTATACCACTATTTCACTACATTTTTACATATTTATTCCGCCCCGCCTTTAATCTATCTGTTTGACGTGCGGCAAAAAGTGCTGTAATATTGTATCATTAGTTTATTGCATATACGACCCGGCGCAAAAGCGGCGGGAGAAAGGCGAAAAAATGAGCGAATGCAGCCATGATTGCAGCAGCTGCGGCCAGAAGGACTGCGGCTCCCGCGAAATACCCAAGGAGCAGCTTAACGAATTCAGCAGGGTGAAGAAGGTCATAGGCATAGTGAGCGGCAAGGGTGGTGTAGGCAAGTCCCTTGTCACCTCCATGATGGCCTCCGCCACCAATAAGCGGGGCTTCAATACCGCCGTATTGGATGCGGACATCACCGGTCCCTCCATACCCAGGATGTTCGGCATCAAAGAGCACGCACTGGGAGACGGCAAGAACCACATCTTCCCCTGCAGGAGCAGTAACGGCGTTGATATCATGTCCATAAACCTGCTGCTTGAGTCCGATACCGACCCCGTAGTATGGCGCGGCCCCGTCATAGCGGGCGTCGTCAAGCAGTTCTGGACCGAAGTGGTCTGGAAAGATATAGACTACATGTACGTCGACATGCCTCCGGGAACCGGCGACGTACCACTGACAGTATTCCAGAGCCTGCCTGTAGACGGCATAATAGTCGTCACTTCCCCTCAGAGCCTGGTCTCCATGGTAGTTGCCAAGGCGGTGCGCATGGCGGAACTCATGAACATCCCCATATTGGGCATCGTGGAAAACATGAGCTACTTCACCTGCCCCGACTGCGGCTGTGAAATAAAAGTATTCGGCGACAGCCATGTGGAAGAGATAGCCACTACCTACGGCATACCCCTTCTGGCCCGCCTGCCTATAGATCCCGCCGCCGCAGCGGCCTGCGACAGCGGCAAAGTCGAAAGTATAGACACAGCGCCAATACAGCCCGCACTGGATAAGATACTGAGCCTGTAAGCGTATGAGCGGAAGCACGGTACTTTGCATAATAATAGGCGCTGTGCTGCTGTGCGTGGCAGTACCCGCCATGCGCTTCTTTCACAATGCCGGCAACATACTCTCCTATATACTTTCCGCCTTGAAGAGCACCGGAGCTGTCGAAAGGCCTAAGATACGCTCCCTTTCTTCTGCGGGCGACCTGTTTCTCGACAGGATAAAGCGGGACTTTCCGGAGTACAATCCCGCAATGGTTCTCAACCGCGTAAAGAAGGACGCACGTATATACCTGCAAAGCGCCAAGGAAGGGCACACACTGTTTCGCGAGGGCGTGTCCGATTCCTTCAGGGAACGCTTGGCCTACTCCCTGCCCACAGACGTAAAGGGCGGCATAGAGGTGTACAATGCAGCGCTGTCCGACTACGACGACAGGGGTCGGGACCGCATACTGGTATTTCAGGCGGCGGCAGAATATCTCGATTCCCGTGACGCGCTGCGTCCCGTAAGGCTGACCCTCAAATACATCGCAGCCTATGACGGCAATGTGGACGGCGAAGTGCGGGGCTTCAACTGTCCCAACTGCGGCGCACCGTTACCGATAGTCGGCAGCAAGATATGCCACTACTGCGGCACCGGCATAAAGTCTTCGGCAGGATTGGGCTGGATACTTACAGACGTGGCTATGGACTGAACATGCGACTTAAAAAGGACGGCAGCTGCCGTCCTTTTGATTTATGCCGAAATATCCTCGCGCTTTGCTCCGGTACCGTCGCTGAGCCAGACGTATACCTTCTCGTCAGGCACATCCGCGCCCTTTGCCTTGGATACGGTAAAATGGAAGCCGTCCACGTCACACCTTAACGTGGTAATGGTACCGTCGTCCCTCGTGACGGTAGATACCCATACATTGTCCTGAAATTCTATGGTGACGCTGTGTTTATCCCGGCCTTCCACATAAAAGCTCAATACCGAATCATTCAGGCTGCCCAATAGCATCCTTCCGTCAGCATATTCAAACTTAAGATCATATCCCGATTCCTGCTCATCCACCGCCTCTGCAGCCTCATGCCCGTCGCCGTTCGGTATGGTGGGCGTGAGCTCATCGGTAATGACAGGCGTAGCCTCGGCTTTTTCCGCCTCGTCCTCCTCGGCTTCCTCCTCGCCGTCGTCTATCACTATTCCGTGGGGAGCTATGGAGCCCTTGCCCTCCGCCGCGCCCGTCACAGATGAAGCGAACTGATCCGCCGTATCCGTGGAGAGCAGCCAGCCGAAGGTTGCGTTGCCCTCCGATACCCGCATGTCGTGATCCGCAAGGTAGATCAGTGTATCCGCCGCTTCCGCGCTTTTATCGTCTTCAAGTCGGCTGCGGAACAGCGCTTCCATGGCTTCTGTGGCTGACTTGTAGCCGGTATAGAATGCCGACACCGGGTTCTGCTCTATTGTGCTCTCGACTTCCTGTGGTTCCGACTCAGGCGTTGCCTGCGGCTCCTCGATGGCCGCCGATTCCTCTTTCGGGGCACAGCCCGTAAAGGCAGCCGTCATTATAATTGCAAGGACGAGCGCCGTTATCTTTTTCATTGCTCGTCCCTCCCGTTCATGTATTTTATTATGCCGTTATAAATACCTGCGGCACATGCGTCCTGATATGACGCCCGGCATAATTTCGTATCCTCCTGCGGATTGGAAAGATACCCCATTTCGACGGTCACTACCGGGCTATCCGACCAGTTAAAGCCGGTCTGGCTGGCGGAATAGATCACACTCCTGTTGATTGCGCCTGTAGCAGCGCAGAATTCATCGAGCAGCGCCTTGCCCAGTGCATCGCTTTGTGCGCCTATGGCCATCTGCTTTGACGGCGCTATCACCAGCGCGCCCTCAGTCAGCTTTGACGTTGAACTGTTGCAGTGTATCCTTATCCAAAAATCCACCTTTGCATCGTTCATCATTTCAGCCCGCTCTTTGTTGGAAACCGAAACGTCGTTTTTTGTGCGCGTCATGACTACTGTAGCGCCGGCGTCCTGAAGCAGCGCCATCAGCTTCACGGACACGGCAAGGTTCACATCGTATTCGTTGACGCCGGAGCGGACGCCAGTGCAGCCACTTGTCATGCGGTCCTTGGTGGTCTTTTCGTCATTGGGAGATATCTGCTCCTGTCCGCTGTCCGCCTTGAACTGATGGCCGGGGTCTATACCTATGATCACGTCCTTGAGGGGCTGTTCAGGCGTATCCGTGGCCTGAGGGGCAGGCGTGCCTTCGGCCTGCCTTGCGGGGTATGCGGCGCGGCCGGTAACAGGCACAGCAAAGGCGGCGCTAAAGCTCATCAGCGCCGTAATACAAAGCAGTAATGCAATTGTCCTTTTCGTCAATGCCTTCATATTTCGCACCTGTTGTCAAAAATACACCTAAAAGGTACTTTTTTATTGTACACCCAAGTTCGCACTTTGCAACCCCGGATACCTTAAACAAATTGTTAATAATACCTGACTTTTTTTAATGCGTTTTCTCAAAGGCAAGCTTTCCGCCCTTGGCTTTCGCTTTTACTTTATCTCCAAGGCGTATTTTTCCCGACAGCAGTTCCTCGCTGAGGCTGTCCTCCACCTGATGCTGTATGGCCCTTCTGAGCGGCCGCGCGCCGTACACGGGATCAAATCCGTCCCTGGAAAGCTGCTCTACTGCGCCCTCCGAGAACGTCAGATCTATACCACGCTCACGAAGCCTGTCAGCCACCCCCTTTAGCATAAGGCGCACTATCTTTGCCGCCTGCTCCTGCTCCAGCGGGTGGAACACGATTATCTCGTCTATCCTGTTCAGGAACTCCGGCGAAAAGGTCTTCTTCAGCTCCCCCATCATGGCTTCCCTCATGCGCTCATAGGTAAGGGCCTTGCTTTCGCTGCCGAAGCCTACGGTGTTCCGGCCCGCCGCAGCCGCAGCGCCTATATTTGAGGTCATGATTATTATTGTGTTGCGGAAGTCCACTGTCCTTCCCTTGGAATCTGTCAGCCGCCCGTCCTCCAGCACCTGCAGGAGTATATTGAACACGTCCGGGTGCGCCTTTTCTATCTCGTCCAGCAATATCACGCAGTAGGGCTTGCGGCGCACCCGCTCAGTAAGCTGTCCGCCTTCGTCGAAGCCCACGTAGCCCGGAGGTGAACCTACCAGCTTGCTTACGCTGTGTGACTCCATATATTCCGACATATCCAGACGTATCATGGCGTCCTCATTCGAAAACATCACCTCGGCCAGAGCCTTTGAAAGCTCGGTCTTGCCCACTCCCGTCGGACCGAGGAAGAGGTATGAGCCTATGGGGCGCTTGGGATCCTTGAGTCCTGCCCGCGCCCGGCGTATGGCCCGCGCTACGGCCTCCACCGCCTCGTTCTGCCCTATGACACGCTTGTGAAGCTCATCCTCGAGGTGCAGCAGCTTCTCGCTCTCGTCCTCCGTGAGCCGGTTCACGGGTATGCCCGTCCATGCGTTCACTACTTCCGCTATGCTGTTTTCCGTTACGATGCACTTGCGGCCCTCCCGCTCCCGCTCCCAGCTGGCCTTTCTTGAGGTCATCTCATCGCGTATGGCCCGTTCCTCGTCCCTTATGGCAGCCGCCCTCTCGAAGTTCTGATTGTTCACCGCCTCTTCCTTTTCCTTGAGCAGCTCAGCAAGCTTGCCGTCAAGCTCCTTCATTCCGACCGGTGCCACAAATGCCGCGAGGCGCACGCGGCTCGCCGCCTCGTCCATAAGGTCGATCGCCTTGTCCGGCAAAAACCTGTCCGAAATATACCTGTCCGAAAGCTCTACCGCCGCCCGTATGGCCTCGTCGGTGATGGTGGCCTTGTGGTGGGCCTCATATCTGTCCCTGAGGCCGAAAAGTATCTCTACCGCCTCTTCCTTTGTGGGTTCGCCTACCGTCACTGGCTGAAAGCGCCGCTCCAGGGCCGCGTCCTTTTCTATATAGCGTCGATACTCGTCAAGTGTAGTAGCGCCTATCACCTGCATCTCGCCGCGGGCCAATGCGGGCTTCATGATGTTGGAAGCGTCTATGCTGCCCTCCGAAGCCCCCGCGCCCACAATGGTATGCAGCTCGTCTATAAAGAGTATTGTATTCTTGTTTTCGATGAGTTCGTCTATGGCGGCCTTTATGCGCTCTTCGAATTCACCCCGGTATTTTGTGCCGGCCAGCATACCGCCAAGATCCAGCGTCACCACCCGCTTGTTTTTGAGTAGCTCCGGTATGTTGCCAGAAGCGATGCGCTGGGCCAGTCCCTCTATTATCGCGCTTTTGCCCACGCCGGGATCTCCAATGAGCACCGGATTGTTCTTGGTCCGCCGCGAAAGTATCTGTATAATGCGCTGTATCTCGTTTTCACGGCCTATCACCGGGTCGAGCTCGCCGTTTTTCGCCTGCCTGGTAAGGTCGCGGCCGTACTTGTTCAGTACAGGGGTGCCTTCATCCTCCTCCGCCTGAGCTCTTGCGCTTTCCGGCTTTCTCGTGGTTCCCGCAAGCATCTGATACAGCAGCGTAAAGTCCACGCCAAGATCCTCCAGGATACGCACAGCCACGCAGTCCTTCTCCCGTATGATGGCAAGCAGTATGTGCTCCGTGCCTATATAGCTGTTTTTAAGCGACTTGGCCTCGTAGAGGCTCAATTCGAGTATCTTCTTTGTGCGGGGGGTATAGCCGAAGCTGTCGGTAAAGTGGTAATCCCCGTGGCCTACCAGCTCGTCCGCCCGTGCGGATACGTCCGCCTCCCGTATGCCCAGCTGCGCCAGGGCGCGTGCCGCCGCACCCTCGCCTTCTTTTATGAGTCCCAGCAGCAGATGCTCGCTGCCCACGTAATTATGCCCCATCTCCTTGGCGCTGTCCTGAGAAAGCGCAAGCGCCCGGCGGGCTCCCTCTGTAAATCTATCTATGAAGTCCATATCTGACCTCCCAATTTATAACGATCTTATTTTATATTCTAATGCAAAAGCGTTTTTCAGGCAACGAAAAACGGCTCCCGTTTGTGACAGGAGCCGCAAAATCTTTGGTAGCCTTGAAAGGGACCAACTATTTCTCACTTGCAAGTATATTATAACCTGCCCCATAAGCTTTTTCATCACAAAAGTATTACAAACCCATCAAATGTTGATTAAGCTTTGGTTTAGTTTTATATACGTCAGTCCTTCAGCAAAAATGATACGCATATTTCGTTCCCATCCGTACCTTCCTTGCGGCTCACGGAGAACTTGCCCCAGTCTCCGCTTATGTCCTTCGCCTTGCCGTCCTTTGCGGTCTGCCATATCAGCGCCGACATATCCGTCTTGTCCGCGTACGTCACCTCGCTGCCCACGTCTATTCCGCTTATAAGGCTGCCGAGGTTTGTATCCAGCCATGCGCTTTCCGCCTCATACCTGCCAAGCCGCTGCTCATACAGCGAAAGCTCCACCGGCGTGGGATCATCGGGCAGATCGTCCGGCTTGGCCGCCGCAGGTATCATCAGGGTAAAGCCGCACACGCCCATATTCCGCATAGACAGCACCAGCGCCCCGCCGTCAAGGCCGCCGCGCTTCAGCGTATAGCCCTTGTCCGGCGCATAGCCGTCATTCTCGGTGTATTCAGCATCAAAGCCGTAGCCCTTTGCCCTCTCAAAGAACACCTCAACCGAGGGATATACCCTTTCCATTTGGGCGGTAGGCTGCGGCGGGATATCCATCGAGGTATCTTTGGCGGTATTCCTGCCGCCTTTGGAAAGCAGGTATATCAGCACACAGCAGCATATCATTGCCGCTGTAAACAGCGTGCCTGCCAGCGCGTTGCCATTGTTTTTCCTTTTGTCCCCGCTGCCCTTCCTGTCCTTAGCGCTCATAGGTTCAACTCTCCCCAAAAGCCTCTTTTAAGGTATCCTCTATGTCCTTTTCCCCGGTCCTTCCCGCCTTTTTTAGTGCGCTTCTGAAGTATTCCGGCACCTTTGCGGCAAATACCATTCTCTCGCCGGTGCGGGGGTGTGTAAGCTCCAGCCTTGCGGCGTGCAGCGCCTGCCCGTCAAGGCCCAGCCTCGGCTTTGCCGCGCCGTATATCGTATCCCCCGATACGGGGTGCTTTATGTATGCCATGTGTACCCTTATCTGGTGTGTACGGCCGGTCTCCAGCCTCGCCTCTATAAGTGTATACGCGCCGTATCTCTCCAGCACCCGCCAATGAGTCACGGCATTGCGGCCGCCCTGCACCACGGCCATCTTTTTACGGTCCACCGGATGTCTGCCTATGGGGGCGTCCACCGTGCCGCTGTCCTCCCTTATGTTGCCGTCCACTATTGCGATATATGTTCTATGTGCGCTGTGATCCTTCAATTGCGCCGCAAGGGAGGTGTGAGCCATATCGTTTTTCGCCACGACTACAAGGCCGGAGGTCAGCTTGTCTATCCTGTGGACTATGCCCGGGCGTATCTCTCCGCCTATGCCGGAAAGCCCCTCGAGGTGATACATGAGGGCGTTTACCAGCGTGCCGTCGGGATTGCCGGGAGCCGGGTGTACCACCATTCCCTTGGGCTTGTCTATTACCGCTATGTCCGCATCTTCGTAAACTATGTCTATGGGTATGTCCTGCGGCACTATATCCACTTCCTCAGGAGGGCGAAAGGCCATTGTCACGGCGTCGCCTGTCCTGAGCTTGTCCTTTGACTTTGCGGGCGCGCCGTTGAGCGTGACGTCCCCGCTGGTTATCATTCTCTGCACGGCAGAACGGGTATTATCGCTTACACGGGCGCAGAATACGTCCAGCCGTTCTCCTGCCTTATCCGCAGTAAACACCTGCTCCTGAAATTCTTCCGTTTCGCCGCCTTGTTCGATCCTTAGCTTTGCCATTTTTATCAGCTGTTCTCGCCGGTTTGGGGCTTTTTATCCATCATTTCCATATACTTCTTCCCCTTGAAAAACAGCAGATCCAGAACCAGAAGGCAGCAGCCTACAGTCACCGCCATATCCGCTACGTTGAACACCGCAAAGTCTATGAGCGCCACGTATATCATATCCCGGACGTAACCGAGAGCTACCCTGTCTATAAGGTTGCCTATCGCTCCGGAAAGCAGCAGCGCAAGTGAAAAGGTCATCATAAAATGCAGCCTTTTGCGTTCCTTTATGAGGAAATACAGCATCGCCGCGCAGGCTATACCGGTAATCGCCAGGAAGAACCACTTCCCACCCTGCATCATGCCGAAGGCCGCGCCCCGGTTTTCCACGTAACGCAGGTGCAGCACCCCGTCCCATATCTTATACTCGCCATTGGTCCGAAGCCACGTCTCCGCCCAGTGCTTGCTGAGCTGATCGCCTATAAGTACAATGGCCGCCACTATGGCGGATACCGTCACGTTTCTCTTTTCCATCGTCTCTCCAATAATGCTATTTCTGTTTTTCCGTGGTGTATATATACCACTTATCCACGTTCCTCATTATATCCGGTTCTCGCACGTCCGTCATGCCTTTTATTTCGGCAGCGCATACTATGCTGTCCAGCCTGAAATACAGCGGTATGAACGGCAGCCTCTCCGCGAAGGCAAGCTGAAACTTTGACGCAGCGCTGCGGTATGAGGCCTCGTCTCCGGCTTTCATCATGGCGCAGGCGAGTTCATACAGCTCCGCATCATAGTAATTGCCGTAATTTGCCTTGCCGTCCCGTGCCATTACGTCCCGCATGTCGCCGTCTCTGCCGACATTTATTCCGACCAGGGCGATATCGTATTCCCCCGCCGCCAGCTTGTCGGTATACTCGTTCTTATCTGACGCCACGGAAAAGGGTGCGGCGACTATCTCGGTAGCTATGCCCAGCTCCTCAAGCTGCTCCGCTATGGCCGCGGCAGCGTTCTTGCGTGTGCTGTCCGTAGAATCGTTCACCAGTATCTTCAGGCTCATTTCGGTGAGGGCCATACCGTTTTTCTCAAGCCTGCCGTCGCCGTCGCTGTCCGTCCACCCCGCCTCCGCAAACAGTTCCAGCGCCTTTACGGTGTTGTAGTCGTACAGTTTTGATTTTGACTCATATATCCATGAATCCGGCGCTATTGGCACATCGCAGGCCTGAGCGCGGTTCATATAAATATTTGAGATTATCTTGCTCCGATCCAGCGCACATGCGAGAGCCTGACGCACCTTAACGTCGTTGAGCGACTGGGAATTGCTGTTCACCAGCATTATCTCGACATTCTGCGTCATCACGTCCTGCACGTTTGTTATTCCGTCCTGGCGGTATTTGCCTACGGTAGTGGCAGATGTGGCCACCACGTCCAACTGGCCCGCATTATATGAAGCAAGGGCAGTATCGTTGCTGTCGCGTTCGATGAAGATGAATTTGTCTATATAAGGCCGCTGCCTCCACCAGCCATCGTTGGCAGTAAGCTGTAAACTCTCCCCGGAGTAACCATCGTAATAATAAGGGCCTGTCCCAAGTGGATATGCTGACGGCTCACCGTTCATCATTACAGGAAAGGTCATAGCATACAGGAAGGCGTAGCCTCCTTCCTTCATTACCACCTTCAGAGTCGTGTTGTCTATAGCCTCTATGGATTCTATATCCCGGGCGGCGTAGTAATAGTAGCTGTCCTCCCCCAGCGTCTTCAGCCTCTCGAATGTGGCCGTGACGTCATTGGCTGTAAAATTTCTGCCCACCTTATGCCATGTAACCCCGGTGCGAAGGTTTACTGTCCATGTCTTGCCGCCGTCCTCGCTGGTCCAGTTTTCAGCCAGCTCCGGATTTAGCTTTCCGTCGTTATTTATGGTTATAAGGCTCTCGTATACCAGAGAAAAGAAATTCATCATCTCCTCTGTGTTTACGGAGAGCGGGTCGGTGAGGTCCGCATTGGTGGGGATATACATCTTTATCTCTCCGCCTGCTGCGGGCAGCGTCTCCTCGGTTATAGGCACATCTATATCCAGTCCCAGCGTTTCATTCTGCTGCTCGACGCCTTTTGAGCAGCCCAGCATGGCGAGGCTTAGCGCCGCCATGGCGAACGCCGCTATCCTCCTAACCCAGTTCATTCGCGTATAGCTTTGTGTATTTATCATATGCCCGCTGTACCCTTTCAACGTATTGGGCGGTTTCTTTGAAGGGTATGCTATCGAGTTCGCCGCCCTTGGAGTATTTTTCATCGTTAAGCCATTTCCTTACGTTTCCCGGTCCCGCATTATACGCTGCGACCGCGATTTTCCTGTTTTCTGAAAAGCTGTCCAGCAGATATTTCAAATACCAGCAGCCGAAGCGTATATTCACCTTTGGCTCAAACAGCTCATCCTCCGTAAAATCTTCTTCTCCCAGTTTTTCTGCTATCCAAAAGCCGGTATCCGGCATTATCTGCATCAGTCCCTTCGCCCCTGCCCGGGACACTACCGTATGCCTGTTGGAGCTTTCACAGTGTATTATCGCCGCCACGAGATATGGATCTATGTCGAATTCTCTGGAATACCTTTTTATCTCCGCGCTGTACTGGAGCTTATATGCCCGCTTTTCCAGCAGCCAGCTGAGCTGCCACGCAAGGGCGCTCAGCACCACCAGCGCACAAAGCCCAAGGCATATGGCCCTTCCCCATTTTATGTTGGCGCTTTTACGCCTTTTCTTTTTGGCTTGGCTTTTTCTCTGCCCCGCCGGTTTGCCTCTGGTTGCTGCCATCTTTCTCCAAAGCCTGTCTATACAGCCTGTCAGTCATCTCATAAAGCCGCTCAATATCGCCGCTGTTGTCTATTATCACGTCGGCAAAGGGCTTCTTTTCGTCGTCGCTCATCTGGGAGGCAATGCACTGCTTTGCCGCCGCTTCGCTTAACCCGTCCCTGGCCATTATGCGGCGTACCCGTTCTTCCATCGGGGCCGTCACCAGCCATACCTCGTCTGCTATTTCCTGCCAGCCGCACTCTATCAACAGCGGCACGTCAAAGACGATCACCCTGAAGCCGCTCTCCTCGGCAGCTTCTGCGGCCTTCAGCATTCCTGCACGTATGGCTGGGTGCAGTATGCCGTTTAGCCTCAGACGCACAGCTTCGTCGCCGAACACCGCCGCGCCGAGCTTTCGCCTGTCCAGGCATCCGTCCGAATCCAGCATTCCGCCGCCGAACGCTTTGACTATCTCTTTCAGCCCCTCGCTGCCTTTTTCTACGGCAATTCTTGCGAATGCGTCGGCGTCCAGCACCGCTGCTCCCAGCTCCGCAAGCCTGCGCGACACCGTGGTTTTCCCCGACGCTATGCCTCCTGTAAGGCCAATGCGCATACGCTTCTCCTTACTTGGTATCAAACCAGCTGTGGCCCGAGCTCACATCGGCTATGAGCGGCACCTTGAGCTTCATTACGTTCTGCATGCATTCCGCGAGCAGCTTGCGCACCCGCTGTTCCTCGTCAAACGGGGTATCTATGATAAGTTCATCGTGTATCTGGAGTATGAGCCTTGCCTTGAGGCCTTCCTCCTCCAGCCGCTTATGCACGTTTACCATGGCCATCTTTATTATATCCGCCGCGGTGCCCTGAATAGGCATGTTCATGGCCACCCTCTCGCCAAAGCTCCGGGTATTGAAATTAGACGATTTGATCTCGGGAAGCTCGCGTCTGCGGCCCATAAGCGTAGTTACGTAGCCCTTTTTGCGGCCCTCCTCCACACAGCGGTGCATATACTCCTGCACTCCGCAGTATTTTTCAAGGTAACGGCGTATGAACTCGCCGGCCTCCTTTCGGCTCACGCCTATGTTCTTGGCGAGACCGTAGTCGCTTATTCCGTAAACTATGCCAAAGTTTACAGCCTTTGCGGCGCTGCGCTGCTCTCTCGTTACGCTTGCCTTATCAACGCCGAACACCTCGGCTGCAGTGCTGGTATGTATATCCTCGCCGGAGTTGAAGGCGGCTATAAGCCCCTCGTCCCCGCTTATGTGTGCGAGGAGACGAAGCTCTATCTGGGAATAGTCCGCGCCCACCAGTATGCGCCCCGGGCTTGCCACAAAGGCCTTGCGTATCTCGCGGCCCAGCTCCGTGCGGACGGGTATGTTCTGCAGGTTGGGCTCTGTGGAGGATATGCGACCTGTGGCTGTGATATTCTGGTTGAAGCTGGTATATACCCTGCCGTTCTTGAGAAGCGCCAGCAGGCCGTCCACAAACGTGCTCTTGAGCTTTGAAAGAAATCTGTATTCCAGAACCAGCTTTACTATGGGGTGCTTATCCTCCAGCGCCTCCAACACCTCCGCATCGGTAGAATAGCCGGACTTTGTCTTTTTCTGCGGAGGCAGGCCCAGCTTTTCAAAGAGTATAATTCCCAGCTGCTTTGTGGAGAGTATGTTGAACTTCTCCCCGGCCAGGGAGTATATTTTCCCTTCCATCTCATCTATGCGCACGGCGAACCTGTCGGACAGCTCCCGGAGCATATCCCTATCCACCGCGAAGCCCTCCCGCTCCATATCATAAAGCACCCGGGTAAGCGGCAATTCAACCTCCTCGTAAAGCTTCCAAAGCCCCTTTTCTCTGAGCTCGCCGGTGATGACACTCTCCAGCGCCAGCATGGACGCCGGGCATTCCGGCATACCCCTTTCAGCACAGAGGGTCTTTAATGTATCCGCAGGGTGTATTGCATGAAGCAGGTAATCGGCTATCATCAGGTCGAACACATTTCCCTTCAGGGAAATGCCTGCGCCTTGCAGTATATGCCGCGCATGTTTTGAATCGAACAGGCACTTTTCGATGCTTTCGCTTAGGAATACCGGCGCTAAGGCCGCAAATACCTCCTCCGCGGACAGACCGGGGTCCAGCAGCGTCGCTCCGAGTGATATATCGTACTGTGTCTCCGTATCCGCCGCCACGTGCATGCGTTCGCCTATACACACAGCCACGCGTTTTGCGTTTTTCAGTTTTTCAGTCAGTTCGCTTAGCTGCTCCGCGTTGGATATTTCTATTGTTTTTGCATTTATCTCTGGCAGCTGTTCGGCGGCAGGCTTCTCTCCCTTGGGCAGTCGCTGAATAAGGCTGCGAAGCTCCAGCCTGTTCATCATGGGTATGGCTCCGGCCATTTTGTCCGGATCAAAAGCGCAATCTTCAAGGCCGACGGATATAGGCGCCTCGGTATCGATTATGCCCAGCCTGTAGCTCATTCGGGCGGAGTCGGGATTGTCCAGAAGCTTCTGGCGCAGCGCGCCCTTTTCCTTTTCAGCGCTTTGCAGCGTATTTTCCAGCGTGCCATACTTCTGCAAAAGCTTCATCGCCGTCTTTTCTCCAACCCCGGGTATTCCGGGCAGGTTGTCGGAATTATCACCCATGAGACCCTTTAAATCAGGCATACGGGCAGGTTCGAGGCCGTACTGCTCCTTTAGCGCCGCCTCATCGTACTCTACGGTTTCGGTTATGCCCTTCTTGGTAAGCAGCACGTGGGTATGGTCGTTTATAAGTTGCAGCGCGTCCCGGTCTCCTGTTACCAGCAGCGCATCAACGCCGTTTTTGTCAGCTATTCTGGATATGGTACCAAGTATGTCGTCTGCCTCGTACCTCTCGCATTCGCATATGGCTATGCCCATTTCCCTGAGCAGCTCCTTCAGCAGCGGAAACTGGGCCCGAAGATCCTCCGGAGTCTCCCGCCTGCCCGCCTTATACTGGCCGTACTGCTCATGGCGGAAGGTAGGGCCGTGCATATCGAAGGCCACCAGCAGATAGTCAGGCTCGTAGGAAAGCAGCTTTAAAAGCATTCCCACAAAGCCGTATATGGCCCCCGTGGGGGTTCCGTCCTTCGCGGTCATTGAGGGCAGCGCATAATACGCCCTGTGCATAAGGCTGTTTCCGTCTATGGCTATAAGCTTCTTCAAGTACCCGTACCTCGCGAAAATTTCTCTTTATCTTACTAAAATAACACACGGAGCGCCCTTTTACAATCGGCGCCCCGTGAACTTATCGTAAATCAGGCGTTATTACTTTATAACATCGTATACCATCGGCTCATGCTCCGGCTTTTCCGCTCCCAGCTCTATGGCTCCCCTGAGCGTCTTTACGGCTTCCTCAAGGCGACTCTCGTCGTTTACATACATTGTAGCCACCGGCTCGCCGGCCTTTACGAAGTCGCCCCTGCGCTTGTGCATCACAAGGCCTACGGCGGGATCTATTATATCTGTCTTCTCCGCTCTGCCGGCACCCAGCTTCTGGGCGGCATTGCCTATATCGGCGGCATGCATACCGGTAATGTAGCCTTCGCCATTGAGATATACCGGCACCTTCTTTTTAACGGTGCATAGGGTATCGGGGTCGGCTATGCAGGCCTTCGCGTCCCTTGCACCAAGAGCTGTGAGCATCTGCTCAAGCTTCTTTAATCCTGCGCCAGTCTTTATGGCCTCGGTCAGCTTTTCCCGCGCCTCCTTATCGTCCGCTGCCAGATCGGACAGCCTGAGCATATTCTCCGCAAGCAGCATGCAGACTTCATAGAGCATATCGCCTTCCTTTATCTTTCCGGAAAGCACCTCGATGGCCTCTCTGACTTCAAGGCCGTTGCCTACAGCCATGCCCAGTGGCTGATCCATATCCGTTATGAGGGCTACTGTCTTTCTGCCCAGCGCATCGCCTATCTTTACCATGGTGCGGGCAAGCTTCTTAGCCTGCTCCGGAGTATGCATGAAGGCTCCTGTGCCGCACTTTACATCCAGCACTATGGCGTCTGTACCGGCGGCCAGCTTCTTGCTCATTATGCTGGAGGCGATCAGCGGGATGCTCTCCACCGTTCCGGTAACGTCCCTGAGGGCGTACATGAGCTTGTCAGCAGGCACGAGGTTACCGCTCTGTCCTATGACGCAGAGGCCGATCCTGCGCACTATATCCTTGAATTCATCTATGTTCTTCTCTATACATACCCCCGGCACCGACTCAAGCTTGTCGAGGGTCCCGCCGGTATGGCCCAGTCCGCGGCCGCTCATCTTGGCTACCGTACCGCCGCAGGCAGCCACAAGAGGCGCTATCACAAGGGTTGTGGTATCGCCCACGCCGCCGGTGGAGTGCTTATCCACCTTTATGCCGGGAAGGTCGGAAAGGTCAACGACGTCGCCGGAATGCATCATGGCGGAGGTGAGCTCGCTCACTTCGCGCTCCGTCATGCCCTGCCAGCACACCGCCATAAGCCACGCCGACATCTGGTAATCCGGTATATTGCCCGCGGTATATTCGCGGATTATATAATTTATTTCCTCCCTTGTATGGGCTTTTCCCTCTCTCTTATCGATTATAAGATCTACCATTCTCATATTTACTGCCTCCGATCCTGCGTGGAATGTCTCTATATGGCGAAAAAATAATAACTAGTATTTTAACATAAAGCATTATCGTTTACAACCATGCTAGACGAAGTTATATTGCGCCGGCGTTAATCTTCTTCAACTCCGTCCGACTCCATATCAAAGGTTATATCCGCGTAATATTTTTTACTGTCGAGGCTGTTGAGCGCCTTCTCCACCGTTTCCTTTATGCTCTGCTCCTGTCCCCTGAGATCCTCCGGCAATATCATGTCAAAGGACATTTTTACACTTTCTCCGTCGTCCACCATGCGGAAGTCGTGTATGGTGAGCCTGCCGTCCCTCACCTTTATTATGGTATTCACAAGCCTTTTTGTGCTGTTTACTTCGGGATCGTCGGTCACAACGGGATCATAGTGTATTACCAGGTGCGTGCCGTATTTTTTCAGGCATTCCCGCTCCATCCTGTCTATCCTTGCATGGCAGGCCATTGGGTCCTCGTTTTTGTCTATCTCAACATGAATGCTTGCGTACCGCCTGCCGGGGCCGTAATCGTGTACCATGAGATCGTGACAGCCCAGCACCATGGGGCAACCGTTTATATAGTCGGTTATCTGCTTTTGCAGCTCCGGGTTGGCGCCCTCTCCCAGCAGCGGCGACATAGTCTCCCCGGCAAGCTTTATGCCGCTGTACAGTATGAACAGCGATACGGCTATGCCCATAACGCCGTCTATCCTGACATCGTACAAGTGCTCAACTATGGAAGCCGCCAGCACCGCCGAGGTAGTCATCACGTCATTGCGGCTGTCGGCAGCCGTGGCCAGCAGTGCATTTGAATTTATCCTTCTGCCCATCTTCAGATTGAACAGCATCATAAACAGCTTTACCAATATGGAAGCGCACAGCACCCATACCGCGGTGAACGAAAATTCTATAGGCTCCGGGTCGATAAACTTCTCAACCGAGCTTTTACCCAACTCAAGACCTATGAAAAGTATCATCACCGCCACTGTAAGGCCTGCTATGTACTCTATACGCGCATGACCGTAGGGATGCTTCCTGTCCGCCGGCTTTTCTGCAAGCTTGAAGCCCAGCAGCGTCACGATAGAGCTGGCCCCGTCTGACAGATTGTTGAGCCCGTCTGCGGTTATGGACATGGACGATGTCATGTGTCCCACTATAAGCTTGCCCGCAGCAAGCAGGCAATTGCATATTATTCCCACAGCGCCGGACAGCTTGCCTATTCGTGCCCTTATATTATACTGTGCCTGTTCCATAGCGACCTCCGAAAAAGTAGTCCATATTAAAAGCTATTCAGAGCCAACGAAAAAAATACAGTAAACAAAAACAGCCACATTTTGTGACTGCTGTTTTGGTGGGGATGGAGGGGCTCGAACCCACGACCTCATCGATGTGAGCGATGCACTCTGACCAGCTGAGCTACATCCCCCGGAAACAAAAGATATTATAACTCAACCTTTACAATTTTTCAAGTGCAATATTTTATTTACCCCAGTATCCTCCTGCAAGCCCCAAGCCACGTGAGATTTTGCAGCGATACAACGCATCTTTCCTTTGCCGCAGCCTCGCGTATTCCGGCAGCTATACGCTTCTCAAAGGGCTCCACGCTGTCCGGCTCCGGTGTATCGGCATCTATCATCCTTGGCGGCTGTATGAACACTATGCCGTTGCCAGGCAGGTTTTCCTCCATCTGCCGCCTTATGCCTGGCAGGTCGGTACATACCGCCTTCATGCCGCAGGCCATGGACTCTGCTATCACCAGGGGCAGTCCCTCATAATACGATGGCAACACAAACACGTCTCCCCTGTTGAACTCCTCCGCAAGCTGTGTCTGGCTCAGCGGGCCGAGCAGCGTCACGTCAAAGCCGCCGTCATCTATAAGCTTCTGCGCGATGCGATGCTGCTCTGCGTTCCAGCCGCCGGCAAGGCGCAAGGAGAATCTCTCCCTCTGCCAGCCGAGGTATTTCAAGGAGCGCAGCAGGCAGAAAACGCCCTTCTGTTCGGATATCTTTCCAGCGTATACTATGCGTATATCATCATGGGGCCTTCTTTCGCCCTTATCGTAAAAAATACTGCTGTTGAATCCATTGCCTACGACGCATACCTTATCCGGCTCTGCGCCGTAGCAGTTCACTATCTCCATCTTTTGCTGAGCATGCAGGCAGCATATCCTGTTTAGCCCAGCTATCCCCCGGCGTATCCTCTCGCGCTCGAGGGGGTTGGTGTACATCTGGCGAAGGTCGGTGCCGTGGCATATGCCCCACACCGCCATGTCCGGAAGCTTCTCCCGCACTATGGCGGCGAGAAGGTACAGGTGGTGGCATATCACCACGTCAGGCCTGAACTCCTTCACCGCACACAGCACAGTATTCCCGAATGCCGCCTCGAACTTATCCACCATATCAGGCTTCATATACCGGTACCGTGTGCTTTCATACGGCATCTCGTCCGACATTCCGCATACCGGAAATGGCAGCTCCGGGCTGTTATAGTAAACCGGGTAAAACCCCACTCCCTCAGGAAGCTTCACGCTATCCTCCCTGGTCACACCGGCTATGACGGCCTGAGTATGGCCAAGCTCTTTAAAGCCGCGGACCGTTTCCGTAAGATAAACTCCGCTGCCGGTGGAGTGTGGTTTCTGTGCCGTTATGCTCAATATGCGCATTTGTAGGATACCTGCCGTCTTTTGTAATATCTCTAAGACTCAGTGTACCACGAGCGCGCTCTGTTCACAAGTTATCTATGCCGCTTTTATATTATTGCGGCTTTTTACCTCCCATAAGGCCGCCAAGCATATTCATTATCGGGTTCTGCCCTCCTCCGCCCGCGCCCTGAAGGTTATTCATAAGCTGCATCACCTGCATTATGCTGCCAATATTTCCGAGGCCGCCCATACCGCCCATGTTCGGTATATTCTGCATATTAGGCATGCCGCCGAAGCCGCCGCCCATTCCCTGGGACTGCTGAGCGTAATTCTGCTGTACAGGTTGGGGTATCGGCAGCCCCAGCGTATACGCTATGTGGGTGCGCTCTCCCGGGGCGAGGAACGGTTCCATGGCGGAAAGATACTGCGCCGCCTTTTCCGGGCCCTGCTCCGCCCTTATCCTGCTTGCCATCATAAGCGCAGGAGAGCCTTCGTAGTTCTCCTGCCTTCTCGGCGGCGTAGATGGTGCTGTTCTCTGCATGGCTGTACCTCCCTTTATCTATAACTATTCTATGCAAAAGGGGCGGTATGTGAACCTTTGCCGTCTGCTGCGCATATTATTGTTTTGAGGTGATTTGATGAAGCGCAGCCTACGCGGAAGCAGGCAGCAGCCCCTTCCCGACATGAACAATCTGAACCAGACGGCACAAAACATTGACCCTGCCATGCTCAACGACGTGCAGAGCGTGGTGGATAAGTACGGCGGCAAGTCCGAGCAGGAGCTCATAGGGGAGCTGGCGGCGGCCAAGCGCAGCGGCATTATAGATCCCAATGAGCTGGCGTCGGTTGCCGGCAAGATCGCCCCCATGCTCACGGCAGAGCAGAAGCAGCGGCTGGAGTCTGTGCTTAAGCAGCTGGGCCAGTAAGCAAAAAAGCGCCCATCGCAGTGTTGCGGTGAGCGCCTCAAAGTGTCGAAAAAGCGGCTGAACGCCGCTTTTTCGAGCTTTCTCATTCGGTGCCTGCGCCTATGGCGCGGCCGGCACCGAATGCAGGGTATGAAAACCTCTGGGTTTTCATCCGTTCTGACGCGCATGTCGTCAGAGCCGGATTGAACATAAGGGGCTGCGGCCCCTTATCAACCCCGGAGTTTATCGGCAAACTAAGCGCCCACCGCAGTGTTGCGGTGAGCGCCTTTTTTATGTTTATTATTCAAGAAAATCCTTGAGCTTCTTGCTTCTTGAGGGGTGGCGAAGCTTGCGCAGCGCCTTTGCCTCTATTTGGCGTATGCGTTCCCGGGTAACATTGAATTCCCGCCCAACCTCTTCCAGAGTGCGGGCCTTTCCGTCGTCCAGCCCGAAGCGGAGACGCAGCACCTTCTCCTCCCGTGGGGTAAGCGTATCCAGCACCTCCATGAGCTGCTCCTTGAGCAGCGTAAATGCGGCGACCTCTGCGGGGGCAGGCGCATCGTCGTCGGGTATAAAGTCGCCAAGGTGGCTGTCCTCCTCCTCGCCTATAGGCGTTTCGAGGGACACCGGCTCCTGCGCTACCTTGATTATCTCACGTACCTTCTCCTCGCTTATGCCCATCTCACGGGCTATCTCGTCCGGCCTGGGCTCGCGGCCGTACTCCTGCAAAAGCTGGCGGTTGACGCGGATAAGCTTGTTTATGGTCTCTACCATATGGACAGGTATCCTTATTGTACGGGCCTGGTCGGCTATGGCACGGGTTATGGCCTGTCGTATCCACCACGTGGCGTAGGTGGAGAACTTATAGCCCTTGCGGTAGTCGAACTTTTCCACTGCCTTTATAAGGCCCAGATTGCCCTCCTGAATAAGGTCCAGGAACAGCATTCCGCGGCCAACGTAGCGCTTCGCAACGGATACCACCAGACGCAGGTTAGCCTCTGCCAGTTGCTTCTTTGCATCCTGATCGCCGTCCGCCATGCGCTTGGCTATCTCTATCTCCTCAGCTGCGCTCAGAAGCGGCACCTTGCCTATCTCCTTGAGATACATGCGCACGGGGTCGTCTATAGCCACGCCCTCTGTGCTGCCAAGGTCAGACTCCAGCTCGGATATATCGCTGGTGATGTCGTCGGGTATTTCCATCTCTTCGACCACATCTATATTCAGCGCCTCAAAGCGATCATATATTCGCTCTATCTGCTCTGAATCCAGTTCCAGATCATCCAGTGTGTCCATTACCTCTTTATAGGTGAGCACGCCCTTGGATTTGCCCATCTCTATAAGAGCTTCTATCTTGGCATCCGCGCTGTTATGCTCCTTCTTTTCGTCCTTAACGTCCTTTTCTTCCTTAAGGTCTTTAACGTCGTTCTTCTTTTCCAAAGCCGCCACTCCTTTGTATATACTTAAAGTTTTTCCTTGCATTTCCCGTTTATTTCAATGAGGCCCGCTTTTTCACAAGCTCCATATATTCGCGTTTTTCCTCGGCGCTTCCGCCTGTCTGCATGGCCGCCGCAAGCTCCTTTATCCTCTCGTCCATAGCCTCCCTGGCCATTGCGGCGACGCAGTCCTTAGCGGTGGTCACAGGATCTATCACGGTGTCCTCGCTGCCTATCGCGGCGCTTACGCTCTCTGCCGCCTCCTGGGGCAGCATGGACAGCGCCAGCGGTATATCCAGCTTTTCGCCCGTCACGCTCCTTGCAAGAAGGCCCTCCGCAAAGGCGTTGATCGCGCTATCTGAAAAGCTGATGCCGCATTGCGCCATCTCCTCCATGGCGCAAAGCAACGCCTCGCCGGACTTTATCATGCAGCACAGCAGCGCCGTCTCCGTTTTGTTAAGGCTTTTGAGCCGCTCCCTGTTTTGCTGCTTAGTATTCCGACTATTTCCAATGCTATTCCCGGCGGGACTTCCGCTTATGCCGCACTGACGCAGTATGGCCTCCTTTGAAAGGCCCGTCCGCCGCGCTATAACCGGCGCATAGCGCTCCTGCTCCACAGGTTCCAGCCTTGCAAGCAGTACGCAGGCTTTTTTTGCGTATTCCTCCCTGCCGTCCGGCGTGCCGAGGTCGATGCCGCCCATAAGGCTGTCCAGCTTAAAGCCGTTGAGCGTAAGAGCCTTATCCTTCAGCGCCAGATATTCCTGCCCTCCGAACTTTTTGGCGTAGTCATCCGGATCCATATTGTCGGGTATCACTATTACCCTGACGTCAAGGCCCTCTTTGGCAAGTATATCCAAACCACGCAGGGTGGCATTCTGCCCGGCGGAATCACCGTCGTAGCTTATATAAACCTTGGGCACGTAGCGCTTGATCAGCCTGGCCTGCTGCTGCGTAAGCGCTGTGCCCAGGCTTGCCACGGCGTTAGTGACGCCCGCCTTGTAAAGGCTTATGACGTCCATGTACCCTTCTACGATTATAATATCTGCAAGATGCTTGCCTCTTTGAAGATTCAAACCGTACAGATTATTGCGCTTGTTGAATATTGGGGTGTCGCCGGTGTTGAGATACTTGGGCGTGTCGTTTCCCATGGTGCGGGCGCCAAAGCCCAGTACCCGCTTAGCCGTGGACACTATGGGGAACATCACCCTGTCCCTGTACGCATCGTAGTACTTATCCCTGCCCTTGCCCTGTATTATCAGGCCCGCCGCGAGCAGATGCTCATTGGAGTAGCCTTTTTCCGTCATATATTTGAGCAGGTTGTCCCATCCTGGAGGAGCATAGCCAAGGCCGAACTTAGCAGCGGTAGCCGCATCTATATTCCGCCCCATCAGGTACTTCTGGGCTTCTTTGCCTTCCGCGCTCAAAAGATTGGCATGGTAGAACATTGCGGCATCCTTGCAGGCGGCGTACAGCCGTTCCTTGAGAGCCCGCTCCTGCCTGAGCCTGTCGTCGTCCACGTCATCCGGAAGCTCCATGCCCGCCCGCTGAGCCAGATACTTTATTGCCTCCACATAGGTAAGCTTTTCCGCATCCATAACGAACTGCACCACGCTCCCGCCTGCGTGACAACCAAAGCAGTAGTAGAACTGCTCGTCCGGCACCACGGAAAAAGACGGCGTCTTTTCGCTGTGGAAAGGGCAGCAGCCCCAAAGCCGTTTGCCCTTTGGCTTAAGCAAAGTATACTCGGAGGCGATAGCGGCAAGGTCGCTTTTGCTGAGCAGCTCGCTTAACCACGCATCGGGAAATATCGCCATGGCCTCCTCCTTTCGTCGAGATCCGACAGATTGTCTTATTCTGCGGAAATCTCAAAAATCCTTTTTTATTCTACATCCTGCTCCATTCCCTGGGCACGAACAGCCGCTCATAATCCGTTATGGCGTAATTGTCCGTCATGCAGGCTATGTAATCCGCCACTATGCGCTTCTTGCCGTCCTCCTCAAGGTTCATCAGAAACTCGTGCGGCAACAGATCCACATGGTCGAGATAGTAAGCGAAGAGCTGCTCCACGAGGAGCTTGCCCTTTTTCTCCTCTCCCTTAGCCCTTGGGTTGAGGTATACCTTGTCAAACATGAAATTTCTGAGTATATGGAACTGCTCCTTCACCGGCTCGCTCATGCTTATTTCGGGCTTGCCGAAGCTCTGCTCCAATATATCCAGTATCATGGTGTTTATTCGCTCGCCGTGGGTATCGCCCAGCACCTTATTGCAGCTTTCCGGTATTTCCTTTGGGGACAACACCCCTGCCCTTATGGCGTCGTCTATGTCGTGGTTTATATACGCTATCCTGTCCGCAAGGCTTACCGCGTAGCCCTCCAGTGTGCAGGGGGTGCCGCTGCGTCGGTGGTTGAGTATTCCGTCCCTCACCTCGTATGTGAGGTTCAGGCCCCTGCCGTCGTTTTCCAGCTTTTCCACCACGCGAATGCTCTGCTCGTTGTGGGCAAAACCGCCCTCGTCCTTCATAAGATTATTCAGCACTTCCTCTCCTGCATGGCCGAAGGGAGTATGGCCAAGGTCATGGCCCAGAGCTATGGCTTCGGTCAGATCCTCGTTTAGCCTGAGGCCCCGGGCTATGGTGCGGGCTATCTGGCTCACCTCAAGCGTGTGCGTAAGGCGGGTGCGGTAATGGTCGCCGACGGGCGACAGGAACACCTGTGTCTTATGCTTGAGCCGCCTGAAGGATTTGCAGTGTATTATCCTGTCCCTGTCCCGAATGTAATCCGTGCGTATGGGGCAGGGCTTCATTGGGCGCTCCCGGCCCCTCGTGTTTACCGAGAGGGCGGCATATGGCGAAAGGTACTCTTTTTCCTTTTCCTCTATGAATTCCCGGTAGTCCTTGCTGCTTACAGTAGCCATATCAAATTACCTCCGCAGGCGCTTTTTTGTCTTTTTCTTTGCAAAAGTCAAAAATCCTCTTTTGATACGGCACTTTTTTGCTTTTTGATAAAAAAACGCCCGGATAACTCCGGGCAGATGCCTTTTTTCGGTATAAGAGTCCTATTTCGCGGCCTGTACCTCCTGATGCTCAGCCTTTACCGGTACACCGTCCTTTTGTATGGCCAGTATCACCACCGCCCCCAATATCAGCGCTATTCCTATTAACGCTTCCACGCTCAGAGGCTCCTTATAGTAAAATACCGATACCATTACGGCTATCACCGGCTCTATGGTGGCCAGTATGCTTGCTTTTCCGTTTTCCAGCGTCTCCAGGCTCTTGTTGTAGAAGTAATACGGCACCGCGGCGCACATTATGCCGCCTATTATCGCCACAGGCAGCACCTTTGGGGTGCATACGGCGGACGCGGTCTTTACCGGGCCGGAAAGCAGCAGGGATGTTGCCGATGCCACTATGAAGGTATAGACATTTATCGTCATGGTGCGGTACTTAGGCACGGCAAAGCGGGTAAATATGGTATAGCTGCCGTAGGTTATGCCGGAAAATACCCCCGCCACAAGCCCAAACGCCGAGACCTGCCCTACCCCGTGGGTTATACCGCTGACCAGCACGCAGCCGGCTATGGCTATGGCCATTGCAGCGGCCTTTACCTTTGTAATAGGCTCCTTGAAGATGACGGCGGAAAACACCACCACCCACACCGGCGCGGTATATTGCAGTACGCCGCCCACTGCCAGCGAGCACAGCCTGGTGGAGGTAAAATAGCACCAACAGAACAGCGTAACGCTTATAAAGCCGGAGCAAAGGAATATCCATATATCCTTCGGATTCAGCCTGAATGCCTTACGATCCGTCACCAGTGCCAATATGATAAATGTAATGGCGCTTATGGTGGTCCTTACGGCCGATACCTGCATTGCGGTAAAACCAAAGGATGTCATGGTGCGGCCAAATATGCCGAGGCTTATACCCCAGCTGATACCTGCGCAAAGCGCATACAGTACGCCTTTGTTCTTCATCTTTCGCCAAGCCTTAATTCTAATTTCTGCACGAAAAAAACCAACCGGTTGAGGCTGGCCTTTAACGCGTTTATCAAACGGGCAATTCTTTTGGCTTAAATTACTTTGCCGCGAGCTTTATTGCCAACTGAGCCTTTTTGCGATTAGCAGCGTTCTTGTGGATAACGCCCTTACCGGCTGCCTTATCGACGGTGCTTACAGCGTTGACATAGGCGCTTTCAACAGCAGCCTTGTCTTCGGAAGCCAGAGCCTTGTCGAAGCTCTTGACAGCAGTCTTAACCTGAGACGTGATCATGCGGTTGCGAAGATTCTTCTTCTCACTTACGCCCACGCGCTTCAAAGCGGACTTATGGTTAGCCAAAACAATTCACCCCCTGTGTCTTTTTACTCGAACGGAGTTGATTATAACACATAAAGCTGCGTGACGCAACCCTGTTTTTCTCCGTTCCGATGTTTTTTCCGCAAAATATTATAACGGCTTTGCCGCCATAATACAAGTATATAATTTATTTAAAAAGGAGCCTTATAGAAATGTCATCAGGTATACGCACTGACCTGGCGCTGGAATCCCGGGAACTGAACCCGGACATAGAAGGCGTGGAGGAGCAGACTGAGGAAAGGGAACGCATGACCGTCTCCCGGATAAAGATAACCGACAGAACCGCGGCGGAAAAGCTGGACAAGCCCATCGGCAAATACGTCACGCTGGACGCGCCCGAGCTCTGTAACCGCCCGCTCGACCTTTTTGAGCAGATGAGCGCCGCGCTCTCCGAGGAGCTGCGCGATATGTTCACAGGGCTGAAAGACGACGCGACTGTGCTTGTCGTTGGCCTCGGCAACCGCTCCATTACATCGGATTCCCTTGGCCCCCGGGTAGCGGAACGCATATACGTTACCCGTCACGTCACTGAATATATGCCGGACGCCCTGCCCGGAACTGTGCGCTCGGTATGCTCGGTAGCGCCCGGCGTGCTGGGTGTCACCGGCATAGAGACCATGGAGATAGTCAGGGGCGTAAAGGAATACGCCAAGCCGGATATGATAATCGCCATAGACGCCCTTGCCTCCCGCCGTGCCGCCCGCATAAATACCACCATACAGCTGACTGACACCGGCATAAGCCCCGGCAGCGGCATAGGCAATAACCGCAAGGGGCTGAACAGCGAAGTCTTTGGCGTGCCCGTCATAGCCATCGGCGTGCCGCTCGTGGTACACGCAGCCACGATAACGCAGGAGGTCATTTCACTAATCGCGGACAAGACCGGCCTTCACGGCGATGAAGAAAAGCTGAAGGGTCTTGCGGAGCAGGTAATAAGCGAAAACCTGGGCCAGATGGTAGTAACGCCTAAGGATATAGACTCCATAGTCGAAGATATGTCGGGCATTATCGCCACCGGAATTAACATGGCGCTGTTCGGCAAAAGCTATGAGGACGTGCGTATGTTGATAGCTTAGTCATACCTAAAGCCCTCCGCTCATAACATTTTAGCGGAGGGCTTGTCACATATGCGAAAGAAACGAATTTACAACGGGAACAAAGGAATCAATCCTGCCGCCCTCGTGGTGTTTTTGCTCTGCCTCGGGCTGTATTGGCTGCACTTTTCGGCTTACTATAAAAACGGCGGCAGCGTATACGACGCGCTGCTTTTTATGGAGTTCCCGTACATACACGGCGACAGCGATCAGTCCACGGCCCCTGCCCAGCCCCAAAGCACCCCCGCGCCCCAGAGCGCAGATATAAAGATAGAAGTCATATCCACTGAACCTCCAATGGTGAGCCTCGATGGCAAGGAGCCCAAAATACTCATATACCACACCCATACCACCGAAGCGTATTTACAGACGGATAAGGATAAATACGAGGAAAGCGGCAAGTGGCGCACCCGCGACAACGATAAAAACGTGGTTGCGGTAGGCGAAAAGCTTGCGGAATGCCTGCGTAGCTACGGCATAGCGGTGATACACGACACCACCGACCACGAGCCGCCCAAGCTGGCCACCTCCTACTCACGCTCCTTAAAGACGATGGAAAAGTACCGCGATAAGTACCCCTCGATCACAATGTATATAGACCTTCACAGGGATTCCTTCGGCAAGAATCCCACCGAACCGGCTGACTTTGTTACGATAAACGGCAGGCAGTGCGCCCGGCTGATGTTCGTCGTAGGCACCGGCAAGGGCGCCACCGGCACAGGCTACGGCCAGATGCCTGATTTTGACTCCAACTACGCCCTCGCTGAGCGAATCACCAATACCTTGAAGGGCATAGATCCCGGTCTCACCAGGGACATACGCATAAAGCCCGGGCGCTATAATCAGCATATATCAAATCAGTGCCTGCTGGTGGAGGTAGGCCATAACGCCAATACCTTCGAGCAGGCACTGAACAGTATCGATTATCTCGCCGCAGCTATAGCGGAAGCTGCGGGGCTTACAGCAGGCGAAGGTCAGCTTTCGCTCTCGCCCTGATCCTCTGCCGCGTCCTGTAACACTTCTTCGGTTTCGCTTATGGCAGCCTTTTCTTCGGCTGCTTCTCCTCCGGTCTCTTTGGGCTGCTCCGGCTTTTCCAGAGTGACCCGCCTGTTTATTCGGGCTATCTCCTCCACAGAGAGCTTTATCACCTCGCGGTCATAGGTGAGCAGGCCGTTGGTCTCGCCCTCAACATCGCTGAGCTGGGTATAGACTATGGCGCTGAGCCCCTTTTCTATCGAGGGTATAAGCTCCTGCTGGTACAGCTTCCTGTACGCCGCCATAAGCTCGTCCGCGTTCTTCAGCTTCTTGTAGCCAAACTCACCGCTCTTTTCGCTGTGACCCTCTATCCTGAGGCTGTAGCCGCCGCACTCCGTGAGTGCGGCCGCCCGGCCTTTGTCGTCCGCCTTGAACCTGTACGGTCTGAAGTATACGTGGCGGCTGTATATGTCTCCCGCCCCCTGATCGTGCCAGCCGCTTGCGTGGTCGATAAGGCGGCTCGAATCCATGATGCGGATATGCTCCGCTGTTTCCGCCGCGTCAAACTGACCCCAGCCTTCGTTAAAGGGCACCCACAGCACTATGGATACGCAGTTGAACAGGTGGTTTATCATATCGTCCAGCTCCCGCCTGAACTGCTTCCTGCCTTCCTCGCTTTGCCTTGCAAAGCGGGCATACCTGTCATCCTTTATGTTTATTCCGGTGAAAAGCGGCGCGGTTACGGTCAACGGATCGTACTTGCCGCCGCCGTTTACCATATCCTGCCATACGAGCATCCCCAGCCTGTCGCAGTGATAATACCATCTGAGCGGCTCTATCTTTATATGCTTCCTGAGCATATTGAAGCCCATATCCTTCATGGTCTGTATATCGGCTATCATAGCTTCGTCAGAGGGCGCGGTATAAAGGCCGTCCGGCCAGTAACCCTGATCCAACACGCCGTTGTGAAAATACGGCTTATCGTTCAGGAAAAGCCTCTTTATGCCGTTTTCGTCCTCCCGAAGCTCTACCTTGCGCATGCCGAAGTAGCTCTCGACCATATCCTCGCCCATCTTTACACTGAAGCCGTAAAGGTGGGGCTTTTCCGGTGACCACGGGGTAAAGCCCTGTACGCTCATGCGGAAGGGCCTGTTTGTTTCGCCCTGGGCCACCACCAGCCCCATGCGTGCCGTGCAGGGCCTCTCTACGTCTGAATATACGGTTATCTCTACCGCCGCCTCATCGTATAGCGGAAGTATGTGAAGGCCGGATATATACTCCTCAGGCACACTTTCCAGCCACACGGTCTGCCATATGCCGCTCTGAGGTGTATACCATATTCCTCCCTTGCGTATCTTCTGCTTGCCGCGGGTATGCCACGAGGTATCAGTCACGTCCCTGACCTTTACGATTAATTGGTTTTCCTCCCGCAGTTCTCTGGTTATATCAATGGAAAATGGCGTATAGCCCCCTGTGTGGGAACCGACCTCCATACCGTTTAGGTATACTGTGGCGATCTGATCCACCGCGCCAAAGTGCAGCAGCACACGGCCGATATTGAAATCCGCCGGCAGTGAGAAGTTCTTTACGTACCAGAGCGTATCCTCGAGACCTACGGTGCGGTGGACGCCGGACAGCTCGCACTCCGGCGAAAACGGCACCAGTATCTCCCCGTCGATCTTATCCGGAAGGCTCTCCCCCCGCACTATTGCATACTGCCACATTCCGTTGAGGTTTATATAGCTGTTGCGCCGCATCTGCGGCCTCGGATATTCCAGCAGCACCTTATCCTTTTCAATATTCGCTCCCCAACGCGTTATCATTTATATTCCTCCGGGTTTACGCATATACTTGCAATTGTATATATTATAGTACATATCGCAGCTTTTGTCATTGCGAGGTTTGCATCGGGGCTTATTTTATTATATAGTTAATACATGGAAAAATTTTCGGATAAAAGGATACGCCTCCGCCCGCGCCTTCAGGCTGCGGCGGATATGATAAACGGCTCCCGCCTGTCTGCCGATATAGGCTGCGACCACGGCAGGCTTTCGGTTGCGCTGCTTCAGCAGGGCCGCGCAGACAGGGTCATAGCTTCCGACATAAGCGCACCGTCGCTGCAAAAGGCCACGGAGCTTGCGGCGCTGTGCGGCCTCGAGAGCAGACTGACCACCGTCTTATCAGACGGCATGGCGCACCTTGGCCCGGACGAGGCGGACGCTATCGCCATATGCGGCATGGGCGGCGAGCTCATCGCGCGCATACTTGAAGCAAACCTTCCGGCCGCCAAAAACGCCCGCTGCATAACCATGCAGCCCATGCGGGGCGTCGAGGAGCTGCGGCAATTCCTTCGCAAGAACGAATTCCGTATTATCGATGAGCGGCTGGTGCTGGACGCCGGTCGAATATACCAGATAATCGCGGCAAAGAGCGGCGATCCCGCCCCCCTGCCCGGCTGGTTTCCTCAGGACGAATATTCCATAGGGCCCATGTTATTTGAAAAGCGCGACCCGCTGCTCATACCATTATTGGAAAGCTGCCGCGACGGCCATCTGCGCCGGCTGGAGAAAGCAAGGCGCAAGGGAGTCACACCCAAGGCTCTTACAGAGATAATCGGCCGCATAAACGGATACATAAATATTGCACAGGAGATGCATAAAAATGAAGCTGAATGATTTTATAAATGTCATGGACGGCATAGCTCCCCGCGAGCTCGCCATGGACTGGGATAATCCCGGTCTGCTCATAGGCACGGAAAGGCAGGATATAAAAAAGGTGCTGGTGGCCCTCGACTGCTCCATGGCTACAGCCAAAGAGGCCGTAGAATGGGGAGCCGACCTCATGCTCACCCACCACCCGGTATTCTTCAGGGCAGTAAAGCGCATACTTCCCGATGATCCCGAAACCGCCGCGCCGTATATCCTTCTTCGCAACGGCATAGGCCTTTTTGCCGCCCACACCAACCTCGATGCAGCCGATGGTGGAGTGAACGACTGCCTTGCCGGCGTATTCAGCCTTGAAAATGTGGAAAAGCTTCCTCCGGAAGGTCTGGGCCGCATAGGAACACTGCCAAAGGATATGACATTCGGCGAGCTTGCGAGACTTTCCGAAAAGGAGCTCAATACCCGTGTCCGCATAACCGGGGATGTGAACGCCAGAATACACCGTCTGGCCATGATAGGCGGAGGCGGCGCAGAAGAGCTTTTCGATGCAAAATCTGCCGGTGCGGACGCTTATATAACCGGCGAAATGAAGCACCATCTGGCCATCCAGGCGGAGTTCATAGGGCTCAACGTCATAGAGGCGGGACATTACGAAACGGAACGCATAGTGCTGCCCAGGCTTATTGAACGTTTACAGCGGGAAGCAAATGATGTACAATATAGGTTGACTCTTTCGGAATCGCCGTGCTTAAGGGGAATTTAAGCTCTCCCGCACGATCATTATACGGAGGTAGAAGGATATGACAAAAATCAACGATCTCTGGCTGTATGACCAGGCCGAGCAGGAGGTTGCAAAGATAGACAGCCGCCTGAAATCCACCCCCAATCGGGCAAGGCTCAATAAGCTCCACAGCTTTTTAAGCGAGCAGCAGTCCGCCGTAACAAATATTTCCAAGCAGATAGACGCACGTGGCGCGCTCATAGGAAAGCTATCAGCCCAATGTCACGAGCTTGAGCGCAGGTTAGAGCTTGAAGTATCCGAGTTCGGCACCATGGAAAAGGACGACGAATGCACCGCGGCCGAGATGACAGAATCCCGCCGCTCCATGGAAGGCCTGCTGGACCAGATAAACTTCGTCCGCAAGGAGCTCAGCGATGCCATGGCATACCTTGAAAAGGCCAGCGCAGAGTACAAAGAAACTTATACCAAAGCCGGCCGCGCCAAGAAAGAATATGACGCCGTGCGTGCCGCCTGCGAAGCCGAAGCGCAGGAGGCCAAGCCCGAAAGGGAAAAGGCTGCCGCAGAGGCGGCAAAGCTGCGGGCGCTTGTAGATCCGGCGCTGCTCAAACGGTATGACGCGATCCATGCGAACCATGCCCGACCCATGGCTACCGTGGAAAACAGCCAGTGCAGCGGCTGCCGCATGTCCCTGCCCACCGCCATAGTAAAGAAGGTCGCCTCCGGCTCCGGCATAGTGGAGTGCGAAAACTGCGGAAGGATATTGTATTCCAAATAGATTTGGTTTAAAATATACTTTGCGAGTAAGACAGGTGACTGCATGCGGCCCGACCGTATGAGGAAAGTCCGAGCTCCACAGGGCAGGGTGCCGGATAACGTCCGGCGGAGGCGACTCCAGGGAAAGTGCAACAGAAATATACCGCCGCACTTGTGCGGTAAGGATGGAAAGGCGAGGTAAGAGCTCACCGGCGGCCTGGCGACTTGTCCGCCATGTAAACCCCACCCGGTGCAAGATTGGAATGGGAGCATTCAATGGCGGCCCGTCACGCTCCTGATAATCGCACGAGCCTGCCGGCAACGGCAGGCCTAGATAGATGGTCACCCAGGAACGAAGGTTCCGGACAGAACTCGGCTTACGGCTTGCTCGCATAAGTTTGGTTTCGAAAAAGCAGTCTCAGCTGCTTTTTTGATTTTATTTTCCTCTGAAGAAAGCAAAGAGCCCGGCTGGCACCCCGGGCTCTTTAAGTATTTGATATTCAATGGTACTATCTTCTTAATTGTTTTTGATTAACTGCTTTGATCGGCTTAGTATGTATATTTCCTATATTGTATTTATACTATCATTAACTTATCATTATTTCCATACGGCTTTTATGTTTTTTGTTCTGTACAGCCCATAATGTGAATATTCTTATACCATACTCACCGAGGAGATAGTTTTGATATGGAATTTGCAAGAAGGCGCAGGCGCAGAAGGCGAAACGGCATACGAACCATGACGGTGCTGCTCATGCTTGGTCTCGCAGTATATCTTATAACCGCATCGGCCGCAGGCAAGTGGTTGAGCGAAAAGGTAATGGCGCCGGCATTTTCAGCCCTGTCCGAGCTGCCTTTATTTACCGGCGGCGGGCTTGATTCGCTGGAAAATGAAGCATCGGAGCCATCCGGCGACGCTCTTAGCGTAAGCCTCAGCAGCGACAGCAGCTCTTTCACCAGCACGTTGGACGTACCATCCATAAGCTGCTTCGCACTGCAAATGGGAGTTTTTTCCTCAAAGGATAACGCGGATAAGCTTTCTGAAGAAATGCGCAGCAAGGGTGCCGGCGGCTATGTTTACAGCGACGGCAGCGTATACCGTGTGCTGGCCTCGTGCTACCAAAGCGAAAGCGAGGCGCGCACGGTCAAGGAACGGCTCATAAGCGAAGGCACTGACTGCGCCATATATGCCATGGCTACGCCTACCGTTACATTCAGCATAACTGCGGACCAGCAGCAGACGGAGCAGCTCAAGGAGGGCTTCACGGCGCTGTATCAGGCGCAGAACGCGCTGTGCGAAGCCTGCATAGATTTTGACAGCAAGAGCATGACGGTCAGCGAGGGCGCCACTCTGATAAAGTCCATACAGGATGAGCTTTCCGCCTCCTGCTCCCCGCTCTTCGCCTACCGGGACGCCTCTCCCGCCATAGATAGCCTTGTGCAGTGCTGCGACAAGTGTCTGAACTCGCTATCCCTTCTTGCCGGCAATGGAGACGCTTCCACCGCAGCCTTTTCTTCAGAAATGAAATACGCACTGCTTGAGTTGTCGTCATCCTATTCGGATATGCTCAAAAGCATGGCCGGATAAGGATACGTAATAGAACAAAGGAGCGGTACTGCCGCTCCTTTGTCATCCATCGTTTTCCCTCTTTGAGGGCATTTCCTTTATAAACAGTTCGTCCCGTCCCTGCATCACCAGCGCCAGGCCCAATGAAAGCATCAGTCTCATCCGGTCCTCCGTGCCGTCTGTATCTATGGCAAAGTCCTCCCTTATGCGGCGTATCCTGTATAACACCGTATTTCGGTGGGTAAAAAGCTTTTCGCAGGTATCCTTGAGCGAACGGCTACACATAAGGTATGTGTACAGCGTCAGGCAGTATTCGCTGTCATTTTGGAGGTCGTATTTATACAGCCTGTCCACCTCGTCAGTCAGGCAAAAGCCCTCGCCGGCAAGGGTTTTAAGCATCATAAGAGCCGAGTAGCGGCTCTCCTCCGCCGCGAATGCCTTGCCGTTGCTCTTTTTGACAAGATAATCCAGCAGCCTGCGCACCCGCCCGTAGCCCCTGCCCAAGGCATACAGGCTTTGCAGCGGCTCGGATATTACCGCGTACAGGTCATATTCCTCCGCCGCCCTGCCTACCGCCTCCCGGTCGTGCTCTCCATGCAGGAACATTATCACGCAGTCCCTGTACGGGAAAGGATCGGAAGCGTGAAAGCCGCGGCGCAGCCTGTCCCTGAGCATATCGGTTTTAAGCCCATCCAGCTGCTCCATAGGTTTCATCAGTACGAACCTCTCCGGGCGGAAGCTGCCAAGAAAGGTTGTATTTGCCTGTAGCTCGAAGAATTCCTCACTTTGAAACCTGCCGTCTATGAGGCTGGACAGCACCTCTTCTGCCGTGGCGGTGATGCCGCCCCTGTGCCTCTCGTAATAGAGCTGCTTTGCAAGGAATGAGTTTATCAGCGCAAAGTCCTCGTCGCTTCCTGAAGGCAGCGCGTTTTCAGGCATTATACACAGCGTATAGCCCATGCGAAGCTCTCCGCAGTTGAGCTGGGATATCCTGTAATGGTACCCCGCAGGCGAATGCAGCAGCTCGCCCGACGCCGCCGAGGCGCTGATGAGGGCGCTCTCATCATACGAAAGCTCGCCGTGGCGTATAACGCCGCTGTACGGATCGTTTATGCTGTCAGCCCTAAAATACGCCGCCACATGGAAGCTGTCGTCAATTACCAGCAAAGGGCAGCCGAGAGCCCTGCCCGCGGCATTTGTCAATTCTTTCAAGCTGTTCGCCTCAAGGAATGTCTTCAGTATCTCATTCGTCACGGGATGTCTCCTTTTGTTCTCTCAGCACAGTTTGATATGGTTGAATTATACCATCGGAACATTGCCCAAACAAGGCCCTGGAGTATAATAGAGTCATCAAAAGGGACGAGACCTAAGGGGCTGAGGCCCCCCGGGATATGTCCCCGGAAAGAAAAATGGTTCGGATCGTCTCCCGATTCAGTGAATCAAAATTCACCTAATCGGGAACAATTCCGAAAGACAATATTGAATCGGAGGTATTTATCATGTTTGAGCTTAAACCTTACACCCGCAAGAACAACGGCGTATATTACAATCCCTTCCAGACCATGGACGAATTTGAAAGGAACTTCTTCAATCCTTCGTTCTTTGAGACCACCCTTGAACAGTTCAAGACGGATATCAAGGACGATGGCGACAGCTACACCCTTCAGGCGGATCTGCCCGGCTTCGATAAGAAGGATATCCACCTCGACCTTAACAATGACGTGCTGACCATCAGCGCCGAGCGTCATTCCGAGCACGAGGATAAGGATAAGAAGGGCAAATTCGTGAGATGTGAGCGCTCCTACGGCACCTACACCCGTCAGTTCGATGTATCCAACATCAACACCGATGCCATGAAGGCCAAGTATGAGAATGGTGTGCTTACTCTGAATATGCCCAAGAAGAGCGCGCAGCTGCCTACCACAAAGCGCGTGGAAATAGAATAAAGGGTGAATAACTTAAGCCCCGAAGCGAAAGCTTCGGGGCTTTTTCTTATTTGTCTATTTTACTTTGCAGTATTTCTTGCGGTCTGCCGCCCTCTGGCAGGCCTTGACAAGCTCTACTATGGGTATCACCAGCACAGCCAGGCCGAGAGCTATGCCATACTCGCCCCAGCCCACAGGTGTGAAGTTGAACAGAGCCGCTATGGCAGGTACCTCGAGAACTGCGGTGGTTATCGCCAAAGCTCCTATCATGGCTGCCCAAAGCACCTTGTTGTGGCCCGGCAGCTTGAATACGCTCTGCCGCTGAGAGCGCATATTGAAGCTATGGAATATCTCGCACATATTCATAGTCAAAAACGCCATGGTCATGCCGTGGGGGGAGACGCCTGCCGGCATTTCAAAGTACCCCACCTCCATGCAGTGGCCGATTATGTAGGAGGTAAGCGTCAGCACGGTCACCAGCAGGCCCTGATAGACTATATCCACGCCCAATCCGCCTGAGAATATGGTGTCGCGGCTGTCTCTTGGCGGGCGATGCATGGTGTCGGGCTCGGCGGGCTCAAGGCCCAATGCCAGCGCGGGGAAGCAGTCGGTTATCAGGTTGATAAAGAGCAGATGCTCGGGGTTCAGCAGCGTGAAGCCGAGTATGGTGGCGAAAAACACGCCTAAAACCTCGCTCATGTTGCTGGCAAGAAGGAACTGTATGGTCTTTCTTATATTGTCGTATATCCTTCTGCCCTCGTCCACAGCCGAAACTATGGTGGCGAAGTTATCGTCGGAAAGCACCATATCCGCGACGTTCTTGGTAACGTCGGTGCCGGTAATACCCATGCCTACGCCTATGTCCGCTGACTTGATGCTGGGCGCGTCGTTCACTCCGTCGCCTGTCATGGCGGTTATGGCGCCCTTGCGCCTCCACGCGGAGACTATGCGCACCTTGTGCTCAGGCTGCACGCGGGCATATACCCCGCACTTGTCTATCAGCTTATCCAGCTCTTCGTCGCTGAGCCTGTTCAGTTCCTTGCCCTCTATGGCCTGTGAAGCGTCGTCGATTATGCCCAGCTCCTTGGCTATCGCAACGGCGGTATCCTTGTGGTCGCCGGTAATCATCACAGGGCGTATGCCCGCAGCCTTGCATTCCTCCACGGCCGCCCTGACCTCCGGGCGAACAGGGTCTATCATGCCCACCAGGCCTATGAAGCAAAGCTCCTGCTCGAGGTTGGAGGGATCGGTATTTTCCGGCATCCTGTGCCACAGCCTCTCCGCGGCGGCCAATACGCGCAGAGCCTTCTCAGCCATGGCATGATTGCTCTGAAGTATCTCGGCGCGCTTTGCCTCCGTCATGGGCTGCGGCTTGCCGTTCTCCATATAATACGCGCAGCGGGCAAGCACCTCGTCCGGCGCGCCCTTGGTGTACTGCACTATTTCCCCGCCCTTATCGTGCAGGGTAGACATCATCTTTCTGGAGGAATCGAAGGGGGCCTCGCCTATGCGGGGCTGTTTTTCCTCCAGCTCATATTTCTTTAAGCCGTTAGCCGCGCCAAAGTTCACCAGTGCAGCCTCTGTGGGCTCTCCCTGAGCGCCATCGTCAGCAAGATTCGCATCGTTGCATAGAGTCATTGCCGCAGCAAGAAGTTCGGTGGGGCCGGTGTGCTCCACTACCGTCATTTTATTTTGTGTGAGCGTGCCTGTCTTATCGGAGCATATGACCTGAGTGCAGCCCAGCGTCTCTACGGCAGTCAGCCGGCGTATGACGGCGTGGCGTTTGCTCATATTTGTAACGCCTATGGACAGCACAACGGTAACGACTGTGGCAAGGCCCTCCGGGATAGCTGCGACAGCAAGGGATACCGCCACCATGAAGTTATCAAGTATGGACTGGGCAGTGAACTTTCCCGCCATTATGAGATCGAATACGAATATGAACAGGCATATGCCCAGCACCATCTTGGATAAGGAGTTGCTCAGCTGGCCGAGCTTGCGCTGCAAGGGGGTCTCTTCCTGCTCGGTCTGGGCCAAAACGTCGGCTATCTTGCCCATCTCGGTATCCATGCCGGTAGAGGTGACCACGGCCCTTCCCCTGCCGTATACCACGGTAGAACCCATGTAGCACATGTTCTTCCTGTCGCCAAGAGGCACATCGCCGCCGAAAATAGCCTCCACAGCCTTGTTTACAGGCACGCTTTCACCGGTGAGAGCAGCCTCTTCGATTTTAAGGGACGCGCTTTCGAGAAGCCTGCCGTCTGCCGGTACGGCGTCTCCCGCTTCAAGTATAACTACATCGCCGGGTACCAGCTGGCTGCTCTCGATGACGATCTGCTTTCCGTCCCTCATCACCTTGCACTTTGCCGCGGTCATTGTCTGAAGCGCCTCTATTGCGGCCTCCGCCTTGCTCTCCTGTATTACTCCCAGAATAGCATTGAGCAGCACTACCACCAGTATTATGAATACCTCGGCAAAGCTCTCGCCGGATATTGCGTTTGTGACAGCGGATACGGCTGCCGCAGCCAAGAGGATCAGCAGCATGGGATCCTTTATTTGCTGTAGGAATCTTTGAAAAACCGTTATCTTGTGCGCTTCCTTAAGCTTGTTCTGACCATACCTTGCAAGGCGCTCAGCCGCTTCCTTTCCCGAAAGGCCATGGACTGAAGTTCCAAGCTCCGCCAAAACCTCGTCAGTGGATCTTTGATACATTTCGCTCATGAAATCTTCTCCTTTAAATAAGTGTGTCTGTAAAATCAAAAACTCATGCGCCGGCAAAAAACCACGCATGAGTCTCATTCTTTAAAAACAGCCCGGACGATCTCCTCGCCGTACTGACGGGTCTGCTTCGCAAAGCACTTACTTTGCGGAATTACTCCCTCAGGCAATAATCAAAAAAGCTAAAGCATTAACTTCATTTGACTATGATACCCGCCCTCCCCGCTTTTGTCAAGGCTGAAAGCTGCGATCTGCGGAGATCACCTGAGCAGCCCCGCTATTGCCTCGCGGCTCACGGTAAAGCTCTGGGCTCCCATGGCGCCGGGGGCAACGTCGTACTCGTCAAAGCAGACCACCAACCGCCCATCCTTATCAATATAGAACGCTCCGTCCCGGGTGATGAGCGCGTCATAATCCACATGAAATTCCGCGTCGTCCTCCATCCAGTAGGTCAAATTGGCGTCTGACGCCATCCTGGCCTTCATCTGGGCGAATATATCCTTCTTTATTGCGGCAACATAATCGCTGCCCTCCTTGAAAAGGTCCGCCAGCTTTACGTATTTGCCAGTGGTCTTATCTATATTATAGCAGCGGGAAAACTCATAGCCGCTGGCCATCACCTGGCAGCCGTTCACCCTCAGGGCAAACCAGCGGTCGTTGTCCGTCAGTACTTCATAGCTCACATCGAGACCGTAATAACCTTCATCCATAGCGTTATCATTAAAACGCTGCACCAGCTCGTCGACATATGCTTTTACATCAGCATTGAGCTGCTGTTCGCCCGCCGTAGCTTCCTGTATCTCGGGCTGCGCTGCATTCAGATCGTTGTGCTCGTCGGAATGGGTATAATTTCTCACGGTAATTACCTTTACCACGCTGCCTATGACCGGCAGCTTCTCCATTGCGTATGCGATAGAGGGACTTACATTGGGCAGCAGCACAAACAGCATGGCGGCAACCGCCGCTGCGGTAAGTATCCTACGGCCTGCCATGCGGCCTGAGGCCCCATCCTTCCTTGCTTCCTTTTCTGGCAGCTTATTCAACGTATCCTTCAACATAATATTAAAATCCTCCGGTATGTTTGTTTTTTCCTTATGGGCAGCTTCCCGGATCAGCTTTTCAAATTGGAATTCGTTCATAGTGTTTCCTCCTGTTCCGACATCGCGATCCTAAGTTTGGCCCGCGCCCGGCTCAGCCTGGCCTTTACCGTGCCTTCTGTTATCCCAAGGGCGCGACTTATATCCTTGATGGGCATATCGTCGTAGTAAAACAGCACTGTTACGGTCCTCAGGCTTTCACCCAATCCCCTCACGGCCTGCCACAGGGCCATGCTTTCTTCCCTGTCCTCATCCTGAGGGGCGGGCAGTTCCTCCGCCAAGCTGTCTATGTCCGTGTTTGGCTTGCTGCGCCGTATCATGCTGTAGGCTGTGTTGGCGAGTATCCGCATTATCCATGGCTTAAAGCTATGCTCGTCCCGCAGTGTATCCAGCTTTTCGTATGCCGTAAGCACCGCCTCCTGCACCGCGTCCTTTACGTCCTCGTCGTTGTGCAGTATGCTCTTGGCCAGCCAGTACAAGCCCCCACTGTTTTCGTTTACCCTTTCGCAGAACCACGCGCGCTGGTCGTCAAAACGGTTCACTGTTTTTTTATTTCCTTTCGTCAGCCCGGCGGTCAAGCCGGTCATAAAATAAGATGCTTTATGCGGCCAAAAGGTTACGCCGCAATAATAGTTTTTTATAATTATATACCCCACTGCCGATTGATGATATACTCAAGATGATGAATACCGCACTCATAAGCGCCAAAACATATCAAGAAAGGATATAAAGACATGGCAAAGACTAAGATAGTAGTTCTTGACGGCTACACCGAAAACCCCGGCGACCTGAGCTGGGACGGCCTTAGCGCCCTTGGCGACGTCACCGTTTACGACCGCACCTCCTACTCCGAGGCACCCATTATCGCCGAGCGCATAGGCGATGCGGAAATAGTGATAACCAACAAGACCCCCATTTCTAAGGCCACAATAGATAAATGCCCCAACATCAGGCTAATCGCGGTGCTGGCCACCGGCTACAACTGCATAGACTACAGCTACGCGAAGGAAAAAGGAATCCCTGTAGTAAACGTGCCCACCTACGGAACCGCCTCTGTGAGCCAATATTCCATAGCTCTGCTTCTGGAGATATGCCACCACATAGGCCACCACGACGCCACAGTACACGAGGGCAGGTGGGCAAGCAATGCGGACTGGTGCTACTGGGATTACCCCCTAATAGAGCTTGAGCACAAGACCATGGGCATAATAGGCTTCGGGCGCATAGGCCAGGCCGAGGGCCGAATAGCCAAAGCTCTGGGCATGAGAGTTCTCGCATACGACCTTTACCCCAACGACTCTGGACGCGCCATAGCCGAATATGTGGATCTGGATACCCTTTATAAAGAGGCGGATGTGATAACCCTACACTGCAACCTCACCCCCGAAAACACCGGCATGATAAACAGGGAGAGCATCGCCAAGATGAAGGACGGCGTGATACTCATAAACAACGCCCGTGGCCAGCTCATAGTTGAACAGGACGTTGCGGACGCGCTGAACTCCGGCAAGATCGCCGGCGCAGGTCTGGACGTTGTCTATACCGAGCCCATCAGGGCCGACAATCCGCTGCTCAAGGCCAGGAACTGCATTATCACTCCCCATATAAGCTGGGCGCCCATTGAGAGCCGTCAGCGAATAATGGACGCCACTGTAGCCAATGTAAAGGCGTTTCTGGACGGCGCGCCCATAAACGTGGTGAATAAATAATAAGTATGCATTGCATGTGAACGGACGGTTTTCCGTCCATTCTTTGTTTATAACTTAACTATTGCCATATCATAGAAAACCCCGCTCATATATGTTAGAATAGCTTGAAAGGCATCTTTCAAAGACAAATTCAGTGTCAAAGGACATCAGTATGAAAGTCGTATTAAAGGATCTCACCAAGAAATTCTCCGGTCAGGGCAAGAACGCCCCGGACGTAATAGCCGTGAACAACTTTAATGTGGAAATACCCGACGGCAAACTCATCGGCCTCTTAGGCCCCTCGGGCTGCGGCAAGAGCACCGCGTTAAACCTCATCTCCGGCCTGCTCTCCCCTACGGCGGGACGCATATTCTTTGGCGAGGACGACGTTACGGACCTGCCGCCTGAAAACCGCGGCGTCGGGCTGGTATTTCAGAATTATGCCCTTTATCCCCACCTTACGGTAAAGCAAAACATACTTTTCCCTCTGCAAAACCTAAAGGGCGAGGACAAGCTTTCCAAAGAAGAAATGCTCGCTCGCGCCTACGACGCGGCTAAGCTTGTTCAGATCGAGGGCCTTATGGACCGCAAGCCAAAGGCGCTATCCGGCGGACAGCAGCAGCGAGTCGCCATCGCCCGGGCCCTCGTTAAGATGCCGCGGGTGCTGCTCCTCGACGAGCCCCTTTCCAACCTTGACGCGAGGCTCCGCCTCCAGACCCGGGAGGAGCTCAAGCGCATACAGCAGAAAACCAAAATCACCACCATATTCGTCACCCATGACCAGGAAGAGGCCATGAGCATTTCGGATATGATAATAGTCATGGAATCCGGCGTGATACAGCAGATAGGCCAGCCTCAGGAGGTTTACGACCAGCCCGTAAATATGTTTGTAGCGAAGTTCCTCGGCACTCCGCCCATAAATATGTTTACCGGCAGCGTCCGCGGCGGAAGGCTTTTCATAGGCGAAAACGACGTCCTGCCGGCTGTCGGCACACCCGATGGCGAGTATAATATAGGAATCCGCCCGGAGGGCTTCATCCCGGAGGAAACCGGCCCCCTTTGCTGCGCCTTCCGGCGCATAGAGGTAATGGGGAGGGACACCAGCGTCATATTCTCCCACCCCGCGGCAGAAGCCGACACCGTACGGGCCATAATAAGCTCTGCAAATAAGCCCGATGGGGCCTCGGGTAAAATACGTTTCGCCCTGCGGCCTGACAAGGTATTCCTTTTCGATAAAACTGACGGAAAGCGCATAGCCTTCCGGGCGGAGTGATATATGGAAAAGAACAATGCAAAGGGCTGGCTGTATCTGCTGCCCGCCATACTGTTTTTAGGGGTATTCATGATATACCCCCTCATAGACGTATTCGTGTATTCCTTTGAGGAGGGCTATAATTCCGCCTCCCAGACATTTTTCGGCGTAGGGCTTTACAACTACTCCTACGTGCTCCACGACCCTTACTTTTTGCAGGCGCTGAAAAACACCTTCTTATTGGTGATAATCACCGTTCCCCTCTCCACCGGCCTTGCCCTGCTCATATCCGCCGGGCTAAGCTCAATCAAAAAGCTTCGCAATCTTTTCCAGACCGTATATTTTCTGCCCTACGTCACAAATACCCTGGCGGTGGGATTGGTATTCATGATACTCTTCAAGAAGACTGCTTATACGGACGGCCTTGTTAACCTGATGATAAACTGGTTCGGCGGAAAGTCCGTGGATTTCATAGACGGCCCCTACTGGGCCAAGATGTTCGTGCTCTGCTTCTATACTATATGGATAGTAATGCCCTTCAAGGTACTCATACTCACAAGCGCGCTGGCCTCGGTGGATCAAAACTACTACAACGCCGCCCGCATAGACGGCACCTCCAAATTCCGCATATTTACCCGCATAACCCTGCCTCTCATCTCCCCGATGATATTCTATCTGGTAATAACCGGCTTTATAGGCGCCTTCAAGGCGTACAGCGACGCCGTCGCCCTCTTCGGCACAGACCTTAACGCAGCGGAGATGAACACCATAGTAGGCTATATTTACGATATGCTCTACGGCAACAGCGGCGGCTACCCCTCATTCGCATCGGCAGCGGCCATAATACTGTTCGCTATAGTGCTCACCATAACCTGCATAAATCTTATTATCAGCAAAAAGCACGTTCATTACTGATGGAGCGACCTATGGAAAGACATACCGATTACGCCAAAATAGAAAAGCAGGCAAGAATTCGCAGCCGGGTACGCAGTACGGTAGTGCATATACTGCTGTCTCTCTGGGCCGTCATAGTGCTGTTTCCTTTTTACTGGATGATGCTGACCTCCGTAAAGAGCTACAGCGCGTATAATTCAGAATACATACCAAAGTTCTTTACCCTCTCCCCCACTCTGCAAAACTACGTCGATGCCTTTACGGCGGTGCCCCTCGGGCGTTATTTCACCAATACGCTGGTATTCACTTTGATCACCACGCTGCTGATGCTATCGGTCATAACCCTCGCTGCTTTCGCCTTTGCCCGGCTTGAATTCAAGGGCAAGCGTCTTGCCTTCACCCTGCTGCTGTCGCTCATGATGATACCCAACGAGCTGGTGATAATTACCAACTTCGTGACAATTACCGACCTTGGCCTTCGCAACACCTTCACCGGCCTTATATTGCCCTCGGTAACGTCGGTATTCTATATTTACTTGCTGAAAGAGAATTTCGCACAGATACCAGACGAGCTGTACTATGCCGCAAAGGTGGACGGCACCTCGGACTTCAAGTATCTCACCAAGGTAATGATACCCATTTGCAGCCCGACTATGATAACCATAGTAATACTGAAGGTCATAGAGTGCTGGAACTCCTACGTCTGGCCACGGCTCATTACCGACGACGAGAATTACTTCCTAGTCTCCAACGGCATACAGGCCATACGCGAAAGCGGCTTTGGCCGGGAAAACATACCTGCCATGATGGCGGCGGTAGTGGTAATATCAGTGCCGCTCATAGCGCTGTTTCTGATATTCCGCAACAAGATAATGGACGGCGTATCCAGAGGAGGTACAAAGGGTTAGTATGAATAAAAAGCTTATCTGCCTCATACTGTCGCTGTGTATGCTGCTTCCTATCCTTGCCGGCTGCCACGGCTCCCGGGGGCTGAGGGAATTCGCGGTGCCTGAGGAATTCGACACAAACAGGGATTATGAGATAACCTTCTGGGCAAAGAACGACACCAACAAGACCCAGACCCAGATATACCAAAAGGCCATAGCAGACTTTCAGGCGCTGTACCCGAATATCCGCGTGAACCTTCGGCTCTATACCGACTACGGCAAGATATATAACGACGTCATCACCAATATTTCCACCAACACCACCCCAAACGTCTGCATAACCTACCCCGACCACATAGCGACGTACCTAACCGGGACAAACGTGGTAGCGCCCCTCGATGAGCTACTTGACCACCCCAGGTACGGGCTTGGCGGCAGTGATGTAAGGTTCACCTCTCCCAGGAGCGGCGAGATAATACCCAGTTTCCTAAACGAATGCAGCTTCGCAGGTCACTGCTATGCCCTGCCCTTCATGCGCTCCACAGAGGCCTGCTACATAAACAAGACCTACGTGGAGGCCATGGGCTATACCCTGCCGGATACTCTGACATGGGACTTCGTATGGGAAGTGGCCGACGCCGCCACAAAGAAAAACGCCGACGGCACATTCGCCGTAAACGGCCAGAAGGTGATGATACCCTTCATATACAAGTCCACCGACAATATGATGATACAGCTGCTGCGCCAGTCCGGCGGCGGGTATTCCAACGATCAGGGCGAAGTGCTGCTTTTCAACGATACCACAAAGGAGCTGCTGTACACCATAGCAAAACACGTGAAGAAGGGCTCCTTCTCCACCTTCAAGATATCCAGCTATCCTGCGAATTTCCTTAACGCGGGTCAGTGCATATTCGCCATAGACTCTACGGCGGGCGCCACATGGATGGGCACCCACGCCCCCCTTTCCGACATAAGCGCGGACAAGCTGGTAGAATTTGAGACGGCGGTAATGCCAATACCCCAGTTTGATCCGGATCACCCCCAAATGATATCCCAGGGCCCTTCAGTATGCGTATTCAACAAGAGCGATCCTCAGGAGGTACTGGCCTCCTGGCTGTTCACGCAGTACCTGATGACCAACAACGTGCAGATAGCATACTCCGAAACAGAAGGCTACGTTCCCGTCACCTCCATGGCGCAGGGTTCCGACGAATATCTTGATTATCTTTCCAGGGAAGGGCAGGACGTCGCCCACTACGATGTAAAGATAAAGGCAGTGAAGATGCTGCTGGCCAACTCCGACAATACCTTCGTCACCCCAGTATACAACGGCTCCGCGTCTTTGCGCGACGCTGCGGGACAGCTCATAGAAAACGTCACAAAATCCGTCCGCCGCAAGGAGACCGTAGATGACGCATATATGGACAAGCTGTTTTCAGATGTTACTTCCCTTTACCGTCTGGACGGAGCCGGAAGGGAGAGCATATCCGCAGAAGGCGCAGAAGATCTTGGTCCCCTTCCCGGCCCTTCAAGGGCGCTGCTTTTGTCACTTTGCGCGGCATGGGCGCTTATAGGGGCGTATACCCTCCGTGACGCCGCAAAAAAGCGTAATAAACGGGTTTGATATCCTGCAATGTCTATTGTATAATCATTAAGTCATAAAACCGCTCCCGAAAGGGGCGGCAATTATAAAGGAGAAAAGCAATGAAAAAATTCTTGGCAATGCTCTTGACCCTCTGTATGGTCCTCGCTTTCGCAGGCTGTGCCCAGAAGGCTCCCGAGGCAACCGAAGCCCCCGACCAGGAGGCTACCACTGAGGCTCCCGCTGGGGAAACCCCCGCTGCTACCGAGGAAGACGTCAAATCCGAGGGCGTTATGACCTATGCCGAATATGTGGCGGCCGAGCTGGAGAGCCAGGTTACAGTAGAAACCTACGTACAGGCCAAGCAATCCTGGTGGGAAGACAAGGCTACCGTTTATTCCCAGGATAAGGACGGCGCTTACTTCCTCTACAACATGGCATGCTCTCAGGAAGACTATGACAAGCTGGTACCCGGCACCAAGATCAAAGTCACCGGCTACAAATCTGAGTGGTCAGGCGAAATTGAGATAATCGACGCCACCTTTGAAATAGAAGAGGGCAGCTTCATCGCCATTCCCTTTGACGCCACCGAGCTTCTGGGAAAGGACGAGCTGATCGACCACCAGAACCAGCTTGTTTCCTTCAAGGGATTGACCGTCGAGAAGGTAGCCTACAAGAACGACCAGCCCGGCGATGACATCTATGTCACCTTCGGCTACAACGGCGCTTCCTATGACTTCTGCGTAGAGTCCTACCTTACCGGCCCCGACACCGAGGTTTACTCCACCGTTGGCGCTCTCAAGGAAGGCGACGTAGTTGACGTTGAGGGCTTCCTCTATTGGTATGAGGGTGTAAATACCCACATAACCGCCATCACCGCCGCTAAGTAACGACCGCACACACGGCTCCGCAGGAAAAGCCTGCGGGGCCTTTTTATTTGATGAACTAATTGTTAAGCTTTGCCGCAGCTGATTGACCTTTATGTCATTTTAGATTATATTTATAATCATAAGCTTGATATTAAAAGCATAGGAGGTAATGCCTGTGAAGGATACTCTAAACCCCAATGAATGGATAGTTATGGAGGCGCTTTGGGCAAAATCCCCGGCAACGCTGGGCGAAACCATAGACCGCATAGGCAGCCGCGCCAGCTGGAACTACAAGACATACCAATCCTACATGAACGTCCTGGAAAAGAAAGGCTACATCTCATCAGAAAAGCGCGGCCGGGACAAGTTCTACTCCCCCGCCATATCCCGTGAGGAATGCATAGCCCGCGAGAGCCGCGCCGTGCTAAGCAAGATGCAGTCGGATTCTGTAGGGCTGATGATAACCAGCATGGTACGGGAGGGCGACCTTTCACGCAGCGACAGGCTGGAGCTCATGAATATGCTGGAAAAGATGCTGAAGGAGGAAACCGAAAATGAAAGCGACCGTTGATGCCCTCGTTCAGGTGGCTCTCTACTCCGCCGCCATAACGGCAGGCATACTTCTGTTTCGTTTTATATTCAAAAATCGCATATCCTCTAAGCTTCAATACCTCATGTGGTGGCTGCTGATACTCCGGCTGCTCATGCCTGTAACACCTGACATCGGCCTCCACTTTAACTTGCAGGACATGCTGCTCAAGCAAGCCCATCAAGCCGAGCTGCCCACTCCTGCTCCGGTTCTGGACGTGGCCCCGGCGTCTGTACCCAACACGCAGTCCTCTTACGAAAGCGTCGCCCCGGCGGTACAGCCGGATACAGATGTAGCCCCATCACAGCACGTAAATCCCGCAAAAAGCACCGACTGGTATTCCATCGTATTCGTAGTATGGCTGCTTGGCGCGATAGGTTTCCTCGGCTGGCTGATATTCGTAAAGCTGCGCTATTACGAATCCCTCCAGCACCTCATGGCGGGTGGACCCAGGGAGGTCTACGAGCTTTACGACAGGTGCTGCAAGGAGCTCGGTGTAAAGCCGCTTCCCCTTTGGATAGTGAATAAGTCCATGTCCCCCGGCATAGCCTTTTTCGGCGAGCCCGTGCTGCTGGTGCCCCTCTCGCTCTGCGGCGATGAAAGCAGACTGCGCTTTGCCCTACTGCATGAGCTTACACATAAAAAGCGCGGCGACCATTACATGACGCTGCTTCTTAATATCCTTCGCGCCGTGTACTGGTTTGACCCGGTTGTACACTTCGCATTTTCAGAATTGCGATCCGATATGGAATCGGCCTGCGACTCGGACGTACTCGCCTACATAGGCCACGAGCAGAAGCGGGGCTACCTCACCGTGATACTCGACATGTTCTCATATGACACCGAACCCATACTGGGCATGAGCCAGATACGCTCAAAGCGCATGGCAAAGCGGCGCATGAAGGGAGCCTTCATGAAGAATCGCACCTCTCCCGCCTTCAGGGCGATAACGCTGTGCATCGCGCTGATAATGTCCCTATGCTGCTTCACCACCGCCTGCCAGAGCGCGCCGGAAAAGGACATCTCCTCTGAGCTCAACGAACCTCTCAGCATAAACACGGACACACCGGATGGCTTTAGCGAAAGAGTGGCCATGGAAAACCTTCAGCGCACCGGCGCGATAAGGCACCTGAATTACTTCTCCGAGCCGCCCCGGGGCGCAGGCGGCTTTTCCACAGAGTGTGCCGGCGACTTTGACGGCGACGGCAAATTTGACAAAGCATATATAGCCGGACAGAGCATCATAATAGAGCTTTCCGGCGAAAAAATTGAGGTATCCGCCGAAACGATATCGGAGCCTGAATTTTACATTGGCGGCTACTTCTTTATTGAGGGAGCAGACCTTACGGGAAACGGCACAAACGAAATAGTTTTGCTCGTAGATACCGGCGGGAACGGAGGCTGCGGCGTATGCAACCTTATTGTTTTGCAAAATACCGGCTCCGGCTGGAAGCCCATAGACGGCGTACCCTTTCACGGCGTGAGCGTATCTATGACATGGAAGGACAATATGTGTAAAATAACGAGCGGCTCATACTGCGAAAACGTTGCGGACGGCTACATGATGCAGCGGCACTATGAGCAGGCCGGCAGCGGCGACAACTGGGCTGCGGTAGACGGCGTTGAGTATTCCAGCGAGAACGCGGCAGATCCTCCCTGCGATATAGCCGTCATACGGGAGCAGAACCGCAGCAAGATAGTCATCACTCAGTACATCACCGGCCCCACCGGAGTACATGTGGATCAGCTCGGCTATATGGATACAACATTCGCATTTAACGATGACGGCAGCTGCGATATCGACAATAAGTGCTTCGTACTGTTTCCATACGATGCGGAAAAGCCCTCCGACGCCCGTCCGGGTTCAGCTACCTATGCCTTTGACCGCACAGACCCTAAGCAGGCGGTGGCTGAATTCCTCACCCGCTACCTTGACGACATGGCGCACGGCAACGACGACTTCGGCTTCGACAGCTCGAACAACACCATGTACGACGGGCTGCTGCAATTACAGGGCAGCTTTGAATCCCACAAAAACATCGCCCTGCTCAGGCAATGGATAAGCTTCACCCAGGTTCTCAGGGAAACCACCGTCCCCGCGATAGACAGGGGCAGGTTCCAAAGCCTTGAGATCACGGAATTCGGCATAGTAGACCAGCTTTCCGGCGGCATAATGTACGAATACCTTCTAAAAGGGTATTTTAAAACCACCGTGATGGGCACCTTTATCGAAGCGGGGCTGATAAAAGACGGGGATAAATATGTAATAACCTATGTGGATTTCCCTGACAGCAAGGAATATCAGAATTTCTGCGCCGACTTCATAGATTACGCCGAGAGAAACGATATAAAGGACTACAACAAGAACGCATACATCGAGTACATACGCAAGCAGAAGCAGCAGGCTGCGGAAAGGTATCCTATAGCGGCTCCCGAATCGGATCCTTCCAGCGGCTTGACCTCCTCAGCCGTAGCTGATATACAGTCCGCCCTGAAGGCGCTCGGCTACCTTGAAAATCCCAGCGGCGCATACGATTCTGCCACAAGGACTGCAATCGAGATGTTTCAGGAGGATAACGCGCTGCCCTCCGATGGCATTGCGGGAGATGAAACCCTTGCCCTGCTGCTGAGCGACAGCGCAAAAAATTGGACGCTTGCGGACGGAATATACACAGGCGATAAGCGTATATGGCGTGAGCCGCCAAAGGACGGCGTTGACGGCTGGAGCAGTATTACGGCGGACAAAATATCAGCCTATTCCGGCAGCTCCGTTACCTCCACAGGTGCAGAGTGCAAGCTGGGCACCGCCTCAGTAAATCCCAACGCTATACCCATAGGCACGGAGCTTTATATACCCGGCTACGGTTACGCAATAGCCGCCGACGTCAACGCCTACAAAAACAAGGTCAATCATTTAACCAAGGAGCCGCTGAACATGATAGACCTGTGGTTTGCCAGCAAGGAGGATGCAAGGAAATGGGAAAACAAGCATAACTTCACTATATTGTACCGCAGCGCAGACGCCCGGCCCGCAAGGGAGGCGCCGACGGCAGACGCCATCGCCTCCACCGCGAAGAATCAGGTCGGCAAAGAGTATGCTTTAAATGCCTCCGGGCCGGATGAGTTCGATTGCTCGGGACTTGTGTATTATGTACTTAACGAATGCGGCATAGCTGTCGATCACAAGGACTGCGCCGGATATGCGCAAAATGAGGATTGGAGCAAAATCGAAAGCCTGAGCGACGTCAAGGCAGGCGACATCCTGTTTTTTCGCAGTGCGAATTCATCGGATATACAGCACGCGGGTATAGCCGTTTCCTCGAAAAACATGATTGACGCCTCATCGTCACACGGAAAGGTAGCCGAACGCGGGTTTCAGACGAGATACTGGAAGGAGCACTTCGCCTTTGCCCGGCGGGTGGTCGAGTAGCTAAGCATCAAAAAGGCGGCTCTTTGGCCGCCTTTTTTTACTCCTTATACAGCCCGTTATAAAGCTGCTTTTTGTTCGTCTCAAAGTCCTCTATTGTGAACTGCCCGTTTTCGTCCAGCTTCCAGCTATCGTCGGCAGGGAGCCATATGTTCCGATACTCCATCTCTTCGGCCTTCAATATCTCATAGCCCATATCGTGTAGGGCGGAAAAATCGAGATTAGTCTTTATACTGCCCGCAACGAGGCTGAGCAATGGCAGCATTGCCTCCTTTGTGGCAGTCCTGCGCATATTCTTCACCGCAGATTCTACAAGCTCCAGGCGGCGCTTCAGGCCGCCCATCTGCTCCTCTCCACTTATGTCGTCCATGGCGTATATCATGCTCTGGCTGCCGTTGAGCTTTTCCCGGCCCGCACTTACGCTCTTTTCGCCAAGGGCCTTGTTTATATAGTCCGCCTCGCTGAAATCCACCTTTACGGTTATACCGCCAAGGAGGTCTATCATGGCTCCCAGCGACGCCGTATCTGTGCAGGCGTAGTACTCGATATCCAGCCCAAACCCGTCGTTTACGGCATTCACCAGGCCGCCGGGGCCGCTGTTCGCATAAATATTACTGAGCGCCGCGCCATTTATCTCCATCTGGCTGTACAGCGCAGCCATGGTCAACCGCTGGCGGAAGGAATCAAAGGACGCTATGAACACCATATCCGCTCCTGCTTTATCGCTGGAAAGGGGCTGGTTCTGCACGATTATGAGGACGCTGGTGATGAACTTGTCTATCTGTTCCTTGGTATATATCTCGTCCTCCTGCTTTTCAGTCCTGCCCCAACCGTTGGTGCTGCCTATGCTATTCAAAAGCACCGCTCCCGACACAACAGAAAGTATAAGCACCGCGGAAAGGCAGCATATAGCCGCTTTAAGCCTTTTTCTTATTTCACTGTCCTTCAATTGCCCGCTTCCTCCGTAGTTGCTGTGGGTACAGGTGAAGGCGTCACGCCATGCAGTTCCCCTCCGTCAAGGTATTCGCCTATAACTATCATGTCCAGCAGCTTGCGAGCGTCGCCTTTGCCCGATGGCCGGTTGATTATCTCGCCGTTAAACACCATTATGGCACTGCCGCCGCCGTCCAGATTATACGCATCCTTCAGACCCATGCGAGTGCAGAGCTCCTTCATCTCGTCAAAATTCATACCTATGGAGTAGCCCTTCTGCCGCCCGTCTATAATTATCAGGCAATAATGCCCGGGCTGATAGTAGCCGAGTATGCAGCGGGGACTTCTGCCCTGCTTCTTTACGTCCTTCTGTGGTTTGGAATCCCGCACCAGCGTAGGGCCAAACTGCCAGCCCTGCCACGCACCTTTTTTCATAGCTTTTTTAGTGCTGAAATCCTCGAATTCGGTCGTGACCAAGGTCCCGTCGAGATACAGCACGCAGGTAGAGCGCTCCGGCCTTGCCGCTTCGTCAGTGGACAGCGCAGGCGTCACCGTGCCGTACATTCCATAGCTGTTATAGCCCGGCGCAGACGCCGCATCGGGGTCCGGCGTGGGCGTAGCTCTTACCTCCGCCTGGCGGAAAAGCTCCCCGTTGCGTATCACGAGGCCGCTCAAAAAGTCTCCGTTGACCGCCAGTATCGCGTTATTGTCCTTGGCGATCTTTTCCGCAGATTCCCGCTTCCCCCGGTACTTGCCGCTGGAAAAGGCGGTGCGGAAGCAGTTAACATTTCGCATCCATATGTCCGCGACGTAATATGTTACGCCGTCGTCCTCTACCTTGTTTACAGCTATCTTTAGTTCGTCGCTCTGATAGCTGTAATCGGACGCGGCTCCGGTATCATAGTCCGGGAAGCTTACATTTTCTATGTCCCCGAGCTTTGGTACTCTGGTAGGTACCGGCGTAGGTATCGGCGACGGGGTGACACTTATCACAGGCACCGGCGTGGCCTCCGCCGAAAGCTGTATGTGCTTCCGCTGCTCACTGTACAACCTTCCCAGCACGCAGTCTACATATATGGCGGCGCAGCAAAGCAGGGCCAAAACTGCCGTTATGGTCCAAAGCCATCCTGTTTTAAGTCCCTTGTCCTTCTCGCGCCTGTCTTCCATCTGATGATTCTAACCTTTCAAATATACAGCGCGAAGCATACCATCAGTTGACAAGAGCACACAAGCCCTAAAGGCTTGTTTTGGGACGCTCCTGCGTTCTCGTCGCTTGTATTACATCCAGTAGTACTGCGCTCCTCGGCCTTGGATCGCCCTCAAAACAAGCTCTTTAGGGTCTTTGAGTTTTAGAAGCCAAAGAGTATGGCAGAACAAGGAGGACGAGTGCAGAAATACTGGTTGTATTTCAAATGAGGACGACACAGTTATGCCGTGCTGTTTGGCTCCTAAAACCTTGTGTGTCCTTGTCAACTGATGGTAGCATTCCCGCTAATCATATATTATACCAGAATGACGGCGTGTTCATTTGTTAATTTTTTCTGATGTTTTTTCTTTCCGCGCCTATTTGCCCACCCTTTGCCGCATATAGTCGCATATTTTCTCCGCCGCGCCTTTTATGCGCATCCGCTCTATGGCCTGCGCCATAGCGTCCAGCCTACGTCTATCTTCGAGGAGGCTTACGCACAGCCTGCCAAGTTCTTCTGTCTTTGCAGTCACCGCCGCACCATGCTCCACGAAGAACTCGAGATTACGGCTCTCGCAGCCGCCCACAGCGTCCGCCAGCACCAGCGGAACGCCCTTTATAGCGGCCTCGGTGGTGCTTATGCCGCCAGCCTTAGTAAGATACAGATCTGCACTGTCCAGCATAAGGGACATATCCTTCACATAGCCCCGTATATGTACGCGGGGGTTTTCTCCGTGGCGGCGGCGCAGATTCTCCGCCGTCTGTTTATTTGTACCACAAATGACGGTAAGCTCTATATTTTCCGGCATACCCGCCGCTATCTCCGCCAGCACGTCCTCCATGGGCCCGCAGCCCATGCTGCCGCCCATTATGACCATATGCAGCCTTTCAGGATCTAGGCCTGCCTTTCTCTTTGCCTCCGCCTTATCAGTTTTTTCCGTAAACATGCTTCTAACCGGTATGCCGTAGGCCAGTATATTTTCAGCAGGTATGCCCACGGCCCGGAATTCTCCCGCAAGGTCCGGATGGGGCGTTATTGTTGGCAGACCCACCTTTTCGCAGCCCGGGCTTGCGGTATAGTCAGTAGCTACAAAGCAGGCGGGTATCGTCACAGTGCCTTTTTTCACCAGACCCGTCACCATCATTGCCGGGAACAGGTGGGTGCATATCACGCCGTCGTAGCCTCCGGCCTTTATGACCTTTCGCAGCCGTCTCGCGCCCCGCCGTATCATCCTGTATGCGGCGGTATGTTTTTTTATATTCATCGGGTGCTTTTCCGCATATTCATACCCTTTGCCGTAAAGCCGTGGGAAATACCTGTACAGCCTCGTGTGCCAGCCAGATACGAATTTCGACGTGCCCGTTGATAAAAACGCCAGCCCGTCCGCAATATAGCCCCAATCTCCCTTGCGTTCCAGCTCCTCTGATATAGCCCTGGCGCAGGAATTGTGGCCCTCGCCGGTATTGCAGCTCAGTATAAGTATTTTCACTCTATTTCACTATACTCCTTTTCTTTTCGTATATCCGGACCAGCCGGGGCCTGTTGTAGCGCTGTATAAGTATAAATGGCAGATTGCCAAGGAGAAAATAAGCCGCGTAAAAAAGCACTCCCCAAACGCCCGGCATTATATAAATTCCAAAAAGGCCACAGATGCTCAGGAGTACATGTATAAGCTCCGCGATACAGGTTTCACGTACCATAAGAAGCAGCGTGTCCGGATCGGTCGCCACCATACGCTTCTTCGGCATAAGCTTTGGAAATATCCGGCTCATATCGGGCACCTTTGACTGCCATTTGCTTATCGCTATTTTTTCGTAAATTTTTCCGCCTTTCTCGCAGGCAAACGCCTTATACGGAAATGCGTTATAATCAAACCATTTTTTCGGCAATATCCGTCCAATTATAAAAAACAGCAGACCTATGGAGGCATAGTAGCCGCAGCATATCCAAAACCGCATATATTGCTCCTTGTACTTAATGATTCATTATAACATACATTTCTTAACAAAATAAAGCCCCGCGCCAGGGCTATGAATACTCCGGGGTACACCAGCATGTACTTTCTTAACCCAGCGGGCCTATTTTGATACCTCGCTCCATAATCGTCACGCCCCAGAGAAGTATGGTGAGGAATGTTTTTTGTAAAGGGACCTTGTCAAAAGGATAGGGTTTATTTGGAAAACCGAGTTGAAGAGTTAAGAAGAGGCTTAGGCATAAGCCAAGCAGATTTTGGAAGGCAATTAAAGTTTCACGGCAACCGGTTAGTTCGATAGAAACAGGAAAATACAATCCATCTTTATTCAATAGTTGTATTTCCCGTGTTAGGTCAACTTGAAATCATTGATAATACACGCATAATGTTGTTATATTTAGGCGCATATTTTATATTTCAGATTATCATGGGTGTTGTAATCTTTAATCATCCACTCTGGAAATATAAATAGCAAACCCGGCACCTATCTTCCAGTCCTCCTTATGGGATGCCGTATGACTGTGCGCAGCTTTTCCCTCGGTACCTTCCGGGCATCCGACAGGTATATCTCGTGGTGCAGCCGCGTTCCACTAAAGTCGTTCTCATATCCGTTCTCCGCTATGTAACGGTCCATCAGCGCAACGCTTCGCGGCTCGTCATCGAAGGGGCCTATGTGCATCATCTGCACGCAGAGTCCCTCGTCAACCGTAAAAAACTCCGCCTTGGAAAAATCCCGCTTTTTCTTCTTCGCAGCTTCTTCCACAGCCCAGTGGAAATCCTCCTTGGTTACGAAATCCGGCAACCGTATCACCGATATCCAGTTGAACTCGTCCTTATGTGCAAAGTCTACGCCGTCTATTCCTTCCTGCCACCAGAAACCCTCTAATGGAGGCACCACATAATCGAAATATCCTTCTATGCAATGGCTGCCCTTTTTGCTCATCTTTATGGTGAAAGCGACGCCATAAAGCATACCCATTGCTGCCTGGTATTCGCCGTCCTCTATGTTGGGGTCGCCCTTGCCGCGAACGGCAATGTAATTCATAGGCGGCACGGTAACTATTTCCGACCTTTCCTTGGGCAGATAGAATTCCCTGTATTCCTTCTTGTAGTCGAATGCCATAACGGTTTCTCCCTATGCTCTGCTCTCATTTGTAATTCTGTATTTCAATAGGCATTTTAATGTGTATTTTCCCCCATGTCAATAAAAGGCAGGCAAAAGATGACCGTCCGTGGCTGCCCGTCACGGCTGTATCCATATGCAAATGTTGACACATAACATGTCCAGTAGCTATAATTAACTGACAAAATTACCCTTTTTGCGCGGTGTATTTTAAGTTTATCGGATATAAAGGCGGTGTTTACATGAACATCAGAAAAGCTATATGCTCGGTTCTCGCAGCTTTATTGATAACGGCGGCTCCCTCTGCATTTGCGACAGGCGGCGGCAATCCTTCGGCAAGTCCGGAGCAGACCGCCACTCCGCCTGTAAGTGTCTCCACTACCAGGGAACCCATATCATGGCCCTCTCCTGAACCGTCTCCCGAGCCCTCGCCCTCTCCGACGCCAACGCCAACGCCTATACCCTCCCCCACCCCCGGCGAGCTGGAAATCACCAAAAGCCCGGAAAACGAGAACGTTAAGCCCGGAGGCACCGCCTCCTTCATAACGCAGGCAGTCAACTATACCTCCTGCAAGTGGTACCTTTCCAAGGACGGCGAGACTGTGGAAGCCGACAGGGCTGAAGAGCGTTTCCCCGGCCTCAAGGTGGCAGGCGACGGTACGGAAAAGCTTATACTCAGCGCCATACCCAAGTCTCTGGACGGCTGGAGCGTATATTGCGTATTCAAGGGGGCTGCCGGCTCGGTCTCCACCAGCAAGGCGCGTCTTCACGTATCCGATTCAGCCAAGCCAAAGCCTACGCGGATACCTGCGGCAGCTGTTACCCAGAGTCCCGTCGTTACCCTCGTCCCCACAGCAGAGCCGATGCAGACTGCCGCGCCTCACGTACATTCCTTCTCCGCCCAGTGGAAAAGCGACGACACCCGGCACTGGCAGGAATGTGAATGCGGTGAGAAGGTCAATCTTGCAGATCACGTAGTGGCAGAATGGACTACAGCAGCCGAGGCCACAAAGGAACAGGACGGAATCGATGAAGGCGTATGCGCCGTATGCGGCCGCACAGTCCAGCGCAGTACGGCATACCGGCCTTCCACCACGGGCAGGCTAATACTGGCAGCAGTCATAGCGCTCATTATTGCCATCGCCATAGTACATAAGATGCAGCGCAACAGCAGAAAACGTTGGCGATTGAGATAGAGGATGAACTCGGAATTTGCTTAAGTGGTGGATTACATGAAAAAAATTATACCTTGGATATTAGCGACAGCAGTAATTATGTTGTTGTTTCCATGGCTTGCGGTTACATTCATAAAAGGTGGCGGCGGCATGGCAGTTTGTTTCATTCTGTTTTTTGCAGTGAATCCTATTTATGCAATTTGTTCCGGAGCATACGCCGGCAAGAACATAAAAGTATTTTGGACACTACCAATTATCACAGCGCTATTCTTTTTGCTTGGGACATGGCTGTTCTTTAGTATGGGAGAAAAAGCATTTATTTTATATGCGTTGGGATATTTGCTCTTAGGAATTGTAGCAGAGTTAATTTCCATGTTTGTAAAGAAAAAGCATTTAAGAAGTTAAACAAATTCCAGTTTGTCGAACTGATAAAAACCCTTTAGGAACTAAAGGGCGCACTTCTATACTCTCCTAACGGGAGTATCGTGCGTCCTGCGGAGCTTCATTCTCCGTCAGCAGGAGGATACTGCATGACCGAGAATGTTGCGTCACTTCGTTCCGTCAAGGTGGCTACACCCCCTTGCGCCGCTAAAGCGGCTATCCCCTGTGGACTTGCCGTCCGCAAACGGTTTTGACAAACCGTTTGCCGCCAGCAAGTTTGAAGATTAGACATAAACAAATCCTCCGCATGGTCTAAGCCATACGGAGGATTAACTGTTTTACGGACACCCGTCTATGCCGGGGGTTAGTTTTTCGACAGACTTATGCTTTGCTTTGCCAGGCTTTTTCTACAGTTTCAAGGCCGCCCGACGGGCGGCCTGTTTCTCCTATAGCTGCATCATTTTGGCGTTGAGGCTGCCGCACTCGGCGGTCAGTATGGCGAAGGTGCGGGGCGCGCCGCCTCGGGGACAGGAGGGGCTGCCGGGGTTGATTATGTACAGCTTACCGTCATAGTCCAGCTTCGGGATATGTGTGTGGCCGTACAGCGCAACGTTGCAGCCAAGCTCCTCCGCACGGTAAGCGAGCCGGTCGATACCTGCAGTAACGCCGTAATAGTGGCCATGAGCGGCGAATATCTCCGCACCGTCAAGGCTTATGCGAAGCTCTTTTTCACCGCCGAAATCGCAGTTGCCCGCCACGGAATAGACAGGCGTTCCGTCCTTTCCGAAAGCCTCCGCGTCGCGGGTATTGTCGCCCAGGTGTATCCATGCGTCCACCCTGCCCGCCTGCTCTATGACACGTCTTATGGCGTATGAATCGCCATGGGTATCGCTTACTATGCCTATGCGCATCACTTTTCCGCTCTCAGCTTGTCGCATAGGGATTCGAGCGCGCGCCTTCTGTGGCTGACGGAGTTTTTCTCCTCAGGCGTTAGCTGTGCGAAGGATTTCTTCAGCGGCTCATAATAGAACAGAGGATCGTAGCCGAAGCCGTTTTCGCCTTGTGGGGAGTGGAGTATGACCCCCTCCACGCTGCCATTGGCGGTGACGGCAGGCATTCCCCTGCGTATGAGCGCGACAGAGGTGCGGAACTGCGCGGTGCGTTTTTCGCCGGGTACGTCCTTGAGTGCGTCGAGGAGCTTCGCATTGTTGGCAGCGTCATCGTGGCCCTCGCCTGCGTAGCGCGCGCTGTAAACGCCGGGAGCGCCGCCCAGGGCATCAACCATCAGGCCGCTGTCATCCGACAGTACTGCATCCGCGTCGGCAACGGCAAACACCTCTCTGGCCTTCTTGAGAGCATTGCCCTCGAAGGTGTTCGCGTCCTCAACCACGTCCATATCTATGCCCGCTTCCCTGAGGGAGAGTATCTCGTCATAAAAGCAGCCTAAAATGGCCTTTATTTCGGATACCTTATGGGCGTTGTTGGAGGCGATTATAAGCTTCATATATATTTCTCCTTTGTACGGCAAAATTCAATACGGCTATTTTACCACAGCGCCCGCGGCATTTCCATATTTATCGCCACTCGTTCACGTATACGGGGACAGACACGGCGGAGGTATGCATACTGTACTCCTTTCCTTCCACAGTTATGTCAACGCCATATACCTGATCGAACTGATTGGCGCAGAGATACAGGCAGTCCCTTGCCGCATCCAGCATACCCTCGGTATCAGCGACTTTCTCGAAGTCCTTCGTCAGGTCAACGCAGGCTATTCCGTCCTTTATGTATGCGCTTATGAGCTCTGTTCCCGCCGGGAAGCAGTTTATAAGCCCCTCATCCTTAGGCCCGGCTATCTCCTCCTGCACAGCCCCGGAAAATGAAGGCGCAGTGTCCGTATACCGTGTCACGGGGATATTCAGGCTGGCAGCCGAATTAGGGAAGTACAGCGTAAAGGCGTGGGCTTCGCCTGAAACCGGCACCTCCCCGTCCTCAATATTCAACGCAAAGCTCTCCATGGGTTTGGATATGTCAGTGCCATTGGAGAGGGTCTTTTTCTCCTTGCCGTCGATGGTTATGCTGACGTTGTTTATGGAGGGGAACTCAGTCAGCGTGTTCACTATTGCAACCACCATGGCCTGCTCCTGCTCCTCAGTCTGTTGACCGATGTCAGCCAGGTCTACCCGGGCGCTGCCTCCCTCGCCTATGCGTAGAGTACATTCCGTTCCCTCGGGTATTACCGTCTTCAAGCCCATCATGGCGGCGCTTTTATCGTTGTCGATGCCAGATACGAGGTAGCTCAGCGCCGCCCTGCCTATTCCCTCCTCCCAGGGTATGCTCTTCATAACAGGCACTATGAATCCGTCCTCCGTGGCGTAGTACAGAGTGGTTCGCCGGTAGCCGCTGTCCGTATCGGCCTCGGGTTCGGCGGGTTCCTCCGCCTTTTTGCAGGACGCCATCATAAGCGCCGTAAGCAGCGCCAGAATCAATATAAATAATCGCTTCATTCTCATGCCCTCCGGCTTATTAGTCATATATAAGCTATTCGCCTTCGGCGCATAAAATAACGAAAAAAGCGGCCCGTCTGCCGCTTTTTGCCGTTACTGCTTCTGTATTATAGCTTTGACCTCAATTGGGTCCGGGGTCACATAGGCCGTTTTGTTTGTGGTGTATATCACCATGCCGGGCTTTGCGCCGGAGGGTTTCCTTACGAACCGCCGCTCGGTATAGTCTACAGGCACGTTTTCGCTGCCCCTGCTCCTGCTGTAGTAGGCCGCCAGCAGGGCTCCCTGATACAGCGTGGTCTTTGGCGGGTTCTCTGCCCGTATTATCACATGTGAGCCGGGTATATCCTTTGTATGCAGCCATGTGTCCTTTGGCCCCGCGAACTTCAGCGTAAGCGCGTCGTTCTGCCTGTTGTTCTTGCCCACGTATATCTCTATACCGTCCGACGATATAAAGCACATGGGCTTTGAAGGCGGCAGCTTCTGACCCTTCCTGCCGTCCTTGGGTCTCTTTATATACCCCTCGTTCATCAGCTCGTCGGAAAGCTCCTTAAGTTCGCTGTCACCGGTACACTTGTCCAGATTGTAAAGCTGTCCCTCCAGATAGTTCAGCTCCTCCAGCGCCCTTTCCCGCTGCTGCGCCGCCATATCCCGGGCTGCCTTGGCCTTCTGGTATTTTTTATAATACTTTTGCGCGTTGTCGTTTATGGAATACCTTGCGTCCAGAGGTATTCTTACGTTTTCCGGCGGGTCTGTGTAGTAGTTCTGCACTACGGCCTCTGAGGAGCCGGAGATTATCCTGTATGCGTTCGCTATGAGCAGCTCGCCGAACAATTTAAGCTTTTCAATATCGCCCTCCGAAGCTATGGCGTCGTCATACAAAGCTATCTTCTTGTTGCAGCGCTCTATATTGTTTTGCAGTATCTTCCTTATGCCGGCGCCGTGGCGGCGCATACGCTGGAGATTATCGGTTTCAGCATAAAAGCGGTCCAGCGCCTCGCTCATAGTCGGCGCCGGTCTGTATTCTCCCTCCTTTGGTACAAACGGCAGCACGCCCTCCGGTTCGCCAACGTCATTAAGCGTAACGCAGGGCGTGACATCGCCTTGCGAAAGGCGGCGGTAAAAGCTGTGCAGGTATTCCGCAAGCTCCCTGCGCTCCCCCGGGCTCAGCTCGCCGCAGCCGCACTTATCCGTGGCATTCTCGCAAAGCTTTGCCGCCATTTTGGGCGAAAGGCCGAAAAACGCGTTTGAAAGCGCTTTGTCTATCCTGATACCCTCTGCCCCTGCTATGACTGTCTCAAAGTCTTCGGCAGAGGCCTTTGTTGGGTCGGCCTTATCCTGTGCCGGCGGCATTTCGTACTTCTGCCCCGGCAGAACTGTACGCACATTTGACATTCCTATGCCGATACGCTTTATTGCATCAACGACTATGCCCTGCTCGTTTATGAGAATTATATTGGAGTATTTGCCCATTATCTCGGCACAGAGCACGAAGGTAACGGTATCTCCCAAGTCGTTCTGTGCCTCGATGCCTATGTTCACTATCCTGTCAAGGCTTGGCTGCTCTACATACACTATGCGCCCACCTGCGAGGCGCTTCCTCAGCAGCATACAAAAGGCCGGCGCGTCTATGGGGTTTTCCTTTTTGACATTCGTGAGCTGCATTCTGCAATGCTCCGGCGACGCGCTGATGAGCAGCCTGAGGTTTTCGCCGCCGCAGCGCAGGCTGACTGCAAGCTCGTCCTTTTCGGGCTGCTGTATCTTGTCTATCCTGCCGCCAACTATGCGCCTGCACTCTGCCACGGATGCGGCGAGATTAAGTCCGTCCATTGCCATAGTAAAATAAGTTATCTCCTGTAAATTTTAAACGGCTTAAAGCAGTTCAATGGATGAGCAGGATACCTCATGGGCCGTCCTGTCCTGTACTGTGCCGTCACTGAGCTGCTTCTGGTACCGCCTGCTCTGTATCCTGCCCTGAATGTACAGCCTGCTGCCCACCGGCAGCTCGCTCACGGTACGGGCGTTCCTGCCCCATGCTATGCAGGGCAGATAGTCAGATTTATTGAAGGAGCGGTTGCAGGCTATGAGCATGTCGCCTATCTCCCGCAGGAAGGGCGTAGTCCTGAACACCGCAGGCTTGCAAAGATATCCTGAAAGCGACACCTCGTTTTGAGGCATATCCTCCTCGCCCAGAGGTTCTATACCCTTGGCGAACACCGTAACGCAAAGATGGGTACCCTGCTCCGTATGCCTGTTATATGTCCTCAGCTGTCCCCATACCGATAGCCTGTCGCCCTCGTCCGGCATGAAGGCAAGATTGCGCCCCGGCATTGTCAGCGGGACGTGATCCATGGTGCCGCTGAGCCGCGGCACAAGCAGCTCCGCGCTGTAAAAATCCTCCCCGTAAAGGCTGTGGCTGAGCTCCGGCGCGCCGCCAAGCGTACCGCTTACAAATACCGCGTTTTCATCATTGGATACTCTCATACTTACTCCTGACACTTATTTGATGTGTGTTCGTATATAAGTATTCGGTATCCACCGGGTTTTATGATTTAATTTTCTTTGCGCCAATAACTATATCGTCCAGCAGCGCCATGACTGTAAGCATACCCTTGCCGGGCCGCTGCTCGATGAATACCGTCTCGGTGTTCACTACCGTCTCCTCGCCGTGGAACTGGCGTATGACTATATCATAGGGCTCCTTTACGTAAAGCGCCGCAGCGATGGCAGTGCCGTTTGAGCCGTTCTTCTTGAAGTCGAAGGTCTTCAGGCCCTTGCCGTTCCTGCCCTGTATCTCGTAATCGAAGACCAGGCTGCGCTTTGCGTAGCCCCTGTCGGATATGGTAAGTATCTCGCCCTCGTCAGCTATCTGCGCGGCGAATATAACCCTGTCCCCCTCGTCCAGCTTCATGCACTTCACTCCGCCCGCGCCCTTGCCCATTACGGGAACGGTATCTGTCGCGAAGCGTATGCTCATTCCGCCCTTGCTTACCATGATAACGGTGCCTGCGGTCTCGTCCTGTTTTTCTACGGCTATAACCCTGTCGTCGTCCTTAAGGGCTATGGCGGCCGTCTTCTTTGTGCGGAGGTCAAATTCCTTTCCCTCTGTACGTTTTGCGTTGCCGAGGGCTGTAAAGAACACAAGCGTGTCGCCCTTTACCTCATCGAAGCATGCGACTATCTCCTCGTCCTTTTCGAGCTGTACCAGCGAATTAAGGTTTGTAGCCTTGGCGGTGAGCCTTGCTTCCGGCAGTTCGTCCACTCCGATTATCAGGCAGTTGCCGTGGCTGGTAAAGAACCTCAGCCGCCTGTCCGTCTGGGTCTCCATTATAAATACCGGCTTTTCGGAGGCGATGGACTCGGCTGTAAAATTGCGCTTGGGCAGGCGGCGTATCTTGCCGCCCTCAAGCAGCGCCACTATGGCGTCGTCCACCACTATCATGTCCTCTCTGGACACGACTATCTCCTCCTCGCCCTGTATCAGCCTTGTACGGCGTGGTACGGCATATTTTTCTTTTATGGCCAGCATCTCGCGGCGTATGACCGCCCTGAGCTTTTCCTCGGATGAAAGTATGCCCTTGTATTCCTTTATTAGCCTGCCTACCTCTTTGTATTCCTTTTCTATGGCCAGTCTTTCCAGGTTGGTCAGCCTTTGGAGCCTGAGGTCAAGTATGGCCTGAGCCTGTATATCGGTAAGCTCAAAGCGCTTCATAAGGCCTTCCTTGGCCTCCTTTGGCGACTTTGCGGCCCTTATGAGAGCTATCACCTCGTCTATATTGGCAATGGCCACCATAAGGCCTTCCAGTATGTGCTCCCGGCGCTCAGCTGCGTCAAGGTCAAATTTCGTGCGGCGGGTGACTACATTTTCCTGATGCCGTATGTAATGGCGCAGTATCTCCTTCAGGCCCAGCGTCTGGGGCTTGCCGTCGGCTATGGCCACCATGTTAACGCCGAAGGTTACCTGAAGGTCGGAGTATTTATAGAGGTATTGCAGTATTTTTTCCGCGTCAGCATCCTTCTTTACCTCTATCACCGCCCGCATGCCCATGCGGTCGGACTCGTCCCGTATCTCGCCTATGCCGGCAAACAGCGCCTTTTTTTCCTCGCTTATGTGCAATATATCCTCAAGCGCCTTTGCCTTGTTCACCTGATATGGCATCTCTGTGACGACAATGAGCTTCCTGCCGTTCTTCTGCTCCTCTATTTCGGCCTTGGCACGAACGGTTATCTTTCCCCTTCCAGTTTCGTAAGCATTCCGTATTTCGTCGGATTCCAGTATATAACCCCCTGTCGGAAAATCCGGACAGGGCATTACCTTCATCAGCTCGTCCAGGGATACTTCCGGATCATCCATATACATTATGGCCGCGTCTATGGCTTCGCCCATGTTGTGGGGCGGTATGTTGGTCGCCAGACCTACGGCTATGCCTGAGGAGCCATTTACCAGCAGATTCGGAAAGCGGCCGGGCAGCAAGTCGGGCTCCTTTAACGTATCGTCAAAGTTCAGGCTGAACTTTACCGTATCTTTCTCCAGATCCCGCAGCATCTCCATGGCTACAGGGGTCATTCTGGCCTCGGTATATCGCATTGCCGCCGCAGAGTCGCCGTCCACGCTGCCGAAATTGCCGTGTCCGTCCACCATGGGCATCTGCATATTGAATTCCTGAGCCATACGCACCATGGCATCGTATACCGACGTATCGCCATGGGGGTGATATTTGCCGAGGCAGTCGCCCACGATACGCGCGCTCTTGCGGTGTGGCTTGTCCGGGGTCAGCCCCAGCTCCAGCATGGTATAAAGTATGCGGCGCTGAACGGGCTTCAGGCCGTCCTCTATCCGCGGCAGCGCCCGCTCCATTATTACATATTCCGCGTATGGCAGCATGGAGTCGTGCATAACCGCCTCCATGCCCTTCGTGATTATGGTCTGTCCCTCAAAGGATATCTGGTTATCATCTCTTTTTGCCATACGCTGTTACCTTTCGGCGGCAGGATGTGCCGTCATCTTTTCCTCAAAGGTATCCGTCTTGTTGAAGTTGGCGAACTCGCTGATGTACTCGCGTCTGGGGCCGACTTTATCCCCCATGAGCAGCGTCACTATATGGTCCACGTCCGCCGCGTCCTCAAGCTCTACCCGGACCAGCGAACGGTGCTCCGGATTCATGGTCGTCTCCCACAGCTGCTCCGGGTTCATCTCTCCAAGCCCCTTGTAGCGCTGGAGGGTGTAGCCCTTGCCGATGGCTCTCGTCATCTTTGCAAGCTCCCCATCGGAATATGCGTACCTGATCTCCTTGCCCTTCTGTATTTTATAGAGAGGAGGAAGGCCTATATACACGTGACCGTCGGTTATAAGCTCCTTCATATAGCGGAAAAAGAATGTCAGCAGTATTGCCCTTATGTGCGCACCGTCCTGGTCTGCATCGGAGAGTATTATTATCTTGTCGTACTTGAGGCCGCTTATATCGAAATCCTCGCCTATGCCCGTGCCGAGGGCGGTTATTATGGAGCGGAACTCCTCGTTTGCTATTACCTGATCCAGCCGCTTTTTCTCCACATTCAGCGGCTTGCCCCGAAGCGGCAGTATGCCCTGAAACCGCCTGTCCCGGCCCTGCTTGGCGCTGCCGCCTGCGGAGTCTCCCTCCACGATAAACAGCTCGTTTATCTTTGCGTTGCGGCCCGTACAGCTCGACAGCTTGCCCACCAGAGGCGCGTTTTCCAGCTTGCTTTTTTCCCGGGCCATAGTCTTGGCCTTGCGGGTAGCTTCACGAACCTTTGCGGCTTTTGCCGCCTTTTCGGCTATCTTATTAGCCGTATCGGCATTCTTAAGGTCATCGAGGTAAGGCGCAAGGTGCTCTGTCAGCACGTATTCTACGGCCGTCCTAGCTTCCGTATTCCCCAGCTTTGTCTTTGTCTGCCCCTCGAACTGCACGCTGTGCATCTTGAGGGATAACACCGCCGTCAGGCCCTCGCGGAAGTCCTCTCCGGAAAGCGACGGGTCCTTGTCCTTGAGTATGCCGGCCTTACGGCAGTAGTCGTTCATGACTTTGGTTAAGGCCGCCTTGAAGCCCGTCTCATGGGTGCCGCCCTCAGTGGTTGGTATGTTATTCACATATGAAAACATGCTTTCGGTATAGCCGTCGTTATGCTGTATGGCTATCTCTACTGCTATGTCATCCCTCTTGCCGGCAATATATATAGGCTCATCGTAAAGGGGAGTCTTGTCCGCATTCATGTAACGCACGAAATCTATAATGCCGCCCTCATAGTGATATTCGGCCTCTTTTTTGTTGCCCCGTTCCCGCTCGTCTATAAGTATGAAGGTAACGCCCTTGTTAAGATACGCAAGCTCACGTAAACGCTTTGATATTATGCCGAAGTTCATCTCCAGCGTTTCGAATACACGCTTATCCGGCAGGAAGGTTATTTTAGTGCCCTGACGGCGCACGCGGCCCACCTCTTCCAGGGGAGCCATTGGCTTTCCGGATACCATCTTGCCGTCCGGGCCCTCATAGCTTCTGAAGGTCTGGCGGTACATCTTGCCGCCAGTACATACCTCTACTTCTACGTATTCGCTCAGCGCATTCACAACGGAGGCGCCCACTCCATGAAGGCCCCCTGAAAAGCCGTAAGACTCGTTATCGAATTTACCTCCTGCATGCAGCTGGGTAAACACCACCTCAACGCCGGACACACCCAGCTTTTCGTGAATGCCTACAGGAATACCTCTGCCGTTGTCCTCAACAGTAACGGAGTCGTCCTTATGCAGGGTCACGCGTACCGCGTCCGCATATCCGTTTGCCGCCTCGTCCACAGCGTTGTCCACTATCTCCCAAAGCATATGATGAAGGCCGCGTGAACCGGTGCTTCCTATGTACATTCCGGGGCGCATACGCACCGCCTCAAGGCCCTCCATAACTTTTATATCGCTTACGTCGTACTGCTTGTTCATTTTTCCTCCGCTACAATATACGGTATATCCAAATATTACTAACCACATTATATTATAATACACTATTTTACTCTTGTACACTGTGGAATGACCGGCATATAAAAGGAGAGGCCCTTCGACCTCTCCCAGTTGTTCCTTACTCCTTTAGTCCTTCTATCCTGGATATAAAGTACGCCGCAGCGCAGCCCGCCGTAGCCGCTACGATGCTCCAGATGAGTTCTGACGTACTCCTGAACGACACAGGTATTATGGGTACCGCAGAGGCGATAACAAAGCCTATTATGCAGTGATACGCAATGCCGTAGTATCTGTTGAATAAAGCGTTCACTGCCCTGGCAAGCGCAATGACGGTTATTGCTATGCCCAGCAAAAACGGTATAACTACCCCCATATCCAGCGCAGCTATGCCTTCAGACATAGGATAATACAGCCCAAGCAGCATCAGCACCGACGACGATGTCATTCCCGGCGCCACCATGCTTATGCCCCACAGAGCGCCGCAGAAGAAGAACCAGCCGGCGTTAGGAGTTATGTGCAGCTCCGTGCCGTACTTGAGCAGCATAAAGAAGCTCAACAACAGCAATGTGCTTGCGGTAAGGGCTATATAGCATGACTTATCCCTGCCCTGCTTTGCTCCGTCGCGAAAAAGCTGCGGTAATGTCCCGACGATAAGGCCTACAAAAAGGCTTGTGACTATTGCGGGCTCAGATGAGGCGAGCTTTGCTATCGCCCCGGCCAGCAGCACAAACCCACCGAGAAAGCCCAGCACTATCGGCAGCACCATATGTCCGTACTTCTTTATCCCTTTCTTAGGGTGGGCCAGGGTTTCCATCATTGGCTGGTATATTCCGAATATGACGCACAGCACTCCGCCGCTTATGCCGGGCAGCACGGCGCCTATGCCCATTATCACTCCCTGGGACAGCAGCAATAAAAACCTTCCGCAGCTTATCTTTGTCCGTTCGCCGTCTTCCATACGTTTCCCCCGCAAAAGGCTTTTTGTAAATCAAAGCCCCCAAACCGTCCGGTTTGAGGGCTTTCCTTGGCTGCGGAACTAGGATTCGAACCTAGACAATACGAGTCAGAGTCGTAGGTGCTACCATTACACAATTCCGCAACATGACCTCAAAAGAATCCCGTGGTGCCGTTCATCCTTGCTATAATACCCGCCCAAAGGCAGGTGGGTGCATTGTGGCGGCTCCGGTCTTCTCGCCCGCAGCGAGCTTGACCATTCACCTGCCAACAGATACTCCCGGCAAAATCGTGAGGGTTTATAGCCGAAGATGTGACGCACACCCCAGGATACTTTCGTTTGGTGGGATTAGTTGGGATCGAACCAACGACCTCTACGATGTCAACGTAGCGCTCTGACCAGCTGAGCTATAACCCCGTGAGCAAGTATTATTATACATATTTTTTTGAACTTTGCAAGCATAATTTTTGAATCCGATTTTTATATGTTTGCATCAGACGGAGTTAATGGTATAATAAACGCAGATATTCTGGACTTTATGCCGTTTATGTTTTTTTAAATTTTGCCTTAAGGCCTCGGATAAAGGAGATGTTTGAATGCCGGGCTCCGGATATTTCTACGACGAAACGAACCGCAACAAGCTGATAGTGCTTTATTTTATAAAGAGCCTCAATATCGAATTGACTCGCTCCCAGATAGCGGATTTCAGCGTCGCCCACGACCTTATCCCATACTTTGACCTTCAGACCACCGTTGGCGAGCTGGAGGAAAGCGGCCTCCTCGCCTGCGTTCCGAAGGCATTCGGGCAGGCCTTCATGCTTACCCCGCAGGGCCGCGATATAATCGAGATGTTCCAGGAGCGCATACCCCAGTCCCAGCGGGATACGCTGGACAGGTACGCAGACGAATGCCGCGAGCAGCTCCGCCTTGATACCCAGTACTCCGCAACCGGACGGGAGCTTTACAAGGGCGGCTACGGCGTCACCCTCAAGGCCATGGACAGCAGCAGGACGCTTTTAGGCATCGAGATTATGCTGCCGGACAGCAAAAGCGCCAACAAGGCTATTGCCCGCTGGCGGGCAAGCTCTGCGGATATTTACCGCTATCTCGTCAAGGTGCTCGTAGAGGACGCTCCTGACGTAAAAAAGGGGAATAAAGGGGAAACCGAAGCTACGCACGAAGAAAAGTAAACTTCAAATAAAAAAAGCGGCGAGTGATCGCCGCTTTAAGTTTGTTAAAGCCACCGCTATCTGCCTATGTCGTGCAGCCTTTTTACCATTTCCTTCGGGTCCGGCGCGCCGAATACGCTGCTTCCGGCTACCAGCACGCTTGCGCCCGCCTCCGCGCAGAGCCTGCCGGTATCTGGATTTATCCCGCCGTCTATCTCTATATCGGGACTTGCGCCCATATCCTTTGCTATGGCTCTGAGCTGCCTTATCTTCTGCACGGTTTCCGGTATGAATTTCTGCCCGCCTGCGCCGGGATTGACGCTCATGAGCAGCACCATATCACAGCTGCTTATGACGTAGCGCACGGCCTCGGGCGACGTGGACGGATTGAGCACGATGCCCGCCTTCATGCCGGCATTGTGTATGGCCTGAAGCGTCCTGTGGGCATGCCTGTCCGCCTCTATATGGAATGTGATTATATCCGCGCCGGCGTCCCTGAAAAGCGGAATATACGTTTCCGGGTGCTCTACCATGAGGTGGACGTCTATGGGCAGCTTCGTATGTCTGCGCACGGCCTTGCACATCTGAGGTCCAAAGGTTATGGTAGGCACAAATGTGCCGTCCATAACGTCAAAATGTATATAATCGGCGCCCCAGCTCTCGCAGTTTTCCGCTGCTCTGCCCATTTCGGCAAAATCGGCTGAAAGTATTGACGGTGCAACCTTAATCATATCTGTGCTTCCTCTTTTCCTTTAATTCTTCCGCGAATTTGCAGTATCTTTCGTATCTCTCAGGGCTTATGCCGTTTCCAACGAAGGGCTTTACGCCGCAGTCCGGCTCGGTCATATGAAGGCATTCTGAAAACCTGCAATTTCCCAGATGCTGCCGCATCTCAGGATAAAGCAGGCAGAGCTTTGCCGGATCTATCTCCGCCATATCCAGCAGACTGAACCCTGGCGTATCCAGCATACATCCTCCGCACACCTGCCATAGCTGGGCATGACGGGTGGTATGCCTGCCGCGGTCTATCTTGTCGGACAGCCCGCCCACCGGCAGCTCCAGCCCCGGCGCGAGAGCGTTCATAAGTGAAGACTTTCCAACAGCCGACTGGCCGGCAAAGCAGCATGTACTGCCCGCTATCTCGGCTTTGAGCCGGTCTATCCCCGTGCCGTCGCGGGCCGATACGGGTATTATATCATAGCCCGTATCCTTATACTGGGCAAGAGTAGCTTCGTAGGTCTCCCTGTCCATCTCGTCGCACTTATTGAGCAATATGACAGGGGTTATGTCGGAAAGCTCGCATTGCATCATCAGCTTATCGGCAAGACAGTAATCGGGCCTTGGCAATGAGGACGACAGCACTATCATGAGCTTGTCTATGTTTGCCGCAGCCGGGCGGATAAGCAGATTTTTGCGCGTCAGTATCTCGGTAATGCAGCCTTTGCCGTCGTCGCCCGTCTCAAAGCGGCAGTAGTCCCCTGGCACCGGCGTTATGCCCTCCTTGCGGAATCTCCCTCGTGCCTTGCAGACGAATTCGCCGTTATCGGTGAGCAGGGTATAAAAGCTGCCCACTCCTTTGATTATTCTTCCGGTATATTCCATATGCGGCTTATCTCAGCGTAAATTTGGCTTCTATGCGTTTGACCTCCACGCCATCCACGTATGCCACGCACTCATACTCGCCTCCGTACCTCATGGACGCTGTAAAGGCAACAGCTTGCTGCGTGCCCTCTTTTACCCTGCCCTCGTACAGCACTATCTCTACTCCGTTGTCCATGACAGCGGTCACAGCGACGGACCGTTCCTTATCCGGTATATCCAGATTCACCGCGATATCGGAGCAGTAATTGCCGGGATTGCTGCGGTTAATCCAAAGCTCGACGAGGGTATTTTTAGCGGCGCTCATATTCGCCGCCGGAGATTGCTGCTGCACGGTCTCCTCGGCCTCACCCTCCTTCGGCTGCACAAGCCGTATCCATACCTTTTCAAAGCCGCGGCTGTTTAGCATCTTTATTACGGTATCGGTGCTTTTGCCTACTAATGAAGGCATCTCGATCTGCTGGGTCTCATTGCCGCTTATCCATATATCTACCGCTTCAAGCTCGGACAAACGGGTATCCACGGCGGGTTCCTGGCGAATTATCTGTCCCTCCGGCTGGTCAGATGTAGGATCGTAGCCCACATTGCCGACGCTGAGATTTTCCTCGGAGAGCATCAACGACGCCTCCTGTATGGTTCTGCCTGTAAGATCCGGCACTATAGCATAGCCGCTGCCGCTGCTCACCTCGACCTTTATGACGTCGCCCTCCTGCCCCTTCGCCCCGTTTGCCGGGTTCTGCCTCGTCACCCTGCCGGCGGGGTACTCGCTGCTTATGACGTAATCTCCCACCTCCAGCTTAAAGCCCCTAAGCTCAGACAGGCTTCTCGCCTCCTCAAGCGACTTGCCCACAAGAGACGGAACAAGAAAGCCGCCGTCATCGCTCCTGGTAAACAGGCCTGTAAGCATGGAGACAATCGCAAATACGGCCGACACTCCGAATATAGCTACGGATATCATCATTATGCTGCGGCTGCTCCGCTTTTTGCTTTTCTCTTGGTTTGGGCTGTTGAGCCTTGCAAATCTGCCATGAGGCTCACGCAGCGCACGCTCAAGGTCCTTCTTCATGGCGGCAGCCGAGGGGTATCGCTTCTGCGGGTCCTTCGCGGCGCCCTTGACCACCACATCCGACAGGGCGGGGGGTATCTTTGGGTTGACCACTATGGGAGGTATCATGTCCTCCTGTATGTGCTTGAGCGCTATGGCGACGGTATTTTCGCCCGCAAAGGGTACCGTTCCCGTCAGCATCTCGTATATCATTATGGCACAGGAGTATATGTCGCTTTCTGCCGTCACCTCTTCACCCTTCGCCTGCTCCGGGGAAATATAGTGTGCTGAGCCTATGACGTTTGTACCAGCAAAGGTGCGTGTAGTGGACGTAGCGTCCCTGGCTATGCCAAAGTCCGTGAGCTTGACCAGCCCATTGTCTGATATTATGACGTTCTGGGGCTTTACGTCACGGTGGATTATCCCCATTTCGTGAGCATGGCCCAGCGCATCCAGCACCTTTGCGGCTATGTCTACCGCTTCCTTTGGGCTGAGATACGTCTTGGACTTTATATATTCCTTCAAGGTCTGCCCGTGTACGTACTCGAGAACTATAAAGCTTACACCCTTTTCGTCCACGCCCACATCGTAAGACTGTACGATATTTGGATGGGACAGCGTTATGACTGCCTTTGCCTCCCGCTCGAAACGGCGCAGGAATTCCGTATCCTCCCTGTGCTCTGCCTTGAGCATCTTTATGGCTACAGTGCGGCCCTCCTGTTCGTCGTAGGCCTTATATACGTTTGCCATGCCGCCGGAGCCTATCAGGCTTTCTATCCGGTACTTTCCGGCGATTACCGCTCCTACCATCATTCCTCCTCGTTGAGAATCAGCACTGCGCTGATATTGTCGGTGGAGCCGCCGTAGGCGGCCTCCATTACCAGCCTTTCGCAGGCTGCGTCAAGCTCGGTTTCTTCTTTAAGTATCCTGCACATATCCTCGTCGCTCAGCGTGCCTGAAAGGCCGTCGGTGCAGAGCATGAGGATATCCCCCGCCTTCCAGCTCTCGCTGAAGATATCCGCCCTTTCTCTGGGCGATGTGCCTATAGCGCGTGTTATGACGTTTCGTCTGGGGTGTACGGCGGCCTGCTCCCTGGTGATGTACCCAGCCTCTACAAGCTCAGCGACATACGAATGATCGCGGCTTATCTGCCGCAAAACGCCCTCTGAATAGTGATACAGCCTGCTGTCCCCCACGTTTGCTGCCACATAATATGTCTTGAAGGGCATGGCAAGTACAAGCGTGGTTCCCATACCCCGGCAGTCATCGCTGCTCTTTGAAAGGTCGAACACGGCGGCGTTGGCAGCGTCTATAGCGCGGCCGATAAGCTTCTCCGGGCTTCTTTCGCCCCCGCGACATATATCCTTTACCATAACGTCAAGGGCAAGCGAACTGGCAGTGCTGCCAGCCTTATGGCCTCCCATGCCGTCAGCTACGGCAGCAAGGGCCACCTCGTTGTGTTTGGGTATAAAGAAGCTATCCTCGTTATGCTCCCGCTTTCCCTTCTCAGATAAGGCACAGTATTTCATGCTTTATCTCTCCTTTGCCGCTTTCCTTTCTCGTTGCAGTGTCTTGCGCCTAAGCTGTCCGCAGGCGCCGTCTATATCGCTGCCCATCTCCCGGCGCACCGTGGCGGAAGTGCCGTAGCCCTGAAGCCAGCTGGCAAACTGCTCCGCATCCCTGCGGGTCACACCCGTGAGATGGCGTTCTTCAACATGGTTCAAAGGTATAAGGTTCACATGGCAGTTTATCCCCTTGAGGCGTGAGGCAAGCTCTTTTGCGTCCCTCTCTGAGGAATTCACGTCTTTTATCAGCGCATATTCGAATATGACCCTCCTGCCCGTCTCCTCGGCATAGTACTTGGCTGCGTTTAGAAGCTCAGCCATCCTGTACCTGCGGTTTATTGGCATTATCTTATCCCGCGTCTCGTCGTTTGGCGCATGAAGGGATACCGACAGGGTAACGTGGGGCGCTTCCTTCGTGAAGCGCATAAGCTGCGGCACCAGGCCGCAGGTGGATATAGAGATATTTCTCGGGCTTATGTTCATTCCCTCCGGCGCGGACACGAGGCGCAGAAATTTCACTACCTCATCGTAGTTGTCCAGCGGCTCTCCGCTGCCCATGAGCACTATATTTGTGACGGTGCGCTTTTTGTCGTCCCCATGGGGTACGTCCTTTTCGGCGCAGGCGATAAAGCTGAGCATCTCCCCCGCCTCAAGATTGCGTATACAGCCTTCAAGCGTGGAAGCACAGAATGCGCAGCCCATGCGGCAGCCCACCTGAGTAGATATGCACATGGTGTTGCCGTAGTGATAGCTCATAAGCACGCCCTCGACTATATTGCCGTCCTCAAGCTGAAACAGGTACTTTATAGTACCGTCCTTAGCCGACACCCTTTTATCATATATGCTTGCGCCGCCGTAATGGAGCGTGTCCAGCTTATCCCTGAGCTCCTTTGGCAGATTGGTCATTTCCTGAGGCCTTTTGCCCCTGGATATCCATTCAAATACCTGCCTTGCACGAAATTTAGGCTGCCCAAGCTCTTCCATTAGCCCGGCAAGCTCGGGTATTGACATCGATGTAAGTCCGCACATGCTATCTCCTTATCATCTTCGCTAAAAAGAATCCCTCTGTTCCGTCGGTATGAGGGAACAATTGCAGCATAAAGCCTTCGTAAAGCCTTTTCCACATATCCTTTGGCAGGCAACCGGAAAGCTCCCCTTTTTCAAAGCAGCCGTTCCGCTCCATAAATGCCTTTGCCTGCTCCTCGTTTTCCCGCTTGGAAATCGTGCATGTTGCATATATCAGCACACCGCCGGGCTTTACATAATCCGCACAGGCATCCAGAAGCTTTTTCTGTATACCTGCTATCTCGTCTATTATTGCATCTGTCTTCGCATAACGTGCGTCAGGCTTGCCCGGGACGCCCAGACCGGAGCAGGGCGCGTCTATCAATACCGCGTCGTATTTGCCGTAAAGCTCGGGGTGCCGCACTGTGCCGTCCATGACTTTCACATTTGCCGTTACGCCGAGACGCTCAAAGGTCCTTTTCATCAGCTCCGCCCGGTGCGCGTGCAGCTCCCATGAATCTATAACAGCGCCGCCTTGGGTAAGACTTGCCATATACGCCGACTTGCCGCCCGGCGCCGCGCACACGTCAAGTATGTGCATTCCCTCTTTAGGCTCCAGCGCTCTGCATACCAGCATCGCGCTTTCGCTCTGTACGGTTATCCTGCCCTCCGTAAACAGGGGCTCTTTTGTAACGTCAAAGCCCTTTTCCAGCTTGAAAGCATCCTCGACTATCCTCCCTCGGGAAAACCCTATACTCCGCTCCTCCAACGCTTTTTCAAGCTGCTCTGAGGTGTATGGGTACTGCGCCCTGACAGTCATGCAGCCGGGATCGCTCATTGCGGAAAGCATGGCTTCGGTAAAGCTCGTGCCGTACTGGCCCATATACTCCTTTACCAGGTATTCCGGATAGCTGTACTGTATTGACAGCCGCTTTACCGGCTCCCCGGGCAGAGGCGGCGGATTATCCTTATTGCGGCAGATATTGCGCATCACTCCGTTTACAAAGCCGGACAATGGGCCCTTGCCTATCTCCTTCGCCAGCTTCACGCTCTCGTTGCACGCGGCGCTGTCCGGCACCCCCATATACAGAACCTGACATACTCCGAGGCGCAGTATGCCGCGTATCTGAGGCTTTATGCTGCCCTTTGTATAGGCGGCTATCACGTGGTCGATGTATAGCAGGTGACCAAGCGTGGTGTACACAGCCGCGCTCACCCATTTTGCGTCCCGCTCCTCCAGTCCGCGCAGCGCTTCCTTCAATGTAAGGTTGGCGTATGCCCCCTTGTCGGTTATCTCTGTAAGCGTCTCAAGGGCAGTGCGTCTTATGCTCATTATTCAAACACCTTGCCAAGCAGTTGATGGCCCAACAGCGCGGCCTTTGCCTCCATGCGCTTGGCACCGGGAAACTGTATCTCTTTTATCTCTATAAGCTTATCGGCCGTGCGCACAAAAAGTCCCTTCTTTGGATCGGCTATCACACATTCGCCTGTCTTTCCGCCTCCCTGCTGCTCAGTCATGCGGGTGGCCCATATTTTGACGGGCTGACCATCCAGCATCGCAAAGGCAACAGGCCATGGATTCATTCCCCTGACCTGATCGTGTATCCTCTGGGCCGGCCTGTTGAAGTCGATCCTGCCGTCCTCTTTTTTTATCATGCCGCATTTGGTGGCGGCTGCTTCGTCCTGCTTTATGGGCTTTAGCTCGCCCTTTTCAAGGCATTCGATAGTCTCTTTGAGAAGCTCCGCGCCTATTGCCGCAAGCCTGTCGAAGAGCTCGCCTGCGGTCTCGTTTTCGCCTATCTCAACTTCGCGCCTGAGCAGCATATCGCCGGTATCCAGACCCACATCCGTAAGCATTGTGGTAACTCCGGTTATCTTTTCGCCCTCAATTATGCTCCACTGTATAGGCGCGGCGCCTCTGTACTTAGGCAGCAGGCTCCCGTGCACGTTTATGCAGCCATACTTGGGTATACTAAGGTTCTCGGCCGAAAGTATCTGGCCGAACGCGGCCGTCACCATAAGATCCGGCGCAAATGCCCTGAGCGCTTCAATTCCCTCGGGGCGGCGTATCTTTTCAAACTGGTATACGGGTATGCCGTGCTTCTCGGCAAGCACCTTTGTAGGGGGCGGAGTAAGCTCCCCCTTCCTGCCCTTGGGCTTGTCCGGATTTGTAAAGAGTGCAAGCTCATGCCCTTCGTCTATGAGCATCTGAAGGGACGGTACCGCAAAATCCGGCGTCCCGCAAAAGGCTATGCGCATCTATTTTTCTTCCTCCGTATCGTCCTCTGGCTCTGTATACTCAAGCTCCTCTTCCTTGTAGCCCTCCGGCGGATCGGTAACGAGACGGGTATATATAAGCCCGTCAAGGTGGTCATTTTCATGGAGTATGGCGCGGGCAAAAAGCTCCTCGCCCTCATACTCATACAGATCGCCGTTGCGGTCGTATGCCTGAACCTTTACGCGGTTCGGGCGCACGACGTAGCCCTGTTTGCCGGGGAAGGAGAGACAGCCCTCCATGCCCCCCTGTTCACCGGAGGTTTCGATTATTTCGGGATTTACCATCTCCACGAGGCCGTCGCCGCAGTCTATGACGAATACCCTGCGCAGTATACCTACCTGAGGGGCGGCAAGGCCCACTCCGTCCGCCTCGTACATGGTATCCGCCATATCGTCTATAAGGTCGGAAAGCTTCTTGTCGAACTTTTCCACCGGCCTGCATTTCTTGTAAAGGCACTCCGCGTCGTTCTTGAAAATCTGTCTTATTGCCATAGCGTCCTCCGGTTTATCCAAAGCTGATGTATATACCTGCAAAATTATATCAGTTTATTATATCCCCCGTGGGGCTCATCGCGCAAGAGCAGGAGCATTTTGTATGTCAGTCTTTCGTCCAATTTTTTAAAACATATCTCCCGGGTTGAGCTCCAGCGAACAAAAATACTCGCTGCGATGAGCGTTTGAATAGCTGTAAATAGCGTCCACCACTTTAGGAGTGTGCTTTGTGCGGGCAAGCTTCAGCACTATCTGCCGCCGGTACTTTCCGTCTATGCGCTTTATGGGCGCTTCTCCCCATACCATAAACAGAAGCTCCCTTTCGTCTGCCCCCTGAGCCTTCAGCGCCTGGAGTATAGCGTCCTTCAGTCCCTGAGCAAACCTCTCCTCCGCCTCGCACAACGGCGCCTGATCCTCATGTATGAACAGCACCCTGACAAACAGCGCATACGGCGGAAACAGCGCAGCACGCCGCTGGGCTATCTCGTATTCATAAAAGCCCTTGTAGTCGTGGCGCGAGGCCAGCACCACCGCTGGGTGGTCAGGAGTGTAGGTCTGTATCACTACTCTGCCATTGCCGTTTGCCCTGCCTGCCCGTCCGGCCACCTGAGTAAAAAGCTGAAACGCCCGCTCGCAGCTTCGATAATCCGGTATATGCAGCGAAGCGTCGGCGGCAACTATACCCACAAGGGATACATTTGGCATGTCCAGCCCTTTGGCCACCATCTGCGTCCCTATGAGGACCTGGGCGTCTCCCCTGGAAAAACGTGAAAGTATATCATAGTGGGCGTTCCTGGTCTGGGTAGTATCCATGTCCATGCGCAGCGACTTTACGCCGGGGAAGCTATCGCGAAGCTGCTCCTCCACCTGCTGTGTGCCTACGCCAAAAAACTTTATGTGAGGTTTGCCGCATTCCGGGCATACCTTTGGTATATTCTTTGTGCGTCCGCAGTAATGGCACTTCATAAGCTTATCTATTTTATGATAGGTCATGGATACGTCGCAGTTGTCGCACTTGAATACATAGCCGCAGCTCCTGCAGGATACGAAGGTGGAATACCCACGGCGGTTTATGAAGAGTATCGCCTGCTCATTTCTGTCGAGGCAGGCTTTCAGCTCATGGTACAGCCGTCCGCTGAATATGCCGGTATTTCCCGCAGCGAATTCCTGCCGCATATCCACTATGTCCACCTTGGGCAGCGGCAGGTCGTTTATGCGCTCCGGCAATTCAAGAAGAGCGTACCTGCCCCGTTTTGCCCGAAAATAGCTTGTTACAGACGGCGTGGCACTGCCCAGCAGCAGCACGCCGCCGTTTAATTTACACCGCTTCTGGGCCACCTCTATGGCGCTGTAGCGGGGCGTCATCTCGGAGGAGTAGGATTGCTCGTGCTCCTCGTCCACCACTATCAGCCGTATATTCTCAAGGGGGGCAAACACCGCGCTCCTTGCCCCGAGCACTACCCTTGCCTTGCCCAAACGTATGCGCCGCCATTCATCATATCGCTCGCCCGGCGACAGCCTGCTGTGCAGCACCGCCACCTGTTCGCCGAATCTTCCGCGGAATCTGTCCATTGCCTGTGGGGTCAGGGATATTTCCGGCACCAGCACTATGGCGGAGCCGCCCTCGTCCAGCACTTTGGCGATGGCCTGCATGTATACCTCAGTCTTTCCGCTGCCTGTAACGCCGTGAAGGAGCATGGTCCCCTCTCGCCTGTCCATAGCTGCGCTTATCTTTTCCAATACGTCAGCCTGCGCCGCTGAAAGGGTCAGCGGCATCGTCCTAGGCGGTATCCGTCCGGCATACGGGTCCCGATATGTCTCCCGGCCTGCCTCTGTTATATAGCCCTTATCTATCAGCGCCTTTATGGCGGAGGACGCACCGGGAATAAAGGCACATATATCTGCCGTGCTCATCTCCGCATTTGATTCTGATAAAAGGTCGAAAACCTCTTTTTGCTTAGGTGATTTGGGGCTGCCGTCCTTTTTCAGCATGCCTGCCCGTATGAGCTGGGGATCGACGCCATCGGCAAGCTTCACCGTGCGCACCCGCTTCTCCTTTACCCTTCCTCTCCGGAGCTGCGCAGGTATCATAAGGCGCAGCGCGTCCACCAGCAGGCAATTGTAGCTTTGCTTTATCCAATAAGCCAGCCGTATCTGCTCATGGGTCAGCACGCTGTACGGTTCCAGCGGGCGTATTATGCTCTTCAGCGCGATATTGCCCTCATAGCTCTCGCTTATTCCCAGCACATAGCCCTCTACGGGTTTGTTTCCGCTGCCAAAGGGTACGAGCACCCGTTGGCCGAGGATAATGTTATCCTCCGCCCGGTAGGTAAAGAGCCTGTCTACGCCGCTGTTGGCTATGTCCACTATCACCTGTGCGAACAAATCCTGCCGTCCTTTCACAACTCAAGTTTATTTATTAAAAATTATACCACAAAGGCTCTTATACCGACATACGCACATACTCACATACGCAAAAAGGAGGGCATGCCCTCCTCATTATATCGTCAGTTTATTTTACCAGCCTGTCCAGAAGCCAATCAGCAGCCTCGCGCTTTGTGACCATGCCGCTGTGTTCTCTGGAGCCGTCCGCGCCGTACAGCGTGATTATGTTTGTGTCAGTGCCGAAGCCTGCGCCTTCAGCCATAACGTCGTTTGCAGCAATAAAGTCCAGCTTTTTACGCTTGAGCTTTTCAATGGCGTTGTTTTCTACGTTATGGGTTTCCGCCGCAAAGCCCATGACCTTCTGATTTGACTTCAGCGGGGCGATGGTCTTTAATATGTCCCTCGTGGCCCTGAGGTTAAGCGTAAGGTGGTCTCCGCCTTTTTTGATCTTCTCGCTTGAAAACTCGGCAGGAGTAAAGTCGGCCGGGGCCGCCGCCATAACGAGTATATCGCAGCCCGGAAAGCGCTCAATCACACTGTCGCAGAGTTCGTCCGAGGAGACTATATCCACGCGCTTTACTCCACCGGGAGTCCCCAGGCTCACCGGGCCGCTTATGAGGGTCACATCAGCGCCCCTCTCGGCCGCAGCTTCAGCTATGGCGTAGCCCATCTTGCCCGATGAGCGGTTGGTAATATAGCGCACAGGGTCTATGGCCTCCCGTGTGGGGCCTGCAGTTACCAGCACGCGTTTGCCCTCAAGATCCCGCTTTACGTTGAGCTTATCCAGAACTGCGCGGACTATATCTTCCACCGCTGCAAGCTTGCCTATGCCCTCGTCCCCGCAGGCCAGATGGCCCGTGGCGGGAGCTATGAACTCACAGCCGCGCCGCTTCAAAGTCTCGATGTTGGCCTGCGTGGCAGCGTCAAGGTACATATTGGTATTCATGGCGGGGGCTATCATCACGGGAGCGGTGGTAGCCATCACCGTAGTAGTCAGCATGTCGTCCGCTATGCCGGACGCCATCTTGCCAATGAAATTCGCGGTAGCCGGGGCCACAAGAAACAGATCCGCAAGCTTGGCAAGCGATATATGCTCGACCTCAAAATGCCTGTCGCTGTCGAACATATCCTTTACTACCCGATTGCCGCTTATGGTCTCGAGTGTCAGCGGAGTGATTATCTCCGCCCCTGCATGGGTCAGTATCACGTGGACGTCCACGCCGCTTTTGCGCAAGGCGCTTATTATATCACATGCCTTATAGGCGGCTATGGAGCCGGTGACGCCCATTACCACATGCTTCATTATTTGCTGTACTCCTCAGGGGTGATTATCTCGAGCTTATCGTTGTAGAGCTCGTCTACCGCCACCGATACCGGCTTGCGGTCGTCCAGCTTTTCCGGATCGTCCTGAAGCTGGCGCGCGCGCTTGGCAACTGTGGTAACAAGCAGATAGCGGCAGCCCGCCTTTGCCTGAAGCTCGTTGAGGGGAGGATAGTTCATCATAGCGGTTTATTCTCCTTTAAGAATGTTGATCAGCTTGGGATTGTTTGATACGTGCAGCCTTTCGGATACAAGTATGCTCTGCGTATCGTTCACAGCCTTATCCAGGCTGTCGTTAACTACTATATAGTCGTACTCGCCCGCTGCGGCCAGCTCCTTCACGGCCTCGGCAAAGCGGCGCTCTACCGCCTCTTCCGTTTCCGTTCCGCGGCCTACGAGACGCTTTTTCAGCGTCTCCATGCTGGGGGGCGCTATGAATATCATGACTGCGTCAGGGCAGCGCTTTTTGACGTTCAGCGCGCCATTGACGTCTATCTCCAATATTACGTCGTTGCCCTGGGCCCTTTGCTCTGCAACGTAAGCTTTGGGTGTGCCGTAGTGGTTCTTGCCGAACACGCACATGTACTCCAGAAACTCGTCACGCGCTATCATATCCTGAAACTGTTCTTCTGAGCGGAAAAAGTAGTTCACGCCTTCTATCTCGCCGGGACGCGGCGCACGGGTGGTCACCGATACGGAAAGCTTAAGCTCCTTCCGCCTCTCCAGCAGCTTTTTGCAGATAGTGCCCTTTCCTACGCCGGAAGGGCCGGAAATCACAAACAAAAGTCCTTTTTTATCGTTATCCATCGGTTTTCTCCCTGAATACTTACTCTTCGCTTTCAGCGTTTATTCTGCCGGCTACAGTTTCAGGCTGGAGGGCGGAGAGTACGACATGCATGCTGTCCATAACTATTACCGCCCTGGTGCGCCTGCCGTGGGAAGCGTCCACCAGACGGCTCTTTTCACGGGCCTCCTGTATTATGCGTTTTGCCGGCGCGCTGTCAGGCGAGGTTATGGATATTATCCTTCCTGCGGATACTATATTGCCGAAGCCTATGTTTACGAGTTTTACAGACATATTACCTCTATTCTATATTCTGTACCTGTTCGCGTATCTTCTCTACCTCGCCCTTGCCTGCTATGACGAGATTGACTATGTCGCCATCGTTGGCCTTGGAGCCGATCGTGTTGAACTCACGGTTCATTTCCTGCACTATGAAGTCCAGCTTTCTGCCTGACGGCTCAGCGCTGTCCAGCATAGCTCTGAACTGCGTCACGTGGCTGGTCAGGCGGACTATCTCCTCATCTATGCCGGCTTTATCCGCAAACAGCGCAACCTCGGTAGCAAGCCTTGCCCGGTCAACCTCCACGCTGCCCAGCATCTTCTCTATGCGTTCCGTAAGCTTTACCCTGTACTCCTCCACTACCTCAGGAGCACGCCGGGCTATCCTGTCCTTTATATCCTCTACAGTGCGGGATTTTCCGTACAGATCGTCATACAGCTTTGCGCCTTCCCTTGCGCGCATGGCCTTGAGCTCGGCACATGCCAGACGGCAGGCCTCCGCTGTTATGGCGCATACTGCGTCACGATCCTCGTCCGCCTCTACTATCTCGGTAACGTCAGGCAGTCTAAGCGCGGCCGAAAGGCCCACGTCGTCGCGAAGAGAGAATTCCTCCGCAGCGGCCCTTGCGGCCTTGAGATACTCGCCGAGGAGGTGTGTATCAACGTTTACCCGTCTCGCGTCATCGCGATTGTTTTTATAGAATACGAACACATCCACGTGTCCGCGGCTTAGCTCGCCGCCCAGTACCCCGCGTATAGTGTCCTCAACAAAGCCTATAGCTCTGGGCATTCTGAACCCAAGATCCAGATACCTGTGGTTTACGCTCTTGAGCTCCACCGTTATCTCACGGCCGTCCTTTTCTACGCATGCACGGCCGAAGCCCGTCATACTGTTTACCAATGTATACCTCCTGCGGCGAAAAGCCTACAAAGAATATGGCATGATGCAACTTTTTAATTATAGCACCTTTTTGCCTGCAAACAAATAATTTTCTGAAAAGCCTTATATAATCTTATATAATTCGTCCGCCTCAGGGGCCGGTATCTCAGTTCCGTCAGCGGTGCTCACGCCAGACTCTACCGCCTTGCCTATAACCGCGGCAGGTATGCCTATGGCGGCAAGGCCCTTCACCATGCCTTCGCCGTCGTCGCAGGCAATAAGCATGCTGCCGCTGGATATCAGCCTGTAAGGGTCGATGCCGAACTTCTGGCATATTTTTTTGGTTATTGGATGCATAAGCACCTTTTCGGGATACAGCACCATGCCGCAGCCGGAAGCCTCGGCCATCTCCCACGCGGCGCCGAACACGCCGCCTTCGGTTATGTCGTGCATGGCGGTGGCGCCGTGCTCTGCAGCGTAAAGTCCCTCTTTGACTACGCTTACCATGGACATAAAGCCCCGTGCTTCCTCCAGTTCGGCATCTGTCAGCCCGGTACGCCCGGCAGCGTCTGAGGCTATAACTGCCGTCCCCTCTATGCCCGCCATCTTGGTCATGATTATATCCTGCCCTGCCTTCATGCCGGCGGGAGTGATAATGCCGTTTTTGCCCGCCCGGGCTATTACTGCAGCACAGGTGACATAGCGGGTCACCGAAGCGGTTACCTCGGTATGGCCGCCGATTATTTCTATATTCGCAAGCCTTGCAGCCTCTGCAAGCTCCGATGCTATACGCTCCACCTCTTCCTCCGTGCCATGTGGTGGTATAAGGAGCGTCACCAGCAGACCTATGGGCTCGGCGCCGGCCGCCGCCGCGTCGTTGCAGCTCACATGTACCGTAAGGCTGCCTATATTTTTATCGGCGGCCGTTATTGGGTCGGTGGACAGCACAGCTATCCTGCCACCAAGGTCTACCGCCGCGCAGTCCACTCCCACATGGGGGGAACAGACTACTTCTTTCCTCATATGTCCGAATTTGCTGAGTATCAGACTATCCAGTTTATCGTTGCTCAGCTTTCCAAGCTTCATCTTTTTGTTTCTCCGATCAGTTCAAAAAATTCCTGTTCGTTCAGCACCCTTACCCCCAGCTCTCGCGCCTTTGTAAGTTTGCTGCCTGCGCTCTCGCCTGCGAGGACATAATCCGTCTTTTTGCTGACGCTGCCCGCAGCCTTGCCGCCAAGGGATTCAATAAGCGCCTCCGCCTGCCTCCTGTCCAGTTTTTCCAGCGTGCCGGTCACTACTATGGTCTTGCCGCTTATAGGGCTATCCTGCTGTACTTCCTCCGGCCGGGGCTTTACGCCATGGGCAAGCAGCCTGTCCACCTGGGTGGCTATGGACGGATCCGCAAAGAACTCAACAATGCTCCGCGCCACTATTTCACCTACATCAGGCACTTCTGTAAGCTGTTCCACAGTGGCGCTTCTCAGCGCCTCTATTGTGCCGAAGCGACGCGCCAGATCCTTTGCCGTCTTCGCGCCGACGTTGGGTATGCCTATGGCAAATATGAAAGCGCCCAGAGTGCAGTCCTTGCTGCGCTCAATGGCGGCCATAAGGTTGTTTATTCTGCGCTCGCCAAAGCCCTGCAGTCCCATGTAGTCCTGCGGCCCGAGATCGTACAGATCCGGTATGCTCTTGAGCTTCAGCTCCTCTACGAAAAGCGCCGCCGTCTTTTCCGAAAAGGTATCGATATCCATAGCGTCCCTTGATGCGTAATGAGCCAGCCTTCCCGCTATCTGCGGCGCGCAGGAAAGGGAATTGGTGCAATAGAGGTGCACGCCCCTGTGCTCCACATGCGCCCCGCATGCCGGGCACACCGTAGGCTTTTCCACCTGTCTCTCCGGCACGTCGCCCTCTACCGCCGAAAGTATCTCCGGGATAACGTCATTGCTTCGGCGTATGAACACCCTTGAGCCTATGCCGACCCTTTTGCGCTGTATATCGTCGAAGTTATTGAGCGTTGCGTGACGTATTGTCGCTCCGGCAAGCTCCACCGGGTCAAAGCTCGCCCTCGGCGTGAGCTTCCCCGTGCGTCCCACCTCCCAGGTTATATCCCTTACGGTGGTGGTAGTCTCCTCCGCGGCAAACTTGAACGCCATGGCCCAGCGGGGAAACTTCTCCGTGGCGCCCAGTGCCTCCCGGGTAGCAAAGTCCCTGACCTTGACCACCATTCCGTCTATCAGGAAGTCCAAATGGGGGCGCGACTCCTCCGCTTTATCTATCTCGTCGCAGACGGTCTCAATGTCGTCGCAGAACACCAGATAGTCGCTTACGGTGAAGCCGTTTTCCCTGAGGAACCCCAGCATCTCGTCCTGGGTTTCCAGTTTCTTGCCTTCGATATAGCCTACGTTGTAGCAGTAGCAGTCAAGCCTGCGCTTGGCGGTAATTCGCGGATCCAGATTGCGCAGCGCTCCCGCCGCAGCGTTCCTTGCGTTTTTCAGCTTTTCATCGGTGGTCTTGTTTATCTCGTCCAGCACCGACAGCTTCATATAGCATTCGCCCTGCACCTCCATCTTGCCCTTGAAGGGTATGGTGAGCGGCACCGTGCGTATGGTCTTTATCTGTGGGGTTATGTCCTCGCCTACGATGCCGTTGCCCCGCGTCGCGCCGGTAATCAGCCTGCCGCCCTCGTATGTGAGGTTTATGGTCAGGCCGTCGAACTTATATTCAAGGGCGTATTTGACCCTTGGAAGATGCTGCGACTCCGCAATCCGCTCCACCCTTCTGCCCCAGTCTATAAGATCCTCCCGGGTGCGCACCTTGTCAAGGCTCCATAGCCTGTGTATGTGAGTATGGGGCTCAAAGCAGGGCAGCGGATCGCCGCCTACGCGCTGGGTGGGAGAGTCCGGCAATATGATGCCCGACTGCTCCTCAAGGCGCAGCAGCTCGTCATACAGCTCGTCGTACTCCTTGTCGCTTATCTTTGGCGCATCCAGTACATAGTACGCCTTGGAATATTCGTTGAGCTTATCCACAAGCTCCCTTATGCGCTGCTCCATTCCCGCATTTTCCCTTCAGATGAGATTATTTTCTGTTATTATTCTACCGGCTTTATGGGCGCGTATGCTGCCGCAAAGCGCTTTACTCCCGCCGCTCCGAAGTCTATTGACACCAGCATGGAGCTGCCGGAGCCCGATATTTCCATTACCGTGCCTACGCCGAATTTGTCGTGCTGTACCTTTTGATGCTTTTCAAAGGTCTTGGATACAGGCGCCGCGGCAGGTCTTACGTCCCTCGTTCCATCGCCAAGGGCGTGAGTATCCATGGCATAGCGGTGGAAGTTCTTGCGCTGACCCCTTGTGTGCTCGGCCTGCTCTCTGGCGTCGGGCTGTTTGACCGGGTTATCTGATACGATCAGCTCGGCCGGTATTTCCTCGATAAAGCGGGACTTCCGGTTATAGGACTCGTTGCCGAATATATTGCGCTGGCGGGCGTTGATAAGATACAGCTTCTGCTTGGCGCGGGTCATACCAACGTAGCAGAGCCTCCGCTCCTCCTCCATCGCGTGGTTGGACATATCGTTTCTGGCCCTTGAAGTGGGGAATATGTTCTCCTCCATGCCTATCATGAATACTACCGGAAATTCCAGTCCCTTGGCGCTGTGCAGTGTCATAAGGGCCACCGCGCCGTTTCCGTCGTTCATGGAGTCTATGTCGGATACCAGGGAGACGTTTTCCAAAAATGCCCTCAGCGCATCCTCACCCTCAGGCAAATCCTTCTCGATTTCTTTTATATTGCCTATCAGTTCCCGGAGGTTATCCATGCGGGACTCCACCTCGCCTCTCTTATCCTCGGCCTTGAGGTAAGTCTCGTATTCCAGCGCGCTTATCATGCCCCATGTAAACTCGGAAAGTGGCATGGTGCGGCTGAGCGCTATGAATTCGCCCATGGTGTCCGCAAAGGGTTTTATCTTCTTCATGGCCCGAGGGTCTATGTTCTCGCTGGTCAGGGCTGCCACCAGCATGGACTTGCCCTCCTGCTCTGCCACGCGGGCAAGCTCGGCTATGGACGCGTCGCCTATGCTGCGCTTTGGCACGTTGATTATGCGTTTCAGGGCTATATCGTCAAAGGGATTGTATATAAGGCGCAGATACGCCATTATGTCCTTTATTTCCTTGCGCTCATAGAAGCGCTGGCCGCCGTAGACCTTGTTGGGTATGCCGTAATTCACCATGGTAGTCTCAGGTATACGGCTCTGGGCATTCATGCGGTACAGCACAGCGAAATCGCCGTAGTTCATGCCGTTGCGCACGCCCTCCATTATCTTGCGGCATACGAAATGGGCCTCGTCCCGCTCGCTGTCAGCGGTGAAGGTCTCTATCCTGTCTCCCCTGCCGTTATCCGTCCAGAGCTTCTTGCTCTTGCGGCCCTGATTATTCTCTATTACGGCGTTTGCGGCGTCCAGTATATTTGATGTTGAGCGGTAATTCTGTTCAAGGCGTATTACCTTTGCGCCGGGGAAATCCTTTTCGAAATCCAGTATATTGCGTATGTCCGCTCCGCGCCAGCCGTATATGCTCTGGTCGTCATCGCCCACTACGCAGATATTGCCGTGCTCGCGGGCCAGCAGCTCGACAATATGATACTGCATTACGTTGGTATCCTGATACTCATCCACAAGGATATATCTGAACTTACTGCGGTACTTTTGCAATACCTCAGGGCAGCTCTGAAACAGCTCAAGCGTCTTTCCCAGAAGATCGTCAAAATCCAGCGCGTTGTATTCCTTCAGGCTACGCTGGTATTCTCTGAACACCTTAAGCACCGATTCGTCCAGATAAGGGTTATCCATCAGGAACTTCTCCGGCTCGGTGGACTTGTTCTTCGCCTCGCTTATGTGCTCCTTTATCTGCCGCTTGGTTATATCCTTGTCGTTTACGCCGAGGCGCTTCATTATAGCGGCTATGAGCGAGGTCTGATCGTCATCGTCGTATATCACGAAGTTGCGGTCCCTGCCCAGCTTATCTATATCGCTCCTGAGTATCCTTGTGCAGCAGGAATGGAAGGTGGCTACCCACATGTCCTTTACGCTGCCGCCTAACAGAGCTTCGGTGCGCTCCCGCATCTCTCTGGCCGCCTTATTTGTGAATGTCAGCGCCAGTATGTTCCATGGGGACACGCCGTGATCAACCAGATTCGCTATGCGATATGTCAGCGCACGGGTCTTGCCGGAGCCTGCTCCCGCCAGTATAAGCAGCGGGCCGTCCAGTGTATCCACCGCCTGCCGCTGCTCTTTGTTAAGTGTTGAAAGATCCATTTTACTCTCCGTTTCCGGTAAGCCACATTATATCAAACAGGCTGTACTGCATATTTTTACATGTACATTTTACCACAAACTTCGCGCAATAAAAAGTCCGGAATAAGCCAAGCTCCCGCATGAGCTTCCAAACGGCCTTGTGGCTCGCAAAAAAGCCGCCGCGCTGTCCTTGGAGCATAAAAAATCCCCTATTTTCAGACAATACGCCATACTGTCTGACAAATAGGGGCAGTTTATCCTACCGTGCTGATTTTTTATGCTTTGTATTTTAGTCCTCGCCCTTCTCCTTTGAGAAGTTTATGCACTTACTGGGATCGTCGTCCCAAAGACGCTCCATATTGTAGAACTCCCTCTCCTCCGGGTGGAATATGTGTACCAGTATATGTCCGAAGTCCAGCACTATCCAGCGCGCCTCGCCGTAGCCCTCCTTGCGAAGCACCGTAAGTCCCATATCAGCGGCCTTATCCTCCAGCTCGTCGCACAGGGTGCGCACCTGTGTTGTAGCGCGTCCTGAGCACACTACGAACCACTCGGCTATTATGGTCTTGTCCGCAACGTTCAGGGCGCGGATGTTAAGCGCCTTTTTGTCGTATAGTATCTCGCATATTTTCAGTACCTGTTCTTTTGTATCAGTCATTATTGCCCTCCAAGCTTTTCTTTATCTCGTTCAGTGCGATATAGGTCTCAGGGGTTATCTTCCCCTTTTTTTCCCTTTCAACGTGGTCTATTGCGTGCTCTATGCAGCACACCATGCCGCGGTCCAAATCCTCATCCGTCTCGCGGCGTATATCCTCCACGCCGTCGTATATCCTTCCCTGTTCTATTTTATCCGCAAGGTACACTATCTTGTCAAGTGCCATCATGTGGCTCTTGCAGGTGGTGTGGCAACTTATGGCAGAAAGCACTTCATTATCCGTAATGCCGAATACCCGCCTTGCCCTCACCGCGCCGAGGGGGCCGTGTATTATAGGCTGCGCCATGTTTGATACGTCCAGGCCGTACTCCTTTGCCAATTCGTACTGTTTTTCAGGCGGCAGCTTGGCGCAGTCGTGCAGTAACCCCGCAAGGGCGGCCTTTTTTCTGTCCACATCGTATTTGTCAGCCAGCTCTATAGATTTCATCATCACCCGCATGGTGTGGGCATATCGGGTGGGTTTAAGATCGGCCTTAAGCCTTTGTCGAATCTTCTCCGTATCTTCCGGGAAATACAACCCATTCTGATATATGTACTCCGCTACCTTCAGCGGCACAAGATCCGTAATAGGCCGCCAGTCTTCCACCCTCTCGCGTATGGCGGTGGAGGATATGTCCGGCCCTACTATCCCGGAAATGTATACCTTCGCACCATAGTCGGCCTCGAGTGCCTTTACCTTTTCGTTCATAGCTGCCTCTCCGCCGGAATCCGGCCTGCCTACCGCTATAAACTCTGCCCGCTTGAGAAGCTCCGGGGCGTTGTACCATATGTCTATGCTAAGCAGCATGTCGGCGCCAACTATGCAGAAAATTCGGTCTTCCGGGTACATCTCGTGCAGTATTTCCAGCGTATCAACAGTATAACTCTTACCCTGACGCTTCAGTTCAAGATCGCATGGCTCCAAATCGCCATGGTTCTCCAGAGCGAGCCTCGTCATCTCATACCGAACGTCCGCCTTTACCCCGTCCGCGATTTTTTTATGCGGCGGGTCGTTGGCCACCATGAACAGCACCCTGTTGAGGCTGTATTTTTCCCGTACCTCTGCGGCTATATCTATGTGTCCGTTGTGTATCGGATTGAAGCTTCCGCCAAACATGGCTGTACGCATCGCGTGATTACCTTTCAAAATAAAATTTCACAAAAGAATTATACACCGGTTTTGCCATCGTGTATAGTTCAGCCGCCCATCAGGAATAATAAATCCAAAGAGCGAGGTGTATTTTCGATGAAACAGAATAAACAGCTCATACGCTGCCTAAAAAAGAAGCTTTACGGCGGTAGGGGACTTTTTTCAAGGACTGTAGACTACATAGCACTGCGCGCCATAGTGTTCATGGGGTGCTATATGTGGTTTTCAGCCATGGTGGCCAATGGCGTAGCCAAGGCAATGCTCAGCCTCGCCTCCACCGGATTCATATCCGTAGGGCTGGATCTTATAAACAGCCTTCGCCTCGATTCGCTCATACGCGCGGAACGCAGGCGCGTATCCGCCGCAGCACTGAACGACAGGCTGCTTCTTATGACTGACGATGAGCGCAACAGGCTCATCGCAGAGCACATCTCAAAAGAAGGGAAGCAGGCGGACAGACTGATATGCTCCGTTCACCGCTCCGAAGGCCCTACCCCGGACGATATGCTGAAGGCCGCCCGGGCCGCCCGCAAACGCGGCCTGAGCAAGGTCTCCGTATATTACGGCGGGCCGCTGCAAAGCAACGCAAAGGCCACAGCCTCCGCCTGCCCGGATATCACGTTTACGCTGACGCCTTTAAGCTCTCTGCTCACAAAGGAGCAGCTAAAAGAACTGTCTCTCTCCGCCCAGGAAGCCGATGCCGCAATACTTGCGGAATTTGAGCGTGAGCGGATAAATAAAAAAGCCGCCCGTACTTCGGTATTCGCAGCGGGACGGCTGAGGGGCTATATAATAGCCGCGGCCTGCCTGACGGGGCTTTCCTTCTTTGTGGATAACGCCTTGTACTACAGGCTCATGGCTGCCGCCTGCCTTTGCTTCGGCGCCACCTCCTGGTGGCTTGGCAAGACAAGCGCCGAGGCATAAAGCTATATCTCTATCTTTTGGTTTTCCCTGCTGGGCCTGTACAGCACCAGTTTTCTGCCTATGCACTGTACCGGCTCGGCGCCCAGGGCTTCGCAAAGCTGATCCGACGCTTCCCGGGCGGTTATGTCTGCCGTCTCGAGTATGCTTATCTTAATGAGTTCCCTTGTCTCCAGCGCCCCGTCTATCTGCTCTATGAAGTTATCGTTTATGTTGCCCTTGCCTATCTGGAAGATGGGAGCAAGGGTATTCGCCATGGATCTGAGGTTGGCCCTCTGCTTGCTGCTGATCATTATTTTTCTCCCGTAAAATTATTTATTCTATAAAGTCGAATTCCCATTCACCCATGCGTATGGTGCTGTCATCTGTGGCGCCCCTTTCGCGCAGAGCGTCTATTATTCCCTCTTTTATAAGGAATTGCTGGAAGCGGCGCATGGATTCGTCATCCTCGGCATACGTGGTGTCGAGAAGATAGTCTATGGTTCCGCCGGTAAGGGTATATACTCCGTCGTCGCCTACGGTTATCTCATAGCCCGGCTCGTACTTATAGCTTTCCACCAGCTCGTCCTCGTCGTATTCGAGAGGCTTGGGAAGAGTGGCCAGTGTCTTTACTATCTCATCCAGAAGAGCGTCAAAGCCGGACACTGTCGCCGCAGATACCGGGAATATCTTGACGGTTGTATCGCCAAGCTCCATTTTGAAAAGTTCGAGGTTGTCCTCGGCTCCGGTTATATCCATCTTATTTGCGGCGATTATCTGTGGGAGCCGGCCGAGGCCTTCGCTGAATTTGGCAAGCTCGGCGTTGATCTGTCTGTAATCCTCCATGGGATCCCTTCCCTCACAGCCGGACATATCCACCACGTGAACCAGCATTCTGGTACGCTCAATGTGCCTGAGGAAGTCGTGACCCAGACCGGCGCCCTCCGCCGCTCCCTCTATAAGCCCCGGAATATCCGCCAATACGAAGCTTTCGCCATAGCGTTTCACAACGCCAAGGTTGGGAGTAAGAGTGGTAAAGTGGTAATTTGCTATTTTGGGCTTGGCGCTGGTTAGCACGGAAAGTATGGTGCTCTTGCCCACGTTTGGCAAACCTACGAGGCCCACGTCCGCGATGGTCTTTAGCTCCAGCTCCACCTCGTGCTCGGCGGTCTTCTGGCCGGGCTGCGCAAACTTTGGGGCCTGCCGGGTGGGCGTTGCGAACCTGGCGTTTCCCCTGCCGCCCCTGCCGCCATGGAGAACTATGCGCTCACGGTTGGGCTTGTTCATGTCAGCCACTATCTTGCCCGTCTCGACTTCCCTTACCAGTGTGCCCACAGGTACCTTTATTATCACGTCCTGACCGTTTTTGCCGCGGGACATCTTAGTCTTGCCGTTCTCTCCCCGCTCCGCCCTGAAGTGGCGGGAAAAGCGGAAGTCCAGCAGCGTGTTCATGTTTGGGTCAGCGAGGAATACTATGCTTCCTCCCCGTCCTCCGTCGCCGCCGTCCGGGCCGCCCTGGGCCACATATTTCTCGCGGTGGAAGCTGGAGCAGCCGTCGCCGCCGTCGCCTGCCTTTATGAATATTCTCGCTTTATCTACGAACTGCATATGGTTCCCTTTCGATTTTTATCTACTTGATATCATTATCCAAATACGCCTTACAGTACTCCCTTACGGAGCAGGCCTCGCATTTGGGCTTTCTCGCCGAGCATACCTGCCTGCCGTGGTATATTATCCAGTGATGGGCCATTGACCAGTCCTCTTTGGGTATATTCTCCATGAGCTGCCTTTCCGTCTCGTCAACATCCTTCGCTTCCGCAAGGCCTATGCGGTTCGACACCCTGAAAACATGGGTATCCACGGCTATTGCCGGCACACCGAAGGCATTTGACACCACGACGTTCGCGGTCTTGCGTCCTACCCCGGGCAGCCCCATGAGCACATCCCGGTCCTTCGGCACCTCGTCGTTGTACTGCTCGTGTATTATCTTTGCCGCAGCTATGAGGTTCCTGGCCTTGGTGTTGAACAGGCCGCAGCCGCGTATGTAGGATATTACCTCCTCCTCGGTGGCGTCAGCAAGCTTTTGCGGAGTTCCCAGCGCCGGAAACAGCTTTTCTGTGACCATGTTCACCCGCTTATCCGTGCACTGGGCTGAGAGCATTGTAGCCACCAGCAGCTCAAAGGGGTTGGTAAAGTCCAGCTGGGGCCTGGCGTCAGGATATGCCGCCTGCAGCGCCGCCAGCGCGTTTTTTATGCGCAGCTTTTTCGCCTTTGCGCTCTCCTTCATACGTATTCTCCGTCCTTTTCTTATTTCTGCCCCTTGCGATATTCTACAACATAACCCGCGCTTTTTCCAGATATTATTGTCCGCTGCCGGTTCTCTCCTTTTCGCAGTAGCTTTTTACGAAATCCATGAATAATTTAAGCGCCGGCGCGTTTCCGCCGTTTTCCGGCAGCGCGAGCCCAAGCACCCTGTGGTATTCCGGCTCGAAGGGCCTCAGCACTATTCCCTCCGGCCTTCTGGAGAGCACCAGCTCCGGCGCTATGGATACGCCGAGCCCCTTTGCTATCATGGATTGTATGGCCTCGTCCCCCCGCACCCGGAATCTGACGTTCGGCTTTAGCCCCTCGCTGTTCAGCACCCGGTTTGCGTCCTCGTCAGAGCCCTGATGCTGCAATATAAAGGGATACTGCACAAGTTCAGCCGGCTTTACCGTTTTTTTCTCCGCCAAAGGATGGCCTTCAGGCAATACGGCATATATGGTATCATTAAACAGCGGCGTAAACTGAAACTCCTCCGGCACGGGCAGCGACATGAAAGCAAGGTCTATCTTGCCCTGATACATCCACCGGCATATTTCCCCATGCTCACCCACATACAGCTGCAATTCTATGCCGGGATACTTTTCCGTGAATTCCGCAACTATGCTTGGCAGCAGATGTATGGACAGGCTGAAAAAGCAGCCTATGCGTATCGTCCCCACGTCCGCACCGTGTATGCGGTTCACTTCTTCCTTCAGCTTTTCCTCGCCGTTGACTATCTGGCGAAGGTATACCATAAGCTTCTCCGCCTCCGGGGTGGGCGTCACCCCGTTTTTACCCCGTATCAGCAACGGGAAGCCGAACTCGTTTTCAAGTGAAAGTATCATATGGCTAATGCCGGGCTGGGTATAATTCAGCTTCTCGGCCGCCTTTGTCAGGCTTCCCAGGTCTATGGTCTCCACAAGGGCCTTGTATTTTTTCAGGCTCATACATAACCTCATTCAATACTTGAATGTCTCGCATTACAAACATTCAGTTTTATTATGACAGATTTAATTGTATAATATTTAACGCAGGTATGCAACTCTTCTAATTATATTGCGGGCTTTTTAAGCAACGTTTGCAATACTGCCGTTTTTCGGAGGATAATTCAAATGAAACAGCCACTGATAACCAACATACAGCGCTACTCCATACACGATGGGGACGGCATACGCACCACAGTGTTCTTTAAGGGCTGCAACATGGCCTGCCGCTGGTGCCATAACCCTGAAACACAGGATTTTTCCGCCGAGCCCATGCGCAACCCGGACCGCTGCTCCGGCTGCGGAAGGTGCGCAGAGCTTTGTCCAGAGCACGCCATATCCATAAATGACGGCGGCATATCCGTCACTGACCGCGATAAGTGCGTCCGCTGCGGCGAATGCGTTGACGAGTGCTACAACGAGGCACGCACCATATCCGGCAGGGCATACGGCATACCCGAGCTTATAAAGATACTGGAAAAGGACAAGATGTACTGGGAGGAATCCGGCGGCGGAGTCACTCTCTCCGGCGGCGAGGTGATGGCTCAGGATATGGATTACGTCGTTGAGCTCGCAAAGCGTCTCCACAGCAAGGGCTATTCCGTATACATCGACACCTGCGGCTTCGCGCCATATGAGAACTACGAAAAGATACTGCCCTATGCCGACGTTTTCCTATACGACATAAAGGCCATAAACGATGACGTTCACAGGTCCAACACCCGCGTCAGCAACAAGCTCATACTGGACAATCTTGCAAAGCTTGGCAGGGCTGGCGCAAGGATATATATCCGCATGCCCCTCATAGCCGGTCTTAACGATTCTGAAGAGGATATGCTGAAGGTCATAGCCTTTCTTCGCGACAACAGCATACCGGTACTTCAGGTAAACCTGCTGCCCTATCACGAGCTGGGTCAGGATAAGCTGGAGAAGCTGGGCAAGGAAAGGAATGACTACGGCTTCAACCCGCCTTCAAAACAGCACCTGAACGAGCTGGTACAGCTCTTTAACCAAAACGGCTACAACAATACAAAAATAGGAGGATAAACCATGGAAGAACGCGGAATGAACGAAAGAGTCAAAATGCTGCGCAGGCAGAGCGTCGAGACTCAGCCCCACATCTACATGGAGCGCGCAAAACTCATGACGGAAGCCTATAAGCTTTATGACGGTTCCATGTCCGTACCCGAGATGAGAGCCACCGCCCTCAAGTATTATTTTCAGCACAAGACCATAGAGATCGCGGACGGCGAGCTCATCGTAGGCGAAAAGGGCGACACCGCTCAGGCCGCCCCCACCTTCCCGGAGCTGTGCTGCCATACGCTTCAGGACATGCACGTCATGAACGACCGCGAGCTCATCAACTTCTCCGTCACCGATGAGGACCTCAAGCTTCAGGAGGAAGTTATAATCCCCTACTGGGAGAACCGCAGCACCCGCCACAAGATATTAGAGGCCATGACTCCCGAATGGAAGCTGGCCTATGAGTCCGGCATATTCACCGAATTCATGGAGCAGCGCGGCCCCGGTCATACCGTAGGCTCCCGCAAGATATTCGAAAAGGGCTTCCTCGATTACAAAAAGGACATCGAGGACGCCATAGCCAAACTGGACTTCCTCAACGACAAGGAAGCATACGAAAAGCGCTGCCAGCTCAACGCAATGGCCATAGACTGCGACGCTATCATAATCCTTGCCAACCGCTACGCCGATCTGGCAGAGGAGATGGCCGCGAAGGAGACCGATGAGAAGCGCAAAGCAGAGCTCCTTCAGATAGCGGAAAACTGCCGCTGGGTACCCGCCCATAAGCCCAGGACCTTCTGGCAGGCGATACAGCAGTACTGGTTCGTGCATATAGGCGTTACCAGCGAGCTCAACCCATGGGACGCTTACTCCCCGGGCCGCCTGGATCAGCACCTGAATCCCTTCTATGTAGATGATGTGGAAAACGGCCGCATTGACAGGGACGGCGCACTGGAGCTTCTGGAGTGCCTGTGGGTCAAGTTTAACAACCAGCCCGCTCCTCCAAAGGTCGGCATCACCCTCAAGGAGAGCAGCACCTATACGGACTTCGCCAACATCAACACCGGCGGCATAACCGAGGACGGCAAGGACGGCGTAAACGAGGTCAGCTACATGATACTGGACTGCATGGACGAGATGAAGCTGCTCCAGCCCTCCAGCAATGTACAGATAAGCCGCAAGACCCCCCGCAAGTTCCTCAAGCGCGCATGCGAGATATCCCGCAAGGGCTGGGGCCAGCCTGCCTTCTACAACACCGAGGCCATAGTATCCGAGCTTATGAACGCCGGCAAGTCCCTGGACGACGCCCGCATGGGCGGCACCTCCGGCTGCGTAGAGACCGGCGCCTTCGGCAACGAGGCCTACATACTTCAGGGCTACTTCAACCTGCCCAAGATACTTGAGCTCACCCTGTACGATGGCTACGATCACGTGGGCGGCCATCAGTTGGGCCTGCACACCGGCTTTGCCAAGGACTTCAACAGCTATGAGGAGTTCTTTGAGGCTTACAAGAAGCAGATAAAGTACTTCGTGGATATCAAGGTCGCCGGCAGCAACGTAATCGAGCAGATATTCGCCCAGTATATGCCCGCTCCCTTCCTCTCCATACTGACCAACGACTGCATCAAGAAGGGCAAGGACTACAACGCGGGCGGCGCAAGGTACAACACCAACTACATTCAGGGCGTCGGCATAGGCACCATAACCGACAGCCTGGCCGCCATCAAGTACAACTGCTTCGATCACCACAACTTCACCATGGAAGAACTGGTGGAGGCCATGGATCATAACTTCGAGGGCTATGACCGCATCTATCACCTCGTTACGCACAAGACGCCCAAATACGGCAACGACGACGACTATGCGGACGATATCATGAAGGATATCTTCACCTACTATCGGGATTGCGTCACCGGCAGGCCCAACACCAAGGGCGGCTTCTACCGCATCAACATGCTGCCCACTACCTGCCACGTGTACTTCGGCGAGGTCATGAATGCCTCCCCCAACGGCCGCCTTGCGCACAAGCCTGTATCAGAGGGAATATCCCCCGAAAAGGGCGCGGACATCTACGGTCCCACCGGCGTTATCAACTCCTGCGCCAAGATGGATCAGCTTTCCACGGGCGGCACGCTGCTCAACCAGAAGTTCACTCCCTCAGTCCTCGCGGGCGATACCGGGCTTGACCAGTTTGCAAACCTCATCCGGGCCTACTTCAACATGGATGGCCACCACATCCAGTTCAACGTCATCGACCGCAAGACGCTGCTGGCTGCCCAGGCCAATCCTGAGGAGTACAAAGACCTCATCGTCCGCGTGGCGGGTTACAGCGACCACTTCCGCAACCTGAGCAAGGAACTTCAGGACGAGATAATCAACCGCACCGAGCAGAGCTTCGACGATTACAGCGATGCCGGCTCCGAGTATCCCAAGGACGGCTGCGGCTGCTAAACAAATGCACTACTTTAGGGGGGCTATGCCCCCCATTGTGCTTTTTTGCACTATCGTTTATTATTTAATTAACTAAAATATTCAGGAGGACAACATTATGAAGATTGGTTTTTTCGGCGCAGGCGCGATGGGAGGAGCGATACTTTCTGGGGCAATGAACGCGGGCGTTCTCGACCCCAAGCAGGTATATGTATCCGATATGTCTGACAAGATAAAGGAAAAATACGCTGCCCTTGGCTGCAACATAGTCAAGGACAACGAGGAGCTGGGCCGCGCCGCCGACATAGCGGTATTGGCCGTCAAGCCCCAATATGCGGCCCCCGCCCTTGCAGGTTTCGGCAGCACCATGGACGGCAAGGCAGTCATCTCCATCATGGCCGGCGTTACCGTTGAACGCCTCCGCAAGATGATAGCGGGCAACATCCGTGTGCTTCGCACCATGCCCAATACCCCCGCCCTCGTAAATGCCGGCGCCTTCGCTCTATGCAGCGAGACCGACCTCACCGCCGATGAGAAGGCTTTTGCAGAGAAACTCTTCGGCTCCATAGGCATCGTCGAGTGGATGAACGAGCACCTCATCGACACGGCATGCGGCCTCTCCGGCTCCGGTCCAGCCTTCGTTGCGGAATTCATAGAGGCGTTGGGGGACGGCGGCGTCCTGGAGGGTCTTCCCCGCGCAACCGCTTACCGCCTTGCTGCCCAGACCGTAATGGGCACCGCCAAGATGATACTTGAAACCGGCATGCACCCCGCACAGCTTAAAGACATGGTATCCTCCCCCGGCGGCACCACCATCACCGGCTGCCAGGTATTGGAAGAAATGGGCTTCCGCGCCGCAGCCATAAATGCCGTGCAGGCCGCTACCAACAAGTCCAGAGAGCTGTAACAGCAGAATCTTCGCAGGAATGATAACATGAGTGCTGAAGGAGCGGCATCGAGCCACTTTTTCAGCACTTTTAATTTATATGTTCCCTTTTATTTGAGCTTTACCGAAAGGTACCGGCTGTTTTTATCCACGAAGCGCCACGGCATTGCTTTATGCTCCGCGGCGTATTCTACGTTTATCCGCGGCGTGGCGGCTATCTCAGGTACGTCGTCCGGCTTCTTCGGCAGTATAAAAAGCCTGTCCCGGGTAAGGTCTGTGCCATACTGTTCCCGGCTTATCCCCATGGCCTGGCACAGCTTGCCCGGGCCGCTGCAAAGGTCGGTAAGCTTTTCCCTTCCCCGGCGTGAGCGCATCAGCTCGATGCCCTCTAAAGGCTCCAGCGCCCGTATCAGCACACACTCCGGAACGCCCTCAGGACCTGTGGATACATTAAAACAGCTATACATACCGTATATGAGGAATACATAGGCATACCCGCCCTGTCTGTACAGAACCTCCGTGCGGCCGTCCACTCTGCCCCGGAAGGCGTGAGCGGCAGAATCCGCCTTGCCGAGATACGCCTCCGCCTCAACTATGCGCCCGGCCGTAGTGCCTTCGCCGCTGATCGATACCAGCGTGCAGCCTATCAGTTCCCGCGCTATGCTCAGCGTGTCCATAATGTAGAATTTCCTTTCCAATTTTTCCGTGGGCGTATCCTCCTTTTACAGTATCCGATGATATTATAACCTTTTGCCCTACAAAAGTCATAAAGTTAACTTATTATTTATAGAATTATGTCTGATGCTGTTGTATAATGTAATGAATAAAATTTTGAGGAAAACTGAACTATGGAGCACAGGAGAAAAAAGAAGGGCAGTTCAAAGCTGCTGATAATTATGGTAATAGTACTTGCGTTGCTTGCAATAGCGGCGATTTTTGCGTTAAAATTCTACACGGACATAAATAACCCTGAAAACCTCTTTGAAAGTACACTGCCCGAGGGTACCCCCGCGCCTGTGGAAACCGCTCCCGCTCCTGCCGATGAGGAAGCGCAGCCATCCCCCACTCCGGATCAGGAGTCGCTTCTTTCCGGTCAGGCGGACGCCGAGTTCATGTCCAACCGCACTAATATACTGCTCCTCGGCATCGATGAGAGCACCGAGCGGGAGAATTGGGGGACCTTCCGCACGGATACCATGATACTTGTATCCATCGACTTCTCAAACAACGACGTATGCATGGTTTCAATACCACGCGACAGCTATGTCAAGATCTACAACGCCAACGGCAACGTAGCCAACCCCAGCAGCCCCTATTCCAAGATAAACAACGCCTTTTCAGAGGGCGGCGGCGCGCAGAAGAAGGGCTTTGAGTACTCCATAGCGACGGTTGAAAAGCTGATGGGCGTAAATATAGGCTACTACTGCGGCTTCAATATGAACGTAGTAAAAGAAGTAGTAAACGCCATGGGCGGCGTGGACTACGACGTGGATATAGAGGTAAAGATGAACGGCCGGGAGCTTCACCCCGGAATGCAGCATCTGGACGGGCAGGGCGTGCTGGACTACTGCCGCCAGCGCAAGGGTTCCTCTGATATAGCACGTATAGACCGGCAGCAGCGCATGCTGACCGCCATACTCAAGCAGCTCAAGGATACCGACCAGATAGCCAATATACCCTCCATCTACTCCGCCGTTGAGGCCAACATAATGACCAACCTCAGCATAAAGCAGATATCCTCTCTGGCGCTGGTAGCCCTGCGCATGGATATGAGCCAGCTTTCCCGCTATACTTTGGAGGGTAAAGCCATGGATATATTGGGCCGGGACTGCTACTGCCTGTATGTATCCCGAATAGAAAAAATAGTCAGGGAAGTCTGGGGACAGAGCGTAAATCTGGATTCCGAGAATGACGTCAGTTTTATAGAAGAGCAGGTAGAGGCCCACCGGGCACTTATAGCCGACGAACTCAACCGGGCCAATATCGCTTACAGCAAGGCTTACAGCATAATGAACAACTGCCGCGAGCTGATAGACAAGAGCAGCTACGATACCCTCAAGGCTGCCGCCAAGGAGCTTCTGGACGCCATACAGAAGGAAAACAAGGAAAACCTCGACGCATACACTCCCTATGTTGAGCAGCTTTGCGACAGCATTTGCAGTCAGTACGGAATTTCGATATACTGATATGTACAGATAATAAAGCTTGGGAGGAATATATATGTCCGTCGATAAGGTCAGAGAATACCTCAGGAGCTACGGCCTTGAGGACAGGGTAATGGAATTCGGCATCTCCACCGCCACCGTTGCGGAAGCGGCCGAGGCAGTGGGAGTCATACCCGCCCGCATAGCCAAGACCCTCTCCTTCCAGAGCGAAGAATGCGGCTGCATACTTGTGCTCATGGCCGGGGATGCAAAGGTGGACAACAAAAAATACCGCGCCCGGTTCGGCGTAAAGCCCCACATGCTCACCCATGAGGACGCGCTGCAGTACACCGGCCATGCGGTTGGCGGCGTATGCCCCTTCGCAGTGCCGGACAGCGTCCCCGTATATCTTGACGTCTCACTAAAACGGTTCGATACCGTATTCCCCGCCGCAGGCAGCGCCGCAAGCGCGGTCAGGCTCACCTGCGATGAACTTGAAAGGGCTTCCCGCTCAAGGGGCTGGATAGACGTATGCAAGGGCTGGGAGGAAGACCAGTAGTCTCCCCGCCTTATATATCGGACAATAACAGCAATAATATTCAGGAGGAACAGCATGGAGTACACTAATCTCGGCAGCACCGGCTTGAAGGTTTCCCGCCTCGGCTTCGGCGGCATACCGATCCAGCGCATCACACAGGAAGAGGCCACTGCCCTCATACACAAGCTCCCGGAGTACGGCATCAACTACATAGACACCGCCCGCGGCTATACCGTAAGCGAGGAATACCTCGGCATAGCCATGGAAGGTATCCGCGATAAGTTCGTTCTCGCCACCAAGAGCATGGCCCGCACAAGGGAAGCCATGGAAAAGGATATCGAAACCAGCCTTAAAAACCTCCGCACCGACCATATCGACCTATATCAGGTACATAACGCACCCCCTGCCCAGATGAAGATAGTCACCGGCGAGGGCGGCGCGCTGGAGGCCCTGCTGGAAGCAAAGGCGGCGGGCAAGATAGGTCATATAGGCGTCACCGCCCATGAGGTAGCCACCTTTGAGATGGCCCTTGAAATGGACTGGGTGGAGACCATAATGTTCCCCTACAACTTCGTAGAGCTTCAGGCGGCTGACCTCATCAAAAAGTGCGCCGAAAAGGGCAAGGGCTTTATCTGCATGAAGCCTCTGGCCGGCGGCGCTATAGAGAACGCGCCCCTCGCCATGCGCTTTATAGCCTCCAATAAGGACATAACCGTCAATATACCCGGCATGGCAAGCGAGGACGAGCTTAAGCAGAACGTTGCCGCAGCCTGCGATCCTGCTCCCCTCTCGGAGGAGGAGCTCAAGGAAGTGCAGAACATACGCGACACCCTGGGCAACCAGTTCTGCCGCCGCTGCAATTACTGCCAGCCCTGCACCATGGGCATAAATATCTCCTTCTGCTTTACCATCAACGGCTATCTCACCCGTTACGGCCTGAAGGACTGGGCCATAGGCCGCTACAAGGGAATGGCCGTAGAGCCTAACGCCTGCATTGAATGCGGAATGTGCGAGAGCCGCTGCCCCTACCACCTCCCCATAATCGAAATGCTCAAGGACGTATACAGCAACTTCCAGAAGGAAATGAAGTAAGGTATATAATGCCGGACGGGGCCGCCGCGCAAAGCGGCAGCCCCTTGTTTTGTTATGCCCTTTGCAATATAATAAAGCGATGAACTAAGGAGAGATAACATCTTGAAAACAAGCGACTTTTTCTACGACCTGCCCAAAGAGCTGATAGCCCAGTCCCCTGCGGCCGTCCGCAGCGCATCGAGACTGCTGGTCTATGACAGGGCAAATAAGACTATACGGGACGGTGTATTTACCGACATACTGGATTACTTCAGGCCCGGAGACGTTCTGGTGCGCAATATCACCCGGGTCATACCCGCGAGGCTCCACGCCTATCGGGAGGATACCGGCGGCGCAATGGAGCTTCTGCTGCTCCGCCGCCTCGACGAAAACCGCTGGGAATGCCTTGTCCGCCCCGGAAGGCGGGCAAAGACCGGGCTCACCTTCAAGATAAACGACGAGCTTTCCGTAACTATTCTCGATAGCACCGAGGACGGGGGCAGAATAGTACGCCTGAACTACGATGGAGTATTCGAAGAAATACTGGATCGGGCCGGCGAAATGCCTCTGCCTCCCTATATAACCGAGAGGACCGCCGGTAAGGAGCGCTATCAGACGGTATACGCAAAAGAAAACGGCTCCGCCGCTGCTCCCACGGCCGGGTTGCACTTCACTACCGAGCTTCTGGATGATATACGCAAAAAGGGAGTAACCATCGTTGACGTGCTGCTGCACGTCGGCCTCGGCACCTTCCGCCCCGTATCCGAGGACAACGTGGAGGATCACCACATGCACTCGGAGTACTATGAATGCAGCGAAGAAGCGGCAAGGGCCATCAACGAGGCGCGGGCCAGGGGCGGCAGAGTATTCGCCGTGGGCACCACATCCTGCCGCACGCTTGAAAGCGTTACGGACGACGAGGGAATAGTACACGCAAAAAAGGGCTGGACCGATATATTCATCACTCCCGGTTACAAATTCAAGGCAGTGGACAAGCTCATAACCAACTTTCACCTGCCCGAATCAACGCTGCTCATGCTGGTTTCCGCCCTCTGCACAAGGGAAGAAATGCTGGACGTCTACAAGCATGCCGTAGAGGAAAAGTACCGCTTTTTCTCCTTCGGAGACGCCATGCTTATACTATAAATGACAACGGAGCTTACACATGCAAGATAAATTCGACTTCAAATACGAGCTTCTGCACGTTTGCAAGCAGTCCGGCGCGCGCCGGGGCAGGCTGCACACCCCGCACGGAGTAATAGAGACCCCCTGCTATATGCCGGTAGGCACACAGGCCACGGTAAAGGCCATGCTTCCCCGGGACGTTAAGGAAGTGGGCTCGATGATAATACTTTCAAATACCTATCACCTCTTTGAGAGGCCCGGTCACGAGCTTATAAAAGAGGCGGGCGGCCTGCATGAGTTCATGCGGTGGGACAAGCCCATACTTACCGACAGCGGCGGCTTTCAGGTGTTCAGCCTCGCCTCCGCCAATAAGATAAAAGAGGACGGCGTGGAGTTCCGCTCCCTTCTGGACGGACGTAAGCATTTCTTCACCCCCGAGCTTGTAATGGAGATAGAGGAAGCCCTTGGCGCGGATATCGCCATGGCGTTCGACGAATGCGCCCCTTATCCCTCCGACCGGGAATACACCATAGCTGCAATGGAGCGCACCCATCGCTGGGTCGTGCGCTGCAAGAAGGCCCATACCCGCCCGGATCAGGCGCTTTTCGGCATAGTTCAGGGCGGCATGTTCGCAGACCTCAGGATAGAGAGCGCAAAATTCCTCGCTTCCCTCGACCTGCCGGGCTATGGCATCGGCGGTCTTTCAGTGGGCGAGCCCAAGGAAATGATGTACGATATGCTGGAGCAGATGATGCCCTATATGCCCGCAAACAAGCCCCGCTACCTTATGGGCGTGGGCAGCCCCGACTGTCTGGTGGAGGGCGCTGTACGCGGCATAGACATGTTCGACTGCGTACTCCAGACCCGTATAGCGAGAAACGGCCTTGCGCTCACGGGAAGCGGCAAAAAAATGCTGCGAAACGCCTCCTTTGAGCACGACTTCACGCCTATCGAGGAGGGCTGCGACTGCTACGCCTGCAAGAACGGCTTTACAAGGGCGTATATACGCCACCTTGTAAAATGTAAGGAGATACTGGCGGCACAGCTCATAACCACCCACAACCTGCGCTTTTCTCTCAGGCTCATGGAGCAGATACGCGAGGCCATAGAGCAGGACAGGCTGCTGGACTTCCGGGAAGAGCTTAAAGCGAAAGGAACATTCGATTGATGGAGCTTACCCTTGAAAACATAAGCGAGCAGGACACGGCCCGCATAGGCAAAAGCATGGCGCCGCTGCTTTTCCCCGGAGCGTTTATAGCGCTGTTCGGCGATCTCGGCTCGGGCAAGACCACCTTTACAAAGGCAGTAGCCGAGGGTTTGGGCATAGACAATATACAGAGCCCTACCTTCACCATAGTCCGTGAGCACGGCGGCAGGCTTTCCTTGCTTCACTTTGACGCATACAGGCTGAGCAGCGAGGACGAGCTTTATGCCATAGGCTTTGATGACTATCTCTCCCGCCCTGCCGTTATAATCATGGAGTGGTGCGAAAACGTACCCGGCGCGCTGCCAAGTGAGCGGCTGGAGCTGCACATCACAGGTTCAGGCGCCGAAGCGCGGACGTTCACATTCATACCCTACGGCAAAAAATACCAAGATCTTCTGGAGAATATAAAATGCTGATGCTTTCCCTTTCCACCTCCGGCCCCATAGCCTCAGCCGCTGTTATAAAGGACGGCCAGGTATTATCCCGGGAGGTCGGAGGTCATGGCCGAACACATTCCGAGACAATAATGCCCCTCTGCGAAAAGGCATTGCAATCCGCCGGCTGCACCCCGAAGGATATGGACGCCTTCGGCGTGGACGCGGGCCCCGGCTCCTTTACCGGCGTCCGCATAGGTATATGCGCAGCCAACGCAATGGCCACGGCCTTCGGCAAGCCCGTGGCGGCCGCAAGCTCCCTCGAAGGGCTGCTGTACGGCATCGATAACGCCTGTGCCCTATTGGACTGCCGCAACGGCAACGGCTATGCCATGGTGAAGTACGAGGGATTTTCGCCGGAACCCATGGCGGTGGTGATAGACGATCTGCTGTCCACCCTGCCGGACGGCATACTCATGGCAGGCGACGGAGCCGTCATGCACCGCGAACGCATACTCAATGCCTTACCCAATGCCCGCTTTGCGGAGGGCAACGACATAATCGCGGACAGGATAGGCCTTGCGGCATATGACAAGCTCGTACGGGGCGAAACCGTTATTGAGGCGCTGCCCCTCTACCTCCGCCCCTCTCAGGCCGAACGTCTCGCAAAGGAGAGGAACAAATGATAGCCTTCAGGCCAATGCAGAAAAATGACGTTCCCCGCATAGCAGAGCTGGAACGGATATGCTTTCGCTCCCCGTGGTCGGAGAGTTCCCTTTACGGTGAATTGCGCAACAGCATAGCCCATTACCGTGTAGGCGAGGAGGACGGCCACGTGATAGCCTACGGAGGCATGTGGGTGATGTTCGGCGAGGCCCATGTGACGAATGTGGCTGTGGATCCCGAATACCGGGGCCGCGGCTACGGAAAGCTCCTCATGCTTGAGCTAATCAGCACTGCTCTGCTACATCATGCGGACAGCATGACGCTGGAGGTGCGCATAAGCAACACCGTCGCCCAAAACCTCTACGCTTCTCTCGGCTTTGAAGTGGCAGGCAGGCGCAAGAGGTACTACATGGATACCGGCGAAGACGGCCTTATCATGTGGAACCGGCATCTGAAAAAAACCGCCGCCGTCCATAGTTGACAGGCCTAATCGGTCAGTGATACCATTATTTTACCAATTAAAGATCACTTTTCGTTACATAATACATAAATCAAAAGGAGAACTCCCATGAAAAACATCATCAAATGCGATAGCGCCCCCGCCGCCCTCGGCCCCTACAGCCATGCCTGCGAAGCCAACGGCTTTATATTCACCTCCGGCCAGCTGGGCATAGATCCCGCTACAGGCAAGCTCGCGGAAGGCGTTGAAGCTCAGGCCCATCAGGCTCTTGTCAATATAGACAACGTTCTCAAGACCGCGGGAGCTACCATGAAGGACATCCTCAAAACCACCATATTCCTGGTCGACCTCAACGACTTCGCGGCCGTGAACAAGGTCTATGGGGATTACTTCGGCTCCGAATTCCCCGGCCGTTCCTGCTTCCAGGTATCCAAGCTCCCCGCCGGCGGCCTTGTTGAGATCGAGGTCGTAGCCTACAAGGGCTAATCCGGGCATTATGGAGACGCCGGAGCACGTCATCTTCCATTACAGGCCCATGGTCTGCATGGGCTTGGGCATAGCTGTGGGCATCTTCCTCTCCGGCAGCGTTTCAGGCACAGGGCTTATTATGGCCCTGTGCCTTTTTCCACTCTTTTCGGGTATCGGCATCTACTTTGGCTTCAAGGGCTCCGCACTGTTTGCATTCGGCTGCGCAGCGGGACTTTTGCGCACGCTGTTCGGCCCTGTAAGTCTGCCCTACGGTCTGATGTATCCCTTCGAGCACATGCGCGCCGGGCTTTCCTCTGCGTGCGCCTCCCTGTTCGGGGAACACGCGCCCCTTCTCAACGCCATGCTCTGGGGCGTAAAGGGCGGCATATCGGATTCCGTATACGACGCCTTCCGTTCCTGCGGTATTGCCCATATACTGGCTCTCTCCGGCCTGCACGTTTCCTTCGTGGCAGGCGCGCTAAACCGGCTCACACGGCTGGCGCTACCCAAGGTAAAGTTTTATACTTCGATTGTAGTGTTGTTTGCCTATTGCGCCATTGCCGCCTTCCCCTCCTCTCTTATCCGCGCCAGCGTGATGAGCCTTTGCAGCCTATATGCGGCCGCTGCCGGCAGACGGTATGACATGCCCTCCGGAATCGCCTTCAGCGCCATAGTCATACTCCTTGCGGACCCGACCGCGCTGTACAGCATAGGCTTCGAGCTTTCCTTCGGCGCGGTGATAATGATATCCCTTCTCATGCGTCCGGTGACGGAGCTGCTATCCTTCCTTCCGCTGCCCATAGCTCAGATGGCAGCGCTGTCCGTTTGCGGCACCCTCGGCACTTTACCGCTATCCGTATACTATTTCGGCACGATCCCGGTCCTCGGGCTGTTCGCCAATACTCTGATACTTCCCATGGTGCCCTTCGTATTCCTTTCCGCCATGGCTGTGAATCTCATAGGCATAGCCATGCCCGCCGCGGCAAAGGCGCTGTCCTTTATCCCGATGTTTCTCACAGGCGTAATGACAGAAGCGGCGAACGCCATATCCTCCGTGTCATTTGCGGTAAAGCAGGCCGCCATAACGCCGCTTGCATGCTTATTCGTGTATCTTGCCTGCTTCGCGATATCAGACCAGCCGCTGGTTTCCCCCTCAAAAAAGTACGCCGCATGCGCCGCATCGCTGTTTGCGGCTGTGCTGTGTATGCTGTAGTTTGGATTTATGATATAATGCGCATATGGATTATATGACTTTTTTCAAGAGCATAAAGACCGGCTCGCTAAAGGGCGCATATGCCTTGCACGGCGAAGAGGAGTTCGTAAAGGAAAGCGCCCTTAAAAGCCTTACCTCATCGCTTGATGAGGCCACCCGCGACCTGAATCTGCAAATACTCGAAAAGGCTGAAGCCGATGACATTATCTCCGTCTGTGAAACGCTGCCTTTTTTCGGGGAACGGCGCGTCGTCGTCTGCAAAACACTGCCCGCCGACAGCGATGCCAGAAAGCTGACATCATACCTGCCGGGCATACCTGACTACACGCTCCTTATATTTTTTATTCGGGGCAAGGCCAACGAAAAGCTCGGCATAGTCAAGGCCCTGAAGGCCGAAAACCGGCTGGTAGATTTTGCTCCATTCAGGGACTATGAGGCGGCAAAGTGGGTATATCAGCAGGGCAAGCGGCTCAATGTGACAATAACAGAAGCCGCGGCAAAACACATCGTAAGCCTCGCCGGCACTGACATCGCCACCCTGAACAACGAGCTTACAAAGGCTGCAGACTACGTTGGCCGTGGCAACGAGCTTACCCGCGAGGCCATATCCGCCTGCGTCACCCGCAGCCTCGAGGTACGCATATTCGACATGCAGGACTATCTACTATCCGGCAAGGCTCAGGACGGCATAAGGGCATACCGCCAGATGCTGTCTGACGGCGAAAGCACCTTCGGCATTGCCGGATTCATGGAAAAGTGCTTCCGCTCCATGCTCACCGCCCGGACGTATATAGATCAGGGGCTTAACCGCGAACGCGTCCTGCGGCTCACCGGCGATAAATATCCGCAAAAAAAGGCTTATGAGGCAGCTCTTCGCTACTCAAGGGCAGAGATAATCAAAAACATGAGGAATTTCGCGAATATCGCCTATTTAAAAATAGCCGAGCAGCAGCCCGATACGCTGACGCTGGAAAACGCATTGATAGAATGTATGCCGAAGCGTCGCTAAAAGCGGCGCTTATATTTATATAGTTTTTTATAATATATTCATAAATCAATATATGCATGGTTATTCATAAGCTCCATATCATTCTCTCCAGCGAAACCACATGACTCAAACCCTGCAAATTTACAGCTGCATTCTCGTATCACGAATCTAATATCCAGTATTTTCAGTATTTTTTTAACGACTCATTTCCCGCATTTAGTCATGTTGATTGCAGTAAAAATTCTTTTTTACTTCAATAAATATTATTTTTTCTGTATTTTTCTATCTGATTCACGTTTTGAGTAAAATTCTTTATGTTGCATATATATGATATGTATGTTAAAACATAGACATAACATATAATTTCTCATTATCGCGGAGGTGTATGATGAGCTCAGGATTTGATTATGCCCTGCTTGACAGGATACTGGAAGCGCACGACTGCGCGCCGCGGAATACCATCGCTATCCTTCAGGATGTACAGGAGCACTACCACTATCTGCCGCAGGAGGCTTTCCCCTATATGGCAAAACGACTCAACGTAGGCGAGGCGCGGCTTTACAGCGTCGCAACGTTTTACGAGAACTTTTCCCTCGAGCCAAAGGGGAAATACGTCATCAAGGTTTGCGACGGCACCGCCTGCCATGTAAGAAAGTCCATTCCGATACTGGAGCGGCTTCGCAATGAACTGGGCTTATCAGAAAGCAAGCACACTACAGACGACCTGATGTTCACTCTGGATACCGTGAGCTGTCTCGGCGCATGCGGTCTTGCTCCGGTGCTTACCGTAAATGACACGGTGCACCCTTCCATGACCCCTGACAAGGCCAGCGAACTTATAGCCGGGCTCCGCAATAAGGAGGATTAACATATGTATAGGCTAAAAAGCAGGATAGACCTTATCTCAGCACGGAGGGCATACTCCGCCGCCTTTTCTTCGCAGTCATTAAAGATACTCGTCTGCGCGGGCACAGGCTGCGTCGCAGGCGGTTCACTGGATATTTACGCCAGGCTCAAGGAGCTTATAGACGAAAAGGGACTGTACTGTCAAGTCGAACTCGATCATGAGCATCACAGTCACGGTCATGACGGCTGCGATAGCAGCAATGTGAAGACCGTGGGTCTTAAGAAGAGCGGCTGCCACGGCTTCTGCGAGATGGGTCCCCTCGTGCGCATAGAACCCTATGGCTACCTTTACACCAAGGTAAAGCTTGAGGACTGCGAAGAGATAGTGGAAAAGACCGTAATGAACGGCGAGATAGTCGAACGGCTCAGCTATCATAAGGGCGGCGTAAGCTATCCCCGTCAGGAGGATATACCATTCTATAAAAAGCAGACCCGTCTCGTGCTGGAGCACTGCGGCCATATCGACGCCACCTCGCTTCCCGAGTACCTTGCGATCGGCGGCTATTCCGCCTTTGAAAAGGTGCTTTTCGATATGACTCCGGATTCCGTGATAAAACTCATGGAGGATTCAGGTCTCCGAGGCCGCGGCGGCGGCGGTTATCCTACGGGCAAAAAATGGGCGCAGGTAGCCCGTCAGAAGGCGGAACAAAAATACATAGTCTGCAATGGCGACGAGGGGGATCCCGGCGCATTTATGGACCGTTCCGTTATGGAGGGCGACCCCCACAGAATGATAGAGGGCATGATGATAGCAGGTATAGCCTGCGGGGCTACCGAAGGCTATATATACGTCCGCGCCGAGTACCCATTGGCGGTGGAGCGGCTGAAGATGGCCATCGAGCAGGACACCTCCGCAGGACTTTTAGGCGACAATATCCTCGGCTCCGGAAAGCGCTTCCATCTCCATATAAACCGCGGCGCAGGCGCCTTTGTCTGCGGCGAAGGCAGCGCCCTTACCGCCTCAATAGAAGGCAAGCGCGGAATGCCACGCGTAAAGCCCCCGCGCACCGTAGAACACGGCCTCTTTGGCTGCCCCACGGTGCTGAATAACGTTGAAACCTTTGCCAACGTAGCTCCCATAATAAACAACGGCATCGAGTGGTTCCGATCCTTCGGCACCCCTACCAGCCCCGGCACCAAGGCCTTCGCCCTCACCGGCAATATAAGCAATACCGGCCTTATTGAGGTGCCTATGGGCACCACCCTAAGGGAAGTCATATTCGACATAGGCGGCGGCATGCGCGGCGGTGCGAAGTTCAAAGCAGTACAGATAGGCGGGCCCTCCGGCGGCTGCCTTACATTTGCTGAAGACCACCTGGATATGCCTCTGGACTTCGATTCCCTCAAAAAAGCGGGCGCTATGATAGGTTCCGGCGGCCTTGTGGTAATGGATGACAGCACCTGCATGGTGGAAGTAGCGCGCTTTTTCATGCACTTCACTCAGAACGAAAGCTGCGGCAAGTGCGTGCCCTGCCGCGAAGGCACCCGCCGCATGCTGGAGATACTCGAGCGCATAGTCGCGGGCAACGGTCGCGAGGAGGACATAGACCTGCTTCTGGAGCTTGCGGACACAATATCCTCCACTGCCCTCTGCGGCCTGGGCAAGACCGCAGGCAACCCGGTAGTAAGCACCATCAGGAATTTCCGCGAGGAATACCTTGCACACGTGCGGGACAAATACTGCCCCACCCACAACTGCTCCAAGCTCAGGCGCATATACATCGATCCCGAGGTATGTAAAGGCTGCTCCAAGTGCGCGCGCAGCTGCCCCGTAAACGCCATATCCGGCGTCATAAGGCAGCCTTTCACCATAGACGCCGCCAAATGTGTCAAGTGCGGCGCCTGCATAGAAAACTGCAGCTTCGGCGCTGTAAAGGAGGCGTAACCATGACCGGAAAGTTTATGACCATAGACAACATACCCATCGAGCTTACCGGCGAGGAAAAGAACCTTCTCGAAGTGATACGCAGGACAGGCATCGAGCTGCCCACCTTCTGCTACTACTCCGAGCTTTCCGTATACGGCGCATGCCGCATGTGCATGGTAGAGGACGACAGGGGCAATATACACGCCGCCTGCTCCACCCCTCCCAAGGCCGGAATGACAATATACACCAACACATCGCGCCTGAGGAAATATCGCAGGAATATACTGGAACTGTTGCTTGCAAATCATTGCCGCGACTGCACCACCTGCGAAAAGAGCAGCGACTGCAAGCTCCAGCAGCTTGCACAGCGCTTTCACATAACCGGGGTGCGCTTCCCAAACGCACAGACAAAGCCCGACCCGGACTGTTCCTCCCCCTGTATCTCCATCGATCACAGCAAATGCATACTCTGCGGCGACTGCGTAAGAATGTGCAATGAGGTGCAGCACGTGGGCGCCATAGATTTCGCATACCGCGGCGCGAATATGGTAGTCTCCCCCGCCTTCGGCAGGCCCATGGCGGAGTCCGGCTGCGTGGGCTGCGGCCAGTGCGCCGCCGTCTGCCCCACCGGCGCTATCGTCATAAAAAAGGACACCGAGCGGCTATGGGAAGACCTTGCGGATAGTAATACGCGCGTAATCGCTCAGATCGCCCCTGCCGTACGCACAGGTGTAAGCAAGACCTTTAACGAAAAATACGGCGACCTTGCCATGGGCAAGCTTGTAGCCGCCCTGCGCCGCATGGGCTTTGACGAGGTGTTCGATACCTCCACCAGCGCCGACCTTACGGTGCTTGAAGAGAGCAGTGAATTCCTTGAGCGCCTCGAGACAGGCGGCAAGCTGCCCCTCTACACCTCCTGCTGCCCGGCCTGGATACGCTTTGCGGAAACCCGCCACCCTGAGATATTGGAAAATATTTCCACCTGCCGCTCTCCAATGGAGATGTTCGGTTCCGTAATAAAGGAATACTTCGGCAATTGCGGAAAGCGGGTTGTATCCGTCGCCATAATGCCCTGTACCGCCAAAAAATTCGAGGCCATGCGTGACGAATTCAGGGACAAGAACGGCACGCCCTACGTAGACTATGTAATAACCTCCCAGGAAATAATCCAGATGATACGTCAAAGCGGCATACGCTTTGACGAGCTGGAACCAGAGGCCGTTAGTATGCCCTTCGGCATGAGCAGCGGCGCCGGCCTGATATTCGGCGCGTCAGGCGGCGTTACCGAAGCGGTGCTAAGAAGGCTCTCCGATGACAAATCCGCAGGCGCGATACGTTCCATTGCCAACTCCGGCGTCCGCGATATAGCAGGGCTCAAGGAGTGCGGCATCACCCATAACGGCGAGGAGATAAAGATTGCCATAGTCAGCGGCCTGGAAAACACCGATAAACTCATCCACCGCATAGAAGATGGCGAGGTCAGCTACCACATGGTGGAGGTAATGGCATGTCCCGGCGGCTGCGTATCCGGCGCAGGCCAGCCGTTCGCAAAATCCGGTGAGCGAAGACAGCGCTCCGAGTCCCTGTACCGAAACGACAGAATGTGTCTCATACGCCGCTCGGAAGAAAATCCCCTCATGGAGGAACTGTACAGCGGCATACTTAAAGACAGGACACACGAACTGCTGCACGTGGATTATGTAAAATAACAGTATCAGCCCATCGTCCACCCCGATGGGCCACTTTTTTTTGCAAATGATCAGCGGTAAATCCGGAGCGAAAGTGCGTCCTTGCTGGAAAATACATTCAATATAGCATACCTGTAGTTATGCAGACCGGAACTGACGGACGCTTTCACAAATACTCCGGCATGCAATCGCCTTTATGCCCGGCACAGAGAGGCCACCGAGCTTTTTTCAAAAAACCCCATGCTCCAATGCGGAACATGGGGTTTTCGATTAGCCAAATCATCAATACCTCTGGCTGCGCTGCTTTTGTATTACGTTTCTACCTTACTCCGAACAGTAGCTTTTCGTATGTGGGAAATGGCCAGTACTTCTCAGCCGCAAGCATCTCGGCCTCGTCGCACACTACCCTGAGTTCGGCCATTTTGTGCAGTATAACGTCCCGTATATAGTACGATGCTTCCGCAACGTCGTTTATGGTCTTTAGCCTGATGGCGGCGCTGTCAAGCTCCTCCGCCGCAGCATCTATCTCATCCACAAGCCCGGAAAGCTTTGCTATAGTCCTTCTCTCATACCTTCCTGTAAGCTCCGGCAGCATCTTTAGCTTTGCCTCGAGGGTATCCGCCATATCCTTTTCGTATGCGGCAACTGCAGGCAGTATCTCCTTGCGCGCCATGTCTACCATGGTCAGCGCTTCAATATTGACAGTCTTGCAGTAATTCTCCAGAATTATCTCGTAGCGCGCCTGTATCTCGGCCCGGGAATAAACCCTGTGCCGCATCAGCATATCCACGTTCTTCTTCTCCAGCATGGCAGGCAGTGCATCCGGCGTAGTCCGAAGATTCAACAGTCCGCGGCTTTCCGCCTCCTTCAGCCATTCATCGTCATAGCCGTTGCCGTTGAACAATATCCGCTTGTGCTCCTTTACAGTGCTGCGTATAAGGTCGTGCAATGTACCCTCAAAATTCTCCGCGCCTTCCAGCTTATCGGCATACTGTCTCAGGGACTCCGCAACGGCGGCATTTATCATGATGTTGGCGCAGGCTATACTGTCGGATGAGCCCAGCATGCGGAACTCGAACTTGTTGCCCGTAAAGGCGAAGGGAGATGTACGGTTTCGGTCCGTTGTATCACGTATGAACCGGGGCAGTGTATGCACGCCCAGCTTCATGACGGTCTTTTCCACTCCACTATAGGGTTCGTCCTTCTCTATGGCATCCAGCACCGCCGTAAGCTCATCGCCCAAAAACATGGAAACTACGGCAGGCGGCGCCTCGTTTGCCCCGAGCCGATGATCATTTCCGGCTGCAGCTACAGACAGCCTGAGCAGATCCTGATAATCGTCCACCGCTTGTATGACGGCTACGAGGAACAGCAGGAACTGAGCGTTCTCATGGGGCGTTTCACCCGGGGTGAGGAGGTTCACCCCGGTATCGGTAGCTATGGACCAGTTGTTGTGCTTGCCGCTTCCGTTTACCCCGGCGAAGGGTTTTTCGTGCAGCAGGCATACCAGGCCATGCTTGGAGGCCACCTTCTGCATTATTTCCATGGTAAGCTGGTTATGGTCGGTTGCGATGTTCGTGGTGGTATATATCGGCGCAAGCTCATGCTGTGACGGGGCCACCTCGTTGTGCTCTGTCTTTGCCAGTATCCCAAGCTTCCACAGCTCCTCATCCAGCTCTGCCATATAGGCAGCTACCCTGGGCTTTATGGCCCCGAAGTAATGGTCGTCCAGCTCCTGCCCCTTAGGCGGTTTTGCTCCGAATAGGGTCCGCCCGCAGAATACCAGATCCTTGCGCTGCTCATACATATCCTTATCTATGAGGAAATACTCCTGTTCAGGGCCTACACAGGTGCGCACACATTTGACGTCGGTATTGCCGAAGAGCCGCATTATCCGCATGGCCTGCTTGTTCAGCGCCTGCATTGAGCGCAGCAGCGGCGTCTTCTTATCCAGCGCCTCGCCTCCATAGGAGCAGAAGGCCGTAGGTATGCAAAGCGTCTTATCCTTTATGAATGCGTATGAGGTAGGGTCCCACGCCGTATAGCCGCGGGCCTCAAAGGTAGCGCGCAGGCCCCCCGAGGGGAAGCTCGAAGCGTCAGGCTCGCCCTGTATGAGATTTTTGCCGGAAAATTCCATTATGACGCCGCCGTCCGGCGATGGCGCTATAAAGCTGTCGTGCTTCTCGGCAGTTATGCCGGTAAGGGGCTGGAACCAGTGGGTAAAATGTGTAGCACCGTGCTCCACGGCCCAGTCCTTCATTGCGTCGGCTACCGCGTTGGCAACATCCGTATTCAGATTGGCCCCCTCGTCGATGGTCTTTCTGAGCGAATCGTATACTCCGAAAGGCAGCTTTGCCTTCATCGCCCTGTCATCAAACACCAGGCTTCCGAAATAATCCGGTACCGAATTCATACTCTGTTTCTCCTTTTATACTAAAAAATTAATAGCTTAAATAAAAAAGGCGTCGCGGAAAACACTCTCCGAGACGCCTTTGCCTTTATAAAAAAGCATTATACCGCATATGCGTCAGATGTCAAGACTGATTTAAAATTTTGTCCTTACAGCCAAAAAAGCATTGACGCGGGTCTGGGATTGTGCTAACATTCCGATATTAATGGGCAAAGGCGTTCATTCATATCCAAGGACAAGGTGTCCCAATATGAATGAGCGTTTTTCACTTTTTAAGGAGGGCTTATGAATTACACCGCAGACGAAGTGATGCAGTACGCGGCAGAAGAGAACGTAAAGTTCGTGCGCCTTGCCTTCTGCGATATCCGCGGCAGGCAGAAAAACATAGCCATACTGCCCGATGAGCTGGGACGCGCTTTCAGGTACGGTATAGCCATCGACGCCTCAGCCATAGCGGGCTTTGGCGGCGAGGTGCATTCCGACCTTTTCCTGCACCCGGACACCTCCACCCTAACCTTCCTGCCCTGGCTTTCAGAGCAGGGCAAGGTAATAAGAATGTTCTGCCACATAACTTACCCTGACGGCACTCCCTTCGAGGCCGATACCCGCTCCATACTCGCCAAGGCTGTAGATTGCGCTCATGAACAGGGCGTGTCCTTCGCCTTCGGCTCCGAGATGGAGTTTTATCTTTTTAAGCTGGATGAAAACGGCGAGCCGACGAAGCTGCCATACGACAACGCCGGCTATATGGACATTGCCCCTGAGGACAAGGGCGAAAACGTCCGTAGGGAGGTATGTTTCACCCTGGAGCAGATGGGCATAAAACCGGAAAGCGCCCACCATGAGGAAGGCCCCGGCCAGAACGAGATAGACTTCCGCTACTCCGACCCCGTGATCTCTGCAGACAACGCGGTGACTTTCCGCGGCGTCGTGAATACAGTTGCCGCCCGCAACGGACTTTGCGCCGACTTTTCGCCAAAGCCCCTCGAAAACCGCTCCGGCAACGGCATGCACATCAATATATCCGTCAGGTCGGAGGACGGCGGCGATGCGCTGCCTCAGGTGATAGCCGGCATACTATCACACATATCCGATATGACGGCATTTTTAAACACCACCGAGGATTCCTACCTGCGTTTCGGCAGCAATAAGGCTCCCCGGTACATATCCTGGTCCAGCGAGAACCGTTCACAGCTTATACGTATACCTGCGGCAGAGGGCGAATACCGCCGGGCAGAGCTGCGCTCCCCCGATCCTGCCTGCAACCCTTATCTGGCCTTCGCGCTGATAATATACGCAGGGCTTGACGGAATTCGTCAGGATATGGCGCTGCCCGAGGCGGCGGACATTAACCTCTATACAGCACCTGAAGATGTCAGGGCAAAATTTGCAATGCTGCCCAGCACTCTTAAAAAGGCGCAGTCAGCCACAGCGCGCAGCAGCTTTATAGCGGCGAGCCTGCCTCAAGCTATAATCGACTTTTACACAAAATAACCGCACTTTAATTATTCAGGGATAAGGAGGATGCGCAAATGGAATTTACCGAGCGCCGTTACAGCGTGCTGCTGGTGTCCTCATCTCCCAAATTCAACGAATCCATGCTGGCGCTGCTGCCGGAGAGCCGCTTTTATCCGGTCACCGCTGTATCCGACGTTTCCAGTGCCCGGCGGCGCCTTCTCGAAAGCAAATACGACATAGTCATAATCAACGCTCCGCTACCCGACGATTTCGGCACCCGCCTTGCCCTCTACATATGCGAAAACAGCGGCGCAGGGGTTCTTCTTTTGGTAAAGGCGGAGCATTATCCCGATATAAACGGCCGGGTATCCCCTTTTGGCGTGCTGGTGCTGCCGAAGCCCGCCTCCTCGCAGACGGTGTCCCAATCGTTGCAGCTCCTTTGCGGCACAAGAGAACGCCTGCGGCGCATGGAGCAAAAAACCGCCTCCATAGAGGAAAAGATGGAGGAGATACGCATAATAAACCGCGCGAAGCTGCTGCTTATGGAGCAGCTGAAGATGACGGAAAAGGAGGCGCACCGCTTCATTGAAAAGCAGGCCATGGACAGGTGCGTCACCCGCATAACCATAGCACAAAGCATACTTTCCACATACAAGTAGAGGAGGAACAGCAACCATGACTAAATACATCTTCGTTACCGGCGGCGTGGTATCCGGCCTTGGCAAGGGCATCACCGCGGCATCTCTCGGCAGGCTGCTCAAAAACCGCGGTCTCAAGGTAGCGGCGCAAAAGCTGGATCCATATATAAACGTGGATCCGGGAACCATGAGCCCTTATCAGCACGGCGAGGTATATGTAACGGCGGACGGCGCCGAAACAGACCTTGATCTGGGTCACTACGAGCGTTTTATCGACGAAGATCTGAATAAGTATTCCAATCTTACCACCGGTAAGGTATACTGGAACGTGTTGAATAAGGAGCGCCGCGGAGAATTCCTTGGTTCCACAGTGCAGGTCATACCCCACATAACCAACGAAATAAAGGATTTCGTATACCGTGTGGGCAAGCAGACAGACGCCGATGTGGTAATAACCGAAATAGGCGGCACCATAGGCGATATAGAGTCCCAGCCCTTTATAGAGGCTGTGCGGCAGATATCCCTGGAGGTAGGCAGGGAGAACAGCCTGTTCATACACGTTACCCTCGTCCCCTTCCTCCGCGGCTCCGATGAGCACAAGTCCAAGCCCACCCAGCATTCCGTAAAGGAGCTTCAGGGCATGGGCATAAACCCCAATATAATAGTCCTCCGCTGCGATGAGCCTCTCGAGGATTCCATTTTCAAAAAGATATCCCTCTTCTGCAACGTGAAGCTGGACTGCGTCATAGAAAACATCACTCTCCCCTGCCTTTACGAGGCGCCGCTGATGCTGGAGCAGTCCCACTTTTCCGACGTCGTCTGCAGGGAGCTTGGCATAGACGCGCCCGCGCCCGACCTTGCGGAATGGGAGAACATGGTGCGGCGCATAAAATCCCGCGAGAAGGAAGTACGCATAGGCCTCGTAGGCAAGTATGTACAGCTCCACGACGCATACCTTTCCGTTGCGGAGGCCTTGCGCCACGCGGGCTATGCCCTCAATACACATATCCGCATACGCTGGATAGATTCAGAGACGCTCACCGAAGCCAGCTGTAATGAGATGCTGGACGATCTGGACGGGATAATCGTCCCCGGCGGCTTTGGGGGCCGCGGCATAGACGGAATGATACTTGCGGCAAGGTATGCGAGAGAAAACGGCATCCCCTATTTCGGCATATGCCTCGGCATGCAGATAGCCGTCATAGAGTACGCAAGGCACGTTGCCGGCATTTCAGACGCACATTCCGGAGAATTTGATGAGCTTTGCAGACACAAGGTCATAGACTTTATGCCGGGGCAGAGCGAAAATATAGATAAGGGCGGCACGCTGCGCCTTGGGGAGTACCCCTGCGTAATAGCCCCCGGCACCACCATGGAGCGCTGCTACGGTACAAGCCGTATATCCGAGCGCCACCGCCACAGATATGAGTTCAATAATGACTATCGGGATGTCCTTACCAGGGCTGGCCTTACCCTTTCCGGTATGTCCCCGGACGGCAGGCTGGTAGAAACGGTCGAGCTTACCGGCAGGCCCTTCTTCGTGGGCGTGCAGTACCACCCGGAGTTCAAATCCCGCCCCAACAAAGCCCATCCGCTGTTCAGGGGGTTCATCGCGGCGGCTCTGGACAGAGCGGAGCATAAGCGGTAATATTATTATATTGCGTAATATTATTTAAAGGAGACAATAAATGGCAGCACAGACGGTACTGATACTTGATTTCGGCGGACAGTACAAAGAACTCATCGCCCGAAGAGTAAGAGAATGCGGCGTTTACTCCATAGTAAAGCCGGGAGATATTTCCTTGGATAAGATACGGGAGATAGACCCCATAGGCATCATACTTACCGGAGGCCCCAACAGCGTATACGAGAAGGAATCCCCCCACTGCGACAAGGCCATATTCGATATAGGTATACCGGTGCTCGGCATATGCTACGGTATGCAGCTGCTCTCCTGGTCGCTCGGCGGCGAGGTCTCTCCCTGCTCCTCCAGCGAATACGGCAGGACAAAGATGCAGGTAAGCACCGATTCCCCGCTGTTTGCTGGGCTCGACCCCGCACAGATCGGGCTGATGAGCCATACCGATCAGGTGACAAAGCTCCCTGCGGGATTCAGATCTGTTGCTCACACCGTCTCCTGCGAGAATGCGGCAATAGAAAATGCCGCTAAAAAGCTCTATGGCTTCCAGTTCCACCCCGAGGTTGAAAGCACACCCAACGGAACCGCAATGATACGTAGCTTTCTTTACTCGGTTTGCGGCGCAAAGGGAGATTACGACCTTAAGAACCTTGAGCAGCAACTCATCTCTGACGTCAAAAAGCAGGTGGGCGATGCACATGTGCTGCTTGCCCTTTCCGGCGGCGTGGATTCCTCCGTATGCGCGGCGCTGCTTTCCAAGGCGCTGCCCGGCCAGCTCCACTGCATATTCGTGGATCACGGTCTCATGCGCAAAGACGAGGGAAACGAGGTCGAGGCGGCCTTTAAAAACCGCGATCTGGACTTTATCCGCGTGAACGCCCAGGAGCGCTTCCTAAAGGCCCTTGCAGGCGTTACTGACCCGGAACAGAAGCGCAAGATAATCGGCACGGAATTCGTGCGGGTATTTGAAGATGAATCCAAAAGACTGCCCAACGTAAAATTTCTCGCCCAGGGCACCATATACTCCGACGTCATAGAATCCGGCGGCAATAAGGCAGCGACCATAAAGAGCCACCACAACGTGGCCGGCCTGCCCAAGGATATGAAGTTCGAGGGCGTGGTAGAGCCCCTCCGCGGCCTCTTTAAAGACGAGGTGCGAGCGCTTGGGCGTCAGCTTGGCCTGCCCCGCCGGTTCGTGGAGCGCCAGCCCTTCCCCGGCCCCGGCCTCGCCGTCCGCGTGATGGGCGAAATAACCCCGGAGAAGCTGGAGATACTGAGGAATGCGGACGCCATATTCCGCGAGGAGATCGCAAAGCGCCGCATAAAGGCGGATCAGTACTTCGCGGTATTGACAGACACCCGCTCCGTAGGCGTAGTTGGCGATTTCCGCACATATAACTATGTCATAGCCCTGAGGGCCGTCAAAACCTCCGACTTCATGACCTGCGAATATGCGCCCATATCCCATAAGGTGCTGGGCACAGTATCCTCCCGCATAGTAAACGAAGTCAAAGGTGCAGGCCGCGTGGTCTACGACATAACCGGCAAGCCTCCGGCAACTATAGAATGGTGCTAAACTGATTATTGAGAGGGCTTCAGTATGCGAGATTATAAAAAAGAATACGAAGAGCGAGTGGCCTTTATAAGGGATCTGCTCGAAAAAAGCGGCGCCAAAGGCATAGTTTACGGCAACAGCGGCGGCAAGGACTCCGCCTTGGTGGGCATACTCTGCAAGGCGGCCTGCGACAATACCGTTGGCATAATAATGCCCTGCGCATCCAAGCGCAACTTCGGCCAGGATGCGGAGGATGCGCGTATCGCCGCCGACCAATACGGCATAGAGACCCGCTTCATCGACCTTACTCCGGTTCGGGAGGCCGAGATGCAGCAGCTCAGCAGCCTTACCGAAGTCACACCCGCGGCGGCCGTAAACATCGCCCCCCGTCTCCGCATGACTACGCTGTACGCGGTGGCTGCCAGCGAGGGAAGGCTGGTTGCCGGCACAGGCAACCGCAGCGAGGCCTACGTGGGCTACTTCACCAAGTGGGGTGACGGCGCGCACGATTTCAATCCCATATCCGATCTTACAGTGACCGAAATATACGAGTTCCTGCGCTATCTGGACGCTCCGGCATGTATAATAGAAAAGGCCCCCTCTGCCGGCCTATTTGACGGGCAGACAGACGAGGCTGATATGGGTCTCAAATACGCAGACCTTGACGAGTACATACTTACCGGGCACACAAACGAAAAGGCAGCCGCAACAATAGAGCGGCTGCACAGAAACAGCCGGCACAAGCGCGACGGCATAGCAAGGTTCAGCAGGTAAAATGATCCCGCCGGTATAATACCGGCGGGATAGTTTTTTCGTTTTACTTTCCCAGTCCCGCCTTTTGCAGCGCGGCTATTGCGTATTTTGCTGCAATTCCCGTAAGCGTACCTGTGATTACGGCGGATATCATGAGCACCGGCAGGTAGCCCAGCACCGCCCGTGATTCCACCACCATGCAGGCCACGGCTATCTGGCCGATATTGTGGGACACCGCGCCGCCTACGCTCACGCCTATTATCCCTACGTCATTCAGCCTGCTCAGCAAAAGCATGACACAAAGGCTCAGTAAGCCCCCTGCCAGGCTGTAAAGCATTCCGGAAAGTCCAGCGAATAAAAACCCCGACAGCACAACCTTGGCCAGCATAAGCAGCATCGCGCTTTTCGCCCCCATTAGGTATACAGCGTAAAGCAGCACCGTATTTGCAAGGCCCAGTTTTACCCCCGGTATGCCGGGAGCTACAGGTATAAACCGCTCGAAGTAGCCCAGTACCAGCGCCATTGCGCAAAGCAGGCTGAAGCGGGCAATGCTTTTAGTCTTCATGGCTGTTCCCCCGGCGCAAGCTCTACGGAAACCTTGTTTGGCAGGCATATTATCCAGTTGCCCAACGCCCTGCTGCCGGCGTTTTCAGGCGTTACGGTTCCCTGCTCGATGCAGTCCTGGTTCCGGCAGGTGGATTCCTGCATGAACACGCCGCCGTTCTCTATGCATATCACATTTTTGCAGTCCTGCTGCTCTATTATGACTGTTTGGTCTTCTCTAAGCGATATTTCTTTATACAGTTCGTCACCGACGTATATCTTCACCCTATCGCCGCCCTTTAGAGCGCCAAAAAGCAGGTACGCCACAGCGCAAAGCAGCAGCGCCCCGCCTATTATAAGCAGGTCCTTTTTGCCGGTAAGCTTCATAAAAGAGCACCTGTATGCTTTAGAAATTTGCCTTTATGTATTCCGCAACGTCCTTGAGGTTTGTACCGTGGGAGGCCTTTACGAGCACCGTGTCCCCATCCCTCAAGCAATTATCCAGGGCGCGCATTATATCCTCGCTGGTATCGAAGTGCATGGTCTCGATGCCCGCGCGCTCCGTCTCTTCGCAGGCGTTCTTCATTAGCGGCCCTTTGCCTATCATCATATCCGCGCCGCACTCCACCGCCTTTTTGCCCATATCCCTGTGGTATTCAGCGCCCTTTTCACCCAGCTCCAGCATATCGCCCAGTATAAGCACTGTGCGGCCGGAAGCACGGCAGGCTATATTTATGGCGGCAGCCATTGAGGTAGGGTTAGCGTTGAAGCTGTCGTCGAGAAGGGTAAGCCTCTGTGTTTTAATTATCTGCATACGGCCCTCTACCGGGGCGTAGCTCTCTATGCCCTGCTTTATGAGTTCCGGTTCTATACCGAGTGTCAGGCCTACTGCCGCGGCGCAGAGGGAGTTCATAACCATGTGTATGCCGGGAGAGGGTATGGTGGAGGTTATGCGGCCGCCGCCGTATACGATATCGAACCTCATGCCCTCCAGGCCCATATCCTTTACGTTTTCACCTCGAATGTCGTTATCCGCGTTAAGGCCGTAGGTGAGGACGTTCTTGAGTTTGCCGCGCAGTGTGCGGAGCTTATCGTCGTCGCCGTTGACTATGGCGCGCCCGCTTTCGCCTATGTATTTGAATATATCGGATTTTTCCTTCAGTATACCGTCGCGGGTGCCGAAGAACTCTATATGAGCCTCGCCTATATTGGTTATAACGCCTATGGTGGGGCGTACTATATCCGCAAGGGCGGCTATCTCGCCGGGGGTATTGGTACCCATCTCTATCACCGCCGCCCGGTGTTCCTGGTTGAGGCGGAGCAGCGTCAGGGGCACGCCGGTATGGTTGTTGAAGCTTCTTTCGTTCTTCAGCGTATTGAACTTCTGGCTCAGCACATTGGCCACAAGCTCCTTTGTTGTCGTCTTGCCCGTGCTGCCGGTTATGCCCACCACGGGTATATCGAATATGGCACGATAAGCCTTTGCCATGGCAAGCAGTGCCTTTATGGTGGAATCCACATATATGACTGGACAGTCATAGCTCTTTTCGTTTTCCGCAAGCACGGCTATCGCGCCCTTATCAATCGCCTGAGGAATAAAATCGTGGCCGTCGAACCTTTCGCCTACTATCGGCACGAAAAGGCAGCCGGGCCGTACCGTCCTGCTGTCTATCGTAGCGTCCTGTATACGCCTGTCTAGCAGTTCCTTTGGGCCGGAATACCTTCCGCCTGTGATGCCTGCTATTTCTCCCAAGGTAAAGCTTATCATTACAAAATTACGTCCTTCCTTATTTATTGTACTTTTCCAGCGACAGCTCGATTATCCTCATGCAAAGCTCCGGGTAGCTTATCCCCATGGCCTTCGCCTCCTGGGGAAGATGGCTGGTGGGGGTCATGCCCGGAAGGGTATTCGCCTCCAGACAGTAGAAATCCCTGCCATCGTATATGAAGTCCATGCGCGCATAGACCTCCAATCCCAGCGCCCTGAATACCCGCAGCGATATATCCTGTACCTCCTCGGTTACCTCTGCCGGAAGCTCCGCAGGGCATATCTCGGTTATAAGGCCGGACTGGTACTTGTGCGCGTAATCGTAAAAGCCGCCCTTGGGTATGACCTCCGCCGGCGGCAGCGCCGTGTCACCCAGCACGCCGCAGGTTATCTCCCTTCCGTTCACAAAACTTTCTATAAGTATATCGTCCTCGTACTTGAATGCCTCCTCAACGGCAGGCAGTACGTCCGCCTTATTGAAAACCTTTCGCACGCCTATGCTCGAGCCGCCGGAGCAGGGTTTTACTATGCAGGGCAGCGGCACATCGGGAAGCGGCTCGCCCCTTTTGAGCATTATGCCCTCTGCGGTATTTATCCCCCTGCTTACGAGTATATGCTTGGTCAGTGCCTTATCCATGGCCACGGCGCTTCCCCGATAGCCCGCGCCGGTGTATTTTATATTCAGCATATCCAGCATAGCCTGCACCATACCGTTTTCTCCCGGTTCGCCGTGCAGCGCCATAAATACTATATCCGCCGCCTTACAAAGCTCTATTACGTTTTTGCCTATTGTGCCGTATGGCCTGTTTCGGCTCTCCTCCCTCAGCCTTGAAAGGTCGGGCACCGCGCTTTCTATCACATACGGAGGCAGCGGCGTCTTATCCGCAAAGAAGCTCTCAATATCACCGGGCAGCTCCTCCACGCCATAAAACAAATCCACGAGTATGGCGTCCTGCCCCTTTTCCCTGAGCGCGTTGCACACCATGGTCCCCGTGGAAAGGGATACCTCCCGCTCCGGGCTCAGTCCCCCGGCCAAAACCAATATCTTCACAAGCGGTCTCCTATCATTTCAAAAAAACAAAACAGCTTGTGATATTATATCATACAAACCGTCCCGTGCGAACCTGTGAAGCGTGTCCCCCCATACTCTATGTGTTTTTTACTACTGTAAAAGCAGCTTTTGCAACAAAGAACGCCTGTCCGTTATTCGAGCAGGCGCTCTTTGCTTTTTTGTCAGTATATCCTGTTCATCTTGCTGTGCAGATCATACAGGCTCTGGTCATAGTTTTCGTTATGCGCGGTGGAGTCCTTTATATCCACATCGACTATGTGGTTGTCGTGTATGCCGAGAGCCCTGTTGCGCACGCCCTCATGTATAAGCTCGACGGCCCTCGCCCCCAGGCGCGTTGCGAGCATTCTGTCTGCGGCAGTAGGCGCGCCGCCACGCTGTATGTAGCTCAGCACTACGGGCTTTATCTCAACATCGGTATGCTCCTGAACAAACTTTGCAAAGTCTGCCGCCTTGCCCGCGCCCTCTGCGATTATCACCATGCTGGTAAACCTGCCCATGAGCTTATTATGCATGAGCTGGCTTGCGGCCTCGCCCCAGTCCCTGGGTGATTCAGGGGTGAGCACTATGTCGGCGGGAGCCGTCATGGCCGACCAGAGTGCAATATCGCCGCATGCCCTTCCCATCACCTCGACTACCGCCACTCGGTCATGCGAGCGCATTGTGTCCCTTATCTTTTCCATCTCGCCCATGACGTTGTTTACTGCGGTATCGAAGCCTATGGTAAAGTCGGTATAGCCTATGTCGTTATCTATGGTGCCGGGTATCCCCATTACGTTCATGCCCAGCTCCGCAAGTGCCTGCGCGCCGTGGAAGCTGCCATCGCCCCCTATTACTATGAGCGCGTCCATCTCATATGCCGTCATTAGCTGCATGGCCTTGGCCTGTCCCTCAGGAGTGCGGAAAACCTCGGAGCGGGCCGTACGCAGTATGGTGCCGCCTCGCTGTATTATGCCGTGAACATCTGAGGACTGGAGCTGCTTCACGCGACCGTCCATCAATCCCTCGTAACCGTGATATACGCCAAGCACGACATCGCCAAAGCTCAAGCCGCGCCTCACCACCGCGCGAATGGCGGCGTTCATACCGGGGGTATCGCCTCCGCTGGTCAGTACGCCTATTCTCATTACCGACATATCAAGCACCTCCGTCTGTGTGATAAGCATAAAAAACTATATTTTGATTATACTACTCATTTCTCGCAACACACAATCAGAATACGAGTCTTTTGTATTGCAAATCCTTATTTATTGATATATATTTATACGGTTAGCTAATACCGTTTTTTTAATCCCTACTGGAGGTCGTATGTTTAAAAAATACTTTGGCGATATGGGCTTCTGGCGCATCGCGCTGAAGCTCGCCTTTCCTGTGGCTATGCAAAACCTGCTTACCAGCTCCTTCATTCTGGTAGATACCATAATGGTGGGGCAGCTCGGGGATCTTTCTCTTTCCGCCGTAGGGATGGCAGGCCAGTTCGGCTGGTTTTTGAATATGATAACCTTCGGAATGTGTTCGGGAGCCGCAGTTTTCATATCCCAGTATTGGGGCGCAAAGGACACTGCCGGTATACGCCGCACCTATGGAATAGCTGTGGTCTCAGTATGCCTTATATCCGCGCTGTTTTTCGTAATAGGCCTGCTTTTCCCGGAGGGTGTGGTCAGGATATTCAACCGCGAGCCGGACGTAGTAGAAGCGGGCGCCGCATATCTGCGCATCGCCTGCTGGTCCTACCTTGCCACCGGCGTAAATATGGTATTCTGCATAGTGCTGCGCTCTACCGAGAACGTAAAGCTGCCCATGTATGTGTCTCTCGTCACCACAGTCCTCAACGCATTCATGGACTATGGCCTCATATTCGGCGCGTTCGGTATGCCTGAAATGGGCATACGCGGCGCGGCGCTGGCCACCGTCATATCCGCATGGGCCGGCCCGGTGCTTATACTCGCGGTATCGGCTATACAGCGCAATATGCTCATCTCCCCCATAAAGGAGCTGTTCGGCTTTAATAAGCGTTCCATTGCCGAATACTACGAAAAGGCCACCCCAGTAATAATAAACGAGACCCTGTGGGGCCTCGGAACGCTTCTGTTCAGCGTTATATTCGCCAACCTCGGCTACCAGTACTACGCTGCCGTAACCATATTCCGCACCTTTGAAAACATCGCTTTCGTATTCTTCATAGGCCTTTGCAACGCCTCCAGCATAATGGTGGGCAAAAACGTGGGCGCAGGCCATATAAAGCGCGCGGTGGAGGATTCCCGCAGGTTCGTGCTGTTCGTCTCCCTTTGCTCGGTACTTACGGGCGTGCTGATAATAATATTCCGCTTCCAGCTTGCCAGCGTCTTCAACCTCAGTGGCAGCATAACCCCGGAGACGCTTAAGCTCACAGCCTCGCTGCTCCTTGTTTACGGCATTGAGCTGCCCGTGCGCAACCTGCCATACATACTTATCGTAGGCACCTTCCGCCCCGGAGGAGACACCCGGATAGGCATGAAGCTGGATCTGCTATCCCTCTGGCTCTGCTCGGTTCCCCTCACCACTCTCGCGGCCTTCGTGTTCAAGCTGCCATTTATCGCGGTGTTCGCCATAATGTACGCAGCGGAAGACTATCTGAAGGCTATCCTCTGCGTGAAGTACTATTTCACATACAACTGGCTGCGTCCCGTAACAGATCAGGGCATAAAGGGGCTGGAGGAATTCTACGAAAGCAGGCGTAAAAAGCCGGCGGATCAATAAGCCCACGCATATAAACAGCCTTATCCCACCGTGTACGGTCGTACCGCGGGATAAGGCGATTTTATTATTCTGTTTTTTTCTCCTCCTGAAGCTGCTTTTCAAGCGCCGACTGCCTTGCCAGAATGGCGTTTACCTTGTCGTACAGGGCCTCTATCATTATCTCGGTCTTTAGGTTTACCTTATAGTCGTTTTCGGCTCTGCGACGATCCTTTTCCTCCTGACGGTTCTGGCTCATCATAATGAGCGGCGCCTGAATAGCCGCCACGCAGGACAACACCAGATTCAGCAGTATGAAAGGATACGGATCAAACGCTTTCAGCGCCAGCACCGCATTGACGATCATCCAAAGCACAAGAACTCCTGTAAAGGAAAAAATAAACGCCCAGCTTCCGGCGAATTTTGCAATGGTATCCGCCGCGCGCTGTCCTAGCGTATACTTTTCCCTCGCGTTTTCCGGCTTGACCGAGATCTGTCTGCCTGCCAGCAGGCTAAGCACCTCCTCGTCGGTCATGTCGTGCCGAATGTCCTCCAGCACCTCTTTAAGCAGTTTTCTGTTTTCCTTCATTACAGCGATCACTCTTTTCCTTTGATTATATCTTATACATCACCCGATCCCGAAACTCCTGAAGCTTGCCGTCGTTCCAGTTGCCGATGGGCCGGTAGTAGCCTGTGATGCGGCTGTAAACATCGGTATGGGCGCCGCAGACGGGGCATATGGGTTGATTGCCCATAAGATAGCCGTGCTTCTGGCAGATAGAGAACGTGGGAGTAAGGGTAAAGTAGGGCAGCCGGTAATTTTCGGTGATCATGCGCACTATCTCGGCGGCACGCTGCCAGTCGGGCAGCGCCTGCTCCGTAAACACGTGGAACACCGTACCCGAGGTGTACATAGTCTGGAAGTCATCCTGAGCGTCCAGCGCCTCGAGAAGATCATCCGTAAAGTTCACCGGCATATTGGTGCTGTTGGTATAGTACGGCGTGCCGTTCCTCGATGCGGTTATGATATCGGCATAGCGGGCCTTATCCTCCCGCGCCATGCGGTAGGCGGTGGATTCGGCGGGCGTCGCTTCGAGGTTGTAAAGATGCCCTGTGCTTACCTGATAGGACTGTATGCGTTTGAGCATGTGCCTTAGCACCTCCTTGGCAAAGCGGCGGGTACGAAGGTCGGCAAGGCCTTCGCGGAGCCATGCGGCGTTAAGTCCCGCCTCGTTCATTCCCACTATGCCAATGGTGGAAAAGTGCCTGTCAAAATTCTGTATATAGCGCTTCGTATAAGGGTACATACCCTCGTTCATGAGCTTTGTTATTATGCTGCGTTTAACCTCGAGTGATCGGGCAGCCAGATCCATAAGCTTGTCCAGCCGCCTGTAAAAGTCATTCTCGTCATCGGAAAGGTATGCAAGGCGGGGCAGGTTCAGCGTAACGGCCCCTATGGATCCGCTGTTTTCTCCGCTGCCGAAGAAGCCGCCGGCGCGCCTGCGTAGCAGGGACTTATCCTCAACGTCCCTGAGCATATCCCGGACGTCTGTCTTGCTGAGGCCGCTCCTGTTATAGTTTGCAAAGTACGGAGTGCCGTATTTTGCCGCCATGCTGAACAGCAGCCGGTTATTGAGCTTATCCGACCAGTCGAAATCCTCATCTATTGCATAGGTGGGTATAGGGTACGCGAGGCCGCTGCCGTTGGCGTCGCCCTCCGTCATTACCTCCATAAAAGCCCGGTTAACGGTATCCATCTCGGCCTGACAGTCGCCGTAGGTGAAGTCGGCCTCCCTGCCCCCTATTACGGGGTGCTTATCCTTCATATCCTCCGGCACCGTCCAGTCCAGCGTTATGTTGCTGAATGGGGCCTGCGTGCCCCAACGGCTGGGAGTATTTACGCCGAATACGAAGGTCTCTATGCAGTTCTTTACGTCCTTATAGGGCAAATTGTCGGATTTTACAAAGGGTGCAAGGCAGGTATCGAAGGAGCTGAAGGACTGCGCCCCCGCCCATTCGTTCTGCATGACCCCCAGAAAATTTATCATCTGGTTGCAGAGGGAATAAAGGTGCTTTGGCGGCTTGGAATCTATCTTGCCCATAACGCCTCCCAGGCCCTCTTTTATCAGCTGCTCAAGGGACCAGCCTGCACAGTAGCCGGTAAGCATGGTAAGGTCATGGAGGTGCATTTCACCGCTTCGGTGGGCGGCGGATATCTCGGCGTCGTATATTTCGGAAAGCCAATAATTGGCCGTTATCGCGCCGCTGTTGGAGAGTATCAGCCCACCAACGGAATAGGAGGCAGTGGCGTTTTCCCGCATACGGAGAGTTTTTTCATGGACGTAATTGTTTACCGTTTCCTTGTAGTCCAGTATAGTAGACTTGAGGTTGCGAAGCTTTTCGCGCTCCCTTCGGTAGAGTATGTACGCCTTTGCAACGTCGGAGTGCCCCGACTGTATAAGTACCTGTTCGGCGCTGTCCTGTATGGCCTCTACGCTTATGAGGTCGTCCTTTATCTTATCCTCAAAGTCCGCAGTGACCTTCAGCGCGATGAAGTCTATATCGTTGGGATCGCAGGGCTTGTTCAGAGCGCCGAATGCCTTGGCTATTGCCCCGCTTATCTTGGCTATATCGAATTCGGCTACGCTGCCGTCCCGCTTTATCACCTTATACATCCGGCTTCCCCCTGAATCCCGTTGAATTTATATTACTATACTATATTTCGTGCCGCCATTGCAAGGGCTCGCACAATATATTGTTATGTTTCATATTTCATGGCATGGTCATAAATTTTTATAATTGCGGGGCGGCCTTTGTGGTATAATTCAAGCATGAATGGAAGTATTTTTTCGGATATTATAGCTGTGCTGTATCTCGTGGCATTCATCGCCGCAGGTCAGCTGCTGTCCCGTTGGGTATTCTGCCGCAGCCCTAGGGTAGTGCGCATCACCCTGGGCGCCGCTTTGAGCCTCCTTATGCTCATGTGGCTGCCGGCGCTTTTTTCCTTTGGGCTGGGCTTTACGCTGCTTTCGCAGCTGCTGGCTTTAGCCGTTGCTGCCGCCACAGGCTTCATCTCTGCAAAGAAGGCCGTAAAGCCGCTTATGGCTGTGCGCGAGCCTGAGCTCAGGCCGTATCTCTGCTGCGTGATACCAACCGTATTGCTGCTGTGCGGGCTGACGCTGTCCCATACCCTGCCTCATATGCCGGACGGCGGCCTCGGCTCGGGCCAGTGTACCTACGGCGATATGTGCATGCATCTGGGCATAATCTCCTCCATAACCCGGCAGGGCTTCTTCCCGCCGGAATACTCCATAATGGCGGGGCAGCCCATGAGCTACCCATTTCTGTGCGACAGCGTATCCTCTACCTTCTACACCCTCGGCGCGTCGCTGAGGCTCAGCTACATACTTCCCATGATACCGGCATTTTTCTCGGTAGCATCCGGGGTATACCTGTTCTTTGAGGACTGGTTCAAGCGGGCGGACAAGGCTGTATTGGCGTTCGTGCTGTTTTTCATAGGCGGCGGCTTTGGTTTTGCCTACTTCATGGACGGGCTGAGGGCAGACCCCTACAACTTTACCCGCATATTTACCGAGTTTTATGAGACGCCCACAAACCTGGTGGGTGAAAACGTGCGCTGGGTAAACGTGATAGCTGATATGCTGGTTCCCCAGAGGGCTACGCTGTTCGGCTGGAGCGTACTTTTCCCCTGCCTGTACCTGCTGCGCCGGGCGGTGTTCGATAATGACGCCGGCCTGTTCCTTCCGCTGGGAATAATGGGCGGCTGTCTGCCGCTTATACATACCCACTCGTTTTTGGCCCTCGGCCTTGTCAGCATACCGTGGTTTCTCAGGGCCGTATATAAGAATAACAGCATAACAAAGTTCGCTTTGTACGGCGTCATCGCGGTAGCGCTGGCAGCGCCCCAGCTGATGTTCTTCACCTTCCGTCAGGCGGGCAGCTTTCTCACAGTCAACCTCAACTGGGCGAACGACACAGATACCTTTCTCTGGTTTTATGTCAAGAACCTCGGGCTTATATTCGTATTGCTGCCCGTGGCATTTATCGCCGCAAAGAAGGAGGATAAAGAAACGTGGCTGGGCGTGCTGTTTCTATGGGTACTCTCCGAGATAATACAGTTCCAGCCCAACCCCTATGACAATAACAAGCTGCTGTTTATATGGTTCGCCTTCTGCTGCGGCCTCGTCTCCTCTCTGCTCGTTGAGATATACGCAAGGCTCTCTGATATTAAAGGCCGGCGGCTGCTTGCCGGTATAGTCGTAACAGCCATGACGCTATCCGGAGTGCTTACGCTTGGCCGTGAGGCGGTAAGCCAATATGAGCTTTTCCCAAAGGGCGAGATAGAAGCGGCGGAGTTCATCGACAAAAACCTTCCTGCGGACTGTATAATACTGACCGGCGTTCACCACAACAATGCCGTAGCAGCCCTCACCGGGCGCAATATCGTCTGCGGCTCATCCGCCTACCTCTATTACCACGGCTTTGACACATACGGCCGCGAACAGGACGTAGCCGCTATGTTTGAAAATCCGAAAAACTCCGGAGAATTGTTTGAAAAATACGGCGTGGACTATATCTACATAGGCATAAACGAGCGCTGCAATTACAGCATATCACCTGAAAGCTTCGAAAACCTTGAAAAGGTCTTTTCAAATGGCACTGCGACATTGTACAGATACAGCCAATAGCAAATGAATAACGGCGCTGCTTATGGGGCAGCGCCGTTATTGTGAGATTAAAAGGGTTTTTCTTTTTTAGCCCGCATAAGCCAGCTCTTCGAACCACTCGCTTTCGGGTACGCCGTCTATCTTCCATGTGAGATAGTCGTACTCATCTTCAGAGGCTTGGATGGTTATCTTTGAGGTGGTGCCGTCCTCTGCCATGAGATCCGCGTAGCTTTGCATATCGGTGCCCATTATGAGGAATTTTTCGCCCTTTTTGCCCTCTGCTGTGCTGCCGTCGCCCAATTTGAGCTTGAGGCCGTCGCGGCTGAGCTTGAGGGCGGAATAGTCCCACGCCTCGGAGAAGTTCGGGTATACTACGGTGTAATCGCTGCTGCGCACGAAGGCAAATTCGTCGCCGGAATCGCCGGTAGAGAGCATAAAGTCGCAGGTAGCACCGTGAGTACCCAAAATGTCTATGGTAGTCTCTACGCTTACGCCGCCGTTCCCGTAAACGCTCTGCACCGTGCCGGTGATGAACGCCTTCTTTAACTCCCCGTTATGCACGCGGTATACGAAGGTGACGTAATCGTCGGAGGCCGCGTCGCCGGTGACGTAAAGCTCAGTGTAGCCATCGCCAACGACGGTATCGCCCACGTGTACGCAGCTTTCGTCAAGGCCGAGTGGGCCCAGTTCATCGGTGCTTTCCTTGCCGTTTATATTGAATTTTACGGTCACATTGCCGTCCTTATCCTGAACCACGGTGAATTTGACGGAATCGGCCTTGCCGTCGGCGGAGAGGGAGTCCTCGCTGTTAAGCTTTACGTCCTTCCACTGGTATATACCCAGCTCGTTTTCGTTTACGGCTGCTGTTACGCAGTACTTGAACTGTCCGGCAGTATCGCACTTTTCAAGGGTGAATACCATTCCGCCCAAGCGCTCGCCGCTGCCTAAATAAAGCCCGGTGCTCACCTTTACGGCGCTGCCGTCAGGTGTGATGCCATCTATTCTGGCTATTGTATCGCCCATATCGGAGGGGGCGAGTCTGTAAGCCTTTGCAGAATCGTCAAAGGTCACGGACTCGGCGAAGGAAATGGCTATCTTCGGAATACTGCGGTCGCCGCCGAAGGCGGCGGCAGCGTAATCTTCCATTGTGGAAGCGGGCACTGTCACATATCCCTGTTCATCGGTAGTGACGGTAGGCTCGGCAGTTTCCGGCTCTATGCTCATGCCCCAGTTCACGCCGGTAAGGTACAGCACAGACCATATGAGGTCGTCGCTCTTGGCGTCGTATTTTGTGTCGCTGTCTATGCCTATGGAGCGAACTATGGAGTCCATTATGGGCAGCATGGCGTTTATGTTCCTTCCGTCTTCCTCGGATATAAACTCGCCGGTGTCATCTGCTTCGGTGGACGCAGTCTGGCCGCCCTCGGTACCGGGAGTTACGGGATCCATGGCGGTCTCCTTGGGCGCGCAGGCCGAGGCACACAGCATTACGGCAATTATTACAGCTAAAAGCTTTTTCATTGTTTCCTCCTTAACAAAAACAAAAGATGAAGGGGACACCTTCATCTTGCATTATAACACCCAAAACAGCGGCAGTGTTTTAATAATCCGTTAAGAGTTGGGCAGCTTTTCTATCGCCTTTTTGAACTGCACCGAGAACAGTATGGCGGTAAAGGTCACGGCAATAAGATCCGCGGCAGGTTCCGCCAGATACACAGCCATGGCCTTATCCGCCGGAAAAAGGGCAGGCATTAGGTATATGAGGGGCAATAGCAGCACGAATTTTCGCACCACCGCAACAGCTATTGAGGACCTTGCGCTGCCTATGGCGGTAAAGGTCATCTGGCAGGCTACCTGTATGCCGAACATGAACATCACCGCGAAGTAGCGCCGCATCGCCGCCTGTGTAAATGCCGCAAGCTCCGCGTTTGGGGTGAAAAGGCCCGTAAAGGCTTGCGGGAACAGCATTATTATGAGCCACAGCGCCCCGGCATATATCAGGCTGGATCTTAGCAGCAGCTTGAAAGCGCCGCGTACCCGCCCCGCATCCTTTGCGCCGTAGTTGTAGCTCACTATGGGCTGTGCGCCCTGGCCCAGGCCCTGAAGGGGCAGCATGGCGAACATGTTGATGCTGGAGAGTATAGTCATGGCTCCCACAGCTATGTCGCCGCCGTATTTAAGCAGCGACGTATTAAAGCTTACGGATATTATGCTTTCGCTGGACTGCATTATGAAGGCCGCGAGGCCCAGCGCGAGGCAGGGAAGTATGACCCCGGCCTCAAGGCGCATATTTTCCTTTTTGAGCCGCAGTATGGTTTTTTCGCCCCTAAGAAAGAGCAGCACCCATAAGCAGGATATGCACTGGGAAATGACCGTGGCCAGCGCCGCGCCCCGCACCCCCATATCAAGGCCGAATATGAACACGGGGTCAAGGATTATATTGGATACGGCACCTATCAGCACGGTGTACATGCCGGTCTTGGAAAAGCCCTGGGCGGTTATGAATGCGTTCATGCCGAGGGTGAGCTGCACGAATATCGTCCCGAGGGCGTATATGTCCATGTACCCTGCGGCAAAGCCTATGGTATCCGGGCTCGCGCCAAAGGCGAGAAGCAGGTCCCTATCCCATATCAGGAGCGCCGAGGTGAGTATAGCCGATATTATTATCTGCAATATAAAGCAGTTGCCGAGTATGCGCTCTGCGGCGCCGTTGTCGCCCCGGCCCATGGCGATGGATGCCCGCGGCGCGCCGCCCATGGATACGAGGGCCGCGAAGGCGGACACCACCATTATGATGGGCATGCACACGCCCAGGCCAGTCAGCGCGAGAGAGCCGCCCTCCGGCATGTGGCCTATATATATCCTGTCTACGATATTGTAGAGCATGTTGATTATTTGGGCTACTACGGAGGGTACCGCAAGTTTAAAAAGCAGCTTGCCCAGAGGCTCCGTGCCGAGGTATTGATTGTTCTTTTCCATAGTTCAGTTCTCTTTTTCTCTTTAAATACACAAATAATTATATTCCCAAGTCTGCCGCTGTCAAATAAAGTTCCAATTTGGGAGCATCGAAAAAGCCCGTGATACGGCGCTTTTTTAAGTATGTACAGAGTCTGTCCACACAACTTTCACAATTAATGAATTGTTAATTTGATTTGTGACGCATTACGTATTACAATGCAAGATAAGCCATATATGGCATAATGAGGAGTAGAGTGCGATGGAAAGCAAATCCACCGAGAAAAAGACGGCTGAACAGAAGCCTATAATAGACCTTCGCAGCGTTACCAAGGTATACCGGGTTGGAAGCGTTGACGTCCATGCCCTGAGGGGAATAGACCTGCAGATAATGCCCGGGGAGTTTTGCTGCATAATAGGCCGGAGCGGCAGCGGCAAATCCACCCTGCTGAATATGCTGGCGGGGCTTGAGCCCGTGACCAGCGGCGAGGTAGTCATAAACGGCAAGCACCTTGAAAGAATGAACCAGTCCGAGCTTATACTTTTCCGGCAGAAGTACGTGGGGTTCATATTCCAGTCCTTCAACCTCATGCCTTACTACACTGCCCTTGAAAACGTGGCGTTTCCGCTGTCGTTTCGTGGGGTGCCCTACGATAAGCGTATGAGGCTGGCGAAGAAGGCGCTGAAGGACGTAGGCCTTGAAAGCCACATGAACCACATGCCGGGGCAGATGTCCGGCGGACAGCAGCAGCGCGTAGGCATAGCAAGGGCGCTGGTCACAGACCCGGACATAATATTCGCCGATGAGCCTACCGGCAACCTTGACTCCAAAACGTCGGACGACGTGATGCGCAGTATGTGTGATACGGTAAAGAGCCACGGTAAGACCTTCATAATGGTCACCCACGACCCAAATATGGCGGCATATGCGGACAAGGTAATAAACATACTTGACGGCCGCATAACGGATATATACTTCAATCGCCACGAAACCGTAGGCGACAAGGCCGAGATCAGTGAAGAAATAAAGAAGGAAGCTTAACACGGAGGAAAAATAATGAAGCGCGTTATTACTATAATACTTGCCATGGCTATGGCACTGTCGATATGCTCGGTTGCGTATGCGGAGAATGGGGAAAGCAATAAGCCTTCCGTCACATACCCTGCAACTCCACCTGATCCAAATAACTTTGGCATTATGGCAAAAGCGAATGACCGTGCTTTCCAGGAGAACGCAGGTTCCGTCAATATGACCATAGATATCGTGAATAACAGCGATTATGACGTTATTCTTGCCGCAATACAGCCAAGCGGAGGCTGCATAATATCTGCTTCCGGGAATGATACCATACCTAAAAAAAGCACAAAGGCCGTAAATATAACGGCAACGCTTGCGTCGTCAGGCAATACGGCCGGTACTCTCACGCTTATTTTTAACGTGCCATACGGTGACAGCAGCAATCCTTCATACGGGCTGGTTACAGCCGTTTGCGATGATTTTTCCATCGTCCGCGCCCCTTCCGCTACCGAAGCGCCCAAGAAGGAGGACAGCGAGTTCCGTATCCGCACATCAAGCGTTGACAGCAACGGCGTGTGCGTGCTTACGCCTTCAGGCGATTACGGCGACCAGCTGGAGGTGCGGCTGCCCCTTACCTGCACCAACGGCTATGTGTATGACCTCAAGGTAACGCCGGTACTCAGCAACGACATAGAGAAGTTCCCCTTCGATATAGATCTGGTAGACTATACCCTTTCATACCCCGGCTCCATAGGCAGGGGGCAGGTGGTGGAGTTCCTGTATCATCTGCGCCTGAGCAAGAAGGCTACCGTAGGCGTAAAGCAGGTGGACTTCAACGTCACCTACCGCAATGACGAGGGCGACCTCAAGAGCGGCACGGTGAGCCTTTTTGTAAACGTCCGCAAGGGTCTGTCGCCCACCAGCGACAAGGATACCACCACCTCGGTGCCGAAGCTTATAATCGAAAGCTACAAGCTGAGCTCGGACAAGATATACGCGGGCGAGACCTTCGATCTGGAGTTCACCATAAAGAATACATCCGACAGCACCAACCTGCAAAACGTGCAGATACACATAAAGGACGCGGGCGAAACGGCGACCATAGTTCCCGCCAGCGGCGGCAGCAATACGCTGTATATATCCAAAATTGGCAAGGGCCAGAGCAGCAGCCAGAAGGTATCCCTCCAGACCGCGCCCGACGCGACGGCAAAGGCATATACCCTCAATGTGGATTTCAGCTATGAATCCGCCAGCACCAACGCGGCCCATACCGCAAACGAGACCATAGCCGTGCCCATACTGCAAAAGATCAGGCTGAAGTGCGACGAGCCTACGGTATATGACGATGTGTCCTATCTGGATTCAAGTACCAGCATGTCCATCAAAATGTACAACATGGGCCGCTCCAGCGTTTATAACTGCATCGTCGACGTGGAGGGAAATGGCCTCAAGCTTGAAGAGAGCTACTTCGGCGGCACCCTCAGCGCCGGCTCCACCCTTGCGGCAGATATATCCGTAATACCGTCTGAGGCAGGGGATATACAAGGCACCGTAGTAATATCCTACGAGGATGTATACGGCGAGCCCGGCGAGGAGCGGCTTCCCTTTACGCTCCACGTGGAGGACCCCAATGCCGGTATGGAAAACATGGAAGGCATGGAGGGCATGGGAGGCGAAGGCATGGAAGGCGGCATGACAGACCCCGGCATGGAGGGCGGCTCCAAAGGCTTCCCCTGGTGGGGCTGGGTTATAGGCGCGGGCGCGTTGGGCGGAGGCGGCTTCTTCGGCTTCAAGAAGCTTAAAAAGCGCAGGGCGCGCAGCCTGGAGGACGATGTTTAAATGCGTTTTACCGATATTTTAAGGACCGCCTTCATGAACCTGTGGCGGAGAAAGCTTAGAGCCGTGCTCACTGTGCTGGGCATGGTCATCGGTGTTTCCTCTATAGTCGTCATGATGAGCCTTGGCATAGGCATAAAAAAATCCACAATGGAGAGCTATGCCAGCATGGGCAGCCTTACAAATATTACCGTCAGCCGCTGGAGCTATAAGGAAACCGCTGCCGGAGGCACCAGCACCGAGAAAAAGCTGGACAAAACGGCGGTCGAGACCATCAAAAAGATACCCGGCGTAAAAGCCGTTATGCCCCAGATACAGACCTACGGCATACTTAAAAGCGGCAAATGGATGGCCGATTGCAGCATACTGGCCATAGACAGCTCTGTAGCGGAGGAGTTCGGTTTGGAGCTTTCGGAGGGCCGCTACCCCAAGTACAAGCGCGGCAGCTCCAGCTATGAGATGGTGCTCAGCCAGGATGTGCTGAACTGGTTTTACGACCCCAATACCGGCAAGCAGGCGGTGGACCGCGACGGCAATCCCAAGGTCACAATGGAGTCAAAATTCCAGCTCACCTTCGACTATAACAACGTTTACAACAATAATAATCCGGTTTTGCCGGGCGACGGCGATAGCCAGCCGGCCCCCGGCAAGACCTACCGCGTAGACCCCATAGGCATCGTATCCCCAAGCAACAACGAGTTTTCGTGGTACTGCCTTATGGATATAGAGGCGGTGCAGAAGCTCGCCAAGGAAAACAGCGACTATATGCAGCTTGATACCAAGAATTACAACCGCGTAATGGTAAAGTGCGAAAGCACCGACGCCGTATCCGAGGTGAAGGCCGCCATAGACGAGATGGGGTACGGCACAAGCTCCCTTCAGGACGCACTTGAGCAGGCTGAAAAGCAGATGCAGCAGATACAGTACCTGCTGGGCGCCATAGGCGGCGTATCGCTGCTGGTCGCGGCCATAGGCATAATGAACACCATGATGATGAGCATATACGAGCGCACCAAGGAGATAGGCATAATAAAGGTGCTGGGCTGCCGTATGGACAACATAGCGGAGCTGTTTCTCACCGAGGCTGCCTATATAGGCTTCTTCGGCGGCGCTGCGGGCTTGGGCATAAGCTACGGGCTTTCCGCAGTGATAAATCACTTTGTAGGCGATAGCGGATTCAAGAGCATAATACCCTTTTATCTTGCGGTAGGCGCAGTGCTCTTCTCTGTGACTGTGGCGATGCTCTCCGGCCTTTATCCGGCCATCAGGGCAATGCGGCTGAGCCCACTCAATGCAATAAGAAACGAGTAAAGGAGAAAATACCATGAAAAGTATCAAGCCGGGCAGAGGCCCTTCCGGGCTCGGGTTTATCGGTTCCGTATTCGGAATAATATTCGGCATATTCTGGACTATAATGGCGGCAAGAATGGGCGCGCCGGCCTTTTTCCCCATATTCGGCGTAATTTTCATAATAATGGGCATAGTGCAGGCTGCTTATAACTACAAAAACGCCACCGGCAAAAACCGCTACTCCTCCTTCGACATAACCGAGGACGGCGAGGAGCCTGACCCGCTTGAGCAGCGCTTTGGCGGCACCGAATACCGTGATGATACTGCGCAAAAGAGCAGCTTTACCACCTCATCCTTCTGCCCCTACTGTGGCAAGGGTGTGGACGGTGACTTTGAGTACTGCCCAAAGTGCGGCAAGAGACTGCCCAAATAGCAGCCTCGACAGCTTACAGAGATAATATTTGAATCAGACTGAGCAGACCCGCAGTATAGCTGCGGGTCTGCTGTTTTTTTACTTGCGGTGCGCCTGTATGGCGCAGTCGATGAAATTCCCGGTGCCTTCGCCTCCGGCAAGGTCTATATTGTCGTTTATTTCCCCGCCGCCGGAATATACCTTGCCAAGGCCGCCCAATATACTATCAGAGCACTTGTAAAAATGCTCGGTTATGTAACCCTGAAGCTTGTTTACGAGCTGCTGTGCGGCATCTCCGGCAGGATCGGTATCCTTTATGGCGCCGAACTCCGCCATTATGTCCATAAGCCCCTGATTCAACTCCTCCCGCTTTGCATCGTCACGTTCTTTATCCTTCTCCTGAAACTCCCTGTACTCCGCAGTATTGCCGTAGGCTTCCTTTGCCTTTCTCGCGTACTCATCTATTCTGGACGTATCGAATGCCTTAAAACTCAAATTTCTCACTCCTATCGCTTTTATTCCACGGGCGAAGTCGATCAGATTGTCAAGATGCTCCCGCTTCAGCTCAAGCAGCTTTATCTGCTGTTCAAGAGCTTTCCGTCTGTCGAAGCCCGAGCTGTTCATGATACTCTTTATCTCCTTCAGAGAAAATTCCAGTTCGCGGAAAAGCAGTATAGCCTGAAGCCGCTCCAGCGCCGCATCGTCATACAGCCTGTACCCGGCCCCCGTCACCTCGGTGGGCTTCAGCAGCCCTATGGTGTCGTAATAATGCAGCGTGCGCACGCTCACACCGGCCAAATTGCTTACTTCCTTTACCGTCTTCATCTTCTCAACACCTCCCGTGCGAATACAGCATAACGTATTACGCAGCGTCATGGTCAATAGCAAAAAATAAAAAACCGGGTAAAATTTTTTGCCCGGTTTTTTATCCGTCAATTACAGCCCCAGCACTTCCCTGTAAGCATATACCCCGGGCTTTTTGCCCTGAAGGAACAGTATCCCATCCAGCGCGCCCTTGGCAAAGGTGCCGAAATCATACGACCTGTGGGTTATCTCTATGCGCTCTCCCTCCATGCCGAATATGAGGGTATGTGTGCTGGAGATGTCCCCCGCCCTTACGGAATGGTAGCCGATATGATCCTTTTCGCGCAGTCCCCTGCCCTTACGTCCGTAATCCGCAACATCTGCGAGCTTTTCGCCGCGGACTCCCGCGATTATCTCCCCCAGTTCCTTTGAGGTGCCGCTGGGGGCGTCCAGCTTCTTGTTATCGTGCATTTCGATTATCTCGATATCAGATTCATCGCCTATGGACTCTGTGAGCATGCGCGCTATCTCGTATACCAGATTAACGGCCTTTGACGTGTTGTGGGCGATGAGTATGGGGATGGTCTTGGCGCACTCCTCAAGCTCAGCCATCTGCTCCTCTGTAAAGCCGGTAGTGCCCAGCATAAGGGGTTTTCTGTACTTTACACAAGCCCGTGCCACTTCCATGGCGCCCTCAGTGGTGGAAAAATCAACTACGCCGTCGCTCATGGCAACTACCTTTTCCACGTCGTCATAGGTGTTTGCGCCTACGAAGTCTGTCTTTGCGGCAACGCTCATGTCACAGCCTATGTAGTCCCTGCCCTTGGGGCCTATGCCGCCCACAATCTCAAAATCGCCGGACCGCTTCAGCGCTTCTCTAGTCACAAGCTTGCCCATTTTTCCCCTCGGCGCACTTATCGCCAGCTTCATAAACTCATACCCTCCGTTTTTATTTTTTATACTACTTCTATCGCATGCTCTCCCTTGGCCTTTATGCAGCCTATTATGGCAGCATCAGGCGTATGAGCCTTTATATCGTCCAAAAGCCTGTGGGCCTGATTTTCCGGCAGGCTTATAAGCAGGCCGCCGGAGGTCTGCGGGTCAAACAGTATATCGGACACCGCTCTGTTTACCGTCTCGCGTATGCTTACCTTGTCCTCTATGAATTCCCTGTTGCGATATGCGCCCGCAGGAATTATGCCCATGTTGGCAAATTCCAGCGCGCCGGGAAGTATAGGTACCGCGTCCGCCTTTATCTCGGCAGTAAAGCCGCTGCCCTCAGCCATCTCCCGGACGTGGCCCATAAGGCCGAAGCCGGTTATATCAGTGCAGGAATTCACCTCATATTTCAGCATGGATTGCTGCGCCTTTGCGTTGAGGGCGGTCATGGCAGCTATAAGGGACTTTTCATACTCTCCCGAAAGGAGCTGTGCCTTTGCGGCGGTAGTGAGCACTCCACTGCCTATAGCCTTTGTAAGTATGAGAAGATCGCCCTCCTTTGCTGAGGAGTTGGAAAGCACCTTATCTGGTCTTACAAATCCTGTCACGGCAAGCCCGTATTTCGGCTCCGGGTCCTCTATGGTATGGCCGCCGCAGAGTGTGGCGCCCGCTTCCAGCACCTTATCGGCGCCGCCCGCAAGTATTGCCTTTATGGCGTCCTGAGACAGCTTCTTTGACGGAAAGCAGAACAGGTTGAGCGCCAGCTTGGGCGTACCTCCCATAGCGTATATGTCGCTTAGGGCATTTGCCGCCGCCACCTGTCCGAAGGTGTACGGGTCGTCCACCATAGGCGGGAAAAAGTCCACGGTCTGTATTATGGCCGTGTCGTCGTTTATCTTATATACCGCCGCATCGTCAGCCGTATCAAAGCCGACTATAAGCTTCGGATCGGAATTTTTCGGAAGAGTGGAAAGCATCGCGTCCAGTACCCCCGGACCTATCTTAGCCGCTCACCCCCCGCAGGAGGTCATAGTAGTCAAGCGCACGTCGTTGGACATTATTTAGTACGGTTCCTTTCGCATTCTAATAGCATTATACACCAATATGGTATATTCCAACAAATATAATTATAAAATACGCGAAACAATAAAAGGCCCCGTATATGGGGCCTTTTGTTGCAGTCGGGGATAACTGAAATTCAGTTGGGTGGGGAAAAACGTTAAATGGCACTTGTTTTTTCTTGTAATTTATTATAATATAAAATACAGCATAAGTAAAATGAATGTTTCTATAAAGTAGTATGAGCATTTTTCATTTCTAAAAGGAACGGAACATCAGGTATGGATATAAAAAAACTTGAAGTCCTTCTGAAAGTCATAGAGACCAAGAGCCTTACCGCCGCCGGAAACCAGCTTGGCTTCACCCAATCCGGCGTCAGCCACCTTATCAAAACCATAGAGGACGAATTCGGCTTCCCGGTGCTGATACGCGGCAAGGGCGGAGTGCGGCTGACCGAAAACGGCCGGGCGCTGCTGCCTGCCATACGGGAGATACTAAATGCCAACGACCATATGGACCAGATAGTTGCCAACATCCGCGGCATGAGCTTCGGCAGGCTTCGCATAGGCACTTTTGCCAGCGCGTCTGTGCTGTGGCTTCCAAAGATAATAGAAGAATTCAGCCATGACTACCCCGGTATACAGATAGAAATAATCGTAGGAGGCAACGACTCCCTTATAAGCCAACTTGACGAATCCTGCATCGACTTCGCCATAATGAGCAACCCGCCTCAGGGCTATGAGTGGATACACCTTGCCTCAGACCGCATGCTCGTGCTTCTTCCCCCCGGACACAGACTGGTAGACAAGGACAGAGTTACCCTCGACGAGATTGATGACGATCCCTTCATACTCTCCAACGAGGGCTTTGACTACGATGTTTCACAGATAATCAAAGGCAGCGGCATAACTCCCCGCCTCTCATTTTCCACCATGGAAAACCGCGGCATAATCGCCATGATACAGCACGGTCTCGGCGTGACCGTGATGCCGGAAATGGTGTTGGACAGTCTTGAATCCAACGTAATAACCAAAGAGCTTGCTCCCTGTGAATACCGTCACATGGGTATAATAGTAAAATCCGTCAATACCGCATCGCTGGCGGCCAAGACCTTTATCTCCTACGCTAAGCGCATAATAAGCGAGCTTGGCACATACCCGCCGATAGATGAAGAATTAAACGCATAAAAAACAGCCTGCGGTATTGCAGGCTATCTCTTTTTGATAAAAAATCAATAATTCTCCTCGCGCACCTCGAAGTAGCTCCTGGGATGGTTGCATACGGGGCATATCTCGGGAGCGGCCTTGCCCACTACTATGTGGCCGCAGTTACGGCACTCCCACATGCGCTCTCCCGCTTTTTCAAATACAGCATTCGTTTCGACGTTGTTAAGCAGGGTGCGATAGCGCTCCTCATGGGTCTTCTCTATTCTTCCAACCGCACGGAACTTTTCTGCAAGCTCTTTAAAGCCTTCTTCCTCCGCTTCCTTTGCAAAGGTATCGTACATGTCGGTCCATTCGTAATTTTCGCCCTCTGCAGCCGCCTTAAGATTCTGGGCGGTATTGCCTATACCATCCAGATACTTAAACCACAATTTTGCGTGTTCTTTCTCGTTTTCGGCAGTCTTAAGGAAAATCGCGGCTATCTGTTCATAGCCTTCCTTCTTTGCGACGCTTGCAAAATAGGTGTACTTATTCCTTGCCTGGGATTCGCCCGCAAAGGCGGCCATCAGATTTTTCTCGGTCTTTGTACCCTTAAGCTCCATTTATGTTATCTCCTTTATGCTAATTATTATATTAAGAATGATTCTTAATCTTATTATATTCTTTTTGCCACACATGTCAATATCTTTTGCATATTTTATTTTGCCCCTCGTATGTTATTTTATCCCGCGTGGGATCCGTGTATCATTTACCTAAAAGGAAGCATAAAAGCAGACGACAAAAAGAACGCCGACAACGCATAAAAGCATAATGCTGAGACTGGTTTTAGGCGTTATTCTAATTCCACAATCCACCTCAAATCATTTTGTATGAGAGAGAATTTTTCTACTGTTCTTCTGTTTCCGCCGTCTCCTCAATATAGCCGTCCGGTTGGGGTATCTCGGCAGGTATTTTTGAAGCATCGTCCACAAAGGTTATCCTGCCCTTGCCATTCTCAACGCGAGCTTCCGGCTTGCAGCTGCCGACAGCGTACATATTGGAATGCTGCTCGGTTATGAAAAGTCCAGTTGCTTCGCTGCCGCCGGCGGCATTTATGCTCACAGCACCTTCAATTGCGAATTCATAAATTTCAGCGCCGTGATACCTGCCGCGATTTTCTACGGTAAGCGCAGAGCCGTCCGCCATTGAAAGCTGTCCATCGCATTTCAGTGCATTGTAGTTTTCATCGGTATACGCCGCAAGGGACGCGCCCTTGTCCAGAGTTATATCCGACCTGGAGTTGACTCCGCCCAGTACTCCCTCCCCGGATACGCTGGCTCCGGCCTTTATTGTTATATCCTCGGCGTCTATTCCCCGGCCGTTGCTGCCCTTACATACAAGGCTGCTTCCCTCGGATACGATAAGCTCATCGGCGCAGAGTATCCCGTCCGACACGCCTATTATGTTGGCGTTTTCGCCGCCTATCTCAGCTGAACCAAGGCAGCCGATAGCCGTTGATCCGCTGTGTACCGTAATATCGTTGAGTGTAAGCTTGCAGCCCTCGTCAAGGCGTATTATGCAGTCCCCGGTGCCGCTTAGGGTATAACCATTGCCATCTATCGTAATGGAACCCCGCTGTGCAGTAAGCTTGAGCATGGTATCCTCCATGCTGAATGAGGCCGCAAGCACGGCCGTGTCGTTCTCGCCGTATTTGAAGAAGGCCTCAAGATCCGCCGCGGACAATATTGAACTGCCGCTAAGCGGGTCAGTCAGGTCTATCCTTTCATTGTTGGCGGAACAGCCTATGAGCAAAAGTGTCATAGCCGCCAATATGGCTGTTATAATCGTTTTCTTCATCTATCCCGCTCCTTTACATCGGCCGGAAAATGGCCATTATGCGTTCCGCGGCACGCATGCCGTCCACCGCGGCGCTTACTATTCCTCCGGCGTAGCCCGCTCCCTCGCCTACGGGGTATAGCCCCTTCATGCGGGTAGCACAGCCCTCCTCGTCGCGCTGTATGCGAACCGGGGAGCTGGTGCGGCTCTCTACCGCAGTAATAACCGCATCGTCCATATCAAAGCCCTTTAGTCTTCTTCCGAACGCCGTTATTCCGGCGCGTATTCCTTCCGACACAAAGTCCGGCAGACACTGGTACAGGTTGCTTCTGCACACGCCTGGCCGGTAAGTAGGCTTTACGCTGCCGAAGGCCTTAGGGGCAGCCTTCCTCAAAAAGTCTCCGACGCGCTCCGCAGGGGCAGTAAAATCCCCGCCGCCGGCGTAATACGCAGCCCGCTCTATTTGCTCCTGAAAGTCCAGCCCACCAAGGGGGCCGACTGTATAATCCCTGCTGTCTACCTGAACAACTATGGCCGCATTGGAATTCTGCTCATCGCGTGCATGGCGGCTCATGCCGTTTGTGACCACCTGCTCAGGCCCGGACGAGGACGCCACCACCACGCCGCCGGGGCACATGCAGAAGCTGTAAACTCCCCTGTTTCCAGCCTTATCCGCAAGATGGTACTCCGCCGCGCCCAGCCTTGGGTGCGATGCAAACTCGCCGTACTGTGATCTGTCTATAAGCTCCCTTGGGTGTTCTATGCGTACACCCACAGCGAAAGCTTTGGGTAAAAGCTCAAGCCCTATATCGTACAGCATATGGTAGGTATCCCGTGCGCCCTGGCCTGTAGCCAGTACACATGCGGCGCAGGGTATCTTTTCCCTCTCACCGTTTTTCTCCACGGTTACAGAGGTTATATTATCTCCGCTGCCCTTCTCCAGACTCACGAGCTTGGCGGAAAACCTCACATCGCCGCCCATGCGCACTATATCCTCGCGTATGCTTCTCACCACTTTGACCAGTATATCCGTGCCTATGTGCGGCTTTGCAAGCAGGCGTATCTCTTTCGGCGCTCCATGATCCGCAAGTATGTCTATTACGTCGTGAGCACGGCTGTCCTTTATGCGCGTGGTAAGCTTGCCGTCCGAAAACGCTCCTGCCCCTCCTTCTCCGTACATGAGGTTGCTGTCCTCCCTGAGCCTCCCGCCGTTCCAGAAGACGTCGACATCGAGAGTACGCCTTTCTATTGGCTCGCCGCGCTCTATCACTATTGGCTTGTAGCCGTGCTTCGCCAGCGTATACGCCGCAAAAAGCCCGCCCGGACCCATGCCCACTACTATGATAGGCTTATCCAAGGGTATGCTGCCGGTGGCCACCTCGCGTATTTCCCGTGCCTCCGCCTCGCATACCGTGGGCAGGCCGCGCTTTAATATCCGCCTTTCGTCCCTGGGCTCAAGGCTTATCTCTACGGTGTATATAAAGCAAATATCGTTTTTTTTGCGTGCATCGAGGGAAATGCGCTTTATCGCAAGCCCCTTTACGGCGTTTTCCGGTATGCCAAGAGTCTTTGCCGTCACCTTTGACAGCAAAGACTCCTTTTCATTCAGCGGAAGCTTTATATCCTTTACCAACAGCGCCATTATATGTGCTTATTCCTTTATGGTTACTGTGACCTCAGGCAGAGACACCGTCCATCGGAGATCCGTCTGCATCTCCTTGGAGGCAAGAGATACCATGGGCGTAATTTTGTATGTTCCAGCGGCAAGGCCTGTCAGATCCACGTATACCGATACATCCTTGCGCTGGAGCAGCTTCATAAGGCTGGTGCGGCCGGTTATGTTCACATCGCACTCCGCAGCGGAAAGCTCCGCCGTGAGCTTCTTTGCCAGGCCCTTAGTCTCTACCGGCACGCCCTTGAACTGCACGCTGTCCTGCTTTTCCCTTATGCCCACATATACCGTTATATTCGGGTCGTCCAACAGCGTAGTCCCCTCCGGCGCAGTTATCTCTATGTTCTGCTGCACGCTTGAGCTGCTGCCGGAGACGTCGATATTTTCGATCTGTATGCCCGTGAGGCCTGATAACGCGCTCTCGGAGCCCACTACCCTTACGGTTGGCGGCGTCGCCACCACATCGTATACCTCATAGTTCGCCGGCAGCGCGTCCGCACCGAGCACGGCCTCCGCAGCGTTTATAGGCAGTTCAACTATGCGCAGCACATCCATCTTTACAACGACGGACGGCAGCGTATCGAGGAACAGCGCGGTATCTATCTCATCTCCGTTCTTATCCACATATTTCAACAGTATCGCCTCGTTATAGGAGGTGGTCCTGTCCTCAAGGTTTATGGTGCATATGGCTTTGGATATGGTGGATACGTCATCTCTTGGGCCGCTGACCTTTATGGACTGAGAAGCAAGCGTAGGTTCGCTTTTCCAGTAACCTTCCGGCAGCTCGCCGGAGTATTCAACGTCTATGGGCACGAGCATGGTAGCCAGTTCATCTACCTCTATGGTTATCTCACTGGGGCTCACGTTCTCCACCGTGCCGAGACTTGATGTAGCGTCTATTTTGAGCTTATACGTATCCGCCTTGTTGACCGGACGCAGGCTTACAGATGCGGATATATCCGATGCGTCGAGGCCAGTATAATCCGTAAGCTGCACCTTTACCCTTACCGTTACGTTTCTGAGTATATCGTCCCTGTCGCCGCGCACGGCAAGGCCGCGATCATGCAGCGAGCTTTCGCCGGAAAAGCTTATAGGAACGTCCGTTATGGTCTTTACCCTCTTTGGATTGACCTCTACCATAACATAGCCCCATATCAGCATGGCAAACAGCAGCGATACTATCTTCAATGCGAGATTTTTCGTAAAGAAACCCTTCAGCCAGTTAAGTATGATGGTGCCTATGTCGTTCTTTGTCATTTCTGATTGCCCTTCCTTCTTCTGAAGCTGCTGAGGGAAGGCATCTGGAATTCCCTTTCCTTATGGATAAATATGGATTCAAGGAGGTTCCTTAGCGCCTTGCTGTCAATGTAGCGCACCAGCTTGCCGTCCCTGGCCATGGATATGACGCCCGTCTCCTCGGAAACGATTATGGTGATGCTGTCGGACACCGAGGATATTCCCAGTCCCGCCCTGTGCCTTGTGCCCAGCTCACGGGCCACTGCTATATCCTCCACCAAGGGCAGAATGCAGGCCGCCGCGACGATTTCGTTGTTGCGTATTATCATAGCGCCGTCATGCAGCGGAGTGTTGGGCTCGAATATGTTCTCTATAAGAGGGGCGGAAATGCGTCCCTCTATAAGCGTGCCGGTATTTATTATATCGCCCAGGCCGGTACGCTGCTCTATGACTATCAGCGCGCCTACCCTGCGCTTGGCAAGGTCGGTTATAGCCTGATGCATTTCACGCACGGTATCCTCGGAGCCGTTGTCTATTATGCTGCCGAAAAACTCGCGCGAGAACAGATTGCCGCGGCCAATATGCTCCAATGCACGGCGAAGCTCCGGCTGGAACAGTACCACAGCCAGTATAATGCCCACAGAAAGCAATGAATTGAGCAGCCAGCTTATAGTTACCAGCTGCAATACATCGCTCACCAGCGCGGCTATGAATACAATGCCTATGCCCTTTAGTACCTGAAACGCCCGGGTCTCCTTAGTCAGCAGTATCAAATGATATATCAGTACGGTTATTATCGCTATGTCCACAGCATCGCTCGCCCGAAACTGCTGGATACCGCCGGAAATGGTTTTTACCAGTACATTATATGCCAATGGCCTGCACCTGCCTTTCGCTGCCGTTTTTATGCGGCAAAAAGCTTGCCGCATTCTTTTAGCATATTGATTATACTACAAGCCCGGCATGCTTTCACCGCATGCGGGCTTCTGTTAAACAAATATTTACAAAGGAAATGAATACTATTTCCCGCCCTCGGCCTTTGCCTTTTCCATAAGGGACATTACCGCCTGGACAGACAGGACATAATCGTCCATGCCGCGGTTTATGTCACACACCCGTGCGCTGGTCAGCGTGCCGCTGCTGCGGTACTCATCGGTTATCTCCTGCTCCGCCGTGTCCATTATCAGCTGATACTTTGCAGCCATATCCATGGCACTTTCCATTACCTTCTTCGAAATGCCGCTCTCAGCATCATTGCGAAGGGCTTTTGCATCCGCCGTTGCCTGTTCGAGTATTTTCAGTATATCTTTATCGCCATCGTAATCCTTTGACATTAAAAACCACCCCCAATATATATGTTATTTTAACACACCATACCGATTTATTAAACAGCTTTTTCATATTTCCCCAAAACTAAGCGATTATCGCGAGCAACACCGCTGAGAAAGCCGCAAGCAGTCCCAACGCCATCGCGCTCGCCCCGCTGCTTCCCTTTCCTTCGCTTATACAATACGCGCCATACAGCACGCAGTATGCCGCGCCCGCCGCGCACAGCGCCAAAAACACCGTTTCCATAGTTTTTCCCTTTACTCAAGCCTTGTGGTCACATTTTCATCTGCCAGCTCCAGCTTAACTCTGAATTCCGCCTCCATAAGAGGATATTTGCTCTTCCAGTCATACCCCTCCCAGCTCACGATGTCGGAAAACTGAGTAGACGCATATTCCCCGAACCCAAAGGCGTCGCTGTTCAGCTCGCGGCATATGTTGAATACCCTGGCCATCTCGTTCGATATAAGCTGCTCCGCCGTCTGCTGCAATCCGCTGTCCCACTCGTCTGATCTGGCCGCTCCCTTGTATTTCACTATGTTGCACGCCATCTCCAGCTCCACCTTTGCCCGCGGCACGCCCGACAGAGTCAGCTTTACCCTCGGAGGCTTCTCGTCCTTTATGTAAAGCACCGCCCACTCCTCATTATGCTGTACCTTCAAGGCTCCCTTTTTCAGTTCCCCGCGCCCCAGCAGCAGGAACATGGTATCGTAGCCGCTCAGTGTGCCCTTCATATACCAGCCGTCAAACAGAGCCGTACCGGCTACATAAGGGCTCATGCCGCCGAGCCGCCGCACCCCGCCGGTAGTGTATTCCTCCTGTTCTTCCTGCTCATCGTCGCTTCCTTCGCTCTTTTCACCCGCGCCCGTCATTTCCTTCGCAATGGACTTCTGTTTTTTTACGGCGCTCACATCTACGCCGCCCAGCATCATCAACGGATCCGACCGCCGTCCTCTTATGCTCTCCAGCATTCCGGCGTAATTGGTTATGACCGTAATCCCCTCTGCGTCGTAATCCTGAAACACGCTGAATTGCAGCTTGGTTATATTTGGCACATCTTCCAGGCAGAGACCCTGCATGAGCCTTTGCGCTGTGCCGAGGCATACCATGAGCTTTGCCGACTGGCGTATCTTCAGCGCGTTAAATGTTATGTTGGAAAGCTCCTTTATACGGCCGCTGCGAGCCACCTCCTCGCCAAAAAAGAAGGTATTCACCCGAGAGAAATTTATCCGGAACGGCACTCCCGCGCTCAGTACGGTTATTGCGTCAAAAAGCGTGTCGCCTTCGGCAGATATTATCTCAGCGCCGCCCGTTGATGTCTGCTCGGACCCGGACACGTCCTTTTGTACCAGAAACGTAACATTGAACCTGTACTGAGAACCCTTGTCAAAGCCTATGCCCACAACGTAAATATAATCGTCCGCCTGAACGGCGCCAAGACAGCCGCTCATATTCATGCACAGCACAAGCGCAAGTATCATCAAGGCTGCCTTTTTCATACCTTGCCGCTCCTGACTGCCATGCCGCGTCTTACGCTCAGTACAGCCGCCGCTATCAGCGGCAGGGATATTACCGTCCAGCCCCATATGCCCACATTATAATAGAGCATGCGGAACTCATCGTAATGTCCTTCGGACTGCATCACTACCGCGCAGCCTGTCATAACCGTAAACGCCACTACTCCCGGCCGTGTGTCCTTCGGGCCGAAGCACCTGCACCACAGCATCGCGCTGCTGTAAATGTAATATGCCGCCGTGGTTATGCCCGCCATGAGCCAAAAGAAGAGCGAGAGATTGTCCATTCTGAAAAGATACCCCTCCTCCACCATTATCATCTCCATCCGGTAAAGCGGAAAGAGCATATCTGCAAGGTCTATATAATCGAACGCCATCGCTATGGCAAACTGGGTCAACGCGGTAAACGCAGCCGCACATACCGCGCCTATAAGGCAGGAGCTTTTGGCGAACCGCATTCCGCAAAGCTTATCCGTAACTGTAAGCAGCGCCATCATCGCCCCAAAAGTACGCAGCAGGTTATGCAGCGTCAGCCTGCCCATATCCCCCAGCGAATTGCCGGGAAATGGCGAAAGCCTGTAAATCGCATAGCTCTTATGGGGTATCAGTAGCGCCGCGAGCACCGCTGCCGCGAACATGGGCAATATGAGCAGCGTAGTACGTGATATGCATTCAAGACCCATAAAGCTGAGCAAAAGCGACGTGAGCAGCACCCACAGCGCTATCTCCCAATATCCGGAATTGTAAAACACAAAGCTGTGTATCATGTTCACAAAGTCTGTAAGTATGAAGAACGCGCTTGCGATAAACAGTAAAATAAGGGGTATTGCAGCTATACGTCCTACTACTCTGCCAAAGGCGGCCGTAAAAAGCTTGTCCAGCGTATCCGCACCGCTTTTTTCCATGGCCGACATTATTACCATCACCGCAGCGAGAGATACCAATATGGAAAGGGGCATCCATATATAAGTACTGTTTCCGCCGCTGTACGCCTGCTGTGAATCCATGGCAAAGACCGTGGCGGTGAACAGGGATACGCCTACCATCGCGGCGCTCTCCTGCCTTCCTATCCTGCTTGGGCCTATATTCAAAGCAGTTCCCCCTCTCTGGTGTTTATGTAGTCGTCGGTCTTTGTGTGCATGGTTATTCTGCCCCGCACTATAGCGGGCCGCTTGCTGTATGTCTTGGGCGATGCCGGGGTAAGGAATGGTATGCCGAAGCTTTTAAGAGACGCCATGAGAGCGAAGAAGGCTACCAGCATGCAGCTCATGCCAAGAAGTCCTCCAATCCATGCAGCTATCACAAATGCTGCCCTTATATACGCAGCGGATATCTGCGTGGCATAATCCGGTATGCAGAAGTTGCCAAGCCCGGACAGGGCCACAACTATCAGCATGACAGAGCTCGCAAGATTTGCGCTTACCGCCGCCTGTCCCAGTATAAGGCCTCCTATTATGCCGATGGCCTGGCCTATGCTGCCCGGCACCCTAAGGCCAGCCTCCCGTATAAGCTGGAACACAAGCAGCAAGAACAGCAGCTCAAGGCCCATCGGCGCAAATACCATTTTTCGCGAGGCCACAACGGTGCTAAGCGCCTCTGTTGACATCATTCCCTGATGGTGCAGCACCAGCGATAAGAAGTATCCCGGCAGAAGTATGGATATCAACGCCCCGATATAGCGCACCAGCCGCACCACCGTACCCTGCATCTGCCTCAGATATACGTCCTCCGAGCTGCTCATAAGCGTAAACAGCGTTGTAGGCATTATATTTGCAAATGGACTGCCGTCCAGCAGCACAGCCACATACCCCTGCATTATGTGCGACGCCGTTCTATCCGGCCGTTCTGTGGTCAGCACCTGCGGGAACGGCGACAACGGGTGGTTTTCGGTAAGCTGCTCCAGTACGCCTATATTTGACATCATTCGGGTCTGCACACCGGCGATGCGCCGCTTAACCTCCTGCACCAGTGCCGGGTTTGCGCTGCCGTCAAGGTAAACTATGGCTGCCCTTATGTGATTTTGGACATCCATCTCTCGTATCTCGCACACAAGATCTTCCCGGCGTATCATGCGTCTCAGCAGAGTTATATTTGTCCTCAGGCTCTCGTTAAAGCCTTCCTGCGGCCCCCTGACCACCTTTTCGTTTTCCGTGGTTCCTACAGAGCGATGCTCGTAACCCCGGGTATCTATTATTGCCGCCCGTTCCTCATCTCCTACGAACATCACGGTCTGCCCGTCTGTTATAGCCCGTTTTACCTTATACCAGTCGCTCTCCATTGATACGTCGCCGGCGGTCAGCACGTTTTTAATCATATAATCTATGTACGGAGGCTTATCGGGCAAGGGCTTTTTCATTGTCTCCCGCAGCACATAATCGTTTATGGTTTCCGCGTCCGCCATGCCGTTCATGAATACCGCCGCCGCCTCCACCCGCCCGCCTGCGGCAAAGCGGCGTATTATTATGTCAGGATTTATATCCGCCCGAAAGCTTTCTTTAATTCGGCCAATGTTTTCGGAAAACGATGGAGCTACTGTCTGTTTTTCTTCCTGCCTCTGCTCCTCCGCGTACCGCCAGCCGCCAAAAAAGCCCGGCGCCCCCTTTTCGGTTTCAAGCAATTCAAACTCGCTGCGCTTCCTAGTGAAGCCCAGCGCCAAGGCTATCTTCTTTATTCCGTTCATACCCTGCCCTCCCATGCAAAACTTCTGCGATATATATAGAAGTATCTGCCATAGGGGACAAAAATATGCAATACAGGCAAATATCCCCTGAGAACGCAGCGCGCCCTCAGGGGATATTCAGATTAAATTATTCTGTTTTTATTTTGCTTTGCCAGCCCGATAAGCCTCCTGCACGCAGGCCTGATGTCTCGGGCATGCCTTGCTGTTGGCGTGCACCTTGGAGTTAAGAAGGTGTATGCAGAAGTGGCCGTCAAAGCCGTTGCTCTTGGTAGGGTTTGCCATATGAGGCATGGTATGCATGCTTGCAGCCACAGTCTTGCCGTTGTATGTAACCCATATGGGGCGCCTGTTCCACGAAAAGCCCTCCAAGCTCTTCATTACGGCGGTGTCTTCTTTTGTTATAGGCTCGCTGTCCGCGTGATACCAGCCGCCGAAGCGCCTTGCACGGAAGCTTTTGCCGGTACGCACATCAGTCACCGTAAACTTGGCGCCCTTGTTCAGCCAATCGCTGCCGCCCTTGAACCAGTCCAGCAGCACTACGCTGCCCTTGAGCTTAGTAAACGTGGCGTTTTCTTTTGTGAGCTTGTTGGTGCTGTCGAATACGGAATTGAGCGTCTCAGCACCGGCGATACCATCCGCCGAGGAAAGCCCCGCTTTTTTCTGGTATTCAAGCACGGCCTTGCGGGTAGCGCTATCGTATACGCCGCTCATGTCCCGCTTTGACATAAAGCCGCGATCGTATAGCTTCTTCTGCAGCCGCTCCACCTCTTCGCCCTCCATGCCGGTGCGGAGCATGCTTCCGGACGCGGTGTTGGAGCCGGTGAGCGTCAGGTGGGTGCGGTAAACATAGCCCGTGGCGTCATCGGCAACCACATAGAACCACTCGCCAAACACCGCCTTTATGCGCACGCCCTTGCCTGCTGTCAGCTGCTTTACAGCGTAGGTATCCTCGCTGGGGCCTCCGCGTATATATGTGCCGTCGTCCAATACATACGCGCCGCGGCTGCCGGAAGAATTTGAAAAGATGTAATCCTGGCGGATATAGCCCACGGTTCCGCTTTTGAGCATTATCCTGTACCAGCCGTTTTCCACCGCCAGCACCTCTACTTCGCTGCCCAGCTCAAGCGTTCCAATGGCGTTGGATTCCTTATCAGGGGATTCCCTGAGGTTGACGCCGTCAGCCGTGATTATACCGGTATCCGCTGCCAGCGCCCCTGTACAGACCGCAAGAAGCAGCAGCACTGCGGCAGCGCCTGCCATGCGTTTAAGCTTCATCGTTCCTCCTCCGCTCTTATAATTTCCCCCAGCCGCCCTATATCCTCCGCCAGCGTATCAGCCAGTGCACGGTTGTAAATCACGCTTGCGGGATGATACTGGGGCGAAAGCAGCATTGTTTTTCCTTCTATGGTCACGCTTATGCTTCTGCCGTGCAGTTCCCCGACAGTGCGTATCCGCTCGCCCGCCAGCGTTAAAACGGCTTTAAGGGGAGTATTGCCGAGGGTAACTATTATGCGCGGCGAAAGCAGGCAAAGTTCGTTTTTCAGGAGCGGCAGCCCCGATTTCATCTCCGCGCCCGTGGGGGTACGGTTTGATACGCTCTTAGGCTTTACATTCACGGGGCGGAACTTTACGGCGTTGGTAATATATACCCGGCTTCTGTCTATACCTGCGCCGCTTAAAAGCGCATCGAGCTGCCTGCCCGCTTTACCTACAAACGGCCGCCCCTGCTTTGCCTCGTCTCCTCCGGGCGCCTCGCCTATCAGCATCACCAGCGGGTTCACCGGCCCCTCCCCAAATACCGGGTGGGAATAATCACCACGGCCGTCGGCTGTTTCAGCTATGCGCAGCCGCTCTTTTTCGTAAAGCTCAACAAGGCCCATATTACCACCCTGCGCCTACGGGCGGGTTTTCCTCGTATATGGCATCAAAGTTGAGCCGCAGCTGCTCAGTAGCCCGCTTAATATATTCGGTAAGTGAGGCGTTCACGTAATCCTCGAGATCCTGCATTCCCTGTATGAGGGTATTCCTGTCCGTATCCGAGATATTCTGAACGTTGTTCAGGTAGTTCCCTATCTCCCTTATGAGCCGCTGTGCCTCCTGTTTGGCATTTTGCAGATCCTCGTTGCCTCCGCCGTAGTTATACCACGAAGGCGTATGCAGCGAGCAGGTCGCTCCCATCATGCCTCCTCCCGTCGCCGTCATTGCGTACTCCTCGGAGGTAACGCCGGTATAAACGGCATTTGGTATGTACTGTTTGACCAATATGGGATCGATATCCGCATACATTGAGTCATTGTGTATCAGCACCACAGAGCCCGATATGACATTATAGCAATAGGGCGACGCGAGCTGGCCGCTATCCTGGCATATACTGGTCTGCACATGCATATCGCATACCTCGGCAGGCGCCGCGTCCTTTGCGAACCAGTCCGTCACTGGAAGATGCCCTGCGGAGTCGGCATAGCAGGCATCGGTGGCCAGCTTGCCGGATATGGAGCAGACGGTGCACTTTGTAAGACCTATCTCGTTGGGGGATTCATCGATTATGGGTTTATTCTGCAAGCCCTCATGTATCTTTGACATAAAGGTCTTCCACAGTGGCGCCGCGTATTTGCCGCCTGTGGACTTGCTCTTGAGCTTTGGCGTAAAGTCATCGTGGCCTATCCATACGGTAGCTGTATAGTAGGGGGTCATACCTGCAAAGTACACGCTGCCGTAATCCGAGTTGGTACCGGTCTTGCCCGCCACTGTCATGCCGGATATTTTCGCGTTGGTACCAGTGCCGGAGTTTACCGCCTCTGTGAGTATATCCACCAGCATATAAGCCGTTGACTTCTTAAATACGGTATGCTTTTCCCTTATCTCGTCAGCGTCGAGTATGACCTTGCCGCTTTCGTCCACTATCCTCGTAAAGGACAACGGTTCCTGATACTCGCCCCCGTTTGCAATCGCTCCGTATGCCGCCGCCATCTCTATGGGGGTTATGTTCGTGGTGCCCAGCGCCATGGCGGAGCCCGTCTTCGATATGCGTGACGGATCTACTCCCAGCAGCTCAAGATAATTTGCGCTGTTGTCAAAGCCCACGTGTTCAAGAAGCGTCCTCGCCGCCGCCACGTTGAGGGAATTCACCACGCCCTGCCTGAGCGTCAGAGGGCCTATGTAACTTTCACTGCCTATGTAGGGGTAGCCCTTTTCGCTGTCCCATCCCTCGATCGGGCAGGGGAAATTTTTGATTATGGTGGCCGGAGAGGCGCCCATATCCAGCGCCGGCCCGTATACCGCCAGAGGCTTTATGGATGAACCTACCTCCGACGGGCTCTGCGCCCTGTTAAGTCCCTTTTTTATGGTGGGGGTGTCCCTTCCGCCTACTATGGCCCTAAGCTCGCCGGTGTGGTAATCGAGCACCACAGCCGCTGCCTGAGGCTCGATAGTAGTTATGGTGTTGCCGTCGGCGCTGGTCTCTGTCTTTGTGGCCGTGCTGGGGTCTGCAAGCTGTGGATATTTCTCCCATGTAGAGAGGGTATCCTGTACCATGTGCTGCATCTCCGTATCCACAGTGAGATAAATATGGTAACCGCCTGTGCGCAGCTCATTCTCTATTGCGGAACGATTGGCGCGCGTATCCAGCATATCCCGCTGCTTTAGGAGATGCGTAACTATGTCACGAATGCCGTATTCGACGAAATAAGGCATATCGTACAGCTCTGTGCTGGCGGATTTTTCCTTTATGTTCACCCTCTCGTTCAGCGCAGCCTCGTACTGCTCATGGGTTATGAAGCCGCCCTCGTACATGGCCAGCAGCACCACATTGGTGCGTCTGTCGGTGACGTACATCTGGTTGTTATTTTCGAGGGAGTACTTATACTGCTCCTCGGTTATGCCCTTGGAATTATGCAGCTCCTCCAGCTCCTGCCGCGCAGAGTCGCTCAGCGTCCTCGTATAGGTATTGGAGCGCGGGTTGGTATAGTAGGGCTTTTGCACCATTCCGGCGAGCATGGCGCACTCGCGTATGGTGAGCTCGCTCATCTCCTTGCCGAAATAGTCCTTGGCGGCAGTCTTAAAGCCGTAGTTGGAGGCGCCCAGGTATACGTCGTTCATGTACGCCGCAAGTATCTCATCCTTATCCATGATATCCTCGAGCTCCATGGAAAGGTAAGCTTCCTTTATCTTGCGCTTGTAGGACTGCTCGTTGGAAAGCACCTTATTCTTTATAAGCTGCTGGGTTATTGTGCTGCCGCCGTGGGTATCGGTATTGCGCAGGGTATTTATAACGGCGGAAAACAGCCTCTTGTAGTCCACGCCGTCATGCTTGTAGAAGCGCACGTCCTCTATGGAAATCAGGGCATTCTTGAGCATATCCGGTATCTCGCCTATATCCGCCCAGTCCCGATATTCCATGCCGGCGTAAGTGGTTATGAGCTTGCCGTCCTTGTCGTATATGTAGGAAGTCCTGTCGCTCTTGGTGAGCTGTGCAGGATCTATGTCCTCGGTAGTCTCGATGTATGCCTTGGCTACACCGGTAACGAGACCCAGCCCCGCGCTTCCGGCGATAATTACGGTCACCGCCATGACCTTGAGCACGGTAAACAGCAGCTCCAGAATAAAGCTGCGGCTGCCTCTGCGCTCGGTAAACAGCTCCTCGTCCACCTGCTTTTCACTTTTGCGGCCAAGCAGCTCCTTAATTTTATTTATGACGGACTCTATCCGGCCCGCCACGTCCCGCTTTTCCCGCTCCGGCGCGTCCTCGGGCGCTTCCTCCCGCCTGTGCCGCCTCGGCATATCTATACGGGTGGTGCCGCCTTCCTGCTCCGCCCCGTCAAAGCCTCTGTCCTTATTCTCGAAATCGTCCATTTATATCGTTTGCCTTTCATAAAACGGCCCGGCCCATGGGCCAAGCGCTGCTATCTTCATTATATTTGGGTGTATTATAGCATATTTTACTGTCCTTTCTCAATACGCCACGGCCGGCATATAATGAATTAACAATCAGTTCATGACTTTTTATGTCGAAGGACAAATTTCAAAAGGAGCGGCAATATGGAAAACTGTGGAGATATATCTTCGAGGAAGCGCAGGAAACCATACATAAGAAAGCTCTGCCTCGCCCTTGCAATGCTGGCTGCCGTTGGCATAGTATGGCTCATCATATCCGTAAACAACCGTATGCGTCCCGCCCTCGCAAACCTTGCGGAGACCCGCATAAATTCCATTGCCACGGAAGCCATGAATCAGGCTATAACCGAAAGCCTCAACAGCGGCTCAGACTATGACTGCCTCATAACCTCATATGACAACGGCGAAAAAGTCTATATGCTCCAGGCTGACGCAAGACGCATGAACCTGCTGGCATCCGAGTGCTGTGCCGCAGCACAAAAACGCATAGCAGAAGTTGGGGAGCAGGGCGTATCTTTGCCTCTGGGCACCGTGTCCGGGATCACCTACCTTACCGGCCGCGGACCCCGGATAAGGGTCACGTTCACCCCCGCAGGCAGCGTATACAGCGAGTTCTGCTCCACTCTTTCCTCATCGGGCATAAACCAGTCCCTGTACAGGGTAAATCTAAGGCTCACCGCAAGCATACGGCTTATTATGCCCGGCATATCCCGGAGCATAAAGGTAAGCTCCGAGGCGGCCATAGCCGAAAGCATAATCGTAGGCGAGGTTCCGCAGGTATACACCAACGTAGAGAGCACAGATGATATGCTCAACCTTATACCCACAGAACCGCTGGATTGATTTTACATTTACACATATGGCGCACGGGACTTGCCCATGGTATAATTGTGCCATGAAAAAGCTGACGGTATTTATACTTACAATATGTGTGCTGTTTACGGCGGCAGCGGCCAATGCGGCGTCGCCCTCACCGGCTCCGGACGTTACGCCCTCGCCCACGCCTGCTCCAAACCCGGCCATAACGCCTTATTCCGGCAACGTGCCCGCCTTTTCCGGCCTTATCGGCATGAACTATTCCGGAGACGACGTGGTGCGTGTGCAGATACGCCTGCGGGATCTCTGCTACTTCAATTTCAAGCCCACCGGAATTTACCAGAGCATGACCGCCAACGCGGCAAAGGCCTTCCAACTCAAGCACACCACCGATGACGGCGCGCCCATGATATCAGACGGTACCATAGGCGACCAGACCATGACCATACTCTTTCGCCACGGTGTGAGCAGAGCCGATATAGCGGCCAATATACCCATAGGCACCAGCCAGGTAAAGGACGGCGCCGTAAAAGGCGAAGCCATGGTATGGAGCGATGTGAAGGCTGCCCTGTCCGTGGGCAGTTCCTATCTCGTTACCGATTACAATACCGGCTCCACCTTCTACCTCCAGTATGCAGGCGGTGAAAACCACGCCGAGATGGAAGGCAGAGACACTCAGAGCTCTGCCGCTGTGAGAGAGGTGTTCGGCGGTGAGTTCAATTTTTCAAAGCGAGCCGTGACCGTCACCATAAACGGCAAGCAGATAGCCGCGTCGCTTCAGGGCTGGCCCCACGGCAGCGATACCATCCCTTCCAACGACATGAACGGGCATATCTGCCTTTACTTTGACGGCAGCCTTTCCCACGTAGGCTCGCTGCCAGATGCCGAGCATCAGGAGCTTGTATACAGAGCTTCTGGCCAAAGCTGATCTTTAAGCGCGCAAAAGCCGGGAATATTTCCCGGCTTATTATTTTTTGCTAATCTTTTAATCCCGCTCTGGCGTCAAGTTCTTTATTGAGTATATCCGCCGCCTTGTCTATCACTGCTACCTCCTCCGGCGTGAGCTGCTCCAGAACGTTCCGTGTTATGGTCCTTACATTTTCCTCCAGCATGTCGCTGTAACCGTAGAACTTCTCGGAAAGCTCAAGGTTGTATTCCCTGCCGTCCTCTTGCGAGGGCTGCCGTATTATATATCCCTTTTTCATGAGAGAATTGACCTTATATGTGGCGTTCGACTGGGATATTCCTATGAACCGGGCAAATTGTCCTATTGTTGGTCTGCCCAGAGCGTATATTATCTCAAGCGAAAAAACCTCCATGGCACTGAGGCTCCCATCTCTTTCCCTTACTCGGGTAAATATTTTGCGATAGAATTCCAGTCTCAGCTTTTGAAAGGTCTTTAGCATTTTTTCAAGCATCATTCAGATTACGGCCTCGTATCCGGGCGAATCGCCCTGTTATCATGTATCTTAATATATCACATTAGGACTTTATCATTTTTTCCCATTCCTGTCAACGCGGCCTTTTTCTCTCTTTTTTCCTTGTATTTCATATATGTAGCCATGCCGCCGCGCATATGCCGCTCGTCCTTGTTTTTTTGCAGCACTTCGCGTACCTGCTCCGCTACATTGGGGTCGATATACCTGAGACGCTCACTCATATCCTTGTGAACTGTAGACTTGCTTATACCGAACTTCTTTGCGGCCTGTCGTACTGTAGCTCCGCTCTCGACTATATAATTCGCAACTTCCAATACCCTGTCCTCTATATATTCGTACATTTAGCCTTACCCCCAATATGCTTTGGTAAAGCTTATGAGCGGCATACGCCATGTATGCGGGACAGGGCTGCAATTATTTTTTGCAGTCAAAGGGAATGCATCGCCGCCCGTTGTTTTTGATATGTTTTACTTTGTCGGCATACTAAAAGAAGGCCTTACGGCCTTCTTTAAATTTACTGCATTACTTGTTTTCCTTGATAGCAGCCTGTGCTGCCGCAAGGCGGGCTATAGGTACGCGGAAGGGGGAGCATGATACGTAGTCCAGACCTACCTTATGGCAGAACTCGATGCTGGAAGGATCTCCGCCGTGCTCGCCGCAGATTCCCATGTGAATGTCGAAACGGGTCTCACGGCCCATCTTGGCGGCCATTTTTACCAGCTTGCCAACGCCCTTCTGGTCGAGCTTGGCAAAGGGATCGTTCTCGTAGATCTTCTTGTCGTAATAGGCGTTCAGGAACTTGCCCGCGTCGTCACGGCTGAAGCCGAAGGTCATCTGAGTCAGGTCATTGGTACCGAAGGAGAAGAACTCGGCTTCCTTTGCGATCTCATCGGCAGTAAGCGCCGCGCGGGGGATCTCTATCATGGTGCCGACCTTGTAGTCCAGCTTGAAACCGGCCTTTTCCATCTCTTCGTTGGCGGTCTTGGTGACGATCGCCTTAACGTATGCAAGCTCCTTCGCATCGCCTATGAGAGGGATCATTATCTCAGGTACCAGATTCCAGTCGGGATGTTTCTTCTGCACGTTGATGGCTGCGCGAATGACCGCGCGGGTCTGCATCGCAGCGATCTCGGGGAAGGTAACGGACAGGCGGCAGCCGCGATGACCCATCATGGGGTTGAACTCGTGGAGGCTGGCAATAATGGCCTTTATCTGCTCAACGGTCTTGCCCTGCGCCCTTGCAAGCTGCTCAATGTCTGCTTCCTCTGTGGGAACAAACTCGTGAAGTGGAGGATCCAGGAAACGGATGGTTACAGGGTAGCCTTCCATTGCCTCATATATGCCCTCGAAGTCGCTCTGCTGCATGGGCAGCAGCTTTGCAAGAGCAGTCTCGCGCTCCTGAACGGTATCGGAGCAAATCATCTCGCGGATAGCCTCGATGCGGTCGCTCTCAAAGAACATATGCTCGGTGCGGCAGAGACCGATGCCCTCTGCACCCAGTTCACGGGCTTTCTTAGCATCGTGAGGAGTATCGGCGTTGGTGCGCACGCTGAGCTTGCGGTACTTGTCCGCCCAGCCCATGATGCGGCCGAACTCGCCGCTTATGGAAGCGTCAACAGTGGGAATAACGCCATCGTATACGTTGCCGTTGGAACCGTCGAAGCTTATCCAATCACCCTCGTGATAGGTCTTGCCAGAGAGGGTAAAGCACTTGTTTGCTTCGTCCATGGTGATGGCAGAGCAGCCAGATACGCAGCACTTGCCCATTCCGCGGGCTACTACCGCAGCGTGGCTGGTCATGCCGCCGCGCACGGTCAGTATGCCCTGTGCGGCCTTCATGCCTTCTATGTCCTCGGGGCTGGTCTCAAGGCGTACCAGTACAACCTTCTCACCCTTTGCGGCCTCAGCCTTTGCATCTTCGGCAGTGAATACGATCTTGCCGGAAGCAGCGCCGGGAGATGCGCCGAGAGCCTTACCTATGACTTCTGCCTTCTTGGCCGCTGCGGCGTCAAACTGGGGATGGAGCAGAGTATCAAGGGTGCGGGGCTCTATCATGGCCACAGCTTCCTGCTCGCTTATCATGCCCTCGTCCACCAGATCGCAGGCGATCTTCAGTGCGGCGGAGGCGGTACGCTTGCCGTTGCGGGTCTGGAGCATGTAGAGCTTCTGGTTCTCTACGGTGAACTCCATATCCTGCATGTCGCGGTAGTGCTTTTCAAGTATATTGCAAACATCTTCAAACTGTGCAAATGCCTTGGGGAACTTCTCCGCCATCTCGCTGATGGGCATAGGAGTACGGACACCGGCCACAACGTCCTCGCCCTGAGCGTTGGTCAGGAACTCGCCAAACAGCTTCTTTTCGCCGGTGGCGGGGTTGCGGGTGAATGCAACGCCGGTACCACAGTCATCACCCATGTTACCGAATGCCATCATCTGTACGTTTACAGCGGTGCCCCAGGAGTAAGGTATGTCGTTATCCCTGCGGTATACGTTGGCACGGGGATTATCCCAGCTGCGGAATACGGCCTTTATGGCATAGAGGAGCTGATCCTTGGGATCGTCGGGGAAATCCTTACCTATCTTCTTCTTGTATTCGCCCTTGAACTGATGGGCAAGGGTCTTGAGGTCATCGGCCGTGAGCTCGGTGTCCATGGTGACTCCGCGCTCTGCCTTGAGCTTATCTATGAGCTGCTCAAAGTACTTTTTGCCAACCTCCATAACTACGTCGGAATACATCTGTATGAAGCGGCGATAGCAGTCCCATGCCCAGCGGGGGTTGTTGGACTTCTTTGCTATCACCTCTACCACCTGCTCATTGAGGCCCAGATTAAGTATGGTATCCATCATGCCTGGCATAGAGGCCCTGGCGCCGGAACGGACGGATACCAGCAGGGGATTCTCGCTGTCGCCGAACTTCTTGCCGGTGATCTTCTCCAGCTTTCCGAGGTATTCGAATATCTCAGCTACGATATCTTCGTTGATCCACTTTCCGTCCTCATAGTACTGAGTGCAGGCTTCGGTAGTCACGGTAAATCCCGGAGGAACAGGCAGACCCAAGCCGGTCATCTCGGCCAGGTTTGCGCCCTTGCCGCCCAACAGCTCACGCATCTGGGCGTTGCCTTCGCTAAAAAGGTATACGTACTTCTTCTTACTCATTTGTTTCCTCCATACTAAAATTTTTATATTTAATAATTTTTAGCAAAAATAACATTACCTAATCATTTCAGGCAATATTGTATTATACTCTTTTTTTCTTTGGGAAGCAATAAAAAATATGACGATTTTGACGGAGAAATTGCATTTTTATTTGTTATTTATAAGACAATTGACGGCATTGATGCATTTTTACATGGTACCTATCCTATAGAAGGACTTCATTCTCCGTTCCAGTATGTGTTCTGCGTAGCCGCCGGCTGCTTGGCGCAGCTCAGCGCGCACCTTCTCCGGAAGCGCCACCCTGTTCATCTCGTCATCCCCAAGCAGCAGCATTCGCCGCATGGCCTCCAATGACAGAGGGCTTATTCGTTTTGAGTCGCCTATCATGCAGTCGCTGCAAATGGCCCCGCCCGCCTCAGGGTCAAAGCCCATGCGGACATGGCCGCGAATATCCTGCCCACAGCATGCGCAGGAGGTTATGGCCGGAGTATAGCCCAGCAGCGCCAAACACTTGATAGTAAAGCATATGGCGAGATCCATGGGGTCTTTATCGGTAAATGCCATGTAGCTCAGCGCATAGTATAAAAGCTTGAGCAGGCCGCCGCTCTTTTCACCCTCTGGGGCAAGATCATTCACCAGCTCCAGCGCATGCATACCGGCGGCAAACCTGTCCATATCCTGCCTCAGCGGGTAAAAGCTCTCCCGCACCTCGCAGGAGTCCACGGTATATTTGCCCTGCCGCTCAAACAATACGAATTCGCCGTAGACAAAAAGCTCGGCGGCGCTTAAAAGGGGGCTGTTCTGCCTCCTGCACCCTCTTGCCGCCGCGCCTATGATGCCGTTATCCGTCATTATGTTGACCATTCTGTCATTATCCCGGTAGTTCGCATAGCGGGTGACTATGCCCGAGACCTTCTTTGATGACATATTCGCCCACTCCTTCCATTAATTATCCGGCTTGCAAGACGACCAGATGCAGATACTAAGCTATAATCAAAAACAGGACGGTCGCATCACATGAAGCAGAACAATACCAGCAAAAGCATCACCCAATCCAGGCACGACTCACCATGGCAGAAGTTTCTCCGCACAGGCAGCGTGGAAGATTACCTCGCCTATAAAAAAAGCCTTACGGGGCGGCCGTAAAGCCGCCCCGAGATTTATTCGTAGCCCAGCTCCTTCATTACTGAGGTACTGTTGCGCCAGTCGTTCTTTACCTTTACCCATAGCTGAAGGTTTACCCGGGTACCGAGCAGCCACTCCATGTCCTTGCGTGCCTCGCTGCCTATTCTTTTCAGCATGCTTCCCTGGCGGCCGATGATTATTCCCTTGTGGCCTTCCCTCTCGCAGTATATGGTGGCCCATACGTCGTACACTCCGTCGTCCCGAAGCGCCATCTTGTCCACGCCCACGCCTATGCCGTGGGGAACCTCCTCTTTGAGCAGCGTCAGCGCTTTTTCCCGTATTATCTCGCCGCATATCACGCGCTCCGGCTGATCAGTGACCATGTCCTCCGGAAAATACTGAGGGCCTTCCACAAGGCAAGCCTTAAGGGCTGCCTCCAGCTTGTCCATGCCCCTGCCATCGGCGGCGGATATCTTGATTATCTGTTTTATGAAGCCCTCTTTTTCAAGGCGTTCCCTTGCGGTCTCGATATTATCCAGCGTAGCTGCATCCGCCTTGTTTATGGCGGCTATCACCGGCGCCCTTGCCGTACGCAGCTTTTCTATTATGGCCTCGTCCTTTTCGCGTATGCCGTTCACGGCGTCCACCATGAAAAGTATGGCTTCCACCTCGTTGAGCGAATCGTATGCCACCTTTACCATATATTCGCCCAGCTTGTTTTTGGGCAGCGTAACGCCGGGCGTGTCCAGAAATACCATCTGATACCCCTTACGGCTGACTACGCCCATTATCCTGTTACGGGTAGTCTGCGCCCTCTGGGAAACTATGGACACCTTCTGCCCCACAAAACGGTTCATCAGGGTGCTTTTGCCTACGTTTGGGCTGCCTATTATGGTCACAAATCCGGAAAGGTACTTGGGCTCAGACATCATTTCAGATTCCTCTTTGTAAAGGCCTCTGGCAGCAGCGTGCTCAGCTCCATTATCTTATACTCGCCTTCTTTATTTGCGCATATTACCGGCATATCAGGCGCACAGAATTCAGCCAGAACCTGACGGCACACTCCGCAGGGCACAGCGTAGTCGTCACCGTCCCATATTATGGCCAGCGCATCGAATTCACGCTCTCCCTCGTATACTGCCTTGAACATGGCTGTACGCTCGGCGCAGTTGGTAGGGGTATACGCGGCGTTCTCTATATTGCAGCCAAGATAATAGGCGCCGTTCTTTGCCTTGAGGCAGGCGCCCACATGAAACTTTGAATAGGGCACATATGCCCTTTCCCTCGCTTCATTCGCCATGCGGATCATGTTCTTTATTTCGTAATCGTGTATCTCCATCATCTTTCTACCCCGATATAGTCAAGTATTTCGTCCTGAAGGGCAAACATGTTCTTTGAATCCTCATCGGTCATATGGTCGTATCCAAGGAGGTGCAGCGTGCCGTGCACAGCCAGAAAGCTTAGTTCCCTCCTTACCGAGTGTCCATATTCTTCAGCCTGGGCAACAGCCCTCGGGTAGGATATCACCAGATCTCCAAGAAATCCGTCAGGGGGTGCTATTATCTCCTCACCCTCCTCTGACGGAAAGCTTATCACGTCGGTAGGCCGGTCAACATTGCGGTATTCCTTATTGATGCCGTGTATGGTTTCGTCGTCCACCACCGTTACCGAAACGCTGCCCTCTCTATGCTGTTTTTTCAGCGCGCCCTCTATGGCGGCCGATATTATGTCCGCCGCTTCATCCGGGACGTCGGTCCGTATTTGTATCTCCGTCATTCCTTCTTCGCCTCCTCAGGATACTCTATTCTGTCGTGCATCAGCCCGCCGAAGGTGCGCAAAAAGCTCTTTTCTATGCTGCTTATATCCGCCAGCGTGAGCGGTACCTCGGAAAGCTGATTTTCGCCGTCAGTCAGCTTGCTCCATATTATCTTATGCACCATGGCTTCCCGTGCCTCCTTGGTACAGTCTCCAAGGCTCCTTACAGCCGCCTCGCAGCAGTCCGCCAGCATCACTATCGCCCCCTCCCGGGTGCTGGGCTTGTTGCCGGGGTAGCGGAAGCCCTTGGGGTTTACGTTGGGGTCGGTCTCCGCCGCCTTGCGGTAAAAGTACGTCATCATGGAGTTGCCGTGATGCTCCGCCGCTATGCGCACCACCGCGCCGGGCAGCTTGTTCTTTGCAAGTATGGTCGCCCCGTCCTTCTGATGGGCGATTATTATCGAAGCGCTCTCCTGGGGAGACAGCGTATCGTGTATATTCTCGGCCTGCTGGTTCTCCTTGAAATACTGGGGCCGCCTGAGCTTGCCAACGTCGTGGTAAGCCGCTCCAACCTTTGCCAGCAGAGCGTTTGCGCCTATCTTTTCCGCCGCGCCTTCGGCCAGCGCCGCAACGTTCATGCAGTGCTGATAGGTGCCGGGGGCATCGTACATGAGCTGCTTTAAAAGCGGGTTGCCGGTATTAAGCAGTTCATTGAGCCGCGCTGGCGTGGCTATATCGAAAAGCTCCTCCCATATCGTCAGCGAGCCTGTGACGAACAGTCCCGAGAACAGCGCCGAAAACAGTACGCAGCCGGCGTATGTAAGTATCTCCCTTACAGTCGCGCCAAGGGCGATATATATCGCCGCCGTAACGGCAGCGCCTGCCGCTCCGCCTATGCCGGAGGCAGCTATCATTCCGCCTCTGGTATTGATGCGCTTGAGCGCGAACACCGAAGCTGCGCAGGAGGCTATGTTTGCCGCCATCATAACTGCGGCAGTCGTTGTAAGTATGCCCTCCGTCCCTCCCGCAAGCACTGCGGATTCAAGCCCTAAAAGCACGCCTGCCGCCAGCGCGGTTTTGTGGTTCACGAGCTCGGCTATAAGCAGCACAGCCATAACCATTGGCGTAACATGGGGTTCAAGCATATTTCCAAGCACCTGCATCCACGGCATCAATGCAAGCTGTATACATACCATGGTCATAAGCTTTGCGCCGTCAAAGGTATCCCTCTGGTATACCGCCATGTAAACCGCGAACAGTATATAGGCTGCCGCTACGTATATCATACTGCCTATCTGAGCCTGTGCCAGGTTCATCTCGGTGCCTTTCAACGCCTTACTTACAGCTACCGCCGCGCCGAGACAGGACAGCACCAGCGCCACAAGCAGTACCAATGCCGAAAGCGCGGCCCTCTGCCGCGACTCGAATGAGTTTTTATAATCACGCTGCTGCGACAATACTTTCGCCTCCTTGTGCGGTTTATTCATATGTATATATGCTTTGTTGTATATATGTATCAATCCCTGCTTCTGTGCTCGTATTTATCGTAGGCAGTAATGATCTTTTGTACCATTTCGTGCCGAACCACGTCCTTATATGTTAGGAATACCCGGGCAATACCGTCCACTCCCTCCAGCACGTCCAGCGCGTGCACAAGGCCGCTCTTTTTGTCGCGTGGCAGGTCAATCTGGGTTATATCTCCTGTCACCACTACTCTTGAGCCCTCGCCAAACCGGGTAAGGAACATCTTCATCTGTTCCACGGTGCAGTTCTGCGCCTCGTCCAGTATTATATAGGCGTCGTTGAGGGTGCGGCCGCGCATGTATGCAAGAGGCGCTACCTCGATCACGCCCCGCTCGCTGAGTGCGTGGAAGTTCTCGCTGCCCAGGAAGTCGTACAGCGCGTCGTACAGCGGTCTCAGATACGGATCCACCTTATTTTGCAGGTCGCCGGGCAAAAATCCCAGCTTTTCGCCGGCCTCCACGGCAGGACGGGTAAGGATTATCTTTTCCACCTCTTTATTTTTATACGCAAGCACCGCCATGGCAACTGCCAGATAAGTCTTGCCGGTGCCCGCAGGGCCTACGCCAAACACAACAGTATTACGCTTTAGGGCGGATATGTACTTCTTCTGGCCCAATGTACGGCACTTTATTTTGCGGCCCTTATTTGTAAAGGCCACCACGTCGTCTATCAGCTCCAGTATGAGATCCGCGTTGCCCTCCTTTGCGAGGTCGATGGCGTACCTTATGCGGCTCCTGTCTATATTTTCCCCTTTGCGGAGCATGGCAAGCAGCTTGTCCAGCACCGTCTCAGCCAGCGCCGCGGCTTCCTCCGGCCCCGTTATGTCTATGCAGTCCGCCCCCGCCTTTATTACGGCACCCGTCTCTTCCTCTATCACCTTGAGGTTCTCATCGAACACGCCGAAAAGCCGTATGACCTCATCCATACTGTCCACGGCTACGGTATGCTTCTGTTCCTGTAAGGTCAATTCCTGCCGGTCCTCGTTCATTTACTTATCATATCTCCGATAACGGTTATATTTTGCTCCGCCACGATGTCCATGACACAGATAATTCCACCCTCGTCTGAACTGTATGCGGTCTTTTTTGATATTATACCCGCGTCCTTGGGCAGTTTCGCCCTGGCAAGCTCCTCTGCTCCCCTGAGCGCCGCAGCCTTTAATGCTTCCTCATCGGCCTTTGACCGCTTATACACGAGCTCTGAATACTCCGCACGGCAAAGCGTTATAGGCAATATAGCGGCAAATCCGAAGCTTTCAGCCGTGCCTGTTTCATACTCCTCATATGGCGCTACACACGGAATTATTGTTTTTCCCTTCAGCTCTATCCAGAAGCCTGTCTGTTTTCTGCCGCTTGGCATCAGCATATCCTGCATCTCGTCCGCTCGGTATGAAAACCTGTGCAGCACCTCGGCAGTTACCTTGCCGCGGGCTTCCGTATATATGCCGTTGCCGAGGTCGCCGGATATCAGCAGCTCCCCCTTTTCCACAGCGTCACCCGCGTTGTGGTTAGCCCTTCCGGAAAGGGCGGTTATGGAGGTTATTATTCCGCTTTCCGCCGCGTATATGCTGCAGGGTTCGCCCGGAGTATACACCGGCACGTCCTCTTTTGCCTCTTTTACAGATATCTGCAGCACTACGCCCGTGAGCTCGGCTCCCGCCCATGCTATGCGGCTGTCGGAATTCTTTACGCCTTCGGCTATAGCGGCAGTATCCAGCTTCCCGCGCCCCGTTCCCGGCGATACGCCCATCTTATCCAGAGTCTTGTCTATCTCGCTCTGCTCTATCCTTCCGCAGCCCTCTATATCTATTATCCACATGAACCGGGAGGCTACCAGCACAGCCGCCAGTGCTATCACCCAGCCGAAGGCCATAACGTACCTGCTGCCCATATGGCACAGCGCTACCGTCAAACCGTGCTTTTCCACTATCCTTATCCGGCAGGGGTACTGGCGCAGTATGGGCCGAAGGCTGTAAAAGCCCCCTATGCTTACGCTGAGGCGTATACTGCCGCGCCTTCGCGAAATATCCCATATCTCGATACCGCTTTTGGTTATGCTGTTTATAAGCCTCTCAAGATATGCTCCTTCGATATCAATAATAACATATCCCGCAATAGAATTCCAGATATTCGCCGCCACTGAGCTCCCTCCCGCCGGCCTTTTTGCCCTTTAATTCACACTTTATTCACTTATTTGGTGGGTTCATTCATAGGTCACTCCGGTAATGTACCCCTCTACCAGCATCTGCTCCCTGTCCAGCTCCCTTATTTCCAAATCTTTTCCATATACCGACAGCATACCTTCAGGCCCGGTCAGAGTAATGCCCTTCTCCGTATAGGCGTACACGCCGCGATGATTCTCTATCAGCGCCAGTCTGTGCCCAAGCATGGTTACCTTTGCTGTGGAACCGTCCGTCTCCATGGGCAGGCCAACCGCCAGCATCGCGCCCGCAGCAGGATCCCTTCTTCGCCGCTTTTTATGTTTTCGCTTGTCATTCAGGTTCTTTTTCAAGGCATATTTCCCCCGTAAGGCATTCTATGCAGCATACGTCTCCATGATTACAGACAAGCAAAAGCCGCCGCGGTATGCGCGGCGGCTTTATCGTTACCATTGCTCTGCCATATCGAAACCCGATTCCGCCTTATATCCTTCTCTTTTGTATGTTTTTCCATCAAAAAGGCAGTATTTGCTGCCCCCTCCGGTATCCGCAAAGGAACAGTCCACGTAATACTTCTCTCCATCTATCTTTACCATGTTCCAGGCATGACCTTCGCCACCCTGCTCGCCTACTATCACATAGCACTCCAGGTCGAGGTAATCACACAGCGCCTTATACGCCATGGCGTAGCCCGAGCAGACGGTCTTACCTTCTATCAGCGCGCCGTAGGCAGAGCGGCCTATGCGCATCTCCTTTGAAAGATTCTCTGCCTTGGTTGCATCGGATATGCCGTTATCATAGCTGGCGGCAGATATGACCTCACGGTACGCCGCTCTGTAGAGCTTTTCCGTTTCCTTGTGCTTCGCCATTATGCCGTCCCCGCGCCGGGCTATGTCCGCCTTCAGCTCCTGGCGAAGCTCGGCAAGCTCGCTCCCTCTCACCGGCAGCTCCAGCCGGCCAACTATTATGCGGCGGCCATCCTCCTCTGTGTATTGCTTATACCATATTTTATCCGCCTCGCAGGGCAATTCAGCGCAGTTTGTGGAAGCCATGCTTAAAACATCCAGCAGCTCCCCCTCCGTCATGCTGGCTCCGGTATACAGGACAGCCGCCTCCTTCTCGATATCCGTGCTCCATGCCTCTACCATGGCCTCGTACAGGGACCTTTTATCCACGGCTTCCGCCATCTTGCCCAGGGGTACGGCCCCTTCAGTATAATCCACCGTAAGTTCCAGCTCGGTCACGTCGCCGTAATCCGTCATCACCCAGCTTATCCTGTCGGTAAGGTATTCACAGGCATAGTTTTTCTGCTGTATGCCCACTATGGCGTCGTATATAAATTTGTCGAACTCTTCGATTGACGCCGCGCTTTCAAATAGATACAGCGCCTTTTTGCCGTCCCTTTGCAGCATATCCATAACGCAAAGCTCCGCGTCGTCCTCCGTTCGCCGGTATATCGTCAGTGCCGCGCCGTCTCTCGGCATTGCAGCAAGCAGATCAGCGTCCTTCAGCACAATGTCATAAGCCGCGCTGAGATACCCTTTATACTGCTCGTATTCGGCGCTCACGCCGTCTACGAACCGCCGGCATACATATCCCCTGCGCCAGTCCTCGTTATATAGCGGATCAAGGCCGGATATGCGGCCGAAGTACAGTGTTTCCAGCTTATTTTCGCCATTCAGAACCGCATTTTCGATATTTGCGGCGAGGCTATCCGCCCTATACTCCTCCGGATATATGCCCTTTGCGGCAAGCTGCTCAGGGGACACGCCGCAGCCCGTTAGCAGCACCGGAACAATTATCGCAATTAATAGTATTTTTACCCTGTTTTTCTTCAATTTTCCTCCGCTTCGATATGGCGCTACATCACCCTGTCGGCATTTATCTCCCCGCAGTAATCCCATGCCATCATCTGCCTCACCTTATCCATGTCGTGGGTATGCCCCAGCACCCACATCAGCTTCGTCACCGCCGCCTCGGTAGTCATGTCCGCTGCGGATATGACGCCGGAATCCCTCAGCGTATGGCTCACCTCGTATATGTCCGGGGAGCTGGCCTCGTAAAGGCACTGTGATGTCAATACCACGGGGATGTCCTCATCTATCAGCTTCTTCAGGCTCATCGCGTGGTCGCGGCGGAAGTTATGCACCCCGCCCAGGCCGAAGGCCTCCACAACTACGCCCTTTATTCCGCAGCTGGCTACGCTTTCGAGGAACGCCGGGCTGGTGCCGGGTATGAGTTTTATGAGCGCTACCCGAGGATCGATATCTATAAAGCAGGAGAATTCTTTCCTCGGCTCCGGCCTGACGAAGCTTATAAAGCCGCCGTTGGCAACAGCGCCGATATATGGGTAATTTATGGATTCAAAGGCGTTAAGTGAGGTCGTGCGGGTCTTTACCGCACGGCAGCCCTTTATTACCGCGTCCCCGAAGGCTATATATACGCCGCCGGTCAGCTCGCTGGCGGCTATTATGGCGTTATGCAGGTTTTTGCGCCCGTCTGAATCCGGCCTGACTATGGGATACTGGGAACCTGTAAGCACCACGGGTATATCTATATCCCTGAGCATAAAAGAAAGCATAGACGCAGTGTACGCCATTGTATCCGTTCCGTGGGTTATCACTATGCCTGAGCAGCTTTCCCGGGCTTTTATCACAGCCTTGGCCATCTGCTGCCATTCCTCAGGCTGTATGTTCGAGCTGTCCATATGGAACAGGTCGGTATACTCTATCTTCTGTCCGCCCGGCACGTATTCAAGCAGCTCCTTTGCACCGAGTCCCGGCATAAGCCCATTAGGTGAAGGTACGCACGCGATGGTTCCACCGGTAGCGATGATATGCAGCTTTTTCATAGTGACAGCCTCCGAAACGAAATTTTTGACGTGTCCTGTTCTGTTACCTTGATTATAGCTTTTGCCGCATCACTTCGCAACGGCAATATTGCAAGCTATGCACCGCATGAGTTATAATTGTTAAGGAAACACAGGCATATCCAATAAAATTTCCGCCCAGAGGTATAGCTTAAATGAAACTCAACAGCAAACGCACCTTTATCATTGGCCTGGCATTCTTTTCCATATGCGCTTTCTGGCAGATGTATGACAATATTGTACCGCTCATTTTAAAATACCGCTACGGCATAAGCGACGGCATATCCGGGCCCATAATGGCTCTGGACAATGTATTGGCACTGTTCATGCTGCCGCTTTTCGGCACACTCAGCGACAGGAAGGGCGTGAGAATGCCTTTTATAGTCGTCGGCACGGCGGGCGCGGTGATACTCACGGTGTGCCTTTCCTTCGCAAAGACATTTTCAATGTTCTTTACGCTGCTTGCGCTGCTGCTGGTCTCCATGAGCATATACCGTTCTCCGGCCGTTGCACTGATGCCTGACGTTACGCCCAAGCCCCTGCGAAGCAAAGCCAACGCCATAATCAATCTTATGGGCGCGCTTGGCGGCGTATACACACTGGCCATGACAAGCTTTCTTGTCAAGGGCTCTGCGGTGGACGACCCCAGTTACCTGCCGCTTTTCATAGCTGTCGCAGCGCTTATGGCTATATCGGTAACCGCCCTCGCCCTTTCCGTCAACGAAAAGAAGCTCAAGGCCGAGGCCGACATAATAAATGACAGGATCGATGCCGAAACGGTGGCCAAACTCGACCTTTCCGGTAATGAGGGGCGCAGGCTGTCCCCGGAAATGTTCCGCAGTCTCATGCTTATACTCTTCTCCGTTTCCTTCTGGTACATGGGCTACAATGCCGTGACTACCGCCTTCACCCGCTACGCCACCGAGATGTGGGGGCAGGATGTGGGCGGCGCCTCCACCTGCCTTATGATAGCTACGGTAGGCGCGGTAATATCCTACATACCCATCGGCATGATATCTTCAAAGATAGGCCGCAAAAAGACTATACTCATAGGCGTGGCGCTGCTTGCCGGCTGCTTTGCCCTCGGCGCCTTAATGGCCGCCACCTTCTCCCCCCTGCTCTATGTCATGTTCGCCCTGGTGGGCTTTGCATGGGCGGCAATAAACGTAAACAGCTATCCTATGGTGGTGGAGATATCCACCAGCTGCGATGTGGGCAAATATACGGGATATTACTACACCTTCTCCATGGCAGCCCAGATAGCCACACCCATAATATCCGGCCAGCTCCTTCAGCACGTGGGTTATAACACCCTTTTCCCTTACGCGGCAATCATGGTATCTATATCCTTTATAACCATGTCCCTCACCCGCCACGGCGACAGCAAGCCGGAAAAAAAGAGCTCGCTGGAGTCCTTTGACGTAGAGGATTAGGCGGAAATTCGGCGGCAAAACCAACGGTTGAGATCTTTTCAACCGCCGGTAGAATAACATTTTTCCCTTTGAAACAAATGGGTTATAGCTTAACCGCGGCATTTATGGCATAATCCCGGTGTAAGAGAAACGCGCAAAAGGCAAAAGGAGAACAATATGTCAGACAACACCGAAACCAACAATAGCAATACCTTAGGCAAGCGCATAATGGCGCTGCGCAAGGCTGCGGGCATGACCCAGGAGCAGGTGGCGGAGCGGCTGGGCGTATCCCCACAGGCGGTGAGCAAATGGGAGAACGACGTATCCTGCCCCGACGTTACCATGATACCTCGCATAGCCCAGCTGTTTAACGTATCCACAGACGAGCTTCTCGGCCTAAAGGCAAGCACCGTCAGGCCGGCCGATACTTCTTCATACAACCATGGAAACGGCGGCTGCTGCAAATCCTCCTCCGCAACTCAGGGCATAGGCTTCGGCCTGCTGCTGATAGTGCTGGGCATAGCATACCTTGTAAGCCGCAGCACGAACGCTTCATTTAATATATGGGGCATACTGTGGCCCACAGTGCTCCTTGGCCTCGGCGTTTCCTCCGCCATTAAGCACCGTTCCGTTTTTTTCCTTGGCGTCGCGGGCATGGGCTTTTACTATCTCCTCTTCAATCTGGGAAATAAGATGCCCTTTGAAATGAGCTGGAGCATCGTCATACCCTTTACACTTATACTGTTCGGCATAGACACGGTACTGAAAAAGCTATTCCCCTCCTTTTGGGGCAGAGATGACGGCGGGCATTGGGACGGCGGCAAAAGAGCCGTGCGCAGCTTTTCCTGCGAAAACGGCTTTGTATCCTGCTCCACCGTATTCGGCGAGAACATACTCGGCGCTGAGCCCTGCGATATAACCGGAGGGCGGATAAAGACCGCCTTCGGCCACTGTGTGCTGGATCTTTCCGCATGTACCTTCGCCCCGGAGACTCACTTCAGCATTGAGACCTCCTTCGGCAGTCTCGAGTTGATTCTGCCGCGCAATGTTCGGGTGAATTCCAGCGTTGAAGCAGCCTTTGGCGGCGTTGAAACAAAGGGGCATCCGGACAGTGCAGATGCCATACTCAATCTCTGCGGCAGCACCGCCTTCGGCGCAACTCAGATAAGATACAACTAAAGCAATATGGTCATATAAAAGGGCCGCCGGAATACCGGCGACCCTTTTCAGCTGCTTATCTGTTTACAATCCTGTTTATCCAAATGTCTATAAGAAAATCCGCGATGTCGTTAACCGTATCCACCTTCCGTTACATCTGGCCCAGCTCGGTGCTTTCCACGTATTCGCTCTTGAACTCCCTCATTTTGCGCATGTGGTCGCTCTGAAGGTGTATCTGCTGGTCTTCCCTGCTCTCCCATGCTTCCAACAGAAAAAGCTCGTCCGCCCTGTCTATGGGAAGATAGTACTCGTACTTTATACAGCCCTGCTCCATGCGGGTATGCTCCGCTATCTTTTCCCTGAGCAGACGCTTTACAAATTCGTCGCGCTTGCCCTCTTTAAGCTTATAATTAACCGTAAGAATAAGCACATTTCCCTCCAAATATCCATGGATTATCATATTCTAACCCATATTATACCATAACAAATCAAAATGCAAATTACGGCTAAGCTTTTATGCTATTCCTTTGTCAGTCTATCTTTACTGCGTCTTCCGGCGGCTTGTAGTATTTGGGGCTGGCAGTTCCCCTGCGAGCTTCTTCGTCGTTGCCATTGTAGGTATCGGTATACAGCAGCTTGCTGCCCTCGAGCACCCCGTTGACATACTTGTCCTGATACGCTTCCGTCTTGTAGCCGTCCCTGCGTTCTACCGTGACCACCTTGTATCCTCTCGGTATGGTGTCATCGTCGGTATAGTGTATGTTCTTTCGGCGTATAGTCTCGACTATCTTGCTGCGAGTCGCATATGTCACACCCTCCTCCAGCTTTTTGCCGTATATCTCCACGGTTACGGTATTGTGTTTGCTGTCCGAGCCCTCGCCGGTATGGGAAAATATGAATATAGGGCCTCCCGTATCGTTCATGAACTTCAGGTCCTTGTTGGTTATTGAATCCACCGTGGCGTCAAGCCCCTTAGGAACATATGACGACGGTATGCTGTGGGAACGCCTTTCAGTTATGGTTATATTGCCGCAGAGCAGAGCGTTGTACAGCGTAGTGCTGACCTGGCATATGCCGCCCCCGGCCTGTATGCTGTAGCTCTTACCGTCCGCTATCCCGTTTGCGCCCTTCCAGCCCGTCTCATAGGTGCGGGGACCTATGAAGCCATTAAAGCTCCACTCCTCCCCTGCCGCCACGGTTATGCCGTTAATAAGCCCCGCCGCTTTTTCGATATTGAACACGCGGTTCTGCACTACCTCGTTGTCGGTGCTTATGGCGTATTCCGTAGTGTACTTTGAACGCTTGCCGAAATCCCCCTGAAGGTCGGCTGCGGTAAAGGAGGGGAGTATATCCTCATACTTCACGTCCATGTCGAACTCAAAGCTTCCGGCGTTGAACTGCTTCTCAATGTATTCAAGGTTCTCGGCAACTTTGAGCTTTCTGCCAGGCACTCCCTCTACAAAGCTCAATGATATGGTGCCATCCCCATTCTGAGCAGGGTTGGCCTGGGCCTCGATAGCGTTCTGATCGAACTCGCCTGCGATATCCTCCAATTTCATTCTGAGGGTGGTGCCATTCCATGTAAACACGTCGTTTATCTGGCCCGGCTCGCCGCTTGCAGTAACGTCCACCACGCCGCTGTCGTCAGGCACGTATGCCATAGCCCTCTGTATTGCGGCGTCAACGTCGCAGGAGAGGCTTATATCCTCCCCGGTGAGCTTGTACTCCTCTCTGCCGCAGCGCAGCACGACACAGGAGGCGGCTATTATCTCCTCCGCCTTTTTTGCTACGGCGTTCCTCGCTTCGGTCTTGGTCTTGCCTCCCACATTTATACCCAGTATGGACACGCCGTCAGGCAGGTTTTGCTCCTGGCCTATGACGAGCTGCCCGCCGTCGCTGCCGATGTGCTTCACTGCGGCGATGCTTCCGACGGCTATCAGCGCCAACAGCGCGCATATGGTTATGAGCCGCCTGTAATTCACGCGTTTTCTTGGCTTGCGCTGCTGTGGCTGCCGGCGCTCCTCGTGCTTGGTCTTTTGAGCCGTATTGGGCTTCCGGTCAGGCTTTGGCTGCGGGGCCGCCTTGGTTCTTCCCTTACCGTCCATATATCCCGGCAGCTTGAGCTCCCTGTCGTTATTGCTGGGCATTACTTATCTCTCCGAAAAATGCTCTACCTGCCAAGGGCCCTCAGGGCAACGTCAGGGCAGTTCGTTATGACGGCATTGGCGCCCTTTGCGGCCAGTGCCATTACGTCCTTTGCTTCGTTTACTGTCCATGGATTCACCGCTACGCCGTTTTTCACGCACCCTTCCATAAGGCCGGGGCAGAGCAACGCCGCCCTGTAATTTGGGTGTATGGCGTTGGCGTTGAGATACTTTGCATATACCCACGGGTCTACCATGGCGTTGGCGTACAGCAGCCCTATCTCGGCATCGGGATCAAGCTCGCGCACCTTTTGCAGCACGTAATGGTTGAAGGAGGAGTATATTATCCTTCCCTGCATGCCCATCTCCCTTTCCAGGCTTATTACCTTATCCCAAATGCCCGGATATATGACCACATCGCACTTTATCTCCACGTTTACGGTCATTTGGCTGTCCTTTATCAGTCCGTATACCTCCCTGAGGGTAGGTATCCTAACATCCTTATAGCCCGGCATTCCATTGGAGAAATCCAGTTTTTTAAGCTGCTGGCATGTCATATCAACCACGCGTCCTGTGCCGTTTGATGTGCGGTCGATCCTCTCGTCATGTATCACCATCAGCTTGCCGTCGCTGCTCTCGTGAACATCCAGCTCCAGCCCGTCTGCGCCCATCTCCATGGCCATTTGGAAGGCGGGAATGGTGTTCTCCGGCGCATAGGCACTCGCGCCCCTGTGGGCCCATACTTTTGTCATATCAATACTCATGCGGAAGTAAATACCTCCTTTTTATGCCTATTTATTATTATAGATAGTATATTATAACATAACTGCTTTTGTTTTACAAAAAACATAATGTGAATAAATATGGTCAGTACGGCGCATTATAGGCCGTATGACAGACTTTTTGCTTTGCTTCCTGCTGGGCGGCGCCGGATATGTGCTGATAGAGCTTTTATGGCGCGGCCGCAGCCACTTTTCAATGTTTATAGCCGGCGGCTTCGCCTTCGCCCTGCTCTATGCCCTGTTCCAACGGTATGCCCTGCCGCTGCCGGTAAAGTGCATAGCCGGCGCATTGGTGATAACCGCAATAGAATTCATCGCGGGGTACATAGTAAACCTGCGCATGGGGCTAAACGTATGGGACTATTCAGGCAGGCCGTACAATCTTTACAGACAGATATGCCCCGGTTTCGCGCTGCTCTGGGCTCTGCTTTCGCTGCCCATAGCGCTGCTGTGCGATCATATAAAATAGGCGCCTTTCCCGGCGCCCTTTATCTTTATCTGTAATATGTATTCCCGCCTATAAACTCCCGCAGTATGGATGTTGGCGGTATCTCGTCCTCTATGTCCGCGTCCAGTATGTAATTCAGGAATTTCACTATATCCCGGGCCATGGCATAGTACTTGCTCTCAGGCGGCACCTCCTCCAAAAGGGGATAAACGTACTTCTTAAGCACGGACACCTCATAGAGCAGGGTAGTGTTGAACAGCGCGTCCGCATTCTCCTGATATGGGAATATCCACTTTTCCTCGCCGCGGCGCACGCTCGCCCACATGCCGAGGGTGTGCTCCATAGAGGCGTTGCGGGTCATATAATCCCGCACCAGGCGGCGCAGTATGCGTATATCCGTAGTGCGTATCCTGTTGTGATCGTCCAGGTTAAGTGTAGTCAGGGCGCTTACGTATACCCTGAATATCTTGCTTTCGTCCACCTCGGGGCTTAGCAGCATGGGATTCAGTCCGTGTATGCCCTCGATTATCACCGGCTCATCGTCGTGGAGCTGCAATATCCTTCCCTCCGGGGCACGCTTGCCGTTGGTAAAGTCAAACCTCGGCACCTCTACCTTCTCGCCCCTGATGAGCGCCGCAAGGTCGCTGCCGAAGCGTTGTATATCCAGAGTATTGATGTTTTCGAGGTCAATCTCGCCGTTTTCGTCCCGTTCTATCTTATCCCGGTCGATGTAGTAATCGTCCAGCGACAGCATTGCCGGATGACAGCCCTGCAAACGCAGTTGCGTGGATATCCTATGGGCAGAGGTAGTCTTTCCTGAGGAGGAAGGGCCTGCCACAAGCACCGCTTTTGCGCCCTTTTGCACTATCTTATCCGCTATATCCGCATAGCCCCTGTCGTGCAGCGCCTCGTTTATGCGCACCAGCTCCCGTATGGTGCCGTTCTGTATGTGGGTATTCAGGTCGTTCACCGTGGCGCATTCCATGAGCTTTCCCCACTCGTCGCTCTGGTGGAACACCGCATTAAGCTTTGGCAGGTCTACGTAGTCCGAGGGCACGTCCGGAGCGTCGTTGCGTGGCATGAGCAGCACCACTGCTCCGTCATGGACGTACTTTACCCGGAATACGTCGGCATATGACGTATCCGGCGCCATCTCACCGTAGAAGTAATCCATATAGCCGTCTATCTGGTAAACGTCAAAGTAGCTGAACCTGCGCCACTTGAGCAGCTTCGCCTTGTCTGCCTGTCCGTCCTGTTCGTAGAAGCTCAGCGCCTCTTTTATGGATATGCGCCTGCGCTCCAGCGGCAGCTTGAGGCGCACCAGACGGCGCATCTCAGTTTCCACCTTGAGAGCCGCTTCCTCGTTGAATGGCTCCTCCATGCCGTCCACGGTTATAAACAGCCCCGGGCCCAGCGAGTACCTTACGCATACCCTCGCCCTTGGAAATTCCTTGCGCATGGCCAGAATAAACAGAAACTGCAATGTGCGCTCGTAAACCCGCCTGCCCATATCCTCGCCATAGCGGAGAAGATGTATCTGGGTATCCTTTTTGGGCGTGAAACGCAGATTGAATACCTCGCCGCCTATCTGAGCCGCCAGCGGCCTGTCGGACAGCATTATACTGTCAAGTCCTTCCTTTTTTACCGCATCCAATATGGACCGGCCGCTTTCCAGTTCGCAGTTCCTTCCGTCTATGTCCAACCTCACGGCTATTCCTCCCGGTACTGTTTCAAAATAATTTCGTATATCATACCAATGTGTAAAATTCCATATTTACGTTATTATACTATATCCTTATCCAATTGAACATGTGCTCAATGAAAACTTTTTGTTTAATCAGCATTTTCTCACGCACTGAGCCGTAAATCTGATATAATAAGTAAATGTATGTGCCGGTTTCGCTTATCCGCTGCGGCCGGCAAGCAAAAACTGACGGAGAATGCAAGCTTATTTTATGGAAAAGAAAAAGACCTCATTCGTACAGGGCGCGGCTGTGCTTGGCGTAGCCGGACTGCTGGTAAAGATAATAGGTGCGGTATTCCGCATACCCCTCAATAACGCCGTAGGCCCCATAGGCATGAGCTACTATGAGGTAGTCTATCCCTATTACTCCGGTCTTCTTGTGATATCCTCCTCCGGCCTTCCCACCGCCATATCTAAGATGGTATCTGAGCGCGTGACTGCAGGAGACTATCGGGGCGCACACAAGGTGTTCGTCACCGCAATGCGGCTTCTGGTATGCCTCGGCCTCTTCACCGGCCTTCTTATGTTCTTCGGCTCGGAAAGTCTTTCCGCCCTCTCCTCACAGCCCGAAGCGCACCTTTCCTTTAAGGTGCTTTCCCCCGCCCTGCTGGTAGTTTCCATAATGTGCGCATACCGCGGCTATTTGCAGGGCATGCAGCGCATGACGGGCACAGCCCTTTCCCAGATAGTGGAACAGGTAGGCAAGCTGGCCATAGGCCTTACCTTAGCCATAAAGCTGCTGCCTAAAGGACCCGAGTACGCCGCCATGGGCGCGCTGATAGGTGTTACCGCATCGGAATTTCTGGCCCTGCTTACCATCATATTCGTATATAACCGCTACCGTCCTTCCATAAGGCGGCATATAGAACAGAGCGCGCCCTACGCTCCCGCCCCCATAGCTAAAAACCTCATACTGCTGGCCGTGCCTATAACCCTGGGCGCTTCCATAAGCTCCCTTTCCGGCATGGTGGACAGCGCCATGATAATCCGCATACTGCTGAACCTGGGCTACTCCAAGGATACCGCCCAGACCGCCTACTCCCTGCTGCGCTCCAACGTGACTACACTGACCAACATGCCCGGCGTGCTGACCATGGCTCTGGCCATGAGCCTCGTGCCTGCCATATCCGCAAGCGTTGCCCGCAGGGATAAATCAAGCGTTCAGAATATATCCCGCCTCGGCATGAAGCTGGCCCTCATAATCGGCCTGCCCTGCGCCGTAGGTCTTTTCGTGCTGGCTAAACCCATACTGGGCATGCTGTATCCCCGCCTTACCGAAGCGCAGCTTTCCCTTGCCGCCGACCTCATGCACACCGCCTCCATAGGAGTTATATTCCTCTCCTTGGTTCAGGCTATGACCGGCATAATACAGGGCTTGGGCAAGCCCAACGTACCGCTGTTCAACCTGTTCATAGGCTTTATACTCAAGGTGATAACGCTGGTAGTGCTCACCAACATACCCTCTATCAATATACAGGGTGCGTCCATATCTACCGTGATATGCTACGCCTTCGCCGGCATCGCTGATACGGCCTACGCCGTGCGCAAGGCGCATATCAATATGAATTTATGGGACGTTATACTAAAGCCGGTTCTCTCCTCCGCAGTGATGGGCGCAATGGTGTACATGTGCTTCGCTTTTATGAATAAGCTTGGCCACGTCACCCTCGGAGTTCTATTATCCGTGACTCTGGGCGTATGCGTATACGGCATCCTTGCAATATACCTCCGCATGTTCAGCCGCGAAGAACTCAACTACATACCCGGCGGCAGAAAGCTTAAAAGGCTCATTTACGGCAGCGAAAAGTAAATAAGGAGAAATCATATGACTAAACTCACCATAGCACCCCTTTCCATCCCCGGAAGCATCACCACCGCTTCCCAATCGGCAATAGAGCATGCCGGCAGGCTGTTCCTTCAAACTGCGAATTCACCCTGCGCCAGATGGATAACAGATGCGGGGCTGCCATATGTCTCAATGGACGACCTGTACGACAGCAGCTACGATTACGACGAGCTGAACCAGGCGATAGCGGCACGGCTAATGTGCGGCTGCGACGCTGTTTATGCCGTGTCCGGCCGCGGCATAGGCGAAGGCCAGCTTTCCGCCATTCGGGAAGCCGCATCCAAAGCCGGCGCCACCGTAAAGGTGCTTCCCGGCATAGGCTACTCTGACGCTGTGCTGGCCGACCTTCCCTTTACCTTATCCGACAGGCGCGTGATATGCGCCGCCAACGATCTTCCCGATACCATAGACCCCTTCCTGCCCCTCTGTGTAGAGGAGATGGATACCCGGCTCTGCGCGGGCGATGTAAAGCTGGCGCTGCTTGATTATTACCCCGATGAGCACGCCGTGTACTTCTGCGATATGGGAGCAGACGGCGAATACCGCATAAAAGAAATACCCCTTTTTGAGCTGGACAGGCAGAATAGCTATTCCGCCGCCACCTGCTGCATAGTGCCTCCCGCCGCATCTCAGGACAAGCTTGATCGCGGCGATATGAATGGCCTAATGGCGGTGCTGCGCCGGCTCCGCGCCCCGGGCGGCTGCCCCTGGGACGCAAAGCAGACCCACGAATCCCTGCGCTCCGGCCTTATCGAGGAGGCCTATGAGGTAATAGACGCCATAGACAGCGGCGACCCCTTCGCTCTCTGCGAGGAGCTGGGCGACTTACTGCTTCATGTCGGAATGCACACTGTCATAGAGGAGGAAAGGTCCTCCTTCACCCTCAGGGATGTGACCTCCGGCATAATCAATAAGATGATATACCGCCATCCCCACGTATTCGGCACAGCAGAGGCTGACACGCCGGAACAGGTACTCAGTAACTGGGAAAAGCTCAAGAAGAAAGAAAAGCACATGGAAAGCTACTCCGCCACCATGGAGGCTGTTCCCAAGGGCTTCCCCGCCCTCATGCGAGCTGCCAAAATACAGAAAAAGGCTGCCAATGTGGGCTTTGACTGGGACAACGCCGATCAGGCGCTGTACAAGCTGCCAGAGGAAGTCAGCGAACTTACCAAGGCCATGGCGGAGGGGAACCACGCCCATATCGATGAGGAGCTGGGCGACGTATTTTTCGCCGCAGTGAACGTGGCGAGGCTTCTCAAGCGTGACCCGGAGCAGCTCCTTAATGCCGCCACTGACAAGTTTATAACCCGCTTCAAGGTCATGGAGGAGTTAATAACCGCCGATTCCCTATCCCTCGAAGATATGACCCTCGAGAAAATGGACAGGTACTGGGATAAAGCCAAGAAAAAGTTAAAATAAATTAGAAATTCAGGCGGTTTTTTGATTTTTCATCTTGCGTTTGCGGGACATGCTTAGTATAATTGTAAAAGTCCGCGTTATGCGGCATACTAAAGCCCAACAATAATTAGGAGGATATAATTAAATGAATAAGACTGAACTCATCGCTGCAGTAGCCAGCAAGTGCTCCATCTCCAAGAAGGAGGCCGAGGCTGTAGTCCTCGCTACCTTCGACAGCATTACCAACGCCCTCGTAAGCGGCGAGAAGGTACAGATCGTTGGTTTTGGCGGCTTTGAAGTACGCGAGCGTCCCGCTCACAAGGGCCACAACCCCATGACCGGCGAAGAAATTGAAATCGCTGCCAGCAAGTCCCCCGCTTTCAAGGCCGGCAAGGCTCTCAAGGAAGCTCTCAACTAAACCTTACTTATCCTTATTAACATAAAAAAGCAGGCCGTAAAAAGCCTGTTTTTTATTATTTCGATTTGCGTTAACCCCTTATCATACATACGCTTCTCGCAGTTATGCACTCCAGGTTTCCCTCCGGGCCGGTATGCTCCGGCGTGGTGGCCTTTGCGCTCACAATGCCCACATCGCACCCCATGGCATCGGCTATATTGCGGCGCATATTATCTATATACGGCGCAAGCTTTGGCTCCTGGGCTATCACCGTGGCGTCCACCGAGCATATCTCATAGCCGGCCCCGCGCACCATCTGCCATGCCCTTTTGAGCAGTATGAGCGAATCAATGTCCTTATATTCAGGAGATGAGTCCGGGAACATCCGGCCTATATCCCCCATAGCGGCGGCGCCCAGCAGCGCATCTATTACGGCGTGTATCAGCACATCCGCATCGGAGTGGCCCATAAGGCCCAGCCTGTACGGTATCTCCACACCGCCTATGACCAGCCTTCTGCCCTCTGTCAGCCTGTGGGTATCCTCGCCGTAGCCTATCCTCTCTCTTGCCGTAAGCTTTTGGAACAACTCAATATCCTCCTCAGTGGTAAGCTTCTGGTTTATCACACCACCCAGTGAGTAATGCACGCTGCCATACAATCTTTTATACAGGGCGCAATCGTCCGTGGCCTGCACGCCATCGTCCTTTGCCTGCCGGTACGCCTTCATTATCCGATCATACTTAAAGGACTGGGGCGTCTGGGCCAGCATTACGCCGTTTCTGTCTACCAGCTCGCCCTCCCGCCACATGGTATCCCGGGCGGGTATGGCTGCAACGCCGCTGCCGAACTCGGCGGCGCACCTTATGCTGTCCCGTATTATTTCTTCCGATACGAGGCAGCGCGCCCCGTCATGTATAAGGGCTATGTCGCAGTCGGCAGCCCTAAGGGCGTTATATACGGAATCTCCCCGTGTCTCGCCGCCATTAACGATCCTGAGACCATACTGTGCGCAAAGCGCCTCCGCCTCCTGCCGCGTGGCGTCCGACACGGCTATTATGATATCCGTAACACCCCCATTGAGCAGCGCCTCTGCGGAGCGGCGCAGCACAGTCCTGCCGCCCAGGCTTATGATAAGCTTATCCCTGCCCATGCGCCGGGAAGTTCCCGCCGCCAGCAGTATTCCAGTTACCTTCATTCGAGATCTCCCCGGGTGATCATCTCATACATCTCGGCGGCAGCCGCCTTGGTTGTGAACTCCTGTACGCTGGTAACCTTCACCACGGTATGCTTGCCGCCCATGAGTATATCCAGCATATCGCCCTCCTTAACTTCGCTTGAGGGCTTCGCCACCTTGCCGTTTATCTGTATTCTGCCGAGGGACGCGGCCTCGCTGGCAACCGTCCTGCGTTTGATTATCCTTGAGACTTTAAGGTACTTATCCAGACGCATATACGTCCTCCAAATCAAGTTTTTTAAAGTCTACCACATATACGGCAAAAAGACAAACCGGACAGCCTAAAATTGGCTGTCCGGCGCTTTGCTTGTTTGTTTTATCTAACCTACCGCCGCGGGGCTGTAAGTGACGCTGCGTACAAGTTCTTCATTGAGGGATACGCTTTCGTCGTTCTTCCAGGTCTCTAACATCTGGTTCCATTCATCTTCCTGAACATCTAACATCAGTATTTCCTTTACCTTGTCCTTTACGCTGTCCAGTCCTACTTCGCCTGCAGGCTCATCGGAGAGGTAATAAAGTATGTGCACTCCCTCGTTGTCCTTTACGGCCTCGGTATACTCGCCCTGCTTTATCTTTGCAAAGGCGTCCTTTACTTCCTTTGACCAGTCATAGCTGCCGGAATGCTTTACGCTTATGAGCAGGCCATTTTCGTTTCCCTCGGTATCGGGGGAATATTCCTTAGCAACCTTTGAGAATTCCTCGCCGGCCTGAAGCTTCGCATAGGCTTCCTTCGCCTTTTCTACAGAGGGAGCAAGGTATTCGTCTTTTATCTTATCGGCATCTGCCTTGAGCTTGTTGTACTCTGTCTTTATCTCGCTGAGCCTGTCTGCCCCCTCGCCGCCCTCTACGTTCACGGTAAAGGCCAGCTCGCCGTACTCGCTCTTGAGATCCTCCATCTCGGAGAACTTCTCGCTGTACTCGTCAGAGATGGCGTCCTCGGGGGTTATGAGTATATGCAGCACACGGCTGTAGCCCTCGGGTACATACAGAACGGGGTCGCCGCCGTAAAGCTCCTCGGCCTCCTTATCGGCCTTGTAATTCTCGGGATTATTGCCATAAGTCTCCTGCTGGGTCTTGAGGTTCTCGTCATACCAGGACTTTATTTCATCATCGCTTACGGTAACGTCCTTGAGCATAGCCTCTCTGAAGGCATCGCCTATAGCACTCTCGGTGCTGTTTTCCAGTATCCACTTGCCGTACTCCTCCGCAGTCATGCGCTCGCCGGTATAGGCTTCCGCCTCGTCCGCTATGTACTCGGCAAGGCGTTCCTCAACGTCTATGCCGCTGTCCGCCTCAGCGTCGCTCTCCGCCTGCTTACGGTATTCCTCCACTATACTGTTAAGGTCTGCCGCCGCCTGCTCCTCTATCTCGGCAAGCTTTTCATCGCTGAGCTTATCATAGCCGGACTGGGCCGCCTGATAAGCGATTATCTCATTGACGACAAGAGCGTCTATTATGCCGTCCTGAAGCTGCTTTGTACCTTCCTCGTCGGCGGATATATCGTAGCCCATCATGGCGTAGTACTGGGCATATGTGTCAAAGAGCTGCTTGTACTCTCCGAAGGTGACCTTACGGTCGCCTATGGTGGCTACAGCCTCGTCGCTGTCGACAACTGCAGTATCGCCTTCACCTGCGGAAGGAGCAACGCTGCACCCTATTACGGAAAGTGCCAGCACCAGTGCCAATGCAGCTGCAAATATCTTCTTCATTATGTTTTTTTCTCCAATCTGTGGACGTTTTAGGCTCAAGGCCAGCCCGTATTCACAATGTTGATTATACCCGTATTCACTTCACGATGCAATCCGACATCATGTAAACAATCTGTGTCAGCTCACTGCACAGTTTTTTCACATCGGACTTGGGCCGGCGTATGACTATTGTGGGCACTTCCTCGGGCAGCATTACGGCGCCTGCTATGTTGTTTGCGGCTGCAAACAGCTTCGCGCCGTCCATGGGCGCCTCCGGGTCAAACACTATACGCACCTCCCCGTCCCGCACCATGAGCCGCTGTATATAGGCCCGCTGCGCTTCCGCCTTGATAAGGGCGATGAATATGAGGTTCTGCACCTCCTCGGGTATGTCTCCGTAGCGGTCGATTAGTTCGTCCTGTACGTCGTACACGTCCGCCTGTGCCGCAATGAATGCGATACGCTTGTACATGGAAAGCCGCTCCGCTTCCCTCGGAATATATCTCTTTGGAATATTGGCGGAAATGGGTATATCCACAACTGTATCTATGTCCTTGGGCAGCTCCTCTCCCTTTGCCTCCCTGACTGCGCTGTCAACTATCTTGCAGTACAGGTCGTAGCCTATCGCCTCCATATGGCCGTGCTGCTCCGGTCCCAGAAGGTTTCCTGCTCCGCGTATCTCAAGATCCCTCAACGCTATCTTAAAGCCGGAGCCAAACTGGGTAAGCTCCCGTATGGCTATGAGGCGCTTTTCTGCCGTTTCGCTCATCGCCTTGTTTGGCCTGTATGTAAGGTAGGCATAACCAAGCCGCACTCCGCGGCCCACGCGGCCCCTGAGCTGATAAAGCTGGGATAGGCCCATGGTGTCCGCGTCGTATATTATTATCGTGTTCACGTTCTGCATATCCAGTCCGCTCTCTATTATGGTGCTGCAAAGCAAAACGTCGTACTTGTGATCCATGAATTCCAGCATGGTCTTTTCAAGCACCCGCTCGTTCATCTGCCCGTTAGCAAAGCACACTCTGGCCTCCGGCACCAGCTCCCTGAGCCTTCCCGCGAACTGCTCCATACTGCGGACGTTGTTATATACGAAGTATACCTGCCCGCCGCGCCCTATCTCCTTCAGTATGGCCTCACGTATTACAGAATCGCTGTATTCCATTACATACGTCTGCACGGGATAGCGCTGGGAGGGCGGCGTCTCTATCACGGACATATCGCGTATGCCCGTCATGGACATGTGCAGCGTCCGCGGGATAGGCGTGGCGGAAAGCGTCAGCACGTCCACGGACTGGCGTATGTTCTTTATCTGCTCCTTATGGCCTACGCCGAAGCGCTGCTCCTCGTCTATTATCAGCAGACCCAGATCCTTGAACTTTACGCTCTTTGAGAGCAGCTTATGGGTGCCCACCACCATGTCCACGCTGCCGCTTTGCAATCCCTCGATTATCTTTTCCTCCTCCTTGGGGGTCTTAAAGCGGGAGAGCAGTTCCACCTTCACGGGGAAACCGTCGAACCTGGCAGCTATGGTATTGTAATGCTGCTGGGCAAGTATAGTTGTAGGCACAAGCATTGCGCACTGCTTGCCGTCCATCACTGCCTTAAAGGCAGCCCTGAGCGCTACTTCGGTCTTACCATAGCCCACATCGCCGCAGAGCAGACGATCCATCACCTTGTCGCTCTCCATGTCCGCCTTTATCTCCTGAATGCTTGTGAGCTGATCCGGCGTAGGCTCATACGGAAAGCTATCCTCCAGCTTTCTCTGCCAAGGGGTATCCGGCGAAAACTTAAAGCCCTTGCGTTTCTGCCTCTCGCCGTAAAGGCGCACAAGGTCGAAGGCCAGCTTCTTTACGCTGTCGCGGGTCCTGGATACGGTTTTCTGCCATTCGCCGCTGCCCAGCTTTGAAAGGCGCTGCGTACCCTCATCATCTCCGCCGCCGATGTACTTCTGCACCCGGTCCAGCTGGTCCGTAGGTATGTACAGCTTATCGCCGCCGGAATAGACAAGATGCAGATAATCCTTCTGTACGCCGCCTACCGTGAGCGTCTCGACGCCTACGAACCGACCTATGCCATGAAGCTCATGGACCACAAGGTCGCCCACGTTCAGCTCGCTGAACACCAGCTGCGGCTTCCTGCGCTTTTTCTTATTGTCCGCAGGCCTTCGGTTTTCGGCTCCGTAAAGCTCGTTTTCCGTGACTACCGCAAGGGAAAGCTCCGGGTACTCGAAGCCGTGGTTCAGCTGCTGCTCTATTATCAGCACCTCGCCCGGCACAATGTCCCGGTCCAGCTTTTCCTTTATCGGTACTATGTGGTTTGAATCCAGCAGTCTGTCCTGAAGCCTTTTGGCGTGGGTACCGGCGTATATCAGAACGCTTGTATGGCTTTTTTTCCACGCCTCTATATCCTCGGCCAGCAGCTCCTCCCGGCCTACGTATCTCGAAACCGGCCGGGTATCGAATCTGAATATGCACCTCTGCCCTATAAGGCCGTAGCTACGGGTCAGGGCGAACATCATGGCGGTCCTTCTGGTATCCATGCGCTTGATGGTTTCAAGGGGGGATACCGTAAGGTTGGCCTGCTCCGGCTGTATCTCTCCCGCCTGCATAAGCGAGGATACGCCCTCGAGGAACTCCTGATAGGCTATCTTTCCGCTTTCCTCAAGGCGGGCCGGCTCGTCTATGAGTATTATCCAGTCCTTGTCTATATAGTCAAAAAGCGTCGCTTCCCCGGGGTAAAACAGGGGCAGCAGGGCAACTGAATTATCCGGCCTGCCCCCCTCCTCCAGCGCCGAGGCCAGTTCCTCCGCCTTGCGCTTTTTGAGAAGCTTCAGCGCCCGCGTTCTTGCCTCGTCTGTTATGGGCATCTCGGTAGCCGGAGGGACGTCTATGTGGTCCACATTATCCACAGAGCGCTGTGTAAGCGGATCGTATATCCTGAGCGTATCTATCTCATCGCCAAAAAACTCTATACGCACAGGATTTTCAGCGGCGATGGGATATACGTCAACATAGCCGCCGCGGAGGCATACCTGCCCCGGCGCCTCGCATACGTCAACCCTCTCATAGCCCGCCATAACAAGCTCCGATACCATATCCCGGGGTTCTATGGTCTGCCCCGCCTCATAGCTGTGCAGGCTGTTTTTGATTATCTCCGGGGCAACGATGCGCTGCATCAGCGCCTGTATGCATGTCACCACCGTCATGGTCTTGCCGGCGGCAAGTGCAGACAGCACCGCTACCCTTCGTTCCTCTATGCTATCACGGGCGGCAAAGCCCTTGCCGGACAGGGGTATCTCCCTGGTCGGGAAGTGGGCGCAGGGTATATCGTAGCAGGCGATGTCGTCATGCAGCTTTACCGCCGCCACCTCGTTTGGCGCAACCAGCAATACCGCCCTGCCTGTTGACAGCGCGGCGGCTATATGCCCCTTGTGGCTTTCTCCAAGGCCGAATACTCCTGCAGGGCCTTCGCCATTTACCATAGCGTCCCGCAGCCTTGTGTATTCCGGATGCCTGTCAAGTATTTGTATAAGCGGGTTTGTCACTTACTTCTGCTCCTCTTTGTCCTGCTTCCCGGCCTCATCGGCCTTTGTTTCTTCCTTTGGTGGCTTGGGTTTCTTTGGGCGCCTGTTGAATCTGGCCTGCGCCTCGAGAATTTCGCCCTTTACGATCATCTCTGCCGCGTCTGCCGCGTCCTTTATGGCGGCGATAAGCTTTTCCCTGTCCTCGCCTTCAGGCGCGCCCAGCACGTGGGCTATAAGTCCCTTCTGGCCGTCCGCGTGGCCTATCCCTACCCTTACGCGAGGGAAATCGTCAAAGCCCAGCTGGTATATGACGCTGCGCATGCCGTTGTGTGTGCCCGAGGAACCGCCGCCCCTTATGCGTATAGTGCCGAGAGGTATGTCTATATCGTCGTATATGAGCAACAGCTGGTCATGCTCGGGCTTGTACCAGTTGCACAGCTCCATTACGCTCCAGCCCGAAAGGTTCATATAAGTCTCGGGCTTGGCCAGCACTACCTTTTGGCCGCCTATATATCCCTCGCCGAATACCGCCCTGAAATTGTGCCGCTTCACTTCTATATTGAACCTGTCCGCCAGCATATCCACGGTCATAAAGCCCACGTTGTGACGGGTATTCTCGTACTCCCTTCCGGGATTTCCAAGGCCCACTATTATAAACACCTTTATTCCTCCATGTACGCCAATATGCCCTCATACGCAATCCGTATGGGGGTAAAATGCCGTTATTTTTCTCTTTTCTCCGCCTATTATAAGGCAAAGCGCAGCCCCTTTTCAAGTGCGGCAGGCATAAAAAGCGGCGCGCACCTCGCGCACCGCCCTTATTTCCTTTTTCCTTTATCTTCCCTCGAACCTTGCTATGGCTCGCTTCAGCGCCTCGTTGAAGCACTGAAACTCATGCGCCCCCTCCAGCTTATCGAACTCATAGGGTATACCCATCTTATCCAAAGCGCCTGTGAATAACTCGTGCTCCTTCATGAAGGCGTCCTCCCTGCCGCAGGTGAGATATATCCTCGGCAGCTTGTTTTCCGCCTTCACCTTCAACAGCATGTCCAGTATCTCCGCATCATCGGTAAGCTCCAGAGATTCGCCGTATATGGCCTTGAAATCCTTTATGAGCCTGGGCCCGAACCGCTCGGCATAATCCGGCAGATCGCCGTATTTCTTTATCTCCTCCATGCCCGCCTTTGCAAAGAGCGGCCCTGAAGAAAAAGCCCCCACAAAGCCGTAGCTGTCCGGGTGGGTAAGCGCGCAGCGCAGTGCGCCATAGCCGCCCATAGAGCAGCCCATTATACCCGTATCCTCACGGGCAGCGGATATGTTGAACATATTCCGGCATATTACAGGAAGCTCCTCGGTCACGTACCTTTGATAGTCGAAGCCGTACTTCATGTTGGAGTAAAAGCTTCTGCCCGCATCCGGCATCACATAAACAGTATCGCCATTCGCTGCGTACGCGGGCAGCATTGAGTAATCCAGCCATGAGCGGTCGTTTCCGCAAAGGCCGTGCAGCAGGTATATTACCTTGTACTTGCCCTCCCTGAGCTTGTTGGGCGTAACGATAGTCAGGCCTGTATCCATATCCAGAATCCTTGAATAAACTGAGCCGCTCAGCCGCATTATTTTTTCCTCCTGTATCCAAATCCCGGCCCGCATATGCGAGCCGGGACTGTATTATTTATTGCTGTTGTTTGGTTTTATATTATCTCTCGGGCTCTATGAGGCCGTAGTTGCCGTCCTTACGCTGATACAGAACATTTACCTCGCCGTCCTCCGCATTCTCGAATACATAGAAGGAATGGCCCAGCAGCTCCATCTGCAGCACCGCCTCTTCCACGTCCATGGGCTTTATGGCAAAGCGCTTTACGCGGACGACCTTATGTTCCTCTTCTTCCTCGTCGTCAACCGCATAGCTCGCTTCATGGGCGGCAAACGCCTCTGCCCTGAGATTCTTCTCCAGCTTGGTGCGGTGGCGCATTATCTGCTTTTCAACCTTGGCAATTACGGTATCGATGGAGGCATACATATCTCCGCTGACTTCCTCGCCGCGGATAATGCCGCCGGAGTAGGGAATGGTGATCTCTACGATGTGACGGTTCTTCTCTACGGAGAGGGTGACGTGAGCCTCCGTATCTTCAGGGAAATACTTATCCAGCTTGGAAACCTTCTTAGTCACCAGATCGCTGAGATAATCGGATACCTCGATGTTTTTTCCATTGATAGAAATACGCATATTCGTTTCCCCTTTCCCGCGCAGTGGCATCGTCCCATGCTGAACCGATACGCCGCGCTTTTCGCTTTTTTTAATTATAACATATTATGCCCAAAACAAAACGCATAAATTTGTGAAAAAACCGGGGCTGTCCAGCTGTGCCGGAAAAGCCCCTATAACATAAATATAGCTTATTTCTTTTTTCCCTCTTTTTTTCCGTCACATTTCCCGCTGTGGGGGCAGCCCGTGCAGCCGCACCCGCATCCGCCCCTTTTGCGGTTCTTTATCCATTTATATATACAGAATCCGGTCCACCCCATTATGAGTGCTGCCAGAATATACCAAACGCCGTTTTCCATATATCCTTACCTCCGTCAGACCATGAACAGTCCACATACAGTATATACTACAAACGACATAACGTATGCTATAAGTATCTGGTAGCACACGGCAAAGGCAGTCCACTTGCGGCTGCCCAACTCCCGCCTTATAGTGGCTACCGCCGCCATGCACGGGGTATACAGCAGCACGAATACCAGAAAAGCGTATGCGGAACGGGGTGTGAATATTCCCGAAAGCGCGCTCTGCACGGCTCCGCCCCCTGCGCTGAGGGAGAAGCCGCAGAACATGGCGAGACTGGATACCACCGCCTCCTTGGCGATTATGCCTGTAAGCAGCGCTACCGCCGCCTGCCAGCAGCCGTATCCCATTGGGCTGAATACCGGAGCTATGAAACTGCCCAGCCGGCCCAATATGCTCGTTTCCGCGCTCTGCACCATGTCGAAGGACAGGTCAAAGCTCTGAAGAAACCACAGCACAACGCTCATGGCGAATATTATTGTGCCCGCCTTCTCTATGAAGTGGCTTACGCGCTCCCATACGTGGGTAAATACATTCTTCGCAGCAGGCAGCCTGTACGTGGGCAGCTCTATCATGAACGCTGCATCGTTATCCTTAAAGATGGTCTTGCGGAACAGATAGCCGGACAGTATTCCGACTATTATACCGATAAGATACAGGCTGAGTATTACCAGTGCCCTGCCCTTTGCAAAGAAGGCCCCCGCCATAAGGCCGTAAACCGGCAGCTTTGCAGAGCAGCTCATAAATGGCAGCAGCAGTATCGTCATGCGCTTGTCCTTCTCGTTCTCCATGGTGCGCGTGCCCATAGCGGCAGGCACAGTGCAGCCGAAGCCCATCAGCAGGGGTATGAAGCTCTTTCCGGAAAGTCCGAAGCGGCGCATTGGCTTATCCATGATAAATGCTATACGGCTCATGTAGCCGCTGTCATCCAATATGGAAAGGAAGAAAAACAGTATGGCTATCTGGGGCAGAAATGTCAGCACGCCTCCCACGCCTGTGATTATGCCGTCGCATATGAGACTGGTCAGCCATTCCATTGCACCGGCATTTTCAAGCGCGGCTCTCACATAAGGCGTCAGGACATCATCTATAAGCATACTCACAAGGTCCGAGAGCCACGCGCCCACAGTACCGAAGGTTAGCGCAAATATCAAAAGCATTATGCCTATGAATATCGGAAGGGCAAGATACTTGTTGGTGAGCACCCTGTCTATCTTGTCCGATGCGGTAAGCTCGTCTATCGGATGTCCCCTGTGAAGGGCCGCGGCGCACACCCGGGTAACATACTTATATCGTGCATCGGCTATCATGCTCTCGCTGTCGCCAAGAGGTGCGGAATCCGAATATTCCTTTACTATCTTATCCACCCTCTGCTGCACGTCCTCTGGCAGGGCAAGCTCTTTTATGGTTTCGCCGTCGCCCTCCATGAGCTTCATCTCCGCCCAGTGGAGGGGCAGGCCGGCCTGCTCCGCGTATTTGCCCACAAGATCGCCTATTTGGTGATGCAGCGCGTGGGTATAGCCGTTGTATATATCGTCCGGCTCTATATTAAAGCCTTCGTGAAACTCGGCGTGGGCGGCGTTGATGACGCCCTGTATTCCGTTTATAAGCTTCTCCACGCCTTGGCCGCTGCGGGCTGATATGGGTACAACAGGCACGCCAAGCTCCAACGAGAGCTTATGCACGTCTATCTCGTCGCCCCTCTTTTCCACCTCGTCCATCATATTCAGTGCAATTATCATAGGCCGCTCCAGTTCCATGAGCTGAACCGTAAGATAGAGATTGCGCTCGAGGTTTGTTGCATCGACTATGTTGATTATGGCGTCGGGCTTTTCTACCGTGATATACTTCCGTGCCACAATCTCCTCCATAGAATACGGGGAAAGGGAATATATGCCCGGCAGATCTACCAGCGTCATATCGTGGCCGTAGGTATAGAGGCCTGTGTCCTTTACCTTGCCTTCCTTCTTCTCAACCGTTACGCCGGGCCAGTTGCCTACGTATTCCCGGCTGCCCGTCATGGCGTTGAAAAGCGTAGTCTTGCCGCTGTTTGGGTTGCCCACAAGGGCTAAGCGCACCTTTTCCTTGCCGTCATGTCCTTCCTGCGTCCCGTTTTTTTCGCAGATGGGACATACTCCCTCCTCGCGGCAGCCTGAGCAGCTTCCGGGCTTACATCTGCCCTTTAGCATTATTTCAGTTATCATTGCTGCACGGCGGTGATAAGGCGCATCCTCGTCCGCACTGTGGGTAAGGCTGCCCTTCGCCTTGAGCTCCAGGTTTCTGGCGGAAAGTACGGCCTTCTCCCTGAGCTCTTTCGCTTCACCGTCGGTAAGCAGCTCTATGCGCTGTGCGTCCTCGCGGCGGAGCGACAGGCTGTAGCCCCTCATCGCTATCTCTATTGGGTCCCCCATAGGCGCGGCTTTTATTATCTTTATCTCGGTGCCGGGGGTAATGCCCATATCAATTATTCTTCTTCGGCGGCAGCCATCGCCGTTCACTATGCGTACATAACCGCTCTGCCCTATGGGAAGATCTGCCAGTGTCCTGCTCTTTTCGCTCATTCGAGGTTCCTCGTCCCTTCTCATTTAGTATTATCCAATTCATTCGTTATAATGTTACTATCTTCTTGTGCATTTATCAACAATTAAGGATTACTGTTGCAAAACCATTTTTTATTTGGCCCTTTGCCTTGCAACGGGCTCGGTTTGGCCTTATAATCGTACAAGGCTCAGTGCCGCAACGCATCTTCAAGGAGTTTGATTTTACTATGATGGAAATGGAAAAGGTTTACGAGCAGGCCTCCGCCGCCATAGACGAGCTTTTCGCCGCGGCGGATACCCTGAAAAGGGGCGATATACTGGTAATAGGCTGCTCCACCAGCGAGATAGTGGGCAAGCGCATAGGCTCCGGCTCCTCCGTTGAGGCCGCGAAGGCGGTAATGGACGCCGTGCTGCCCAAGATAAAGGCAAGGGGGCTGTACCTTGCGGTACAGTGCTGCGAGCATCTGAACCGCTGCCTGGTGGTAGAGCGTGAGTGTATGGAAAAGTTCGACCTTCAGCAGGTATGGGTAAAGCCCCAGCTGCACGCCGGGGGTGCGTTTTCCATGGAGGCTGTCGCCCGCTTTGACGATCACGTTATGGTAGAGGATCTTCGCGGCAAGGCCTCCGCCGGTATGGATATAGGCGGTACGCTTATAGGTATGCACATGCATCCCGTGGTAGTACCCATACACGCCGTTACCCGGCACATAGGCGAAGCCAATCTGGTCATGGCCCGCACCCGCCCCAAGTATGTAGGCGGCCCCAGAGCCGTATACGATGATCCCACAGTGCGTTAATAGCCCGTTTTTTTCTGTATTACAGGGAAAATCTTTTAAAAATCAGTTGTAAAAAGCTTTTGTGTGCGTTATAATTGTTTCTGGTTATCCGGGTTATCGGGTCTGTGGTTGAAAGTCGATGCCAGTCGCAGGCGAAACGATCCACATAAGCGGGCGCAAAGCCGCCCGTGAGCATGGTGCGGCTTAGATGTAAGTCCGTCCGGGGCGATTCCCCGAGAGGAGCAGTAGTGGGCGGCGTAATTGCTTAGTAGCGAACCTTCCAGGCGGCGAGTGTGGGGGCAAAGGCCAGGTCAGCCGAAGCCACGGGTCACTAAAAATAAAATTATACAAGGGGATTGTAAACAAGATGTTCGAAGACAAGACTTTGGTATGCAAGGATTGCGGCGCCGAATTCATTTTCTCCGCAGGCGAACAGGAGTTCTATGCTGAGAAGGGCTTCCAGAATGAGCCCATACGCTGCAAGGCATGCAGGAACGCTCGCAAGAGCCAGCGCAACGGCGAAAAGGAAATGTATGACGCGGTATGCGCACAGTGCGGCGCTCCCACCAAGATTCCTTTCGTTCCCAAGAACGACAGGCCCATCTATTGCAGCGCTTGCTTCCAGGCTCGCAGGGCAAACCACTAAAAAACGCATCGCTTTCCCATGCAAGGGCTAATGTCCCCTATTACCGCCAAGCGGATATATCGGTGAATTAGAAAAAGCAAAAAAAGGCTTCACAGAAACCCTGTAAGGCCTTTTTTCATGCTTTATTATTTTCTCCTGCCAGTTTGTTTTTCTTGACAGCAGTCGGTATTGTGCTATAATTAGATTAAGAATGATTCTTATAGTTAGGTGATATTGAATTTATGATACGATCCAAGCAGCGAGATATGATACTGGATACCCTCAGGGCATACCCTATCCATCCTACCGCCGAGGAGCTTTATACTATACTAAAGGACACGGTAGAAGCTACGGTAAGCCTTGCCACGGTATACCGCAACCTCGGTCAGCTTGCGGACGCGGGCATGATACTCCGCATATCCGTGCCCGATTCCCCCGACAGGTTCGACGGCACCATATCCCCGCATCATCATATGCGCTGCGATAAATGCGGCCGCGTTACCGACATCCCCGCGGACGCAGTGCCTGAGATATGCTCCTGCGCCGCCAAGGCCACCGGGCTTCGCATAACGGGGTGCAGCATACTCTTCCACGGCGTATGCCGGGACTGCGAACAAAACTAAAGCGCGATACCGCGCTTTTTTCGCCTTACATCATCTGTAGCATCTCGGACTTCAGCAACTTGATTATGTGCTTTTCCAGCCTGCTTATGTAGCTTTGGGATATTCCCATCATGTCTGCAACCTGCTTCTGGGTGTACTCCCTGTTGCCGTATAGGCCGAAGCGCAGCTCCATAATCTTCTTTTCTCTCGGAGTGAGCTTCTTCATGGCGAGAGACAGCAGCTCCTTATCCACCTCGTCCTCTATGCCCCGGTATATGGCATCTGCGTCTGTGCCGAGTATATCCGAAAGCAGCAGTTCGTTGCCGTCCCAGTCAACATTCAGGGGCTCATCGAGGGATACCTCAAGCTTCAGCTTGCAGCTCCTTCTCAGGTACATCAGTATCTCGTTTTCTATGCAGCGGGAAGCGTATGTGGCAAGCTTTATGCGCTTCTCCGCGTCAAAGGTATTTACCGCCTTGATAAGGCCTATTGTACCTATGGATATAAGGTCCTCAACGCATACGCCGGTATTCTCGAACTTTCGGGCTATGTACACTACAAGCCTGAGGTTGCGCTCGATGAGCGTCTGCTTTACCTCCTCATCTCCGGCGCGGAGCTGCTCCATTATCTTTGCTTCCTCTTCCCTGCTCAGGGGCGGCGGCAGCGCCTCACCGCTGTTTATGTAGTATATATCACCTCCAAGGGCAGCATATAGCCTTGTGAGCACATCCTTCACTATGCTAAGCATGGTATTTCCCCTCCAGCCTCGTTATTTTCAACTCATCGCAGAGCGCCGCGGGCGGTATAAGCGCGGCCTTGAGCGGCCTTTTTGACACCGCCACAAGTATATCCATATCGCTGCCGTCCAGCCGTGCGCTGTCCGGCCTGAATGCGTACAGCACGCTTCTTTCGTTCACCGTGCCCACCGGTATGGGTATATCGCCCGTCTCGGGCAGCCATGCTACGGCTACCGGACGGCCGCTCACAGGATCGTGCAGGCTGTTGCCGCTGTCCACCATGGCGTCAAGCTCATATTCCTTATCTCCCCGCTTCAATATGAGGATATGTCGGTTTTGGTTATCCAGCCTTTTGCCCCGCACCCTTCTGGCGACGCCCGGCATTATCGACGCCGCAAACGCTATGAGCAGCATCAGCCTTAACGATATGCCGTCTCCGAGGCTTCTCACATTGCCAAAGGCGCATATCATCAGAAACCCGAGCCCGCCTATCGTCAGCGCCGCCGCCAATATCGCAGTGAGGCCGGTAATGTAGCCGCGCAGGCCCTCATACGGGAATACCAGCGCCATGGCAAGGCACAGGATAGTTTTACACGGGAACATAGAAAGCACCGGCACATACATTGCGGCAGCTCCGTATACCGCGCCGCCCAATGAGAACAGCAGCACCCGCCCCAGCCTGATGCTTCTTCCGCATACCGCCCCCGCCAGCACGCATATTACGGCATTCATCAGCAGGTTATCCAGCAGAAACACCTCTATGTACATCTCAGTCACCCCCGGCGCAAGCAAATGATACCACAGGGCGGCAGTCGCAAATTGTAGAAGCGGTGATAAATATATATGCGAATATTGGTGGAAATATCACGCATAAAAAAACCGCCCCGGTAGGAGCGGTTTTCGCGATATTGGAATTTTTTAGAGCAGCGTCACGCCAGCCTTTTCGAAGCAGTCTATGGTATCCTGATCCCATACGGAGGACTGCACCTCGCCGATGTGAGCCTTACCCAGCAGCAGCATGCAGAGACGGGACTGGCCGATACCACCGCCGATGGTAAGGGGCAGCTCACCGTTGAGCAGCATCTTATGGAACGGCAGCTGACGCCTGTCATCACAGCCGGCCTTGGTAAGCTGCTCGTCCATGCTCTTGGCGTCTACGCGGATACCCATGGAGGATATTTCCATTGCGCAATCCAGCACGTCGTCATAGAACAGTATATCGCCGTTGAGCTTCCAGTCGTCATAGTCGGGGGAGCGGCCATCGTGCTTTTCGCCGTTTGAAAGCAGATCTCCTATCTGCATTATAAATACCGTCCTGTGCTCCTTGGTTATGGCATTCTCCCTCTCCTTGGGGGTCTTGTCGGGGTACATATCGAGCAGCTCCTGAGTGGTTATAAAGAACACGTCGCGGCTCAGCTCTGTCGTAATAAAGTTATAGCGGGCCTTGAGTACATCCAGCGTGTTGCATACGCAGCCAACTATGGCGGTAACGGTGTTCCTGAGGGTAGTAAGGTTGCGGGTATCAGGGGTTATGACCTTCTCCCAGTCCCACTGATCCACGTATACGGAGTGCAGGTTGTCCAACTCTTCATCGCGGCGTATGGCGTTCATATCGGTATAGAGGCCGTTGCCTGGGTGGAAGTCGTAGCGGTAAAGCGCCATGCGTTTCCACTTTGCGAGAGACTGCACTACCTGCGCATCCTTGCCGGTAAATGGGATATCGAAGCCTACCGGGCGCTCATAGCCGTTCAGGTTGTCGTTGAGGCCTGTCTCAGGCTGTACGAACAGAGGTGCGGATACGCGTTTGAGGTGCAGTGCCCGCGCAAGGTTGTCCTGAAATTCACGCTTTATGAAGCTTATAGCGTCCTGAGTTTCATAAAGTGACAGCGTGGGCTTATAGCCCTGTGGGATAAAGGATTTGGTCATGGTTTTTCTTTCCTTTCTGAAAAATAAAAATATAAACAAAACGGGGAAACGCTCCTTTGCGCTTCCCCGTCTTATTACTTAAAAAAGTGTACGCCGGGCTAAGCGCCCGCGTCTTTTTGATTTAATCGTTTCTTCTCAAAAATGCAGGCACGTTAAGGTTATTGGTATTATTATTGTTTCCCCTGGTCTTGTCTGCCTTGGGCAGGTCGTCCATGGTAAAGTGAGGGGTTACTTCCTCTCCTTCCGGAAGAGGGGAGCTGTACTGAGGAGTTCTGGTACGCTCACGCTCCCAGAATTTCACGTTTGCGCCATTCCAGCTGCTTTCCTGATCCTTCACGTCGCGTATGGTCGGCCTTCTGGGGGGCTGGCTGTTCTGTACGGCGTTTACGGCAGCCGTGGGATGCTGGCTCTGCTGAGACCTTGCGCCGGGTGCATCGAAGCCGGTAGCTATTACGGTTATACGTACGCCGTCGCCCATATCCTCGTCGATGCCTGCACCCATGATGATGTTTGCCTCGGGATCCGCGTACTCCTGAATGATAGAGGCCGCTTCGGAAAGTTCCTGTATGCCCAGATCCGCGCCGCCGGTGATGTTTAGCAGCACGCCCTTTGCGCCGTTTATCGTAGTTTCAAGCAGCGGGCTTACCACAGCCTGCCTTGCAGCCTCGGCGGCGCGCTTGTCGCCGGTGGCCATGCCTATGCCCATGTGGGCCATTCCACGCTCACGCATTATGGTACGCACATCAGCAAAGTCAAGGTTCACCATAGCAGGTACAGCTATAAGGTCGCTTATTCCCTGCACGCCCTGACGCAGCACATCGTCAGCGATCCTGAATGCTTCGGTAAGGCTTACCTTGCCTACTGAATCCAGCAGCCTGTCGTTAGGTATGGATATAAGAGTATCTACGTTTGCCTTAAGGTTGGTTATGCCGTTTACGGCATTGTTCATACGCACCCGTCCCTCAAAGGAGAAGGGCTTTGTGACTACGCCAACTGTAAGTATGCCAAGCTCTTTTGCGCACTCCGCTACTACGGGGGCTGCACCGGTGCCGGTGCCGCCGCCCATACCTGCGGTTATGAATACCAGATCCGCTCCCTTGAGAGCCTCGGATATGGCTTCCTTGCTTTCTTCAGCCGCCTTGCGCCCTACCTCGGGATCAGCACCCGCGCCCAATCCTTTGGTGACCTTTTCGCCTATCTGTATCTTCTGGTTCGCATGGGACAGGTACAGCGCCTGTTTATCTGTATTTACGGAAATGAACTCAACGCCGCGTATGCCGTACTGTATCATACGGTTGACAGCGTTATTGCCCGCGCCGCCTACGCCGACTACCTTAAGCTGCGCAAGGTTGCCTCTTTCCATATCGAGTTCAAGACCAATAGGCATATCATTTCCTCCTGATAATTTATCTTACGTTACCAAACAGTTCTCTGATCTTTTTGATGAATCTGCTCTCGCTTACCATTCCTACCAGCCTGTCCACGCTGTCTTCTTCCTCAGCATGCATCACGAAATCCATTACCGAAAAAGCGCTGGCGTAATTTGGGGAGGAAAGTCTGGGCATCCACGGCATTCTGACCTTCAAAGGCACACCCATGAGCTTTTCCATGTATTCGCAGCTGCCCCGCATAAGGGCTATGCCGCCGCCGGTTATGTATACGGGGGGCTTTTCCTCAAGCCTTACTCCCATATCCTTGAGCATGCGCACAAGATAACCGGCAAGCTGCTTTGTGCGTTCCTCAATGATGAACTGTATCACTGCGTGATCGACGTGCATGGGGCTTTTCCCCTCCATGCGTACTATATCTATGCTGTCCTGATAGTCCAGCGAATAGACGTATCTGCGTTTTACATTCTCCGCAGACTGGGTGGATATCCGAAGCCCATAGGCCAGATCGTTTGCAAAGCTCACGCCGCCTATTCCCAGCGTCTCGCAGGCTATAAGGGCGGAGCCCCGTATGAAGCTTACGTCGGTCTGCCGCGCCCCTACGTCTATGAGCACCGCGCAGTCCGTCCTCTCCTCCTCGGGTATCACAAACAGTGAAGCCGAAAGCGGAACGCTTATATACATATCCGCTTCGAGATTCGTCCTGCTCAGTGCATCGGACACCGCTGCTCTGAACCCGTTCTGCATGTACACGTGGGATACCACGGCGCTGACCTCTTTTGCTGCCTGCCCAAGGGGCGGATCGGCGGTAACCGTTTCGCCTATTTTGAATTCCACCGGAGTGGAGTGCATCAGCTCGTACCCTTCAGGCTGCTCGAATGTGAGCGAGTCGTTTATCAGGTCGTCTATAGTGTCGCCGTTTATCCTTCCCGTGCGTGACTTTACCCCGGCAGATCCCTCATGCAGCACCAGCTTTGAAAAGCTTGCGGGTACGCCTACGGAAAGATCCCTTATGCGTACCTTTGCCTCACCCTCTGCCATTGCGATGGCGTCCACCACCGCGCTGGAGAAAAGCTGTTCGTCTATAAATCGTCCGTTCTCAAAGCCCGGATATTCCTTTACGCCCGCACCCCGGACGGTTATGCTGTCCCTTCCCTGTGCGCTGCATATGAGGCATATCACCTTGGAGCTTCCAATATCGAGTATGGCGGTATTCTGTTTCATTTTTCCTCCATAGCGCCCCTACTCTCCATATGCCATGAGAATATACTTCCACCTAATAGTTGGTCTAAGCATACCACACCACTATATTTTGTGCAATAGGATACAATTATTTTTACACTTTGTAACTGCTGGAAGTTACGGTGCAGGACTGGGTTCGGGCTGCTCCGTCCCGCCTTCCTCGGCCTTATCCGGCTCTGCTTCGCCGCCTTCGCCGTCTCCGCCCTCCTGTCCCTCCGTCTCCGGCTGGTACACCTCTGGCGGAGAATATACCGGATCGCCAAGCACGCCAAGGTCTATTGTTCCGCCCTCAAGGCCCATGGAAAGCACCTTGCTCAGCACGGGCGGCAGGTTTTCCAGCTTTCCCGTAAGGTTTTCGGGCTGTCCTATGTTGACCGTATAGCCGTATGTTGTAGTCATGCCTATCTTCAGGGGCTGCGACATATCTATACTCTCTATTATGTCCAGCATTCCCTGATTGGAAAGCACTGTAATTATCTCAAGCAGCGTTTCGCTGTTGAATTCCGCATAGTCGCCGATCTTCTGGCCCACGGCGTAGCCGCCGGAGCTTACGCCGTAAACCGCTACCAGCCCGTTGTCGTTTGTCTGCGCTATCTCCATAACGCTGCCCTCCAGGTCTATCAGGGCACATGACCCCACGCCTACGATCGCTGCCACAGGCTTGCGTTCCTCTATGGTGATAATGAGCTTGTCCGGATACGCTCTTTTTATGTATGCCGAGCGTATATAGGGGCTGCTGAGCAGCCTGCTGCGGGCTTCTCCGAGATTGGCAAAGAGCATATGCTCGCCTATGTTAAGTCCGGATATGGTGAGCACCTCTCCCCGCTCCAGCTTTTCGTTGCCTACGACCTCTATGCGGTCTATTATGAGCGCAAAATAGAAGCCTATGGCTATGCCTGCCAATACGAGACCGAGCAGCAGCAGGTATACGCCCCTGTGCTCTTTCTTCTTGACATTTTGCGGCTCTTCTTCTCCAAATACGTGCAGTTCTTTTCGGGGCTCTCTTGTAGAGCGTCCGCCATAGCGCTGCTTTACCTGCTCTATGTCGACATAGGACACATGGCTGCGAGGCGGCTTTTTGCCGTCCCTGCGTCCTTCGTTCTTTACCACTCTGGTTTTTCCCTTATTGCGTACCATCTTCCCTCTTTATGCAGGCTCCGAGTGAATTCAGCGTCTCATCCAGCCGCTGGTATCCTCTATCGATATATTCCGTGTTCTCTACTGCCGTCATCCCCTCAGCACCCAGCCCGGCTATGGTAAGCGCCGCTCCTCCGCGAAGGTCCTTTGCGTATACCACGGCTCCCGAGAGCTTCTCCACGCCCCTTACTATTGCGGTCCTGTCCTTTTGGGTTATATTTGCGCCCATTTTTATAAGCTCCGCGCAATGGCGGAAGCGGTTTTCGAAAAGGTTTTCCACTATTACGCTGGTGCCGTCCGCCACGGTACACAGGGCGAATATCTGCGCCTGCATATCCGTCGGAAAGCCCGGATAAGGCAGCGTTTCTATTAGTTTTATCTCTTTAGGCCGTCCCTTTGCCTGTATCTCCAGCGTATCCCTGCCGCAGCTTATATGACACCCTGCCTCGCGCAGCTTTGATATGAGGCTGCCTATGTGCTCTGGGCACACGTCTGTAAGCTCCGCTTCTCCTCCGGCCATCGCCACGGCGCACATGAGCGTTCCCGCAGCTATCCTGTCGGGCATTATTCTGTGCGCAGCTGCCGGCACTTCTTCCATTCCACCTTTTATGTATATGGTAGATGTGCCTGCGCCACGGATATCGCCGCCTATTGAGTTGAGGAAATTCTGCAGTTCCTCTATTTCCGGCTCCCGGGCGCTGTTGGTTATCACCGTATCGCCCGGGACGGCAGCCGCTGCCATCATTATGTTTTCTGTTGCGCCTACGCTGGGATAATCGAGGTGTATCTCGCCTCCGTGCATGTTGTGCCCGTCGCAAATTATGTAACCCCGCTCTTCCCTTATATCCGCCCCCAGCGCCGCAAGACCTTTCAAATGAAGGTCTACCGGCCTATGGCCTATCTCGCAGCCCCCCGGGTAGGCGCACACCGCCTCGCCAAAGCGTGAAAGCAGTGGTCCCAGCATGAATATGGAGGAGCGCAGCTCCTTGGAAAGGCGCTGCGGCATAGGACTGCTTCTGGCGTTTCTGCCGGAAATTTTCAGCGTGTCCCCATCATAATACGATTCCACGCCCAGCTCACGCAGGATGCTCAGCATATTGTGAACATCCCGTATTTCAGGGCAGTTGAACAGCGTCATCTCTCCCCGGCTCATGACAGTCGCCGCCAGAACCGGCAGCGCGGCGTTTTTCGCTCCCTGGACCTTTACGCGTCCGCTCAGCCTATGTCCGCCCTCTATTATGAATTTGCCCATTGCGCCCCTCCCCTGCCGCCATTGCGGTACAATCCATACTATTCAGGAAGGATGGAATGGGTTAATTCTATATGCTTTCCGTATTTCTCGAAATATTGAGCAGTATGCCTGCCGCAGCCATAAATATTATGAGCGACGTGCCGCCGGCGCTTATAAAAGGCAGCGTCTGGCCGGTAGGAGGGACAGAACTGGTGGCCACGCCTATGTTTACTGCCACCTGTATGGCTACAACGCTGGTTATTCCGGCAGCCAGCAGACTCCCGAACTTATCCTTGCAGCGGGCGGCTATGCGCATTCCCCGGCAAACGATGAAAAAGTACGCGGCTATTACCAGCACACAACCTATGAAGCCAAGTTCCTCGCCTATTATGGCGAATATAAAGTCGCTCTCGCCGTATGTAAGAAACAGCAGCTTCTGAGTGGAAAAGTTAAGCCCCTTGCCGAATAGGCCGCCGCTGCCCAATGCGTACAGGGACTGTATCAGCTGATAGCCGTTTCCCTGAGGATCCTTCCATGGGTTTGTGAATATCACCAGCCTGTTCCAGCGGTACGTTTCCATCGACGCCGCAAGAAAGAACACCGGCACCGCCAGCAGGCAGAGGCCAACCAGGTGCCGCATATCCGCCCCTCCGAGGAACAGCATTACAAAGCCTATCATCATGACCACCATCATCATGGACATGTTCTTCTGCAGCAGCAGCAGTATGCAGATGATGCACATTATGATGAGCATGGGTACAATGCCCCGGGTAAAGCTCTTCATCTGAGGTGCCCTACGGGTCATAAAGGAAGCCATGTACAGTATGAGCACGAACTTTGCAAGCTCTGAAGGCTGGAAGGTTATCACATCAAACAGGTTCAGCCACCGCTTTGCGCCGTTTATATCCTCGCCCCAGAACACCGTAGCAAGCATAAGCAGAAGCGTCACCATAAGTCCAACGTTCCTGAGCTTTTCAAGATAGTGATAGTCCACCCGTGACATCACTATCATAACGCCAAGCCCCATGGCCATGTACTTTGCCTGGTTCTTCAGATAGTACAATCCATCGTAATTCAGGCTCGCCTTGTTCTGTGCGTAATAATAGCTGGCTGAAAATACCATCACAAGCCCGAAGGCGCACAGCAGCAGCACGGTAACGTAGAGCAGGAAGTCCATCTGCCCATTCTTCTTTTTGGCCTTCAGCGTTTCCATGCCGCACCTCCCTTCGGGTTATTCTATGCTGGTTACAGCTTATTTACGATATCCTTGAATATCTCGCCTCTCTGTTCGTAGTTGTCGAACTGGCCCCAGCTTGCAGCCGCAGGCGAAAGCAGCACCGTGCTTCCCTTGCCCGCCATCTCTCCCGCTTTCTTTATCATACCTTCAAAGTTGCCGTACCACTCCACGAATTCGCCTTTGTAGCCTGTCTTTTCGGCGGCAGCCTTTATTGCGGGTATATTGATTCCGGAGGCTATAACACCCTTCACAGTGCTGCCGAACGCCTCAAAAAGCGGCGTGAAGTCACTGTGCTTATCGTAATCGCCTACGCCCAGCATGAGCACGGTGGGCTGGGTCATGGCCTTCACGGCCTTTATGGTGGAATCCGGGTTTGTTCCCTTGGAGTCGTTTACGTAGCGAACGCCTTCCACCTCGCGAACGAACTCTATGCGGTGCTCAACGCCCTTGAAGGCGCGAAGTCCCCGACACACAGCTTCTGCATCAAGGCCCATGCACATGGCAAGAGAGGCGGCGCACATGGCGTTTTCAAGGTTGTGATCGCCGGGTATCTGCAGTTCGCTCCGGTGTATAAGCCGCTGCTCATGGCCGTCCAGCCTCCATATCATATAGCCGTCCCGGAGGAGCATACCGTTTTCCACGTCCTGCTTCTGCGAGAAATACAGCACGCGGGCCCTGGTGAGCTTTGCCATATCCCTCACGATGGGGTCATCGTAATTCAGCACCGCAAAGTCCTGGGGAGTCTGGTTTTCAAAGCCCCTGCACTTTGCGGCTATGTAGTTCTCCATCTTATATTGGAACCTATTAAGATGATCCTCAGTTATGTTCAGCATGCCAAAGGCGTTGGGACGGAAGCTCTTTATGCTTTCAAGCTGCAGTGCGGCCACTTCCGCTACTATGACGTCCCCATCTTTTACCTCCATTGCCCGCTCGGTTATGGGTATGCCAATATTGCCCAGCACGAACGTGCGCTTGCCCGCGGCTTTGAAAAGCTCGCCTGTCAGTGCAGTGGTGGTGGTCTTGCCGTTGGTGCCGCTTATGCATACGAACTTTGCGCCCCTGTGGCAATAGCGATATCCCAGCTCTATTTCGCCTATCACTTCTATGCCCATATCCTGTGCTTTCCTGGCAAAAGGCTTGAATATAGGTATAACCGGGCTGAGCACCAACAGGTCCACGCCGTCCAGCAGTGTCTCCGGGTCCTGTCCCATTGCGTTCACATACTCGATATCCTTGAGCGCTTCCTGGAGTCCGGATATCTCGCTCTTCATGTCGTTAATTATTACCTTGTAGCCGTTTTTATAGAGCAGTATTGCGCTGGCTATGCCGCTTTTGGCCATTCCGCAGATAAGAGCGGTCTTCTTTCCGTTTTGCATAATCCTGACTCCTTCCGAAACACATATTCGGTCTATATTTATTTTATAAATTATAGCACACGGGGCGTTCTTGCGCCCACTTCATGCGCGATTCTGTTAAAAAAAGCCCCCCGGAGGTGTCAGGGTGCTTGAGGCAACGAGCCACGTCCTGCCTCAAACGCCCTGCGTCCGCCTGCCGTGCCAAGCGCCAAAGAACCACGGCTGAAATACGGAACCCTGCCACCGGGCGGCAAAATAAACGCTAACGCTTTCGCAAAAATGTGATTCCATTTTTGCAAGTTCCCCGCATATGCTTAATACATATGCTCTTTATTGGAATGCCAAGAGGCATACCAGGCAAAGCAATGTGGTAACTATCATGTATCCCGCAACGATCTTTGTTTCGGAATAACCGAGAAGCTCAAAGTGATGGTGCAGCGGGGCCATCTTGAATATGCGCTTCCTGCGCAGCTTGTAGGAGCCCACCTGAAGTATCACGCTGACGGCGCTTGCCACGAAGCATGCGCCCATTATGGGAAGCAGCAGCACTGCCCGGGAGAACACCGCCATAGCAGCTATTGCTCCGCCAAGGGCCAACGAGCCCGTATCGCCCATAAATACCTTTGCCGGAAAGCTGTTGAACCTGAGGAACCCCAGACAGCCGCCCGCTACCGCCGCCGCAAATACAGCCATAGAATTGAGTTCGGCTGCGTACTGCGTCTGCCGGGCCTGTCCCATGTCCACTGGAGCATCCATTATGGAAGCCATGTAAAGGAATATCACCGTCATGGCCATGGAATATACCAGACTTACGCCGCTCGCCAGCCCGTCCAACCCATCGGTAAGGTTAACAGCATTGACTGTGCCGATTATCACGAATACTATGACGGGTATATAAAACGCGCCCAGCTCCCACTCAACCTTTGAGAAGGGAAGATAAATGCTGGTGCCTATAAAGGGACTGCGCTGTGCATATACGGCGATTATCAGGGCTATGAGGAACTGGGCGATTATCTTCTGATAAGCCCTGAGTCCGTCGGTATTGTGCTTCTTTACCTTGAGGAAGTCGTCCATGAAACCTACAAGGGCGAATGCCACTGTCATCAGCAGCGCCGGCATCACCAGCTCAGATGCCGAGTATGCAAATATCATTGTGGCCGCCACAATGCCCAGTATGAAGGTTATACCTCCCATAGTAGGGGTACCCGCCTTTTTGAGATGGGTCTCAGGGCCAAGCTTCCGCTCGCTCTGTCCAAATTTAAGCTTGTGCAGCAGGGGTATGAGCACCGGGCCCGATACCATAGTCACTGCCGCGCTCAGCAGCAGGGCGTATATTGCATACTTCATTTGCCAACTTCCTTCCGCGGGCCTTACAGGCCCAGTATCTCCGCCACTATTTCCTTTTCGTCAAAGTGGTGCTTGCCGCCGTTTATCTCCTGGTAGTTCTCATGTCCTTTGCCTGCGAGTATTATAACGTCGTTTTTTCTGGCGTTCTTCAGGGCATACTCTATGGCTTCCCTTCGGTTTTCTATGACTACGTATTCGCAGCCCGACTTCTTTACTCCTTCAACTATCGAGTTGATTATATCCATCGGGTTTTCCGTCCTGGGATTATCCGATGTTACTATGGCGAAGTCCGAGAACCGACCCGCTATCTCGCCCATTATGGGGCGCTTTGCGTGATCTCTGTCGCCGCCGCAGCCAAATAGTGTAACTATCCTGCCGGTGGCGAAGCCCTTGACCGTCTTCAGCACGTTTTCCAGTGCATCGGGGGTATGGGCGTAGTCGAGGAGCACCGTAAACTCATTTTTGCCGGTGGGCAGCGGCTCCAGCCTGCCGCTCACGCTCATCATATGCTCAAGGCCATACTTAATTGAGTCGAGGTTCCAGCCGAGGCTCAGGGCAACCGTTGCCGCGCCTATGGCGTTGAACACGCTGAAAAGGCCGGGGATAGGCACATTGAATCGGGAGGTGATGTTCTTATAGTTGAAGTCGAACTGTACCCCTCTGGTGGTTATGTCTATCTCGCTGGCGGTAACGTCCGCCTTTTCCCGTATGCCGAAGGTCATAACGGGTATATCAAGCCCCTCCATCATCCTATTGGCGTAGGGATCGTCCTTGTTTATCACCGCCATCCTGCTCTGCTTGAACAGCAGCTTTTTGGCATTGAAGTAGTTTTCAAAGGTCTTATGGTAGTCAAGATGGTCCTGGGTAAGGTTTGTAAACTCCCCCACATCGTACTCTATGCCGTGTACCCGCTTCTGATCCAGCGAATGGGAGGAAACCTCCATTATCACCACGTCCACCTTCTCGTCCTTCATCTGGCGGAGTATGCGCTGGAGGTCAACGCTCTCGGGTGTGGTGCGCTCGGTGTCGATGATTATGTCGCCAATCATGTTGCGTATGGTGCCTATCAGGCCAACCTTCTTGCCCATGCGCTCTGCAATGGCTTTAAGCATGTATGTGGTGCTGGTCTTGCCATTTGTACCGGTAACGCCTATCATCTGCATTTCCCTTGAAGGATAGCCATAATACGCCGCCGCCATTTCAGCCATTGCGATGCGGGTGTCTTCCACCAGTATCTGCGGAACGTCTATGTCCAGCTTCCGCTCTACCACCAGCGCAGCGGCGCCTGCATCCACAGCCTGCTGAGCGTATTTATGCCCGTCCGCGAAGGTACCCACTATACAGCAGAACACGTCGCCGTTTTTCACCTTGCGTGAATTGTATATGAGTTCCTTTACCTCTACGTCACGGCCTATAAGTTCATGTCGCGTAGGTCTGGCTAATTCACTCAAAAGCATCGCATTTCCTCCAATGGCCTTGCGGCCTCAGTTCAAAATTTCTATCTTGGAAAACTCCACAAGCACTTCTGCTCCCACGGGGACTTCTTCCCCCGCAGCCGGAAACTGCCTTATTGCTGTACCGGTCTGATCCTCAGGCTCTATCCTGATCGCCAGTCCCTTGGCAGCAAGGGCGTCGTTTGCCGCGAGCCTGCCCATTCCTATTACATTTGGCACTATTGCGGTCTCGAGGCCGGTATCCTCCTGATCCACGTCCGTCGCCGCCGTATACAGCAATACGTCCGTACCGCGCTGCACCACCTCGTTGGTAGCCGGCACCTGCGCCGTTACCATATCCTCTTCATTATCCTGAAATTCAGCGTACAGCCCTGCTTCCTTGAGCAACGCCTTTGCTTCCAGTATGGTCATGCCCGTAAGGTCGGGCACGCTCACGGTATCCGCGTTTTCGGTTGGCAGATAGCCGTAGTGGCGAAGCGTCTCCTCCATTACCTGCTTTACATAGGGCGCCGCCACAGTGCTGCCGAATATGGTTCCTACCTTTGGCTCATCCACCAGTATCAGGCAGACGTATTCGGGGTCGTCGGCAGGGGCGAAGCCTATGAAGGAGGCTATGAGCTTGCCGCTTGCGATCTTCCCGTCCTCATACTTCTGCGCGGTGCCGGTCTTTCCTCCCACCCGGTAACCGGGTATGGAGGCGTTTTTACCGCTGCCCTCGGATACTACGCTTTCCAGTATCTCCCTCACCTGGGCGCTGGTGCTTTCACCTATCACCCTGCGCACCATGGTGGGCTCATTTTTAAGTATCACCCTGCCGTCCTTGTTTACTATGCTGTCCACGACGTAAGGCTGCATCAGCTCGCCGCCGTTTACCGCCGCACATACCGCTGTGCAGAGCTGTATGGGCGTTACCGCAATGCTCTGGCCGAAGCCTATGCGGGCAAGGTTGTTCTCAGTGATGTATTTTTCATGGGTAACTATACCCGAGGTCTCGCCGCTGATCCCGCTTCCGGTAGAAGAACCGAACCCGAAAGCGTAGATGTAATCGTAAAAGGTGGACTTGCCCATGGATAGGGCCATCTGCATAAAAGCCGGGTTGCAGGAATTCTGCACCGCCTTTTTGAGCGTCTCATGGCCGTGGCCGCCGCTCTTCCAGCACTTTATCCTCTCGCCGTTCACCGTGTAGCTGCCGCCGCAATTATATTCATTGGCGGAAGTCACCTTGCCGCTGTCCAACGCCGCCGAAAGGGTAATTATCTTGAACGTGGAGCCCGGCTCATAGGCATCCGCAACTATGCGGTTCCGGGAAAGCGCGTTCAGCGCCGCCACGTCGCTTCTGGGTGGGTCGTTGGGGTCGAAGTCCGGCTGAGTTGACATGGCTATTATCCTGCCCGTCTTGCAGCTCATTATTATGCCCTGCGCCGTCTCGGCCTTGTTGACCTCAAGGGCTTCCTTCAGGGCCTTCTCAAGGAAGGATTCCACCACGCTGTCCGTAGTGAGTTTTATATCGTAACCATCCTCCGGATCCAATATCTCCTGAGAGCCGTAAGCTATCGCCTTATGGTTGGCGTCCGTCTCGGTTATCATTCTGCCGTTTTCGCCGGCAAGGTATTTATTGTATTTCTGCTCGAGGCCCGCCTGACCTGTGCCGTCCACCGTGGTAAATCCCAGCAGCTGGGAAAACAGGCTTCCCTCAGGGTAATATCTCTTTGAGTCTATAGCGGTGTAAACGCCGCTGCCCAGCATTCTGGACTTTATCTCGTCCACCACCTCGCGCTCCACCTGACGTTTCAGTATAACTTCTTTATAATACACGTCGTTGGAGTTCTTTTTGGTTGCCTGCTTCATCACGTATTCGCTGTCCAGCTCCAATATATCCGAAAGCTCACGCACTATTCGCGGCAGGTCTTCCTGCTTGCGGCTGAGCTGATAAGGGTTGAGCAGCACCTTGTATGCCGTTCCGCTCTGGGCAAGCACTACTCCGTTAGTATCGGTTATGGTACCGCGGGCGGCGCTCAGCGAAGTATCCTGCGTCTGCTGCTCCTGAGCCATTTCAGACAGCCTCTTGCCGTCAATTATCTGTATCCAGAACAGCCTTATTATCAAAAGTATGAAAATTAACGCTATTCCACCCAGGGCAACGAACAGTCTTTTTTTGCCGGATACCGTAGGTCCTGCCATCAGCCGCCTCCAATTGTTATTGCGGCGAGCTCACACTCCCCGCGTCCGTTCCGTCTATTTTAACTATCTGGGACGCGGCGGGATAGCCGAGTCCTGCAGCAAGGGCAGCTTCCCGGGCTTCATCGAGGTTCACGGCAGAATTGAGCCTTACCTCAAGTCTGTCCAGCGTCCTTTTGTTCTCCTCGATTGTGTTCTTATATTGATTTACCACCGCGTACTGTTCCGTTATAGTGGCATAGCGCACCATTATGGCCAGTATCGCTATGGCGGACATCAGTATTCCGCAAGTCACAGCCAGTCTTTGCAGCGGGCTGTATCTGGGCTTTACCGCAGGCTGGGCCACGGCTTCGGCCTGTGGGGTATCTGCCTCCGCAGGCATCCTGTGAGTATACACCCGCATAGTGGACGATCTCGCGTACACGTAGTCGTTATCCAGTTTTCTCGCCGCTACTGCCATGTTATTCAGTACTCCGTCAGGTTATTCTAAAGCTTTTTTATCGCCCTGAGCTTGCTGCTCCGTGACCTCGGGTTGTATTCCAGCTCGTCCGCATTAGGCACAATGGGTTTTTTCGTCAGTATTTCCGCCGTAGGCTTCTTGCCGCAGGTGCATATGGGCGCTTTGGGGTCGCATGTACATGGATGCTCAAATATCTTAAAGGCCTGCTTGACTATCCTGTCCTCCAGTGAATGGAAGGTTATTACTGCCATGACCCCGCCGGGGTTCAGCAGATCATGGGCTCCCCGTATGGCCTTGTCCAATTCTGCAAGCTCGCCGTTTACTTCTATTCTTATGGCCTGAAAGGTCCTTCGCGCCGGGTGAGGGCCCTCTCTGCGGTTTGCCGCGGGTATGGCGTATTTGATTATGTCCGCAAGCTTAGTGGTGCTGTTAATGGGCTCCCTTTCCCGCTCGCGCACTATGGCCGACGCCACCTTGGCAGCGTAACGTTCCTCGCCATAGTCTCTTATTATCCTTGTCAGCTCCCCATGACTGTATCCGTTTACCACATCGTATGCGGAAAGGCTCGCCCTGTCGTCCATTCGCATATCCAGCGGAGCTTCCTCATGGTAGGAAAAGCCCCGCTCAGGGGTATCCAGCTGATAAGACGAAACTCCCAGATCCAGGAGTATGCCTTCCACGCCGGTGACGCCCTCATTTGCCAGCAGGCTCTTCATATCGAAGAAGTTGCCGCGTATGGCCTTGAATTTATCTCCGAAGGGCTTCAGCCTTTCGCTTGCTGCGGCTATAGCCTCGCCATCGCGGTCTATTCCGTACAGTCTTCCGTCAGTTAGCCGCTTGAGTATTCCCTCGGAATGTCCTCCGCCGCCCAGCGTTCCGTCCACGAATATTCCGCCGCGCTCTGGCGCTAAAAGCTCCAGCACCTCTTTGAGCATTATGGGTATATGGTGGAATTGTGTCATATGCCAAGCCCCGCAAGATAGCTGAGAGATTCCGCCATGGACTCTTCCCCGGCGTTATCCATCCTTTCCAGCTGCTCTTCCCATTTCTCGGCGCCCCATATTTCTATGCGGCTGCCCATGCCCACCAGCATGGCGTCGGAATTTATACCGGCGTACTCCCGGAGGGAGTTTGGGATAAGTATGCGTCCCTGCTTGTCCAGCTCACATTCGCATGCATTGGCGAACAGCCTTCGCATAGCGTTCTGCGCCTTCACATCGGACACGGCGACCTTTTTGAAGCGCTCCAGTATATCGTTCCAGAGTTCTACAGGCATACCATAAAGACACCTGCTGTCAGCATTGCCCATCATGTCGCGGGTAATGATGACGGTGTCTCCGAGATCGTCGCGCCATTTGGCGGGAATAAAAACCCTGCCCTTGGCGTCCACGCTATGTCCGAAAGAACTTATCAACAACGCGGAAGCCTCCTCCTCAATATATTCTCACAGATATTGAGTTAAGCTTATTATAGCAACTTCCCCACCACTTTGCAACACTTTAAACCACTTTTATGTTCTTTTAATGGCTATTTACCTTTATTTTTCGCCACGTTTTGTTGCTTGAGCAGCTTTGCAAATAGTCAAAATATATGAAAACCTCCAAAAAACAAAAAAGCGGCAAAAACCGCTCTTTTATGCTTTTACGCGTTTATTAGGCTTATATCTCCGTTATCAGCTTCGGTACAAAATCCAGATGGTCGGCAGAACACAGCGTGTATTCTATGCCGTTGCGGATGCCCTCGAACGCATTGCGGCAGGCTTTGCCGTGAAGATGGCCGTATATCACCCGCTCCACGCCGTACTTCTCGAATATCTCCGTAAAGCCGCTTGGCGCCCGTTTCTCGTTGAATGGGGGATAATGCAGCATGACGATGATGCGGCTGCCCTGTTTTGCTCCAGATAGCGACAGTTGGAGGCGAATAACCTCCCGGTCGTATATCTTCTGGTCTGTTTCCGGATCAAAGCCAGAGCTGCCAGGACATATCCAGCCGCGGGAGCCTGCTATTGTAACAGAGCCGAGCTCTACGGTGTCGTTTTGCAGCGCGTACATGCAGCAGGGCAGCATATCCCTCACCTTCGAAATAGAGCCCCACCAATAATCATGGTTGCCTCGCATTATCACCTTTTTGCCTGGTAATGCGGCAATATACTCTATATCCAGCCTGGCCTCATCGAGCTGCATGGCCCAGCTTATATCGCCCGGTATCAGCACTGCGTCCTCGTCGGACACGCGCTCACGCCAAGCAGCTGCTATGCGCTCGGCATGATTATCCCAGTTGGGCCCGAATATGCTCATAGGCTTATTCGAGCTGTGGGACAAATGCAGATCACCTATTGCGAAAAGCTTCATTCATCGCTCCATTGCCCTTGTAGTAGGAGACGGAAGGTTTCAGTTTTCCCCGTCCTCTTCTTTATTTTCCTCGTCCATATCGTCCATATCGTCTGAGCCGAGGTTGGAATCGCCTCCCAGCTCCTTATCTATCTCTTCAAGCTCTATTTCGGGGATATCATCGTCTATGGGTACTTCCAGCTCATCAATGCCGTCCATATCGTCCACAACGGAGGATCCGGTAAGATCGTCCGCCCTCTTTTCAAGATTTTCCTGCCGGCGGGCTTCCCTCAGGCACATAGCACACAGCTCGCTGCCGCGGACTGCGGGGTTTTCGCCGCACTCTGTACATATGGTAACTACGTCGTCAGTCTCCGCCTCGCCCTTCATATGGCGCTTGCAGACGTTGCAAAGTTGTTCATCGTCACGAATATAGTTCAGTTCGCATCTCGGACACTTTCTGAGACCCATATAACAATCCTCCAAAACGGCCTTTGATATGGTCGGTTTTATAACTTTATAAATAAGCCCTTGTCAGCTAATTTACTATTATGCTGTTACTGCTGCTCTATGTCAATACCGGCGCGCAGGTTTTTTACATCTTTTACCACCTGATCCATGCGCTGGAGCACAAAAGCCCTGCCCCAGCCATCCTCCGAGGAAAAAGCTATTGCAGCGGGAGGCGCGCCGAGCTGTTTTGCCGCTGCGTTCGCCATCTGCGCCCGCTTGCTCTTTGCTATTTTATCCGCTTTTGTGGCGATGAGCGTGAATGGCAGGTTGTAATATATTATCCATTGCAGCATAAGTTTGTCGTCCTCAGTAGGAGCGTGGCGTATATCTATGAGCATGAATATATGATCGACGCGTCCGGAGGAAAGGTAATCCTCCATCAGCTTTCCCCATTTGTCCTTTTCGGTCTTCGGGGCTCTGGCAAAGCCGTAGCCCGGCAGGTCGACAAAGTAAAACTCCCTGTTTATCTTAAAGAAGTTTATGAGCCTCGTCTTTCCCGGGTTGGACGAGGTTTTGGCGAGCTTTTTGTTGTTGCAGAGGGAATTGATCAGGCTGGATTTGCCCACATTTGACTTGCCCACTATGGCTATCTCGGCAGCGGTCTTTTCGGGATAAGGGCTGCCAAGTCCCGCGCTGGTAACGAACTCTGCCTGCTTTATGGCAAACTCCATTTTTCTCTCCTTTCCTTTTGCATAGAGAATTGTATCAGCACTACCACAGATACGCAACAACATTTTTTAGTTAATCCATATTTTCTGCAAAGGCGAAAGTTAAAGGGAGAGCAAGAGCCCTCCCTTCAGTCTGTCAAAAAACCCCATGGTTGATAAGGGGCCGCAGCCCCTTATGGCTTTATTCGGATTTGGCGACATGTGCGGCAAATCCGCAAAAAGCGCTTGCGCAGCAAGGCTTTCCCTGCATTCGGTGCTGGCCGCGCCATAGGCGCAAGCACCGGATGAAAAAACTCAAAAAAGTGGCGTTCAGCCACTTTTTTGACACTCTAAAGGGAGAGCAAGAGCCCTCCCTTTATAAAACGCACCCTCACTGGACCGCGCTTACGCCGCTTTCCCTTTGCTCTACTCTTATACGGCCGCTGTGCTTCGGCATATAGGCCAGAGCCTTTTCCATGACCGTCATTGCATTGGAAGCAAAGTGCAGCTCCAACGCCTTCTTTATCTCCTCCGGTACATCCTCCAGATCCTTGCGGTTCTCCTCCGGCATTATTACAGCCGTCATACCTGCCCGGACCGCCGCCAGAAGCTTTTCCCGGAGGCCGCCTATCGGCAGCACGCGGCCACGAAGGGTTATTTCTCCGGTCATGGCTACGCTGCCCTTTACTGGTATTCCAGACAGCGCGCTGGCTATGGCTACAGCCATGGTGATGCCTGCGCTGGGGCCGTCCTTTGGTACAGCGCCTTCGGGCACGTGCAGGTGTATATCCTTCTCCCGGATTGTGGCTTCGTCAATGCCCAGCCTTTCGGCGTTGGCATGCACGAAGGTCAGTGCTGCCTTTGCGCTTTCCTGCATCACATCGCCCAGCTGGCCCGTAAGCATCAGCTTGCCGCTGCCCGGTACGGTCTGCACCTCTATTTCCAGCGTATCGCCGCCGGCGCTGGTCCATGCAAGTCCATTGACAAGGCCAATTTCGTCCTTATGCGCCCTGGCGTAGCTGTTATACTTTGGCCTGCCGAGATACTCGTTTATGCGCGCCTTGGTGAGACGCACCTTCTTGGCCTTGCCGTCGCCTATGTCGCATGCGGCCTTTCGGCATATGCTGCCCATCACCCGTTCAAGGCTGCGCACACCGGACTCGGCTGTGTAGCCGCGTATTATGTCTGGATACAGCGGGTCGGGTATTGTCAGCATGCTCTTTTTAAGGCCGTTCTTCTCCATCTGCTTTGGCAGAAGATGGCGCTTGGCTATCTCTATTTTTTCCGTTTCAAGGTAGCCGGGTACCTCTATGACCTCCATTCGGTCCAGCAGCGGCGCGGGTATGGCGCTTCTGTCGTTGGCGGTGGTGAGGAACATCACCTTGGAAAGATCGTAGGGCACCTCGATGAAGTGATCCCGGAAGGCGAAATTCTGCGCGCTGTCCAGCACCTCAAGCATGGCGGCCGCCGGGTCGCCATGGTAATCCCCCGCCAGCTTGTCTATCTCATCGAAAAGTATCACCGGGTTCATCACCCCGGCCTGACGCATAGCGGATATCACCCTGCCCGGCATCGCACCTATATAGGTGCGCCTATGGCCCCTTATTTCAGCCTCGTCCCGTATGCCGCCCAGGCTCATTCGGACGAACCGTCTTCCTAAAGCGTCGGCTATGGACTTGGCGATAGAGGTCTTACCTACGCCCGGAGGGCCTACGAAGCATATGACCTGCCCGTTCACCTTACCGGTAAGCCGCGCCACAGCCATGTACTCTATTATGCGTTCCTTCACCTTGTCCATGCCGTAGTGGGCGGAATCCAGCGTCTCCCGCGCATGGGCGAGGTCCATGTTGTCCGTGCTTTCCTCGTTCCAGGGAAGGTCCAGCATACACTCTATATAATTCCGCGCGGAGGGCGCCTCGTGTGAGCCTGCGGGCAGGTCCCCGTAGCGCTTTATCTCGCGCTCGATTACTGAACGCACGCTGTCAGGCATCTGCTTATGCTCAAGCTTTGCCATGAATTCGTCCGCTTCGGTATCGCTGCTCTCACCCAGCTCCTTGCGTATGGCTTTTATCTGCTCGCGGTAGTAGTATTCCTTCTGGCTCTTGTCAACCTGGTACTTTACTTCGGCAGCTATGCGTCTGTCCGCCTTGAGTATATCTATCTCGCCCACAAAGAAACTCAACAGCTTCTTCATTCGCTCTGCAGGATCCAACTCCTCCAGTATTTCCTGACGCTGCTCCGGGCGCTTCAGGACAGCGTTGGCGGCAGCGTCTGCAAATTCGCCGGGCATCAGCTTTGCCTCGATATTCGCCATGATGTCCGAGTTGAGTTTAGGGCTGAGCTGGGCGTACTCGCCGAGCTTTTTGTCTACCCTGCGGCGCAGCGCCTCCGCCTTAGCAGGCTTGCATTCCTCGTCCTCCAGCATCTCTATATCAGCGGAGAAGCCCTCGCCGTCGTCCCTTACCTTCACGGCTAGGGCGCGGCACACTCCCTCTACAAATACCCTCGCAGAGTCACCGGGCATTGGCAGCACCTGTCTCAGGGCGCAGAGAGTACCGGTTTCATATATGTCGTCCGGCTCGATGTCGGATATTTTTGGATCCTTCTGGGCACTTACGAATATAAGCCCTTCCTCATCCATCGCCCTGTTGAGGGCATGCACGCTTTTGGGCCTGCCCGCGTCGAAATGCAGCATTTCTCCGGGCAGCACCACAAGGCCCCTCAAGGCCACAGTGGGGATATCTTTATACGTTTTTTCGTGTTCTACCATGTCTTCTGCGTTATCCTCAGTATAAATTATATATGTGATTATACTTATACCATTGGATTTTGACAACAGTGTGTATATGGTAAAAACCTTTTTTAAGCCAAATTTAAGCCGTTGTGCACAGGAAGGGCAGCACTCCGTCTATCTCCTCTTCAGCGGGTATATCGAAGGCTATGCGCATCACCTCGGTTATGTCGGCTGCTGCGACCACCCGCGCCTTCGCCTCTTCAAACTGCCTCTCGTAGTTGGCCTCGGGCACTATTACCGTATGTGCTCCCGCCTCTATGGCGGCCGCCAGCTTTTCCCTCACGCCGCCTACGGGGCGTACCTGACCGTTTACGGTTATCTCTCCTGTCATGGCTATACCCGCAACGGGGGCTTTGCCGGATATGGCACTCATGAGCGCCACGGCAAATGCTATACCTGCGCTGGGGCCGTCCATGGGGAAGCCTCCGGGGACGTTATAATGTATGTCATACGCCCCGCAGTCCAATCCGAAGCGGTTTTTGAAAGCGCTCAGCACATTCTGCGCCGATGCCATGGCGGTGCTGCGCCGCTCAAGGCGTTTGCCCCTCATCTCTATCTCCTCCCGCTCCACTGCGCCGCCTATGTCCAGCCGGCCAAGGGCGCCTCTCGCCCGCTCCGCCGCACACTCTATTTCCATTATCATGCCGTTCCCGCCGCCCACTACGCCTATGCCTATGGCTGTGCCGGGCAGCATATGCTCAGGCATTCGGATATCGGGCCGTTTGGGGCAGTTGCTTATTTCGGACACCCACTCCATATCCGAAAAGGTTATCCTGCGCCGGTTCTGAGTATATACCGCACCCCCGGCAAGCTGTATCATATTCACCGCGTCGCGCCCGGACATGCAGCATTGTGCGCAAAGCTCAGCTGCGGCGTCGTCCATATCGTATCCCAGCCGTTTCGCCGCGCCCCTGGCAATGGTCAGCATACTTTCGAAGGACAAAGGCTTAAAGAACAGCTCCACGCACCTTGAGCGCAGCGCCGCGGGCAGCTCCTCCGGCTGCCGGGTAGTAGCTCCTATGAGCCTGAAGTCCGCCGGCATGCCATTCTGGAATATGTCATGTATATGCTGAGGTATATTTGCATTGTCCTTTGAGTAATAGGCGCTGTCGAAGAATACCTTCCTGTCCTCCAGCACCTTCAGCAGCTTGTTCATCTGCACCGGGTGCAGCTCGCCTATCTCGTCCAGGAACAGTATGCCGCAATGCGCCCGGCTCACCGCTCCCGGCTTGGGCTGAGGAACCCCCGCAGAGCCCAACGCCCCCGCCCCCTGATATATCGGATCGTGAACCGAGCCCATTAAGGGGTCGGCTATGGCCCTTTCGTCAAAGCGCACGCAGGTAGCATCCACCTCCACGAACTTAGAGTTTTTGTCAAAGGGAGAATCCTTCTGCCGCCTGGCCTCCTCCAGCACCAGCCGCGCTGCACAGGTCTTGCCGCAGCCCGGAGGGCCGTATATTATCACGTGCTGAGGGTTTGGCCCGCACATGGCGGCGCGCAGCGCCCTTATTCCCTCCTCCTGACCTATCACCTCGTTCATTTTGGCCGGACGTGCTTTTTCAGAAAGCGGAGTATTCAGGGAGCGCTTGCGCATTTCTGCAAGCTCCTTCATCTCTCTGCTCTGTTTTTGTGTACCGCCGCGCCGCTCAGGTTCGCCCTGTATGAGCTTTCTCGTCCTTCTTTTTTTCCACCAAACATAGCCCCATATGCAAAGCTGCGATATTATCAGCAGCCATACCGCTCCTTTTTCCATACGCAAATTCCTTTCTCAAGCTGTTTTTAAGTGTAGTATGCCCGTACAGGAGCAAAATGCACGGTGGGAAAACCAGCCATGTATGGGTTTATTTATACTTTTTTTACTTCCGCGCCCCCTATGGGCATGTTATAATATTTAAAAGACTAAAGACTGTATCAGGAGGTGCGAAATGAACCCGAAACGCTTGGCCGCCCTGCTTCTCATCGCCTTTACGCTGCTCTCGCTGCAATCGGCCGCCCTGGCAAACGCCGCGGAGCCGCCTTCCTTCATCATTATCGTATCCAATCCTCCCGACGGCCTTGAGCTTTCCATACCCTCCGGCGCACCGGGCACTGAGCCCTACGTTCTTCAAAAAACAGTAAAGGGCTGGGAAAGCCATTATCGGTACTTTTACGGCGGGGATCCGGATAGCGGCAGCAGGAAGGACGAGCTTACCGTAAAATACGGCGATACCCAATTCACGATCCCCTTCGCGCCCGCAAAGGGGAGATACGGAGTCCTGTACACCCTCGACGTGGCGGGCCGCACCATCGCAGAGGGCGAAAAGCCCCTTCGCACGCCGCTGCTCATAGCCATGCGGGTGCTGCTCACGCTCGCCATAGAGGGTCTCGTGTTCTACCTGTTCGGCTACCGTGAAAAAAAGAGCTGGCGGGTGTTCTTCATCGCGAACCTCGTCACCCAGACCGGTCTGAACCTGCTCTTCCACGGCATTTCACTGGGCTATATGTGGGCGATCGTCTTCTATCCGCTGGAAATGCTTATAGCCGCCATTGAGGCCAAGGTATACTGCGGCTTTATAACCGAAAAGAGCAAAAAGATGAGTATCCTCTGCGCGGTCGTCGCGAATCTGCTCAGCATGCTGTGCGGCGGATACATAATAAGCCACTTGCCTATCTGACCGAATACTGCACGCAAAAATGGGCTGCCCTCGCAGCCCATTTTATGACGCTTTTGTTTAACCCTCTCTTGCTATGACCCGGCCCATGAGCACTCCCATGACGGAGGCCATCATAAGGCCACGGGTCCAGCCGCTGGAGTCGCCAAGACAGTGGAGTCCCTTTACGCTGGTGTTGAAGTCGGTGTCCATCTTCACGCGGTTGCTGTAAAACTTAAGCTCCGGCGAATACAGCAGCGTTTCATAGGAGGCGAAGCCGGGAACCACCTCGTCCATGGCCTTTATAAAGTTGATAATGTTTATCATGGCCCTGTACGGCATGGCGGCGGTTATGTCTCCAGCCACCACATCGGGCAGGGTAGGCTTTACGTTGGACTGGGCCAGCTCCTTCTGCCATGTGCGCTTGCCGTCCAATATGTCCCCGAAGCGCTGCACCATTATGTGCCCCGCGCCCAGCATATTGGTAAGCTCGCCCACCTTCTGTGCGTAAGCTATGGGCTGGTTGAAGGGCTCGCTGAAGTTGTGGGATACAAGTATGGCGAGATTGGTGTTGTTGCTTTTTATGTCCTTGTAAGAGTGGCCGTTTACCACAGCAAGGTCGTTGTCGTAGTTTTCCTGGCTCACAAATCCGCCGGGATTCTGGCAGAAGGTGCGCACCTTATTCTTGAAGGGCTTTGGATAGCCTATGAGTTTGGACTCATAGAGTACCTCGTTTACCCGCTCCATTATCTCGTTTCGCACCTCGACCCGTACCCCTATATCCACTGTTCCAGGCTGATGAGCTATGCCGTGATCGGCGCAGAGTTTTTCCAGCCAGTCCGCACCCCTGCGGCCGGTAGCCACAACGGTATGCTTTGCCTGTACGGCGCTGCTCTCCTTGCCGTTAGTGATATACACTCCCTTACATTCCTCGCCTTCGAGTATAAGGTCGGTGCATTCCCAGCCAAACAGCATCTCTACGCCGTTGCTTTGCAGATACTTTTCTATGGCAAGGTAAAGATCCTGAGCCTTTTCTGTTCCCAAATGCCGTATCGGGCAATCCACAAGGCGAAGTCCGGCCTTTATGGCACGCTTGCGAATATCCTTTACCTCCTCGGTATTACCTATTCCCTCCACCCTGGTGCTTGCTCCGAATTCAAGATAAATCTTATCCGCATAATCTATCGTTTCCTGCGCAACGTCCGTTCCTATGAGACTTGGCAGGTCGCCTCCCACCTCGCAGCTCAGCGACAGCTTGCCGTCAGAAAACGCGCCCGCGCCGGAAAAGCCCGTAGTAATGTGGCAGTATGGCTTGCAGTTCATGCAGCGGCCGGTCTTCGCTTTCGGGCAGCGGCGGTTCTCGATAGCCTGTCCCTTTTCCACGATCAGTATGCTCTGCCCGCTTCCCTTGCGCAGCATTTCAAGCGCGGTGAATATGCCCGCCGGTCCCGCGCCGATTATCACTACGTCTTTTTTCATTGGCAATACCTCCGTCATTAAAAAATTAAGCCGGCAAAGCGCCCTTTAAAATTGGCCTTGCCGGTTGTTGACTTATGTTCCGGCCCCTGTTTTATACGCGGGGATCCTCGGTTCAGCAGGCGTCGCCCAGCTCGGGGGGCGGAAGCTGCTCTTTCTGTTTTCTGTACTCAAACACCGGCGGCGCCTTCTTTTCGATGACGTCCTTGGTTATGGTACAGCTCTTTATATCGCTCCTTGAGGGTATGTCGAACATGATGTCCAGCATTACGTCCTCAAGTATGGCTCTCAGACCTCTGGCGCCGGTCTTGCGCTCTATGGCGAGATCCGCAACCCTCTCCAGCGCGTCCTCGTCAAACTTGAGCTCCACGCCGTCCATCTCAAACAACCGCTTATACTGCCGGGTAAGGGCATTCTTCGGCTTTGTGAGTATGTCTATCAATGCCTTGCGGTCAAGCTGATGCAGCGTGACTATCACGGGCATTCTTCCCACGAATTCCGGTATAAGGCCGAACTTGAGCAGATCCTCCGGGAGTATGTTCTTCAGTATGGATCCCACGTCCTTCTCCACCTTGCTCTGCACGTCCGCACCGAATCCCATTACGCTCTTGCCGGTGCGCTTGGTTATGATATCCTCAATGCCCGCAAACGCGCCGCCGCAGATGAAGAGTATGTTTGTGGTGTCTATCTGTATAAACTCCTGATGGGGGTGCTTGCGGCCGCCCTGAGGTGGAACGCTGGCAACCGTCCCTTCCAGTATCTTCAGCAGCGCCTGCTGAACGCCCTCGCCCGAAACGTCGCGGGTTATGGATGGATTTTCGCTCTTACGGGCGATCTTGTCGATTTCGTCGATGTATACTATGCCCTTTTCCGCACGCTCAACGTCGTAATCCGCCGCCTGAATGAGCTTGAGCAGTATGTTTTCTACGTCCTCGCCTACGTAGCCGGCCTCCGTAAGCGATGTAGCGTCAGCAACGGCAAATGGAACGTTGAGTATCTTCGCAAGGGTCTGAGCCAGCATGGTCTTGCCGCAGCCGGTAGGCCCCAGCATGATTATGTTGCTCTTTTGCAGCTCCACGTCGTCCTTCTGCTTGCCGGCGTTTATACGCTTATAGTGGTTGTACACGGCGACGGCCAGCGCACGCTTGGCGGCTGTCTGACCTACCACATACTCATCGAGAGTATCGGAAATTTCCTGGGGTTTCGGTATGTCCTTGAGGTCTGCCTCCACCGTGGAGAAGTCCTCGTCTATTATTTCCTGGCAAAGCTCTATGCACTCATTGCAGATGTACACGCCGGGGCCCGCGATTATGCGATTCACCTCGTCCTGTGGCTTTCCGCAGAATGAGCACTTTATCGTGCCGGTGTTTTTTTCTTCGTTTTTCGCCATCAATTACCTCCTGGGCGGAATTATCTCGTCTATGAGACCGTAGGCAAGCGCCGCCTCGGCATCCATATAGTTGTCGCGCTCGGTGTCAGTCTGTACCTTTTCAATCGGCTGACCGGTACGCGCGGAAAGTATCCCGTTCAGTTTCTTCTTGATTTTTACCAGCTGTTCAGCCTGAATGGCTACGTCGGTGGCCTGGCCGCGCGCGCCTCCCAGAGGCTGGTGTATCATTATCTCGCTGTTGGGCAGCGCCCTGCGCTTGCCCTTTGCGCCTGCCGCAAGCAGAAAAGCGCCCATGCTTGCCGCCATGCCTATGCATATGGTAGATACATCGCATTTGATGTACTGCATGGTATCATATATCGCCATGCCCGCAGTGACTGAGCCACCGGGGCTATTTATATACAAGCTAATGTCCTTATCCGGATCGTCCGCTTCAAGGAATAGCAGCTGAGCCACGATAAGGTTGGCAGAGTCGTCGTCGACCTCGCCGCCAAGGAACACTATACGATCCTTTAGCAGGCGGGAATATATGTCATAGGAACGCTCCCCCTTGTTTGACTGCTCTACTACCATCGGTATAAGATTCATAGTGTTCATCTCCTTTATTGTCTGAATACATCGTGCCCTTCGTTATAAATGCCTCGCCGCACGGCACGGTGCGGCGAAGCAGTACAGGTGACAATTATCGGAAGATACTCGCGCCTTACTCAGCGTCCTTCTCCTCAGGCTTTTCCTCGGCCTTCTTGGTCTTCCTGGCAGAAGCCTTCTTTGCAGGCTTCTTCTCGGCCTTCTCTACCTCTACGGCGGTATCGGTCATTACTGCCAGAGTCTTGTCGACCATTATCTGATCCGCAAAGAACTTCTTGTCGTTCTCGCTGAGGCCCTTCTTGAATTCCTCGGCCTTGTCGCCAAACTGTGCGCAATACTCATCTACCTTAGCGTTTATTTCTTCTTCGGTAGCCTTGATGTCCTCAGCCTTAGCCACGGCGTCGATCACCAGCTGGCTCTTTACCCTACGGGCCGCGTCTATGCGGCTCTCCTTGCGGAAGGACTCCATATCGGTGCCGGTGTACTTCATGTAATCCTCAAGGCTGATGCCCTGCATACTCAGGCGGTAACGGATATCGTTGAGTATGGCGTCTATCTGCCGCTCTACCATGATATCGGGTATGACTACCTCGGCGTTGTCAACGGCCTTGGCTACTACGGCGTTTTCCTTCTCGGTCTCAGCATCGCGCCTGGCCTTCTTTTCAAGCTCCTCGCGCTTTGCCGCCTTCAGCTCGTCAAGAGTGTCATATTCGGATACGTCCTTGGCGAACTCATCGTCCAGCTCCGGCAGCTCCTTTTTCTGTATGCCGTTCACCTTTACATGGAAGGTAGCATCAGCGCCGGCCAGGGCTTCGCTGTGATACTTTTCAGGGAACTTTACCTGAATATCCCTCTCCTCGCCCGCATTCATACCTATCATCTGTTCTTCAAAGCCGTCGATGAAGGTGTGGGAGCCTATCTCAAGGGTCTGGCCCTGAGCGGAGCCGCCCTCGAACTTGATGCCGGATACGCTGCCCTCATAGTCGAGGTTTACGGTATCGCCGTTCTCAACGGGGCGCTCAACATCTACCATGCGCGCGACCTTTTCGCGCTCGCGCTCGATCTCCGCAGCCACGTCGTCATCCGTAACATTATACTCGCGCTTTTCTATTTCTATACCCTTATACTGACCCAGCTTAACCTCGGGGCGCACGGCAACCTCTGCGGTAAACACCAGATCCTTGCCGTCCAGTGGCAGGTCAACTATGGAAATGTCAGGCCTGTCGATCACTTCTATGTCGTGCTCCTTTATGGCTGCCTGATATACCTCGGGGTAGACGATATCGAACGCATCATCAAAGAAGGCCAGCGGGCCATAGGCGTTTTCGATCATCTTGCGCGGAGCATGTCCCTTGCGGAAGCCGGGGACGTTGAACTTCTTGCCGTTGGTATGATAAGCCTTCTCAACGGCCTCCTCAAACTTCGCCGCAGGTACCTCGATAGTGATTTTCACCTTGCCGTTTTCCAGCTTTTCCAAAGTTGCCATTTATAAACCTCCGAAACCACATATATATGTGTATCAATTTGCGGGCACACCGCCATTAGCATATAATAGCATACAATATCACTGTTTGCAATGAATCATTGTGTATAAAATATAATAAAACGGAAAACAAAAACGGCGGGATGCCTTTGCCCGCCGTTCTTTGTCTGTGCTTTACCTTTCGCTGCCCCAGAAGAACAGTGCGATGGTGCCGGGGCCGGAGTGGGCGCCTATCACGGGGCCGACATAGTTTATCACTATATCCTGTACGCCTGTGCGCTCACGTACCAGATTCGCCAGATACTCCGCGTCCTCGAGGCTGTCGCCGTGGCTGATGAAGATAGTCTCGTTTCTGCCCGGGAGCATAGTGGATTCCATGCTGTCCGCCAGTGCCTTCAGCGCAGCCTTCCTTCCCCTCGCCTTTCCGACGGCTACCAGATGGCCCTCATTGTCCATATGCATAACAGGCTTTATGCTGAGCATGGTGCCTATCGCGGCGGTGGCGGCGGAAATGCGCCCGCCCCGCTTGAGGTAATTCAGATCGTCAACGGTAAACCAGTGGCACATATGCAGCTTTTCGCTTTCAACGAAGTCCCGCACCTCTTCTATGGTCGCGCCCTCTTCCTTTTTCTTCGCGGCATAGTATGTTATCATGCCCTGGCCGAGGGACGCGGCAAGCGTATCCACGGTATATATCTTTCTGTCGGGGTACTTTTCCCTGAGCTCGCGCGCGGCGGATTCGCCGGAATTATATGTGGTGCTGAGTCCTGCGGAGAAGCCTATATAAAGTACATCCTTCCCCTCCTTGAGAAGTTTTTCCATTTTCTCCTCGAAAGCAGCGGTATTCACTGCGGAGGTCTTGAGTTCCTTTCCTTCTCTCGCCAGCTTATAGAACTCCTTAAAGCCTATCTCCCGTCCGTCCAGCCAGTTGCGGTAATTTTTTCCGTCCGCCATAACCTCAAGAGGCAGCACCTCAAGGCCAAGCTGATCCGCCAGTTCCTGAGGCAGGTCGCAGGAAGAATCAGTCATTATCACATATTCTTTACTCATATAGCATCGTTCCTCCCGGTAATATTCTTTATTAACGGCAACATTATACCTTGACTTTTGGCTGTTTTCAACAAATCTGCCACAGTTCACCGATTGTTCAAATTTTAAAACTATTTATATCTATTTAAATATTTCCCTCTTGCTGAGCGCCCGGTACAGCAAATAGCCAAGCAGTCCGCAGCACACGGCCTCTCCCACTGTTACCGTCAGAAAAAAGTACCAGTAGCTTCCGGGAAAGGCGTATACGTATTTGAGCACGAATGGCACTATCAATCCGTTTGACAATATAGGGAACACAGGGGCAAGCTTAGGCCTGTTCCGGAACCTGTATGTCAGGTATGCGCCTATCAGCGTCGCAAGAGATCCTATGGCCACGTCCCACGGCAGCGCGCCGGTGACGAGATTTGCTATTGCGCACCCTATGAACAAACCCGGAACCGCGGCGCCCGTAAACACAGGCAACACCGTCAGCGCTTCCGAAAGCCTGAACTGTATCACGCCGCCGGACAGCCCAACTGCTGCCGACACCAGAGTCAGCACCACGTATATCGCAGCTATTGCAGAGGCATATACCATGCCTCTTATATTACCCTTTATCTTCATAATAAAGCTTATGCTCCTTTATCCCTCTCGTTTGTTTTCCATATGGGCCTTATATTTTTTGCCCACGTTAGCGCCGGAGCTCATGACAGAGCCGCGCATTATGGTATCCGCGCCGAAGCGGCCGCGTATGTCGTCCACCGCCCTATCCAGCTTTCGGGCCCTGTCCTTACCTTCATCGCAGAACATACACTGCTGGGCGTATTCCTCTTTTGTCACGTTCAGCAGCCCTATGCCGAGCAGACGAAGCGGGGTATGCTTATCCCACAGCTCATCAAACAGGCTTCGGCAAAGCTTATATATTTCGTTGGTTATATCGGTAGGCTCCGTCAGCTTTTTCTGGTGGGACCTGTTTTTGAAGTCGTTGCCCCGTATGGTGACTGACACGCCGTATGCCTTCGCCCCTTCAGAGCGCATCCGGGCCGCTACGCTGTCCGCAAGGGCCAGCAGTATTTTATACGCCTGCTCCGCCGTTACAACGTCCTCTTCCGTAGTAGTGGATATGCTGTACCCTTTTGCCTCCTCCGCCTCTGTAAGCACGGAGGATTCGTCCCTCCCGTTGGCATACTCCCACACCTGCCTGCCCATTTTCTGCCCAAGCAGCGCCTGTATGCTTAAAAGGCTGGCCTTTGCCAGTGCGCCAATTGTAGTTATACCCGCCTGCTCCAGTTTTCTCGCCGTAGCCGGGCCTACCGTAAAAAGCTCGCCTACCCGCAGTGGCCATAGCTTTTCCCGTATCTCCCCGTCAAACAGGGTATGGACCTTATCCGGCTTTTCAAAGTCGCTGGCCATCTTTGCCAGCAGCTTGTTGTTGGCAACGCCTATATTCACGGTAAAGCCCAGGGTATCCCGTATCTCGTCCTTTATTCTTCGGGCAAGTTCTACCGGGTCGCCATAAAGTTTTTCCGTGCCCGTCATATCCAAAAAGCACTCATCGATGGAATACTTTTCAACGGCTGGGGCGTACTTACGGCATATATTCATGAACGCTCTTGAGTTGCGTTCATACAGTCTGAAATCAGGCTTGGCAAGAAACAGGTCCGGACACTTGCGCAGTGCCATGGCCACAGGTTCGCCTGTGGTAACGCCGTATTTCTTTGCGGGTATGGACTTGGCAAGTATCACGCCGGTGCGCTTATCCCTGTCTCCTCCTATGGCTGCGGGTATCAGGCGTATATCCTGTTCGCCCTCTCTTACCCGCTTTGCCGCCTCCCATGAAAGAAAGGCACTGTTTACATCCACGTGGAATATGATTCGCTGCATGCTCGCCCTCCTTTTTATTTGCTGTTCAGCAGTTTTTTCCTCGCCTTCCAGTCAGGCATGAGCGTCTGCATCAGCGCGTAGAAATCCTTTGAGTGGTCAGGATGGACGAAGTGGCAAAGCTCGTGCAGCGTCACCATTTCCGCCGCCGCTATGGGGTAGGCTATGAGCCGTTTATTTATCGTTATGCGCCCCTTTGTATAGGCGCAGCTGCCCCAGCGGGAGCTCATTGTGCGCAGCTTGATTTCGGGCTTTTTCACGCCCCAGCCCCGTATAAGCGGATACATTCTGTCCAATACCTCGGAGAAAATCTCCGCGCACAACCCATCCAGATATTTTTGTACCAGCTGCCGGCGCTTATCGCCGTCAGAGATATCCTTCAGCGTGACATATAGCCTGCCGTTCTTCTGCTCAACGCCCTGGTTGCTGCCTTGTATCACCGTCACCGGCAGCACGCGTCCAAGCACTGTTATGCTGTCGCCCGCCGGGTCGTTAAGGGGTCTCTGCGCCAACTTTGCCCCTTCTATGGCTGACAGTATAAGTCCTGATCGGCTCTGCATGAATTTTTCTATTACCGTAAGGCTCACCGTAGGGCTTGCGGAGACATATACCGTGCCGTCCTGCCTTATGCGGAGGTTCATGTTTTTGACCTGCTTTCGCTGTAACTCGTACTCTATATCCTGCCCGTTCAATACTATGCGCCTTCGCGACAGCCCCTTGTTCATGCCCTCTTGTCTTCTATTGGCTTTACGCCGTAGGCAGCCCCTTCCTTTACGGTCTTGAGCCTTTCCACAAAGTCTTTCATGGCCTCGGATATCTTTATCTCCTGAGGGCATACCTGCTCGCAGCTGCGGCAGCCTATGCAGGCGGAGGGCTGCTTATCGGCGGGTATGGAGGCCAGCCACAGAGGCGCCCTGAGCCCGCCCTGAGAATACATGTGCTCGTTGTAATGCTCTATAAGCATAGGTATATCCAGCCCCTTGGGGCACTTGGCGGTGCAGTAGCGGCAGCCTGTGCATGGCAGCGCTATCTCACTTATCATCTTATCGGCAACGCCTGTAAGCGCCGTCAGCTCATGGCTGTCCAGAGGCTTATCCTCGCTGAATATCCTTATATTATCCGCAAGCTGCTGCAGGTTTGACATTCCGGAAAGCACCATCGTTACCTCGGGTATGCTCTGGAGGAATCTGAATCCCCAGCCCGGTACGCTCTCGTCCGGACGCAATGCCGTGAGTTCCGCAGCGTATTTATCGTCTACAGTCGCAAGCTTGCCGCCCCTGAGTGGCTCCATGACCCATACCGGCAAACCGTATTGCTTTATGAGCTCCACCTTTTCCTTTGCGTGCTGGAACTTATAGTCCAGATAGTTCAGCTGTATCTGGCAGAATTCCAGATCCTTGCCGTAGGCGTCCATAAAGCGGCGCATCACATCCACCCGGCCATGGGTAGAAAAGCCCAGATGCCGTATGCGGCCCTCCTTCTTCTGCTTAAGCAGGTACTCCATCACGCCGTACTGCGGATCCATGTAGTTATCCACATTAATCTCGCAAACGTTGTGGAAAAGATAAAAGTCAAAGTGATCCACGCGGCACCTTCTGAGCTGCTCCTCGAATATTTCCTCTACCCTGCCTATGTTTTCCCGTATATTTCCCGGGAACTTTGTGGCGAGGTTAAAGCTCCCTCTAGGGGTAGTCAGCGAGTATTTTGCCTATCATCCTTTCGGAATTGCCGCCGTGATACATCCATGCGGTATCATAGTAATTTATTCCGTTTTTCATGGAAAAGTCTACCATTTCCCGCGCTTTTTCCTCGTCAATGCTGTCTTGTTTGCCGTCTACCACCGGCATACGCATCGTGCCAAGCCCCAGCGCGGAAAGCTTTTCTCCCTTGAAATCCCGGTATATCATGGTCGTCCTCCCTATATGTTCTGTTCAAAGCAAATCGCGTGCATATAGATTATACTATAATCCCCATATATTTTTAACAAAAAAATACCGCCCCGGTAATTCGAAGCGGTATGAGAGCTGCTTTTTACTTTTTGTACCAGTCCAGCACCCTCAGGCTCCTGTCCGCCTTGTTGAGGACCTCTGTCTCGCCCCTTTCATTTATGCAGACGATGTTCTCAACGCGCATGCCGAAGCGCCCGCCGAGGTACACCCCCGGCTCTATGGAGAAGCACATGCCCCTTTCAAGGTGCCTGTGGTTTATCTGATTGATATAAGGCCCTTCATGTACCGAGTAGCCTATACCGTGGCCCACGCGGTTGACCAGAGTGTGGGCATAGCCCTGCTCGTCCAGCACATCCCGGGCTGCCTTATCTATATCGGGTATGAATGCGCCTTCCCTGGCGGTGTTCTGGGCAGTCATCTGAGCTCTGTCTACCAGCTCGTATATCCTGCGCTGCTCGTCGCTTATGCTCCCTACGAATACCGTGCGGCTCAGATCCGACATCATCTCGTTTATGGCGCAGCCCCAGTCCAGGACTATGCAGTCCCCTTCCTGTATGACCCTGTCAAAGCTGTTGTAGTGTGGATAGCCGCTGTTGGGTCCGGAAGCAACTATGCAGTCGAAGTTGCAGCCGCCCTGTTCCGCCATAGTACCCACTATGACGTCCCGCACCTCCGCCTCGGTTATGCCGGGCCGTATCATGGCGCATGCCTTTTCAAAGGCGCTGTCGGCCACCCTTGCGGAAAGGCGCATATTTTCCAGCTCCTCATGGGTCTTGATTATGCGCACCTCTTCAAGGAGCGGCTTGCCGTTTACAAAGGTTATGCCGCAGTTTTTGCCTATATCCAGCACGTTGAAGGCCTGGGCGGTGGAGTTCACGCCGATGGTCTTTCCCTCAAGGCCCTCGTTTTTCAGTATCTCATAGGCCTTATCCATTCCCTCGTTGTCGTGCCAATGGTAAACCGGGCACTGATGCTTCAGCCCCTCGGCTACCTCATCGGCATAGAGGGTGTTGCAAAGGTAAAAGCACTCGCCGCTCTTCTTTACGAACAGCGCCTGAAACCTCTCGCACATCATGGGCGAAAAGCCGGTAAAAAAGCGCAGCTCCTCGGAGGGGGATATGAGCATCGCGTCGTATTCCATCATATCGGCGAGCTTTTTTATGTATTCCGTTCTCATTCCTCTTCCCTTTCCTCGATTAAAAGCATAAGGGCTGCTCCGGCGAACAGCCCTTGTCCTTTTCCCTTATATTATCTGATGGTTCCTGAATTTATCACCTGATCCCTTGCGTTTTCCGCGACGCGGGGCTCAAGGGTGAGCTTGCTCTGCTTGTTTGCCTTCCAGACATACAGGCCGAGGGAGAGTCCGATCACGCCGTATACCATGAAGGTACGGAAGTATTCGCCGAGTATGGCCTGACCGAACACGGCCTGGCCGATCTCGGGGCTGAGTATGAACATGGAGTGGAACAGCAGGGTTCCCATTATTGCCTGAGATACAGTCGCCTTGTTTACGGAGGCGCCGCCTACCAGTATGGCCGCCACGGAGAACAGGCCTATCTGGTTATGGGCGGTATAGACGTTAAGCGTGCCTATATTCTGTATGTAGATTATCTGGCCCCACGCGGCAAGCACGGTGGATATTATGGTGGCTATGATGCGGGTACGGTCCACGTTTATGCCGTTGGACTCCGCGATGTACTGGTTCTGGCCGCAGGCCCGGAAATCCTGACCCAGCTTTGTGGTCATTATCCACTTGGTGAATACTGCCAGCAGCACTATCATTATCACAGTGCCCATAGGCACCTTGCGAACCATGGTGAGCCTGCCCTTAGTCGCGGCCTGATACGCAAATACGGCAAGTATCACAACGGCAATCGCCGCGTACAGCGCGAACTTGAAGTTGCTTAGGCGGGCCTGGCCGGGCTTCAACTTGCGTATGTACTGGCTCCATACGAGGTACAGCACCACCAGCGCGGACGCCACTATCATAAACACAGCAAAGGGTATCTGCCATATGCCTTCAAGGGCATACTTGATGGTATCCATATCCACAGTCATGCGGATTCCCACGCCGCCGGGAAGTATTATCGGATGATCCGGCTGAACGGGGATAACGCCGCCGATGAGGAACAGCACTATAAACATGTAGATGCCGGTGCCGAAATAGCCGACTATCAGCGAGGCTATCATTTCCTGACCGCGGGTCTTGTTGTAGAGCGTACCGGTGAGCCAACCGAAAAGCATCGCTATCGGAAGCGCTATCAGCATACAGAGCAGGAAGCCGCCAAAGCCGCCGATATAGTAATAGCGGACGAGAATTATGGCAAGCTGTCCGGCGATAGCGCCGACGACTATACCGAAGTTAAGCCCCAAGCCGGCGATTACCGGGATTATGAGGGACAGCACCAGGAAGGCGTTGCGGTAGAAGCGGTTGCTCAGCTCCGTGAGGAACCAGTTGAAGGTAACGCTCTTCGCGAGTACGAGGCCCAGTATAATGAATACCCAGAAGATTATGGTAACGATATTGTCCAGCACGAAATCGCCGAGGTTGAACTTACGCTCGTTCTTTTTTACCAGATCTGACATTACCTGTCGCCTCCTTTCTTAACCTGAGTGAGGGCGTAGAGGATAACGCCGTTCTGTATGACCTGACGCATGATATCCGAAAGGTCGGTGCCGGTGAAGAGCGCGTTGGCCACGGGCATTGCAGCGGTCATAAGGCCCTGGAATATGCACACGCCGACTACGACGTTCACGCAGCTGGCTTTAGTCGCAGTAGCGCCGCCGATAAGTACGGCCGCCACGGCAGGGAACGCCATGTTCAGCGGGCCGTTGTATATCTGAGCGTAGCCATAGCCCTGAGAGTAGATTATGATACCAATGCCCGCAAGCACGGTGGAGATTATGTTCGCTATTACGCGGCTGCGGTCGATGTTGAGTCCGGCAGCCTCTGCGAACTTTGGATTCACGCCGCCCGCATAGATAGCGAGGCCGGTCTTGGTCTTGAAGAACACGCTGACTACGAAGCAGGTCAGCAGCAGAAGCAGTATCATGCCCGTAGGTATGGTAACTTCGCCTATATTGAAGGACAGGAAGTTGGAAACTATCTTGTCCGCGGCAAAGCCGTCCATCTGTATGGTCTCGCGGAGGCCGTCGCCCAGCATCCAGCCCATTTTGCGGTTTGAGAAGGGAAGTGACAGCCAGAGTATGTTAAAGAATGCCACGATGGAGAAGCCGGTATAGGTGGCTATGGTCATCTCGGCGCCCTTGACGGCGTTCATCAGCTTGCCGTAGGCCCAGCCCATCAGCCCGCAGATGATTATCGCCAGCAGTATGGAGCAGCCTATGAGGCTCCAGCCCATAAGATCCAGCTGCATACAGCACATGAGGGCGAACAGCCCGCCGACGATGCCGATAGGCAGCGCAAAGTTGGGGCCCACGCCGGACTTGATAGAGGGTACCATTGCCAGCACCAGTATGCCGTTCATGCCTACGCGGCGCAGTATATCGGTGAAAAGCACGGGTAATGACTGACCCATGACGTAAGCCGCTATAAGCACAACCAGAAGCAGCGCGGAAACGGCAAAGGTAGGTATACCCATTCTGCGTATCAGTTTACCCATTGTTTATGCCTCCTTTTCCTTTGATACGTGGGCGGAGGACATCATAAGGCCGTATTCCTCATCAGACGCCTCGGGCTTGAGCTCGCCTGCGACCCTGCCCTCGCATATAATGAGCACCCGGTCGCAAATGCTGCGAAGCTCCGCAAGCTCGGAACTTGTCATTACTATGGTCATGCCCCGCTCTTCCGCAAGACTCTTAAGAAGATCCAGTATCAGCTTCTTCGCGCCTATATCTATGCCGCGGGTAGGCTCGGATACCAGCAGCAGCTCAGGCTGCTGTGTCAGCGCCCTGGCGACGCACACCTTCTGCTGGTTTCCGCCGGAAAGGGCTCCGGTATTCTGGGCTGCGGAGGTACAGCGAATATCCAGATCCTTTATCATCTTGTCCGCGTGCGCCCTTATGCCCTTCTTATCAGCCAGCTTTATTGGGCCATACTTCTTGAGGAACTTGCCCTCGGTTTCCATGGCCGTAAAAGCGATATTCAGATCGATAGGGCTGTTGAGGAGCAATCCCACGCCCTTTCTGTCCTCGCTCACAAAGGCTATGTCGGACTTGAGCGCGTCCCTGGTGTCGTTGAGGCTCAGCTCCCTGCCCTTGAATACGACCTTGCCGTCGGCGGGATAAAGGCCCATTATGCCGTTGGCGATGCCCAGCTTGCCCTGTCCGGCCAAACCGCCAATGCCCACGATCTCGCCCTTATGCACCTTGAAGCTCACATCCTGAACCTTTTCGCCGGGCATGTTTACGCTAAGGTGCTCAACATCGAGTATTACCTCATCGTTTACCTTGCGCCCGCTCTCATTGCGGTCGAGGACAAGTGCGCGGCCTACCATCAGCCTCGCTATTTCAGCGGCGGTGATGTCCTTGGTATCCTTGGTAGTTACCAGCTCGCCGTCGCGCAGTATGGTGACGCGGTCAGAAAGGCTTATTATCTCCTCCAACCTGTGGCTTATGAATACGATGCCTATGCCCTGCGCCGCCAGGCGGCGGATAGCGGCAAGAAGATTCGCGGTCTCGGTCTCCGTAAGCACTGCCGTAGGCTCGTCAAATACGAGATAGCGTATGCCGGTCTTATCGATCTCACGGGCTATCTCGACGAACTGCATATGGCCTACGGGCAGGCCGTGAACCATCGTATACTCCTCAATATCCATCCCCATGGTATCCAAAGCCTTGCGGGCGTCCGCATTCATCTTGTCCATTTCCAGTTCCTGCAGACGCTTGCCAAATATCTTTGAAAGCACAGTCGGCTTGGTGATTTCGCGGTTGAGTTTTATGTTTTCGGTTATGGTAAAGCCGGGAATCAGCATAAACTCCTGATGTACCATACCAATGCCTTTTTCCATGGCATCATGGGGCGTCATTATATGTGCATCCTCGCCGTCTATCTCGACGGTGCCTTCAAAACCGCCCGTGTCGTGAATGACGGGCATTCCGAAGAGGATGTTCATCAACGTGGACTTACCGGCGCCGTTTTCGCCTATAAGGGCATGGATCTCGCCGGGGCGAACGTCCATATTTATTCCTTTAAGGACCTGATTGCTGCCGTATGACTTTCCCACGTTTGCAAAACGTAAAATTGATTCGGCCAAAGCTTGTAAATCCCCTTTCTATACGGGTGTGACGATTACTGATTATTGCTTATTGCTTGGGTAAGAAAAGGGGCGGCGGAGCTGAACGCTCACAGCCGCCCCGTTTTGTTAGACGATCGTCTCAGTCAGCTTCAGGATTACAGGTCGAGATAGCCCAGCTGATATACAAGGTAGTTGTCGGTGACTTCGCCGGTACCGGGATCAACGAAGGGAGTGAGGGCAGCCTCGGCGCCGCAGTAGTCGCTCAGCAGAGCGCTCATGGCGTCGGCATCACAGTCGCCAATGAGACCAGCCATCCACAGGAAGGCATACTCGGTGCCGGCAACGGTGTTGGCTATGGAAGCGGGAACCGCCCAGGTGGAGAAGTGACCGGTCAGACCGGCGTCAGCGACGTACTTCTTCTCGGCTGCGATAGTGGCCTCAAGGCCGCCTACCAGATCTTCAGGGCTCTCTATGCCGAAAGCGCTGGGGAATCCATGATAGGGGCTGGGGCAGCAGGGCTGTACATAATAAGCGCCGGCGTCATAAACAGCCTTGATGAGGGGAACCTGCATAGCGCAGTTGGTGGTGAAGAAGGCGGTCTCCTTGCCGTACTTTTCTACCATCTTGGGTACATCCTCAAGGATGAACTGCTGGGAGCCGGAAAGGCCGGAGTCGCCGGTGGGATCGGGAGCGGTGGCGTCAACAAACTCGATGCCCAGCTCTTCGCACTTGGCCTTGATCTTATCGCGGCAGCCTGCCAGGGTTACCTGAGCCATGTGGCGGGGGAAGCTGTAATGCACGAAGGTCTTGCAGCCCATCTCGTTAGCCTTCTCTGCCATATAGGTGCCCTTGCCAACCTCGTCAACGGAGATGGTGATGTCCGCACGGGTGGTGATATCGGTGGGGTTCTCCTGAGGCGTGCAGTAGATTACCAGCAGATCCTTAAGATCGCGAACTTCGGCTACCTTATCAATACCGGGGTTGGAACCGGGGCATGCCTGGTTGATGATGATGCACTTTACATCGGGATCGGTGCCGTACTTGTTGATAACGGAGATGAACTGCTCCTGCTCTGCCATGAAGTTATCGGGCATAGTGTCATGGATGACACGGTCGCCGTACTTTTCAACCATGGCGGCTGCGGAACGATATTCTTCTTCGTTCTGGGAAACGGTGTTGGTGATGATGGCGATCTTGCCATCGGTAGCAGCGACAGCCGCTTCTACGGACGCCTGTACATTAGCTGCATCCCACTTGAGCTCGCCAGCGGCGGGAGCTTCTTCAGTGGTACCCTCGGCGGGAGTAGTGGTTTCGGTGGTAGCGGGTTCTTCAGTAGCGGGCTGAGAGCAGGCCGCAAAGGAAACTGCCATGACCAGAACCAGCATCAAAGCTATAAGCTTCTTCATGTGTTTTCTTCCTCCTAATTATTGTATGAACTAAACGGGCATAGCCCATTGTTCAAGAAGTGGAATTTTGTATTTGTATGTAATACAAATACAAAAGGGGACGTCCCCTTTTGGTGTATATGATTGCACTAAATGTTAAACTGTTTCAATAATGCCAACCACGCAATACCAATCATGCCGACTGTAAAAAAAACTGCACATGACAAGTAAATACCAAATATCAAATATATATTAGCAGTATGTTTTATCAATGTCAATCGCTGTTTTTGGTGGCTTTTGCTTAAATATCTCATGGGAATCCTATCCGAGCACCGGAAAAGACATTTATTTTTTTAGTTATTCAGGTTCATATGCTGTTATTTTTAAGGTGTCGAAAAGAGTTTAATATTAGTTTTTCTCATGCTGTTTATCAATAATTTTCATTTATCAAAACAGTCATTTTATTCTGCCGCGGTACGCATTTACCCTTTTCGCCGCTCATATCCTTATTCCATGAAATTCAAGCTGAAACTTATCGCCCTGTGGGCTTCGCTTCTCCTGCTTTCCGGCTGCAAGGCTGCTCCCGTTTACGATCCGGATCCGGAACCTGTGCCGCTGCCTGCAATAATGTACCACAGCATACTCAAGAGCCAGTCCCGGGCCGGCACATATGTTGTCTCCCCGGCGGTATTTCGGGAAGATATGCAGTACCTTCTGGATAACGGCTACGAAACGGTGTTTATCGAGGATCTTATCGAATACACCGAAGGAGACGGCCTTCCTGAAAAGCCCGTCCTGGTGACTCTGGACGACGGATATCTCAATAACCTTACATACATATTGCCCATACTTGAGGAGCTGGACATAAAGGCCGTCATATCCGTAGTGGGAAGCTATACCGTGACCTTCAGTGAAACGCCTGATCCAAACCCAAACTATGCTCATCTGTCTTACGAGGATATAAATGCAATAACCGCAAGCGGACACGTGGAGATACAGAATCATTCCTACGATATGCATTCCCATTCCCCCCGCTTCGGCAGCAAGCGCAGGCAGGGCGAGAACAGTCAAAGCTATAAGGCCTTCTTCTGCGGCGACTGTATAAAGCTGCAGCAGCTCCTGAAGGATAAGTGCGGCATAACCCCCACCGCATACACCTATCCCTTCGGGGCAATAACGCCCGATACTACGGAGTACCTGAAGGAGCTCGGCTTTAAAGCATCGCTCGGCTGCGAGGAGAAATGCAACTACATCACCCGTGACCCGGAGTGTCTTTTCCTTCTCGGCAGATACAACCGTCCCAGCGGCATATCTACCTGGGAGTTCATGCGGAAGGCGCTGAAGGGCTCGGCAAAATAAACTGCAATGCGTATTGATTTTTTCTCCCTTGTGGTATAATAAAAAAAGCTTACATCCCCACAGGAGGAAAACGAAATGGATTCCGCTGCATTGTTGAGAGAACAGCTTGACGCGCTGAACGGCGGCATAAGCCACGCCATGGTGACCATAGTAGAGGCAGACGGCTCTACCCCCCGCAAAAACGGAAAAATGCTGGTATTTGAAAACGGGGATACCCTTGGCACTATAGGCGGCGGTTCAGCTGAATGCCTCGCCGCGAAAGACGCGATGGAATGCATACGCACAGGCGAGAACGCCTTCAAGATATACGACCTCTCCTCTACTGCCACAAACAACACCGGCATGACCTGCGGCGGGCACATAAAGGTGCTTATAGAGTCCTTCCCATCAAAGCCGCTGCTGGTCATGTGCGGCGCGGGCCACGTCGGCTGCGCAGTGCTCAAGGTAGCCGGATTTATGGGCTATAGCACCCTTCTCATAGACGACAGGGCAGATGAGATAATAGATAAGAGCATAGCCGTTGCGGACAGGTTCGTCCGCGTGAAAGATTTCGAAAAAGATATAACCGAAATGGATATTCCCGCAGGGGCATTCATAGTCATAGCCACTCACGGCCACATAAACGACAGGGCGTCGCTTTACGCCGCCCTCGCCAAAAAAGCCGCCTACATCGGTATGATAGGCAGCCGCAAGAAGATAGCGGGATTGTTTGAATATATGCGCAATCGTGGAGTGACGGACGAGCAGCTTGATACCGTGTTCACCCCCATAGGTCTGGACATAGGCGGCGAGACCCCGGAGGAGATAGCCGTAGCCATAATGGCCGAGGTGCAGTCCTCCCGCTACCACGGCAGAAGCTGCCGCCACCTCAGAGAGCTGCGGGATCAATAATAGGATAAGCAATATAGGCCGTCGCGTCAAATGCGCCGGCCTCTCGTTTTTATTCAGGTTTTGCCCCGGGAGCCTGAGTCTTTTCTTCTGCTTGATTTGGTTTTTTTATCACGTGTATTATTCCATCGTCGTCCAGCTGCTTTATTACAGCCAGAGCTATGGGCAACGCAAACACGCCTGCCGCTCCGAACAGCGATGCTCCTGTCACCATGGCGAGCAGCGTTGCCAGCGGGTGCAATCCCACCTGCTGGCCTACTATCTTGGGCTCGGCGATGTTCCGCACTATGGCTATTATTACATATAATACCAGCAGGCTTATACCAAGGCCCGTCTTGCCTGTCACAAGGCTGACTACCGCCCAAGGGATAAGCACCGTGCCGCAGCCCACTATTGGCAGTATATCCAGAACCGCGATACCCGCCGCCACGCCCCATGAATTGTCAACGCCAATTATCAGCAGCCCTATGGCCAGCTCCGTAAACGTCATCAGCATTATCAGGCCGTAGGAGCGTATATACTTGCCTATGGTCTTTTTCAGCTGGCTCCAGCCGTCCTTCATTACCTCCGAGGCCTTTTCCGGCATTTGGCCGTGTATGAACTTGCCTATGGCTTCCCAGTCCAGCAGTATGAACACAGTGGACACTATACATATTATTGTATTAACCAGCTTGCCCGGAACAGACACCGCAAAGTTGCCTACTAACGCCACAGCCTTTGCGGAAAGCGTCTTTATGCTCGAATCCAGCGCTGCCAACACCTGATCCATGGCTATGTCTATCTCAATATCCCATCTGGCGAGAAAGGCCGTCATACTTTCCCATATGGACCTAAGCGCGGGCAGCAGTGTGCCGCTCCACGTCCTTGGCGCCAGAACTATCATCCTCTGGACAAAGGCCGCTATCTTATCGCAGAGTATTATGCCTAAAAATGCCAGCAGCGTGTATACCAGCACTATCAGAACGATACCCATGAACTTATGCGGAAGATGGCACTTCTTTACCAGCTTATCCAGCAGCGGGTGTATCACAGCCGCCACTATAAAAGCTATGAAGAATGGCAGCAGGCTCGACATCATGTATCTGAACAGCACTACCAGCACCGCCAGTATGGCCGCGCAATACGCGAGGTTTATAAGGAATCTTCTCCGGCGCTCAGTCTTTTCCAATTAGCCCTCCCATACACCGCTTCCACAGCGTTATTATTCATTGTATCACGGCCTTGTTTTGCCTGCTGTGAACTAAATTTGAACATTGCCGTTTTTGCAGGCAATATGCCCCATCTTTTCTCCCCTGGCCCGGTCTATAGGAAGCAAGGCGAATGCCTTACGCTCTCATTTCAAAATGTCACCGTTTATGCACATTTGGAACACTCTTTTTAATATTCTTTTAACAGTGTAAATGTTATAATTAAACATTATGATATATCGACGCCTATGGAGGGGCATTATGCGGGATTACGTAGTATTCAGCGACGTTTCAAAGTACTATCAGATGGGCCAGATGGTCATAAAGGCCATAGACCATATCAATTTTTCTATTGCCAAAGGGGAATTCTGCATAATCGTAGGCCCGTCCGGCGCCGGTAAGACCACGGTGCTGAATATGCTGGGCGGCATGGATACCTGTACCGAGGGCACCATATCCGTGGACGGCACGGTTATAAGCGGCTTCAGTTCAAAGGAGCTCACCACTTACCGCCGCTATGACGTGGGTTTTGTGTTTCAATTCTATAATCTGGTGCAGAACCTCACCGCACTGGAAAACGTAGAATTGGCATCTCAGATATGCAGGGATCCGCTGGACGCAGCTACTGCCGTGCGCGAGGTGGGCCTCGAGGACCGCATGAACAACTTCCCCAGTCAGCTTTCCGGAGGCGAACAGCAGCGCATATCCATTGCCCGCGCATTGGCCAAAAACCCCAAGCTTCTGCTTTGCGATGAACCTACCGGTGCGCTGGATTACGTCACCGGTAAGTCCATACTGAAGCTTTTGCAGGATACCTGCCGCCAGAAGGGCGTTACCGTGGTGGTGATAACCCACAACAGCGCCCTCACCCCCATGGCGGACCACGTTATACATATAAAAAACGGTACCGTTGCCCATGAGGAATACAACAACAACCCAACTCCGGTAGAAAGCATAGAATGGTAGCCGCATCTTATAAAAAACGCAGAGGAAAGGAGACGGTACTGTGACTGCCTTAAGAAAAGATCTCATAAGGGAAATAAAAAACAGCAAAAACCGTTTTCTTTCCATAGCCATACTCATAGCTCTCGCCGTAGCGTTTCTCTCCGGTCTCAAGGCCACAGCGCCGGATATGAAAAACACCGGCGATGAATATCTGGATAAGCAGCAGCTCATGGATATACAGGTGCTCTCCACCCTCGGCCTGACCAAAGACGACATTAAAGCCCTGGGGGCGCAGGACAACATAGAGCGGGCTGTAGGCGCGTACTGCATCGACGCATGGGCCGGCGACCTTGTTGCAAAGGCGTATTCCATAACAGACGGCATGAATCTGCTCACAGTCACCTCCGGCAGAATGCCGGAAAGCCCCGACGAGTGTATTGTAGACAAAAACCTGCTGGAAAAAATGAAAATTTCGGTGGGAGACAGCATAACCATAGACCCCAGCGACGACTACGAGGACTGCCTCACACACAAGAATTTCACCATAGTAGGCACCGCCGTCAGCCCTTACTACATCAGCGTAGAACGCGGCTCCGCTTCGATAGGCTCCGGCAATGTAAGAGCGTATGTATATCTTCCCGAAGGTGCATTTGACCTGGATTACTACACCGTTGCCTACGCCAAGGTAAAGGGCGCGCAGGAGCTTACCGCCTTCACGGACGAATACGACGACTATATCGACGATGTTATGGATTCCCTCAAGGACTTTGGCGACAGGCGGGCAAAACTCCGCTACGATGACATAATAGACGAAGCCCAGGGAAAGATCGACGACGCTCAAAAGGAGCTGGACGACAAGGAAAAAGAAGCGGATGAAAAGCTCTCCGATGCGGAGCAGGAGCTTAAGGATGCCCGCAGAAAGCTGGATAAGGGCTGGCGGGAATACCGGGACGGCAAGAAGGAGCTGGAGGAATCCCTCCCAAAGCTGTGCGATGCGGAGTGCGAGCTTGCCGACGCCCGTCAGGAGCTAATAGAGGGCGAGCAGGAATATCAAAAGGGCCTTGATGAATACAACTCCGGCTATGCCCAATACGCCGAAAACAAGCGCAAGCTGGACGAGTCCTATGCGAAGCTCTCCGCCGCAAAGCAGCAGCTTGACGCGGCAAAGAAGATACCCGACCAGATTTCCCAGCTGGAAAGTGATATTGACTCTCTTAAAGCGCAGAAGAAATTGCTTGATCCCAGCGACCAGGAGTATACAGCTAAGATAGCGGAGATAGATGCGCAGATAGCAAAGCTTTCCGCACAGAAGGCCGCCCTTGAAAGCGCCATTATGTCAGACGCCGCCATAGCCGCCGCTCAAGCTGAGATAGAAGCCGGCATGGCGGAATACAACGCCGGAAAGCAGGATCTGGACGCGGCGAAGGCCCAGCTTGACGCCGCAAAAAAGAAGCTGGACGAGGGCTATGAGGAGCTTCAGGATGGCAAAAGGAAATATCGCGAGGGCGTGGAGGAGCTTCAGGACGGCTGGAAAAAGTATTACGAGGGCATAGACGAGCTGCCCAAGGCCTATAAGAAGCTCAAGGACGGCGAAAAGGAATATGCCGACGGCCTCGAGGAATACGAGGACGCGAAGCGGGAGGCCGAGGAAAAGATAGCGGACGCCAAGAAGAAGCTGGCGGACGCACGGCGCAAGGTAGCCGATATCGAGACCTGCAAGTGGTACATACTCTCCCGCGGCTATAATCCCGGCTACACCGGCTTCGGTCAGGACGCAGACAGGATGGCAAACCTTGCCTCGGTATTCCCCGTTATCTTCTTCCTCGTAGCGGCACTGGTCTGCCTTACCACCATGACACGCATGGTGGAGGAGCAGCGCACCCAGATAGGCCTTATGAAGGCATTAGGCTACGGCAGATGGGATATCTCTAAAAAGTACCTTTGCTACGGTCTGTTTCCCAGCCTTGCCGGCAGCCTTCTCGGCATCATTATAGGGCACATAGTATTCCCGACCATGATATACGTCTCCTATCAGATAATGTACGAGATGCCTAACATACGCCTCAGCTTCTACCCTGGAATCTGCATATGGGCGACCATTGCAGCGGTGGCCTGTACCACCCTTTCCACACTTTGGGCCTGTATTTCCACCCTTACCGACTCCCCTGCCAACCTCATGCGCCCCAAGGCGCCCCCTGCCGGGAAGCGTGTGCTGCTGGAGCGCATAACCCCCGTATGGCGCGCGCTCAGCTTCAACTGGAAAATCACAGTGCGCAACCTTTTCCGCTATAAGAAGAGGTTCTTCATGACCGTGATAGGCATAGGCGGCTGCACCGGGCTTATAATCGCCGGCTTTGGCCTGCGGGATTCCCTCATGATGACCATGGATACCCAGTATGGCGACATATTCCGCTACGACGCCCAGATAACCCTGAACGACGGGCTGCTGGATACCGAACATGCGGATATAAAAGCATATCTGGACAGTTCGGATAACATAAGCGAATACACTGAGATATATGCGGGCAGCGTCACCGCGGAATCCCCCGCCTACTCTACCACCGCCTATGTGGAAGTATTCGACCCGGAGGATATAGGTAAATTCGTAATTACCCGGGCAATAAGCTCGGGCGATGAGATGACCCTGCCGGAAAGCGGCGTGATAATAGATCAGAAGCTCAGCGAACTGCTGAAAGTCAATGTGGGCGACAGCATAACCATTGACAGTGACGGCCGCCACAGCGCCAGGATAGCGGGCATATATCAGAACTACGTCGCCCACTTTATCTACCTTACGCCCGCGGCATACGAGGATATATTCGGCGATGAGGCCGAAATAAACACCGTCATACTCAACCTTGAGGATAACTCCAACGCCGCCTGCGAGGCCACAATGGAGGAGATGCTGAAGCTTCACGGCGTTTCCGCCGCCTCCCGCACCGCCGACGTCAAGGACACCTATATGCACAGCATGGAGCGTGTTGACTTCGTAGTAGTGGTGGTAATACTCTGCGCGGCGGCTCTGGCCATAGTTGTGCTTTACAACCTCTCCAACATAAACATGACCGAGCGCATACGGGAGCTTGCAACCATAAAGGTGCTGGGCTTCTACGATATAGAAGTTACCACCTACCTTTGCAGGGAAAACATAATACTCACGGCGGCAGGCATAGCGCTGGGCTGCGTATTCGGCAAGTACCTGCACGCGTGGCTGATACGCTCCGTGGAGATAGACCTTATGATGTTCGGGCGCAGCACCACCGCCATGAGCTATGCCTTCTCGGCGGCGCTTACAGTGATATTCTCCGCTATAGTAAACGTGATGGCCCACGTAAAGATGAAGGGTATAGATATGATAGAATCCCTAAAGAGCGCAGAATAGGCCCACCGGCCTGGGATAATATCAAAAAAGCGGCTTAACGCCGCTTTTTTGATATTTTGCTATATCGAGCCGCTATCTCATTTTCCTTTTATACGCCCTCTCGGACAGCGCTACGGAGGCCATATTCGCCGCCAGCGCCAAAGCGGCTATCGCCACCGCGCCGGGGGCAAGGTTGCCGCCTGCACTCGCTTTGTTTATGCCATCGGCTATTTTATCGCCAAAGCCCATGGTAAAAAATACTATTACGCCTATCATTGCCATGAACAGCAGCCTTCCCTTTTCAACGCCCAGACGGAACATGCAGGGCAGGTTCACCGCTAAAAATATCAGCGCAAAGCAGGCCATTACCGCGATCTGTGCAATGTCCTCGCCCGATACGGCCGTTCCCTTTGCGGCGGCGGTAACATACAGCGAGGCTATGGACAGCGCTCCCGTCGCCAGCAGGCAGATATAGCCGAGCAGGTACTTGCTCAATACTATATCCCTGACGCTGTACGGCATCATGGCTGCAAGCTGATCCCACTTGCAGTTTTCATCGTATGCCAACGCGCTTATAGGCATCATGGCCGCATACAGCATGGCGAAGCTGCTCCCCGAAAAGCTGGGAATGACGGCAAAAAACAGTATAAGTATAAGGAATGCCTTGGCCTGCTTCGCTATTGTGAGCATATCCTTCATTATAAGTCCGCGCATGCTATCTCTCCTCCCTCGCCATATAAAGCATTATATCCTCTATTGTTATGCGCTCCGGCACCATACCCGCAGGAATGTCGCTCCTCAGCATAAGCACCTCAGCCCCATAGCTGTTCTCCCTGCTGCCAATCACGCTGCCCTTAGGCATACCCGAAAGCTGCGTCTTAGTCATATTCACGAGGGCGTAATTTTCATAGAGCAAATCCTTTTCCTCAACGAACATAAGCCTGCCCCGGTGCAGAAAGGCTATATAGTCACATATCTTCTCCAAATCGCTTACTATGTGGGAAGATATGAGTACGCTGTGGCTCTCATCCCGGGTAAAGTCGTTGAATATGTCGAGTATCTCATCCCGCACTATTGGGTCCAGGCCTCCCGTTGCCTCGTCCAGCACCAGCAGCTTCGGGTCGTGGGACAGTGCCACGGCTATGGCCAGCTTCATCTTCATACCTCGCGAAAAGTCCTTGAAGGCCTTCTTTTCCGGCAGCCCGAATTCCTTTATGTAGCCGAAGTACTTATCCGAATCCCATTTTTTATAAGTGAGCCTCATAATGGTATTTACGTTTTTACAGTTTAGGTTTATGGGAAAATATGCCTCGTCCAGCACCACGCCTATGTCCTCCTTAGTCTCGGCAAACTCGGGGCTTTTATTGTCCATGCCCAGTACCTCTATGCTGCCGGAATCGGGCAGTATGGCGTTCATTATGAGCTTTATGGTGGTAGACTTGCCTGCGCCGTTTTCGCCTATGAGGCCCATTATGCTGCCCTCGGGCAGACTGAGGGTAAGGCTATCCAGCGTAAAGTCACGGTATGTCTTTGATACGCCTTTAATGTCTATAGCGTTTTTCATCTGTTTTCCTCCTGAAGTACCCTGTACATTTCGATCAGCTGCCCCTCGGTTATACCGCTGGCTCCGGCAAGACGAGCTATTTCGCCCATATGCTCCTCAATTTTTTTCAAGTGCTCCTCGTATACCATGCCGGAGCTCTTTTGCGACACAAAACAGCCCTTGCCGGCGGCTGTGTATATGTATCCGCCCTGCTCCAGCTCCTCATACGCCCGCTTAGTAGTTATCACGCTTATGCGCAGATCCTTGGCAAGGGCTCGTATGCTGGGCAGCATATCCCCCTCGCGGAGTTCTCCCGAAAGTATGGCGGCCTTTATCTGATCATATATCTGCTGATATATCGGGCTGCCGCAGGAGTTGCTTATCAGTATATCCAAGGCTTCCTCCTTTCAACTGTATATAAAATTATATATACAGTATATACACAATATACGTTTCTGTCAACAGCAAAATAAAAAGCGGGTATCTTCGCCGCATAAATCGCCTTCTATCCCGCCATACTAAAGCAAAAAGGAGTTTAAGTCATGAAAAAAGCTAAAACCGGCAAATGGAATGACTATCCGGACATCTCAACCACTTCCTCATTTACCGATACTACAGGTATGATGCCCACGCCGCCCCTGACTGACGAGCAATTTGAAGCGTATCAGGATCTTGCCGGCATGGAAATACCCAAGAAAAAGAAAACGGACAAATAACAAAAGAGCGCCAAATTGGGCGGTGTCCGCAAAACAGTTAAGCATCCGTACGGTTACGATCATACGGATGCCTTTACGTGCCTGGAATATCTGTCTCCTTTCCTGGTTCTCTCTGTCCTTTACATGGGTGGGTATTCCCCTCAGGGCGGAGAGGAAAAGAAGGAAGTCAAAGCCTATGCCCATCCATACCGTAAGTATGATTATGGTATACAGGGCAGTGCTGCGGCTTTCAAGCCATCCAAGCTGCGTTCCGAGTATGGCGTTGACTATTCCCAAGGTGGGGCTGAACATGGACTTAAACACCATACACGCTGCGGACATGGATACCGCCGTATGAAAATTCTAAATAACATATCGCAGTATGGTATTTGCATATATGACAACGGTCCCCCGGCGCTGCCGGGGGACCGTTATACTGCGTTTTAAGTTTAATCCACCTTGGGGCCGGCGTCTACCAAAGCCTTACCCGCCTCGTTGCCTTCGTACTTGGCAAAGTTCTTGATGAAGCGGGAGGCCAGATCCTTTGCCTTTGCATCCCAATCAGCGGGATTGGCATAGGTATCTCTGGGATCCAGAATGTTGGTGTCAACGCCCTTCAGCTCGGTGGGTACCTCGAAGTCAAAGTAAGGTATCTTCTTGGTGGGCACGCCCAGTATGTCACCGTTGAGGATAGCGTCGATTATGCCGCGGGTATCCTTGATGGAGATACGCTTGCCGGTGCCGTTCCATCCGGTGTTGACCAGATACGCCTTCGCGCCGCTCATCTCCATGCGCTTTACCAGTTCCTCAGCGTATTTGGTAGGATGCAGCTCCAGGAATGCCTGACCGAAGCAGGCGGAGAAGGTAGGAGTAGGTTCGGTTATGCCGCGCTCGGTACCAGCCAGCTTTGCGGTAAAGCCGGAGAGGAAGTAGTACTTGGTCTGCTCCGGAGTCAGTATGGATACGGGGGGCAGCACGCCGAAAGCATCGGCGGAGAGGAAAATAACGTTCTTCGCGGCGGGCGCGGAGCTTATGGGGCGCACTATGTTCTTAATATGGTCGATGGGGTAGGATACGCGGGTGTTCTCGGTAACGCTCTTATCGGCAAAGTCTATCTTGCCGTTCTCATCGAGGGTTACATTCTCGAGGAGAGCATTGCGCTTGATGGCGTTGTAGATATCCGGCTCGGATTCCTTATCCAGATTAATGACCTTTGCATAGCATCCGCCTTCGAAGTTGAACACGCCATTGTCGTCCCAGCCGTGCTCGTCGTCGCCTATCAGCAGGCGCTTGGGGTCGGTAGACAGCGTGGTCTTTCCGGTGCCGGAGAGGCCAAAGAAGATGGCTGTGTTCTGGCCGTTCATGTCGGTATTTGCAGAGCAGTGCATGGAGGCGATACCCTTGAGGGGCAGATAGTAGTTCATCATGGAGAAGAGGCCCTTCTTCATTTCGCCGCCGTACCAGGTATTGATGATGACCTGCTCGCGGCTGGTGAGGTTGAATACTACCGCGGTCTCGGAATTAAGCCCCAGCTCCTTGTAGTTCTCTACCTTTGCCTTGGAGGCGTTGTAAACTACGAAATCCGGCTCAAAGTTCTTCAGCTCCTCTTCGGTGGGCCTGATAAACATATTCTTTACAAAGTGAGCCTGCCAGGCAACTTCTACGATGAAGCGGATTGCCATGCGGGTGTCCTTGTTGGCGCCGCAGAAGGCGTCCACTACGAACAGGCGCTTATTAGAGAGTTCTTTTCTTGCGATATCCTTGACGGCGTTCCAGGTCTCGATGGAGGCGGGGTGGTTGTCGTTCTTATACTCATCGGAAGTCCACCAGACGGTATCCTTGGAGGTATCGTCAACGACGATAAACTTGTCCTTGGGTGAACGGCCGGTGTATATGCCGGTCATGACGTTGACAGCGCCCAGCTCGCTGAGCTGGCCCTTTTCATAGCCCTCAAGGCCGGGCTTGGTCTCTTCCTCAAAGAGCATCTCGTAGGAAGGATTGTAGACTATTTCCGTAGTGCCGGTAATGCCGTACTTGGTAAGATCGATGTTTGCCATTTTCTTTTACACAACCTCTTTCTGTATTATTTATGCAGGAATTGGCAGGGGATTATTCACTCCGTGCCAAATCCAAACTACCGCATGATATTTTTATGATAAGTCATGGCCACGTTAAAATCAATACAAATTGTCAGGAAATACTCAAATAAATCCTTAGTATACCTGCCTTTGCGGTAAGCTTATCTTATTCCGCAGGCAGGTTGCAAAAGCAAAAAGCAGAAGCGCCACGTTTCCTTTTCAATGTCGCTCAAACGCTTACGGCATTGCGCATGGCGTTGCCGACACGGCTTTCACACGTTGAGTACATCTTTATTACAGCAGTATAGGTTAAATGTCCTTAACCCATGTCACTAAAATAAGCCGCCCTATTGAGCGGCGCAGGCTCTTACTTCATGTGTGCCCTCGCGTGGGCGCATATGGCATTGTAGGTCTTGTCGCTGAGGTCGTGCTCCATTTTGCAGGCGTCAGTCTCGGCCGTGATTTCGTCCACGCCTATTGATACCAAAAAACCGGTCAACGTCCTGTGCCTGTCCAGCATCTTGGAAGCTATCTCCATTCCTGATTCGGTAAGGGTTATGAGCCCCTCCCCGTCCATCGTGATATGTCCGCTGGCCTTCAGCCTTTTCGTGGTATATGTTACGCTGGGCTTCGTAACGCCAAGATAGTCCGCCACATCAATGGAACGAATATAGCCGTGCTTATTGCGCATCATCAGCATCGCTTCGAGGTAATCCTCGGTAGCTCTCATTATTTTCAAATTGTACCGCCCTTTCGTATTTTTATTGCAATATCATATAAAACTGTTGTTGGTAAAATACCAACGATGATTATATAGATGATTATATATTATACATAGGTTAGCAAACTCTAACCAAAAATGCAAGGGTAAAATTTTGTTTAAATTTTCAGATAAAAAAGGGTTGACAAAGTCAGTTAGAGCTGTTAAATTACTCGATAGTTAAAGCACTTAAACCCAAGTGTAGAAACGTGGACCCGCAAGTAGCACATAAAACGGAGGAGACTGAGTATGATACCACTTGATCTGGCAGATATAGGCAAAGAGAACGTGATAAAAAAGATCGGCGGCAGCCCGGACGTTAAAAAGCACCTTGAAGATCTTGGCTTTACGGCTGGCGGCCCGGTGACTGTGGTATCCGCGATGGGCGGCAACGTAATAGTAAAGGTCAAGGAATCACGGATAGCCATAAGCCGTGAAATGGCTCGCAGGATAATGATCTAACGCCTGTTTTGACATTTATTTATAGAAAGAAAGAAAAAAGGAGAGATAGGACTATGAAGACATTAAAGGAAGCCAAGATCGGCGAAACCGTCAGGGTGGTAAAGCTTTATGGCGAAGGCCCGGTAAAGCGCCGCATAATGGACATGGGTATTACCAAGGGCGTTGAGGTGTTCGTCCGCAAGGTTGCCCCCTTGGGCGACCCTATCGAGGTAAACGTGCGCGGTTATGAGCTCAGTCTGAGAAAAGCCGACGCCGAAATGATTGAAGTTGAATAAATATTTTTTTGAACCATAGTTAAAGTATATTAACTTCAAAGGAGTTTTATCATGAATAACCAAATCAAGATAGCCTTAGCCGGCAACCCGAACAGCGGCAAAACCACGCTGTTCAACGCTCTGACCGGTTCCAATCAGTTTGTCGGCAACTGGCCAGGCGTTACCGTAGAAAAGAAGGAAGGCCGCCTTAGGAAGCATGAGGATGTGGTCATAATGGACCTGCCCGGCATCTATTCGCTTTCCCCCTATACTTTGGAAGAAGTAGTCGCCAGAAATTATCTTATCGACCAGCGCCCCGACGCCATACTGAACATAATCGACGGAACCAACCTGGAGCGCAACCTCTACCTCACCACTCAGCTTACCGAGCTGGGCATTCCGGTAGTCATCGCAATTAACATGATGGACGTTGTGCGCAAGAATGGCGATAAGATAGATACCGCCCAGCTTTCCGAAAAGCTGGGCTGCCGGATAGTAGAGATATCCGCCCTGAAGGGCGATGGCGTCATGGAAGCCGCGGAGGCCGCGATCAAAGCCGCCCATGGCGCAAAAACCGTCCCCATGCATACTTTCTCCGGCCCCGTTGAGCACGCTATCGCTCATATCGAGGAGGCTGCCGTACATAACATGCCCCTTGAGCAGCAGCGCTGGTACGCCATAAAGATATTCGAGCGCGACGACAAGGTGCTTGAGAAGCTGGACATCTCCAAGGATGTTCTCGATCACATTGACAGCGACATCAAAGCTGCCGAGAAGGAGCTGGACGATGACGCTGAAAGCATCATCACCAATGAGCGCTACGTATATATCGCCGAGATAATCAAATGCTGCTACAAGAAAAAAAATCAGGGTCGGCTTTCTGCTTCCGATAAGATCGACAGGGTGGTCACCAACCGCTGGCTGGGCCTGCCCATATTTGCAGCGGTAATGTTCCTCGTATACTACCTCGCCATGGTCACTGTCGGCGCATCTGCCACTGACTGGGCAAACGATGGACTGTTTGGCGATGGCTGGCACCTGTTCGGCATCGGTTCAGCCGCTTATAATGAGGTAGCAGAAGAATACGGCGAGGCCGCTGCCATAGTTGACGGTTATGAAGTGTATGTCGAAGAAAACGGCGAGCCTGCTGACGGCAAATTTACCTACGAGATAGAGGACGAGGAGACCCTTGCGGTTTCCGAGGAAACTGCTACCCTCGAGGATTATGAGGCTGCAAAGGCCACCCTTCAGGAAATCGGCGAAGAGCCTGATCCTGCCGACTACGGCGTATGGGTCCCCGGCGTCCCCGTCCTTATTGAGAGTGCTCTGGACAAGGGCAACTGTGCCGAGTGGCTCCGCGGCCTGATACTTGACGGCATAGTCGCCGGCGTCGGCGCGGTCCTCGGCTTTGTTCCTCAGATGCTGGTGCTGTTCCTGCTTCTTGCTGCCCTTGAGGACTGCGGCTATATGGCCCGTATCGCGTTCATTCTGGACAGGCTCTTCCGCAGGTTCGGCCTTTCCGGCAAGTCCTTCATCCCCATGCTGATCGGCACCGGCTGCGGTATCCCCGGAATAATGGCCTCCCGTACCATAGAGAATGAGCGCGACAGGCGCATGACCATAATGACCACCACATTTATCCCCTGCGGCGCTAAGGTTCCCTTTATAGGAATGATTGCCGGCGCCATATTCGGCGGTTCCGCATGGGTAGCTACCTCCGCTTACTTCATCGGCATGGCCGCGATAATAATCTCGGGAATCATGCTCAAGAAGACTAAGAGGTTCGCCGGCGAGCCCGCGCCCTTCGTAATGGAGCTGCCCGCATACCACTGGCCCACAGCAGGCAACGTGCTCAGGAGCACCTGGGAGCGGGGCTGGAGCTTCATAAAAAAGGCCGGTACCATCATACTGCTTTCCACCATCTTCGTATGGTTCACCACTTACTTCGGAACCGTGGACGGTACCTTCAGGATGCTGTCCGAGGATGAGATCAACTACTCCATATTGGCCTCCATAGGCGGTGCGATAGCCTGGATCTTCAAGCCTCTGGGCTGGGGCAACTGGCAGGCGGTCGTAGCCTCAATTACCGGCCTTATCGCCAAGGAGAACATAGTAGGTACTCTGGGCATACTGTACGGCGGCGACGGCAGCGTATACTCTAACCTTGCAAGCGCTTTCACACCCATTACCGCTTACTCTTTCCTTGTATTTAACCTGCTGTGCGCACCCTGCTTCGCGGCAATAGGCGCAATCAAGCGGGAGATGAATAACGCCGGCTGGACCTGGTTCGCCATCGGCTATCAATGCGGCTTTGCATATGTGATAGCCCTGATGATCAATCAGTTCGGCAACCTCTTTACCGGTAATGCAGACCTCTTAGGCGTGGTTGCCGCCGCAGCCTTCCTCGCAGGCATGGTATACATGCTGTTCAAGCCCTATAAGGAAGCTGCGAAGCTGAGCGCAAAGCCGTAAAGAAAAAATGAAATGATGTAATATGTCAGAAGGAGGAATTTGACCATGTTTAATTGGATAAGCGAAAACATCGGAAACATAATCGCGATAGTTATACTTGCAGCGGTAATCGCGGCCATCGTGATACATCTTATAAAACAGAAGAAACGAGGCAAGTCCTCCTGCGGCTGCAGCTGTGGTTCCTGCCCCATGAAAAACTCCTGCCACAGCAATTCCTGCAGTGCCAAATGATAACTAATAACTCACAAAGTATCGGCAAGGCGGCATTCGTCCGCTTTGCCGATACTCTGTTTTGGGGCAATTTATTGCAATTAGGCCGGGACGGTGCTAACATATCAGCATGGATGCCTTTTTAAGGCACGCCAAAGTTAAAATCAAGGTATGGGTAAATAATGTGGAGCTTAAGGACGCGCTGCTTCTGCACGCAAACATGTACCCCAGGATGCGGCCTGCCGACGCTGTAAAGCTGGTGTACCAGAACGAATTTGGGGGAGGCCATATGATCAAAAGCCCTGAGGCTGCCCTGATAAGACTGCGCAACGAGTATGCGGCAACAGAGCACGACGCCATGCAGCCGCTCATGATACCCATAGGCAGCGGCATGGCGCGAGTACAGCTTAAGGCGCTGAAGGAAAGCGGCATAGCGGGCTTGAATGAAGCGTTTGTGGAGACCGCCAACGCCTCAGAAGGCACGCTTGCGGAGTTTTTGGAAAAGCTGGACGTGCTCCTCCATGTAACGGTGCAGGGCGTCTTTGCGTTCCAGGCAGCCGAGCTTGAGAAATACCTTTCGGAATATAAAAAGAAGGGCTATCCCGCCGTATCCCACAGTGAGGAGTATAGGGAAGCCTACCTCCCGGCATACAGGGTTGTAAAGGAGAGCATATTCAGGGAGAAGTTTAAATGAATATACTTGTAATAGACGGTCAGGGCGGCAGGCTGGGCTGCCAGATGGTAAGGTCCATAGCGGAAAAGTACCCCGGTGCAAGGCTTATGGCTGTCGGCACCAATTCAGCCGCTGCCGCGGCTATGGCAAAGGCCGGCGCCCATCAGGCGGCTGCGGGGGAAAACCCGCTTATAGTCGCCTGCCGCAAGGCGGATATAATAATAGGCCCAATAGGCATAGTCATAGCGGATTCCCTCTTCGGCGAGATAACGCCCGCAATGGCGGTCGCCGTTGCCCAATCCGATGCGGTGCGGATACTTCTGCCCGTAAACAGGTGCGGCAATATAGTAGCAGGCGTTCAGGAGCTGTCACTGACGGCTCTAATATCAGACGCTATGGCCAAGCTCGAAGGCGTGATGCAAGAGTAAACTGTATCTTGTCAACCGACGGCTTTTCGTGTACAATAGTCTTGTGCCGGTCAGAAGACAGCGCAGGAACAGAAGTTCCCCTGAATAAACCTTGTATCAATACCGTTTTTTGTGATGTCATGAAGGCGTCGCTTTCCCAGAAGGGATCGCGGCGCTTGTTTTATGCCATCTGGAAGGAGCTTTTATCATGAAAAACAACAACATAACAGTAAGGACAGTGGCATTTGCGGCGGCGTTTCTGGCGCTGGCACTGATGCTTCCGTTTTTGACGGGACAGATACCGCAGATAGGCTCAATGCTTTCCCCCATGCACATACCCGTGCTCCTCTGCGGCTTCGTATGCGGCTGGCCCTGGGGACTGGCGGTCGGCGTGGTGGCTCCGCCCCTGCGCTCCGTACTGTTCGGTATGCCGCCGATGTACCCGACCGCGCTTTGCATGGCGTTTGAGCTTGCGGCATACGGCGCCGTGGCAGGGCTCATGTACAGGGCGCTGCCAAAGAAGAAAAGTAACATATACGTCGCTCTCATAACGGCCATGATAGCCGGCCGTCTGGTATGGGGCGCGGCGCGCTTCCTCTGCACCGGGCTCGATCCGTCAAAGTTCGGCTTTGCCGCCTTCTGGGCGGGGGCGTTCACGCAGGCGATACCCGGCATAATACTGCATATAATCCTCATACCGCTGCTCGTAATGGCGCTGGAAAAGGCAAAGCTGATATCGAAATAGCAGGACAAGGCCAAACAGGGAGAGCTTTTATGCCCTCCCTGTTTTATTATGCCTGTTTTATTTATTAAGCTTTGCGGCAAGATCATCCAGCGCCTCGCCGAGCGCCTCCTCAAAGGACGGGTGTGGACGCATTATCTTGAGCAGGCTTTCCACCGTGAGATGGTTGGCCATAGCTTCGGATATCTCGCTTATCATGTCAGAGCTGTGCTCGCACATGAGCTGCGCGCCTATTATCTCGCGGGTCTCGGCATTGGCTACGACCTTCATAAAGCAGCGGCCCGGATCGGCGATAAGCGTTCTGGCGTTGCCGAACATTACGCATTTGCCCGCCTTTGCGGGTATTCCCGCTTCCCTGGCCTCGGCCTCCGTCATTCCCACCACCGCTATCTCGGGCCGGCAGTATATGACGCTGGGCACAACGTTCATATCCACGCTGTTCTCTATGCCGTTCATCATATCGACGCATGCCGTACCTTGGGCGGAAGCGACATGGGCAAGCTGAATCTTCGCGGATACATCGCCTATAGCGTACACCCCGGGTATGCTGGTCTGATACTTCTCGTTTACCTTTATGCTCCTACGGTCCATCTCAGGCGCGAGGCCCTCTGCAAACAGGCCGTCCATATAGGGTTTGCGGCCTATGGCGCACAGCACAGCCTCGCCGGTTACCGAGTTGTCCTTGCCCTTTTCACTAAAGCGCACCGTGAGGCCGCTTTCGTCCTTCTCCACGCATTGCACCATGGAGTTGACGAACACATTCACGCCCTGTTTTTTAAGTATCATGGCGAGGTTTTGGCCGAGCTCGCGGTCCATATTGGGCAGCAGCCTGTCCATACCCTCTATGACGGTCACCTTGCAGCCGAGGTCGCTGTAAAATGTGGCGAATTCTATGCCTATCACGCCGCCGCCAATTATTATTATGGACTCGTACAGATGGTCACAGCCCTCCAGCAGCTCGTCAGAAGTCATTACTCCGGGAAGGTCCAGCCCGGTTATAGGCGGGCGGGCCGGTACGGAACCCGTAGCGGCGATTATCTTTTCCGCCGCCAGTTCATCGCAGCCGCCCTCGTTAAGCTCCACGTGTACGCGGCCGGGAGCGGTTATTTGGGCGCGCCCCCTGATCAGGTCTATCTTTGCGCCCTTAAAAAGGCTCTCTATTCCGGAGCTGAGCTTGGCGGATATCTGCCGCTTATAGGCAAATATCTCGTTCATATCCGCACGCGCACCTTCAACATGTATGCCAATGCCGGCGCTGGCTGTGGCAGCATGATACGCCTCGGAGGAATGGAGCAGCGTCTTTGTGGGTATGCAGCCTCTATTGAGGCAGGTGCCGCCCGCCTCGCGGTTTTCTACTACGGCAACGGTCATGCCCAGTTTTGCCGCGCGCAGCGCGGCCACATAGCCTCCGGGGCCCGCGCCTATCACTATCAGTTGGTATTCCTTCATAAATATTATATCTCCTGTTCTTGGATCATACGGCAGATATCCGATGCGATATCGGGACAGGCCGTTTCTGCGGCAAGGCACAGGGCGGCCTCGCTGAAGCTTTTGCCCTCAAAGGCCTGCTTCAGCTTTTCGGCTATGCTCCAGTCCATTGAGTCGGAGTACACCTCCGCTTCCTTGACCCTGCCGCCGTCCACCATGAGCTGTATCTGCACGCTCCCCCACGGGAACCTTTCGCCGCACTCGAAGGTGAAGGGTATCTCCCTGCCGAAGCGCCATTTCCAGCTGCCGTATTTTTCAAACAGCGGCTGCATGGCGGCTTTGTCCTGCTCCGTAAGGCCTATCTCTTCATACGGCAGGCCGTACACCTGGCCAAACGCCTCAGCAAGCTTCTGAGAAAGCAGCTCTATCGTGGTATCCGGCGCAAGCTCCTTCAAGTTAACTACCCTTGAGCGAACTGAATCCACGCCCTTTGATGACAGCTTGGCCTTTGAGGGGTTTAGATACCGGCCCATTTTTTCTCGGTTCACGTCCACCATGAGTGTGCCGTGATGGTATGCGCGGGGTCCGTTCTTGTAAAATGCGTTGCCGGAGAACTTGCGCCCATCTGCCAGTATGTCGTTACGTCCGGAACGTTCGACCTTCACGCCCAGCTTTTCGCATGCAAGCTCTATCACTTTGAGCTGCTTATCCAGATCGTAATCCGCTGTGGGAACTAAAAAGGTAAAGTTAAGGTTGCCAAGATCGTGAAAAACCGCACCGCCGCCCGAGAGCCTCCGGGCCAGCTTTCCTCCTTCATCCTCCAGAAGGGTGGTACGGCATTCCTTGAAAGCGTTCTGGTTGCGGCCTATCACCACGGTATTCTGGTTCTGCCAGAGATACAGCGTGCAGCAGCCCTCATCTGTATTTTGCAGCAGATATTCCTCCACCGCCAAATTGAAAAAGGGGTCAAAGCTTTGACCCCTGTAAAGCTTGAGTTTATCTATCATTATTCGCCGTTATGTTTACGCCCTTGTATAGCGGACGATCGGGTTCCGCGCCGCCTTGACCTCGTCAGGTCTGCCTATCTGTGCATTGTGGGGAGCTCCGTGCATATACTCGGGGTCGGTATGGCCCAGCTCATACAGCTTGCGGTAGACCTCCGCTGCCCAGTCCAGGGTATCCTTGCTCTCGGTCTCGGTGGGTTCGAGCATAAGCGCCTCGTGCACTATCATGGGGAAGTACATTGTTGGCGGATGCATGCCGTAATCGATAAGGGACTTGGCGACGTCCAGAGCGGAAACGCCGGTCTTCTTCTTGAAGCCGGAAAGATCGAGCACGAACTCATGCATGCATATACGGTCGAATGCGGGTTCGAAGGTGCCCTGTATCCTCCGCATGAGGTAATTCGCGTTGAGCACGGCGTTTTTCGCCGCCTCAGGTATGCCCTCGCGGCCAAGAGTCATTATGTAGGTAAGAGCCTTTACTACCACGAGGAAGTTGCCCGCAAAGCCGCGTACCTGGATATGGCCCTCGCCCTCCATCATGGCGCTGTGGGGCAGGAACTTCGCAAGGAAATCCTTGCAGCCGACCGCGCCTGCGCCCGGGCCGCCGCCGCCGTGAGGCGTTGCGAAGGTCTTGTGCAGATTCATGTGTATGCAGTCGAAGCCCATGTCGCCGGGGCGTACAACGCCCATTACCGCGTTGAGGTTTGCGCCGTCATAATAGCAGAGGCCGCCTGCCTCGTGTACGAGGCGGGTTATCTCTAATATGTTCTCATCGAATATGCCTACCGTATTGGGGTTAGTCAGCATAAGGCCGGCAGTATCGTCGCCAAGGACCGCCTTCAGCGCCTCGAGATCCACGCAGCCGTTGGGGGCGGATGCGATATTTACCACCTGATAGCCGCACATCGCCGCTGTGGCGGGGTTGGTGCCGTGGGCGGAATCGGGCACGATTATCTTGTTGCGCTTGGTATCCCCCCGGCTGTCGTGGTACTGCTTGATGAGCAGCACGCCGGTGAACTCGCCGTGGGCGCCTGCGGAGGGCTGGAAGGTCATATCCGCCATTCCGGTGACCTCGCAAAGATACTTGCGTATGGTGTCGAGCACTTCCCGGCAGCCTTCGGTGGTGTGCCTGGGGGCGAGTGGGTGAATGGCCGTAAAGCCGGGCAGCGCGGCCATCTCCTCGTCAATGCGGGGATTGTATTTCATGGTGCAGGAACCCAAAGGATAAAAGCCGCAGTTTACGCCGTGTACCCGGTGGTTCAGCTCGGTATAGTGGCGGGAAATGTCGGTCTCGCTCATTTCGGGCAGCGCGGGTTTTACTTCACGCCGGAGCTCCTTTGGGAGCTCGACGGTCTCCACATCGCACTTGGGCAGTATTGAGCACTTGCGTCCGGGCGCGCTCTTTTCGAATATCAGCTTCATTACGCAAGCACCTCCTTAACTACTTCTATGGCCCTGTCAAGCTGAGCCCTCGTTACCTTCTCGGTAGCGCACCACATTATGCCGTCCTCCACAGGCAGGCCTCCCAGTATATCCGCGTCCTCAAGAGCCTTGAGCACCTCGTCCTGACGGGGCATCTCCGTCACGAACTCATGGAAGAAGTCGCCCTTGTATTTAAGCAGCACGCCGGGTATCTCGCAGAGCTTCGCCGCGAGGTAGTGCGCCTTCGCCATGCTCTGCCTTGCCGCCTCCGTCATGCCGTCGGGGCCCATGGTAGCCATATACAGGCCTGCCGTAAACGCGCAGAGAGCCTGATTGGAGCATATATTGCTGCTGGCCTTTTCGCGGCGTATGTGCTGCTCCCGGGCCTGAAGCGAAAGCACATATGCTGTATCGCCCTTGCTGTCGGTGGTCTGGCCTACTATGCGGCCGGGCAGCTTACGCATGTGCTTTGTGAGGGTAGCCATAAAGCCGAGATATGGGCCGCCGTAGGAAAGCGGCATACCGAGAGGCTGACCTTCGCCTACCGCTATATCCGCGCCGCAGTCCTTGGGGGTCTTCATTATTGCCAACGCTATGGGGTTGCAGCCCATTATATACATTGCGCCGGCGGCGTGTACCATTTCGCCTATTGCCGCCGCATCCTCAAGCTGCCCGAAGAAACTGGGCTGCTGGATATATACGGAGGCCACGTCTTCGGTGAGCATCTCACGGAGAGCAGCCATATCGGTCTTGCCGTCCTTCATGGGTACGATGCGCATCTCATCGCCGGTGCCGTAGCAGTAAGTGCGTACGGTGTTTATGGTATCCGGGTGGGAAGCTCCGGAAACCAGCGTCACCCTGCGCTTGCGGTCGCGGCACATGGCGGCAGCCTCGCCCGCAGCGGTAGCGCCATCGTATACCGAGGCGTTGGAAACGTCCATGCCGGTGAGCTCGCATATCATGGTCTGATACTCGAATATGCTCTGCAATACGCCCTGGCTCATTTCGGCCTGATAGGGGGTGTACGCGGTAAGAAACTCCTCCTTGGTGGGAATGTATTTCACTATGCTGGGAATGTAGTGGTCATATGCGCCCGCGCCCCGGAGAACGGTCTTGAATACCTTATTCTTGGCCGCCATTGCGGATATGGCGTTGCTGACCTCCAGTTCGCTCATTCCCTCGGGTATGTTCAGCGGTTCGTCGAGATACATCTTCTCAGGCACATCGCGGTAAAGCTCCCGGTAATCCGTAAGACCGATGGCCTTGAGCATCTCTCTGCGTTCCGCCTCTGTAGATGGAACGTAGCTGCCCATTATTTAGCCCTCCTGTGCGCAGAACTCTTCGTATGCTGCCGCGTCCAGCAGCTCTTCCTTGTCGGTGATGCCCTCGACCTTGATTATCCATGCGCCGTAGGGATCGGAATTGAGCAGTTCGGGGGAATCCAGCAGCTCTTCGTTTATGGCTGCAACCTTGCCGGTAACGGGGCAAATCAGGTCGGATACGGCCTTGACGGACTCAACGTCGCCAAAGGCTTCGGCGGCGGTGACGTCGTCGCCCTCTGCGGGCAGGTTTACGAATACCACGTCGCCAAGGGCGTCCTGCGCGAAATCGGAAATGCCGATTATGGCGGTATCACCATCCATCTTTATCCATTCATGGGACTTGGAGTAGCTGAGATCGTTGGGATGATTCATTTTTTAAATACCTCCGTTAAACTATTCTATATGTTTTGTTGTTTCATCCCGCCCGGAAGTCCCGGGCGGGTCGTCTTAGGTTTGCGCCTTATTACAGGCCTATCTTTGCGGAAAAGCTCTCCAAGGCGTTGAGCATTTTCTCATCGTCGAAGCAGTAGTGCATTCTGGTGTAGCCGCTGCGGAGCTTTGTTACCTCGTCGCCTACTTCCTTGCCGCGCAGTATGCAGTCTGCCATCAGCTCTGCCAGCTTGTCGAACTCCTCAAAGCCGAAGCCAAAGCGGGTCATCTCGCTCATGCCCATACGCAGCGCGCCGGAGGCGGTGAAGCCTTCCTCATCGGGGGTAGCCTGATAGTTGACGATTATGTTGTTGCGCTCCAGGCGCTCGGCGATCTCGGGGCCCATGCCGTAGCCTACTGAGGCTATTACCTGATGGGTCTCTGTATAGCCTATCTCGGGGTCGCCCGCAACGTCCAGTCCCTGTTTCTTCAGGGCTTTAGCGAAGTGCTTGGCGTTCTCGATTATCGCCTTCTGGTACTGGGCCTTGAAGGTGTTCATCTCGTATGCGGCCATCAGCAGGCCAAGCTGGGTGCCTAAGTGGTGGTTGGATACGCTGCCGGGGAAGGCGCGGCTCTGTATGGTCTCCCAGAGGCCGTACTTCAGGTCTTCCTTCTTCCAGTTGGTAGCTATCACGCCGCGCTGTGGGCCGAAGAAGGTCTTGTGGGTGGATCCGGTGACTATCTCGGCGCCCTCCTCAAAGGGCTTCTGGAAGTAATCGCCCACCAGGCCCAGAACGTGAGCCATATCGTACATTATGGTGGTGGGTATGTTCTGCTCGTCCACGAACTTGCGTATAGCCGCCACGGGCTCCTTATGCAGCACCATGGACTTGCCGAAGATTATCAGCTCAGGCCTGTACTGGTCGATAAGCTTCTTGGTTTCCTCAACGTCTATCTTATAGATATTGTCCTCGCATACCGGGAAGTTCACTATGGCATGCCGCTCGGTAACGGGGTCGATGGCAATATAGTCGCGCAGGGCGCCCATGGGCTGAGCGGAAAGGTGGCCGCCCTTGATTATATGGTTATTCATCACATAGCCCAGGCGCTGGGGAGTATGCTTGCGGTCAAGGCGGTTCTTCCAGTCCATGAGGGCGGAGAATGTAGCCATATTGGACATCTGCCCGCTGATGACTCTCGTCTCTACCTCCGTGCAGTTGAAGTATTCCTTCATCTGCTCCACAAGAAGCTGCTCTACGCGGTCTATGAACTTGGTGCCCTGATAATAGAAGATATCCTGATCGTAGAAGGACTTTACCTTCTTGTGCTCCGCATACCTGAAGGCGGGGTCGGAGGCGCAAAGGAGCTGTACCGCACGGCTGGCGCTGTTCTCGGAGGGTATCAGGTTGATGCACTGACGCTGGCGCCATTCGTGGTTGTGGGTTGCGTCGAATATGAGCTCGACGGCCTTCTTGGCCCTGTCGTCTACCTTGACGTCCATCTGGGCGGGCTCATAGCCGTAGATTATCGGGCGTGCAAAAGGAGGAGCGTCCACCCTCATATGATACGGAGGTATAACTGCCTTGAGCCGCTTGCCGCGCACGTCTATCTCCACCTTGTCGTCCTCCAGCACGTCGCTGGCGATATAGCACATTCCGATGGAGCGCTTGGCAGTCTCGTCGGTTATTACGGTTGCCAAGCCTTCGCCCTCGCTGCGGTAGTACGGTACCATCGTGCCGCTGGTGACCCAGCCCACAAGCTCTCCGTTCCGGTATATTTCCATGCCTGCGCGCATTACGCCCCGATCCAGCAGGGTTATGGGCATTATGCGCCTGGGCAGCACGTCCATGCCGGAGAAGTCGCGGTTCATTATCTTCTTAAAGGCCTCCGACTGCCTGGTGAGCGCCGCCCTGCCAATGAAATCGCCCTTCTGATCTGAGAAGCTTACGGCAAACTTGGCCAGGGACACGGCAAATATGGGCATATTGCTGCCATCGGGGCCCTTACCCATCTCGTGGCCGTACAGGGGAAGGCCGGCTTCAAGGCGCAGGGTATCTCTGGCGCCAAGGCCCGCGGGCCTGCCGCCCAGCTCTACAAGGCGGTTCCACAGCCACTCTGCGTCGCAGCTCTTTACGTATACCTCATAGCCCAGAGGCTCGCCGGTGTAGCCGGTCTTGGCTATCCACGCCTTATGCCCCTCAAGCTCTATTATATTCAGCGCGTTCTTCATGGGCTCGGTTACAGCCTTGCCCTTTGTGAGGGTAAGCATTATTTCCTTGCTCTTTGGGCCCTGAACAGCTATCGCGGCGTAGTCCCCGGATATATCGGTTATGGTGCAGTCGTATTCCTTCGCTATTGGCAGAAGGTGGGCAAGATCCTTTTCGGTGTTGGCGGCATTTACCACCAACAGGAAATTCTCCTCATTGAACTTGTAAAGATACGCGTCGTCTATGGCGCTGCCGTTTTCATCGGGGATTATGGCGTACTGTGCCTGCTTGATATCCAGCGCCATTACGTTGCTGGAAAGCACATGCTGCAAAAAGGCGATCCTCTCGGGGCCCTCGATAAGCAGCCTGCCCATGTGGGAAACGTCAAAGAGCCCGCACGCGTGGCGGGTGTACAGGTGCTCGGCTACTATGCCGGTGGGGTACTGTATAGGCATCTCCCATCCGCCGAAGTCCACCATATCCGCCCCCGCCGCAACGTGGGCGTCGTACAGCTGAGTACGTTTGAGTTCGCTCATAAAATTTCCTCCTGTTTTGATATATGATTTTTTGATTTGGCGTTGCTTTTGAGACAAATATCCGCGTTATTTTTTGAACACTTAAAAAGGCACAAACTTCCCCTTGGTGAGAATTTTGTGCCTCCGTAGTGTAGCCTGAGAGATTCCCCTTTAAGCCTGTGGGCGATAAAGAGTTGCACCTTCGGCGCACGGCGTAATGCCGTTCTTTTCGGAGCATCGTCAAGATCCGGTCCTTTTGCCTGAGAGTTTCTGCTTCCCCTTCGGCGCCGCGTATCTTCTGCGCTGCGATCTCTTCCGGAACTGTCAACCGATAAAAGATATGCTTTTGATATTCAAAAATATTTGCAGACACAAAGTCTGTATCAATTTTACTTATGCATTTTATCACGGCTCTTTCGGGCCTGTCAAGCATTTTAATTGTATCATTCCTGCATTTTTCGCATTACTTGTTATATTATTGTCTAAATCGTGCAATTATCGGTTTTGTCGATTTCATTTTGTCATACATAATAAGCCGGCACGTCTCGCTTTCAGGCGTGCCGACATTTTTCAGCTTTGTTCGCTCAAAATCGTCACACGGGCAGCTCTATATGAATGCCCTTGCCCTCTTTGATATTTATGGTAAGTATGCCGCCGGAAACTGTCACCTGAGTGCCTTCCACGTCGCCACCGATAACGGGAGCTGCGGCTTCCTCTGTCTTTGAAGCCTCGGCAGCAGGCTCGTCAGTCCCCTCCTTTGCACCCTCTACCTTGTCGGCGGTAAGGGCTGTCAGGGAATCGCATGTTTCCTTCAGCGTTGCGCCAAGCACCTGGCCTATCTTCAGCGCGCCGGTGAGGTCAAGCAGGTTGGAATCCACCAGGTCGTCAAATATGGCGGGATCCTCAAGGTTGTGCTCGGACAGCACCGTACCTGCTTCTGCGCGGCAGCACAGCACTGCGGGGTCATTCTTATGTTCAAGTGCGTAATCAAGGGATATCGACATGACAAAACCTCCATAAAAATTATACTTTGGTGTAACTCATAATAGCATGTAGCACTGTTTCCGTTAAATTCAAACATCTGATTACAGGCGGTCTATAATCTCTTTTACCGATTGATAAACGATACAACAAAAGGACGCCCGGCATGAGCGTCCATTGCGTTTATCTACAGTTTGTTTACCGGCAAAGTTCCTCGGCCATTCTCTCTATCGCCTCGGCGTTTTCCTCAGTCATTGCTGAGCGCAGCGTCACAGTAGTGTCGATATAGTTGATATTCTTGCTCTTCTCAAACATGGCCTTCATGATCTTTGCGGCGGCGGGCGCCCATGTACCGTTCTCGATGAAGCCAATGGTCCGGTTCTGATAATTGCGCTCGGTAAGGTGGTCGATAAACTGTCTCATAAACGGAAAAATATCCGCGTTGTAGGTCGTTGTTGCCAGCACCAGCTTCCCGTAGCGGAAGGCATCCTCAACGGCCTCCGCCATATCGCAGCGTGCAAGGTCGCTTATCGCCGCCTTGCAGCCCCTTTCCTCCAGCTTTTTCGCCAGCAGCTCGGCTGCCCGCTTTGTGTTGCCGTATACGGAGGTGTAGGCTATGCAAACCCCCTCACTCTCTACGCCATAGGAGGACCAGGTATCATAAAGGCTCATATAATGGCTCAGATCGCCCGTGAGTACGGGGCCGTGAAGAGGGCATATCATTTTTATATCCAGCGCCGCCGCCTTCTTGAGCACGGTCTGCACCTGCATACCGTATTTGCCCACTATGCCCATATAATAGCGCCGTGCTTCGCAGTCCCATTCCTTATCCTGGCAGTCCAGCGCGCCGAACTTTCCGAAGGCGTCTGCCGAGAACAGCGCCTTATCCGCGCCGTCATAGCTCATCATCACCTCGGGCCAGTGTACCATAGGGGCGAATAAGAATGTCAGCTCATGCCTGCCCAGAGACAGCATCTCGCCGTTCTTTACTGCGAGCTTGTTTTTGCAGAGGCCGCTGCCAAAGAACTGGTCTATCATTTCAAAGGTCTTTGCGTTGCCCACGACAGCGGCCTCCGGGTATGCGCTTATAAACTTATCTATGTTTGCGGAGTGATCCGGCTCCATGTGGTGTATTATCAGGTAGTCCGGCTTCCTGTCCCCGAGGACGTTTTCCAGGTTTGCAAGCCATTCCTCTCCAAAATCGGCGCTTACCGTGTCCATCACGGCGATCTTTTCGTCAATTATCACGTATGAGTTGTATGCCATGCCCTCCGGCACGATATACTGCCCCTCAAACAGGTCTATATCATGATCGTTTACGCCGATATAACGGATATCGTTTGTTATAGTCATAGCTGTTCCCCTTTCGCCGGCATATAATGATTAAGTTCGGAATCGTCCCTATCAAATAATTATATTACCATAATTCGAGCGTTGTTTCAACGCATCGGTGCAACAGATTGTCCGCGGAAAACACCGGACAGCATCAATCTTGAAAAGCATCAAAAGCCCCTCGGGATTTTGGGGTTTGCACCGCTATTGACAGGCATCTCCAAAAAAACTATAATAGCTTATTATCCTACCCTAAAGATAGGTAAATGTTAGAAATTATAAACATTTTTTAAGGATAGATCGTAATGAAGGATAATTTTGTTTCACCGCTCTGCTACGGCGGCTGCATGTGCGGGCAGAACGGCTGTCCCTCCTGCGGCAGCTATGCCGGACTTATGGAGCAGACCGCAGAGCTTTTGCAGACTCTGCGCAGCGCCATGTACCCCAATATGTTCGGATGCAACCTGGGCAACGGCGCGCGCCTTCGCAACGCCGTTGCGGACTGCGTGATGCGGGTACTGCCGGATAATTATCAGGAAATTTCCGACAGGCTGGTGGATTCGCTGCCGGATATCAAGGCAGCGCTGGAAACTGACGCCCAGGCGGGCTATGAGGGGGACCCTGCGGCCATAAGCGTTGAGGAGATAATGCTTGCCTACCCCGGCTTTGAGGCAATAAGCATATACCGCATTGCCCATGAGCTGTACAAGATGAAGGTGCCCATACTTCCCCGTCTCATGACCGAGATAGCCCACCGCAATACCGGTATAGACATACACCCCGGCGCCACCATAGGCAGATATTTTTTCATAGACCACGGCACAGGCGTGGTAATAGGCGAGACCACCACAATAGGCGACCATGTGAAGCTGTATCAGGGCGTTACCCTCGGCGCAAAGAGCTTCCCCACCAACGTGGACGGCACCCCGGTAAAGGGCATAAAGCGCCACCCCGATATAGGCAATAACGTGGTCATCTACTCCGGTGCGACTATACTCGGCGGAAATACTGTAATTGGCGACAACTGCGTTATAGGCGGTAACGTATGGCTGACGGAATCCGTAGAGCCGGGCCACACCGTATACGCAGCCCACGCCGAGACCCGCCGCCGAACCGTAAAATAACAATTTCCCCAAAAGTAAAGAAGGCAGCCATTTCCAACGAGGATATGGCTGCCCTATTTGTTTTTTTATTTAAGTTCGTTACTTCAGCCTGCAATAGCAGTCTATGGCGAACACTACGGCTTCGATTCCGAGCAGTATCAGATCTACGCCCAGTATGACTCCCAGCGCCGCCGCAGACAGGGCCGGATCAAACAGCAGAATTACGCCCAGTATCAATCCCACCGCGTTTGATATGAGAGTGAGCCAGAAGCTCACCTCTCCTGCCACGTATCGCACGATGTTCAGGTGGGTTAAGCGGGCGATGCAGTGGGCGATTATGAATATCGGGAATATGATGAGCATTATGCCCGTACCCACATTAGGGTGTGCTATAAGGGCACATCCAAGCATTATGCTGAGTATGCTGGAAACCAGTGATACCGCAGGGCGGAAGCCCGTGTGCCGTTCAAGGCGTATGTAGAACATCACGTCCGCGAGGCCGGTTATGACAGCCAGTATGCCGAATATCAGCGTAAGGCTGTCCAGCACCTGTTCGGTGCGCAGCATGGTAGCCACGCCCAGCATTACCAGCAGCACGCCCTCCAGTATCTCTACGAAAAGGTATCTGTGCTCATATTTCATACCGCCGCCTCCTTAAAGCTGTCCAGTATCTTCATGAATTCCTCTCCTGTGATAGTCTCCTTCTCGGTGAGGTACTGAGCCAGTTTTTCAAGCTTTTCGCGGTTTTCCTTCAGCATGTTCACAGCCTTCTCATGCTGCTTCTTTATCATATCCACTACCTTCTGGTCTATGACCCGCTGGGTCTCGGCGGAGCAGCTCAGCGTGGTGTCGCCGCCCAGATACTGGTTGGTGACGGTCTCCATTGCTACCATGCCGAAGTCCTCGCTCATGCCATAGCGGGTGATCATGGCCCTGGCAAGCTTTGTGGCCTGCTCTATATCGTTGGAAGCGCCGGTGGTGACTTCGTTGAAAACAACCTCTTCTGCGGCGCGGCCTCCTGTGAGGGTAGCTATCTTGTTTTCAAGCTCTTCCTTGGAGAGCAGGTATCTGTCGTTTTCCTCTACCTGCATCGTATAGCCCAATGCGCCTGAGGTGCGGGGGATAATGGTAATCTTCTGCACGGGGGCGGAATGGGACTGTAATGCGGCCACAAGCGCATGGCCTATCTCGTGGTATGCCACTATGCTGCGCTCCCTGTCGGACATCACGGCGTTCTTCTTCTGATAGCCAGCTATGACGACTTCCACGCTCTCTTCAAGGTCTGCCTGTGAGACAGTTTTCCTTCCGCCGCGGACGGCGCGCAGCGCGCCCTCATTTATGATGTTCGCCAGCTCCGCTCCGGAAGCGCCGGAGGTCATGCGGGCTATAACGTGGTAATCGACGTCGGGATCGGCCTTTATCTTGCGTGCGTGAACCTTCAGTATAGCTTCTCTGCCGTTTAGATCGGGAAGCTCTACGGGTATCCGCCTGTCAAAACGGCCGGGGCGGGTCAGCGCCGGGTCGAGCGACTCGGGGCGGTTGGTAGCCGCGAGGATTATTACGCCGTTGTTACTGTCGAAGCCGTCCATCTCGGTGAGCAGCTGGTTGAGGGTCTGCTCGCGCTCGTCATTGCCGCCGAATTGGCCGTCGCGCTTCTTTCCTATGGCGTCGATCTCATCTATGAACACTATGCAGGGAGCCTTTTCCTTGGCCTGCTCAAACAGGTCTCGAACCTTCGACGCACCCATGCCGACGAACATTTCCACGAATTCCGAGCCGGATATGGAGAAGAACGGCACGTTGGATTCGCCGGCAACAGCCTTTGCGAGCATGGTCTTGCCGGTACCCGGAGGGCCAACAAGCAGCAGGCCCTTAGGCATGGAAGCGCCCACCTCACTGTACTTAGTGGGGTTATGCAGATAATCCACTATCTCGGCGAGACTTTCCTTGGCCTCGTCCTCACCCGCAACGTCGCTGAAGTGTATGCCTTCCGTGGACTGGATATATACCTTGGCGTTGCTCTTGCCCATTCCGCCGAACATGAGCGAATTCTTGCCGCCGGCCTGGCTCATAAGGCGTTTATAGAGGTACTGGCCCAAGGCGACAAAGAGTATTATCGGCAGCACGCCGGTAATAAGATAGCTCACCAGCGGGCTCATGGTCTTTTCTATAACCCTGTCGAATGCCGCGCCGGATTCGTACAGCCTCTGTGTAAGGTCGGGGTCCTCCATAGCGCTGGTGTAGTATACCTTGCCCTCCTTGTCCATGAAGGTTATCTCGTCGGTATTCACCTGTACCTTGTCCACTTCCTTGTTGTCGACCATGCGCATGAAGGTGCCGTAATCCACCTCCTTGACAGGGTCGTCCATCAGCATCGGCGCTATGAACGCGTTGAACAGCACCACGCAAAGCAGCACTATGCTATAGTAAAACAACAGCGGCTTCTTGGACGGTTTTACTTCTTTCATGGTTTCACTCCTTTTATAAAAGCATATGATGCCTGTAAAAATAGTTTGATTTATAAAAGTATAGCTCCATAAACTTACGTTGTCGATGCGGCAGCCGCAAACTTCACCTTTATTTTGCAATCCAAAACAAAGACATAGGCGGCCCTTTAAAGCCGCATATGCATCGCTTTTGGGTACCATCAGTTTAAGGATATTGCATACGGTATAATCGTTTTTTCAAATGAGCGTTTTTTTCTCTTTGAATAAAGCCGAAAATGCACTATAATCCATATAGATTTATCCGGAGGTAACATCAATTGACAAATACAGCAAGCGATAATAAGGAACAGATAGTATTCGTAGACAGGCGGGACACCGATTCCAGCAAGTGGGACAATCTGAAATCCACATTTGGCCGCAGCGACCTTCAGGCAATGTGGATAGCGGATATGGATTTCCGCGTGCCGGACTGCGTCGTGTCTGCCATTGAGGACTACATGAAGACAGGCGTGTTCGGCTATTATGTTCCCCGGCCAAGCTATCATCAGGCATTCATAGACTGGGAACGCAAATACCACGGCTATCAGGTGAAGGAAGAATGGCTGCGCTTTGCACCCGGCGTAGTACCTGCTTTCAACTGGTTTTTGCAGGTGTTCACCGAACCCGGCGACGCCGTCATAGTGCAGACGCCTGTATATTACCCCTTTATGCACGCCGTGAAAAACAACAGCCGCAGGCTCGTCTGCTGCGACCTTATAAATACCGGCGGCATATATACCGTAGATTTTGCGGACTTTGAAAAGAAGATCGTGGAAAACGGCGTGAAGCTCTTTATACTCTCCTCCCCCCACAACCCCGCGGGCAGGGTATGGAAGCGCGATGAGCTGAAGGCCATGCTGGACATCTGCAAAAAGCATGGCGTATACGTGATATCCGATGAGATACACCACGACATAGTATTCGGCGACAACGTTCACATACCGAGCGCCACCGTAGGCGACTATGATAAAATACTCGTCACCCTCACCGCCGCCACAAAAACCTTTAACCTGGCGGGCTGCCAGAATTCCTTCGCTATAATACCCGATCCTGATATCCGCAGGAGATTCGACGGCTTCGTGGAGGGCATACGTATACACGGAGGAAACCCCTTCGGCTATGTAGCGGTGGAAGCCGCGTACCGGGGCGGCCGCCAATGGTTCGAGCAGGTAAGAGATATCATCTACGGCAACTATGAGTATGTAAGGGAGTCCCTGAAAAAGTCGCTGCCCGGGGCAGTGGTATCCCCGCTGGAAGGCACTTATCTTCTCTGGATAGACTTCGGCGCGTACCTTCCCGCCTCCGAAATAAAAAGCTTTATGGAGGACAAGTGCGGCCTTGCCTTTGACTACGGCGACTGGTTCGGCGGCGAAAGGTTCGGCACTCACATTCGCATGAACCTTGCCACCTCACGGGAGCTCGTGGAAAAGGCGGTAAACAGCATCATTTCCAGCCTTAAATAGTCAAACCGTCCCTACACTGACGAAAAAGTGGCGTTCAGCCACTTTTTCGTCAGTCTATACCCTCCCCGCTTAGCGGGGGCGTTTTGCTTTGTATCAGGTTCAGATTACAGTATCGGAGTCCAGGCCAGCTTCAGCACCTCGTCGGCGTTGTCCATGGAGGTGATGAGGCCGAGGCGGATATAACGCCCGATGAAGTCCTTCAGGGTTTCACCGGTGAACTCATCGGAAAGGCCGAACTGCAGAGAGTTGTTTATCATTATATTCATCTCATAGTTGCCGCCGTTCCAGCCCATGTCCATAAGCACCTTGGTGGCTTCCTCGGAGTTGTCGCGCATCCAGCTATGGGCCTTCTGCACGGCCTGGGCGACCTTCTTTGCGATGGTGGGGTTCTCCTTTACAAAGGTGCCGTTCATCGCCATTACGCAGCAGGTGCGGTTTGCAAAGTCGCTGTCAAGCTGGGAGCGGATGCACTTGAGCTTGCCGTCCTTGACCATGGAGTATGCAAAGGTATCGCTGAGGAGTGCGGAGGCTATCTCGCCGTTTTCCATAGCGGTAACGCAGGCGTCGGCGGAGACCTGGACCAGCTCAACATCCTTGGAGTAGTCGATGCCGTCGGCGTCGAGAAGGAGCGCGGTTATGTTGTAGTCGGACTTGCCGATGCCGTTGGGGGCGGAGATCTTCTGGCCCTTGAGGTCGGCGGTGGTGTTATAGTCGCTGTCCGCGAGGACATACAGGGACTTGCAGCCGATGTGGGCGCCGCCTACGAAGGTGATGTCCACGCCGTTGGTTATGGGTACGAGCATCTTTGCCATCATGCCGGTGGCAACGTCTACCTGATCGGTGCCGAGCGCCTCTACGTCGCTGCTGCCCTTAACGCCCTCTGCGGTCAGGCCGGCTTCCTTATAGTAGCCGAGATGATCCGCCATGGTGGGGCCGGAGGTGCAGCCATCGGACATGAAGTAATGGATGGGACGGCCATAGGCAGGCTCCTTCTTCATGGCTTCCAGCTCTTCTGCGGTGGGGGTAAGGTCAACGTTGGCCATGTCGATAGCGCGGCCTTCGATGTCTATGGGAACAAACAGGGCTTCCCAGTTGCCGGAGGCGGAGGCCTCTGCGGCGTCGAGATGCTCGCTCGCTTCGTTTACTTCAACGTCCTCAACGGTTCCGACCTCTATCTGGCCGTCGTTGTTGGAGTCGGCTATAACGGTGGAGGCGGTGGTTTCGCCCTCGGTGGTGCCGGCGGGCTCGTTGGCGGCGCAGGCGCACAGAGACAGCGCAAGGATCAACGCAAGACCCATTGCTACAAGCTTCTTTGAGTTCATTTTTTTCTCCTCTTGTTTTTTCTTTATTTACAAGGCGGCAGCACCGCCCGGTAAAAGCGTATTTATTTTTCGCGTTTTCCGCCAAAATGCAGCCTGTTGAGTATTTCGTTGCGGTACTCGACGAAGCTGGCGGAGGAGCGGTCCCGGGGGAAATCCTCATCGATGCGGATGTCTGCGACTATCCGCCCCGGATTTGCCTCCATAACGAGCACGCGGGTACCCATATAGACCGCCTCGTCAATGCTGTGGGTAACCATGAGGGCAAGCTGCTTTTTCTGCATCCAGATGTTCAGTATCTCGTCCTGCATGTTCATTCGCGTGAACTCGTCCAGCGCGCCCAGGGGCTCGTCCAGAAGCAGTATCTCCGGCTCGTTGATGAGGGTGCGCACCAGCGCCACGCGCTGGGCCATGCCGCCGGAAAGCTGGGCCGGGTAATCGTGACGAAACTGCGTCAAGCCGGTTATTTCGAGCATATGCTCAACTTTTTCGGCCTTGCCCTTATCGTCGCCCCGCAGATCGAGGCTGAAGGAAATATTCTTCTCCGCAGTCAGCCACGGGAAAAGCGTAGGATTCTGGAATACCAGCCCTCTGCTGGGGGAGGGGCCGCTTATCTCCTCGCCGTTGACCGTAACACGGCCCAGTGTGGGCGTGATAAGCCCCGCCACAAGGCGCAGTATAGTGGATTTTCCGCAGCCGGAGGGCCCCACCAGAGAAACAAATTCCCCGCCGGACATCTCCACGCTCACATCCTGAAGCGCATGGGTGACCTGATCGCTCTCCACCTTTGCGAATACCTTGCTGACGTTTTCGATTTTCAGTCGAAGGTTCTTATTTTCTTCAGGCATTGCTGTCCGCTCCGTTCTGCCACCTGAGAAGGTAGCGCTTAATTCTTTCCAGTCCCTTGGTGACAAGGGTGAATATAAGGCAAATAACGAACAGGGCGGCGAAGGATTTATCGTAGCTTGCCCAGCCGGTCTGCCATGTCATGTACCAGCCCAGGCCGGACTTGACGCCCAGCATTTCGGCTATCATTATAGCGACGCAGGAGGAACTCATGGCCTGTGTGCAGCCCTGCAGTATGGAGGGCATGGCGTGGGGTATTGCCACCCGGAACACTAACTGGCGGCTGTTTGCGCCCAGCGTCATCGCCGCGTCAAAGTATTCCTTGCTCACGTTGGAAATACCGGTGAGGGAGGCCACGGTTACGGCGAACCAGGAGCCCAGCGCGATGATGAACACCGCGCCGCCGAAAAGGGAGCTTGCAACCACCATTATGATAGGTATCCATGTAGAAGTGGGTATGGGGCCAAGGAACTTGATTATGGGATCAAGCCAGTAGCGCGCCCGCTCTGAGTAACCGCAGGCTATTCCGGTGATAAGCCCCAGGGATACGCCTATGGAATAACCCAGGAACAGAAGCTTGAGGGTGTTCAGCGTGCAGTCCGCCAGAAGCTTGTAGTCCACCAGGAAGGCGTTTATGATGTAGTTCATGCAGGGCACGAAGGGCTGCGTCAAAATGCCCGTCTTGAGCGTGAGATAGTCGTACAGGGCGAGGAAGAGGAACAGCGCTGAAAAATGGGGCGCCTTGTAGTAAAGCTTTTCATACATCCGCTTTTCGCCCCTGCGCTTCCTGAGCAGCGAGACGCAGAGGCAGAGCAGATAGGCGCACATCGCCGCGCCGAGCACCCATACATAGCTCCAGGGCCTTGCGTTCCTGCTGTTGTTGGGCAGGAGCAGGTACTCCAGCAGCGCAACGCAGCCGCACAGCAGCGGCAGGAGCATTATGACTGCCTCCCTGAGCTTTTGCGCGGGAGTCTTTTCTTTTTCCTCCAGCTCTTTAAGCTGGCGGCGGGTCAGGCCGGAAAGCAGGGCGGAATCCGCGTTCTGCTCTTTTTTTCCCTTATTATCGTAAAACATACAAACAATCTCTTTCATACTATTGTCAGCATTTCCATTATATTTACCGGGGCAATATAGTCAAATTGGACTTTGCAATTACTTACATGTACATATCTATTTTGTCAATAACGGGGACACCTCTGGCAAATAAATTCCCCTCGGTCAGCATATTATCCTTGTGTGAAGGGATATATATGATATAATAATGACAATCAGATCTTATATTATTTCAGAAGGGAAGGCCAATTATATGAATAAGACCTACGATCCGCTTTTTACCCCCTGGAAGATAGGCAATGTGGAGATAAAGAACCGCATAGTCATGACCTCCATGGGCGGAACCTCCATATTCGGCTGGATGGAGCCCAACCACTTCGATAAGGAAGCGGCGCGGTTTCTTCTGGAACGGGCCAAGAACAACGCCGGCCTCATACTTCCCGGTATAGCCCCAATACGCGATATACTCTTAGGCAAGTGGCTGTATCAGGGGAAGGGCAAGTTCGACGAGCTGAAGGACTTCATGGAGGAATTCCACAAGACCGGCTGCAAGATGTTCATACAGCTCACCGCAGGCTTTGGCCGCTCCCTGGCAATAAACGACATAATGGTAAAGGCCATGCACAACAAGGCCCTCGCCACAGTGATGAAGCCTGTGCTGGACGTAAGCTACCTTACCGCCAGCGCCAGCGCCACACCCAACCGCTGGGAGGACAGCTGCATATCCCGTCCCCTCACCACAAAAGAGATTCACCAGATGATAGAAGCCTTCGCCAAGACCGCCAAGCTCTGCAAGGACGCCGGAGTGGACGGTATCGAGGTGCACGCGGTGCATGAGGGCTACCTGCTGGATCAGTTCACCATGAAATACACCAACTTCCGCACAGACGAATACGGCGGAAGCTTCGAGAACCGCTACCGCTTCCCCGTTGAGATAGTAAAGGCCATAAAAGCGGCCTGCGGCGACGACTTCCCCGTATCACTCCGCTACTCCGTGCTGTCCAAGACAAAGGGCTTCGGCAAGGGCGCGCTGCCCGGCGAGGATTATGTGGAGGTAGGCCGCGACATGGAGGAAAGCGAGCGGGCCGCAAAGTATTTGCAGGACGCGGGCTACGATATGCTAAACTGCGACAACGGCACATACGACGCATGGTACTGGGCTCACCCCGCCCCTTATATGCCGAGAAACTGCAACCTTGAAGACGTTGCACACATAAAGAAGTTCGTGGATATACCGGTAGTCTGCGCGGGGCGCATGGACCCCGCCGTAGGCGCGGAGGCGATAGCACAGGGCAAGATAGACGGCGTAGGCATTGCCCGCCAGTTCCTTTCCGACCCAGAGTGGATAACCAAGCTGATGGAAGGCCGGGAAGAGGACATCCGCCCCTGCATATGCTGCCATAATGCCTGCTTCAACATGGCTCACTACAACGGCGTAGGCAACGATCAGACGCTCGCGGACAATGCGGGCATGGCACGGTGTGCATTGAACCCCGAAACCATGCAGTCCTCCAAGTATAAGATAGTAAAGACCGGCAGACCCAAGAATATCGCCGTTATAGGCGGCGGCATAGGAGGTATGGAGGCTGCCCGCGTGCTCACACTCCGCGGCCACAAGGTTACGATCTATGAAAAGAGCGACAGGCTGGGCGGCGTGTTCATAGCCGCAGCGGCCCCCGAGTTCAAGGAGAAGGACCGGGAGCTCATAAAGTGGTATGAGAAGGAAATGAAGGACCTTGGCATAGAGATAAAGTTCAACACCGAGGTAAAGGACACAACCTCCCTCAACGCGGACGAGGTAATAGTTGCCACCGGCAGCAAGGCGAGGATACTCAAGGTCCCCGGCGCAGAAAAGGCCATAGAGGCCTGCGACTACCTTCTCGGCCGCAAAGAAGTGGGCCAGAAGGTCATAATAATCGGCGGCGGCCTTACCGGCTGCGAGATAGCCCTCGATATGTACAGGAAGGGCAAGACCCCCGTCATAGTCGAAATGAAGAACGATCTGATCGCCGTGAAGGGCGTATGCCTTGCCAACTCCTCCTACCTCCGCGACTTCTTCGCCCTTAACAACGTCGAGGTACACCTTGACACCATGCTCTCCGAGGTGACGGACAAAGGCGTAATCGTCAAGGCCAAGGACGGAAGCACCTTCGAGATAGAGGGCGATACGGTGCTCATAAGCGCCGGCTACATACCCACTCCCGCCTTCCCTCAGGATAAGCACGTTCACCTTGTAGGCGACTGCAACGGCGTAGGCAACCTGCGCACCGTCATCTGGCGGGCATGGGACGTTGCCATGGCGCTGTAATGCTTCTTTGCGAAAGGAGAAATCATATGGAACTTACCAGAGAACAGCAAGCCATACTTGACGGGAGTCAGGGCGAAGTATACGCCAAGATAATGAAGACCCTCGTCATGTACGGCGAGACCTTCGGCGCAACAAAAATGGTGCCGGTAACCTCTACCTACGGCCACATAGTCACAAGCTTTGGCGTCATCGTCATAAAGGGCGTATTCGACCTCATGGACGAGCTTATCGCTGCGGGTGTGACCTCCAAGCAGAAGTTCTCCGCCGACCCGCGGCCGGTGGATAAGAACGTTCCGTCCAATCTTTTGCAGGACATAGTATTCAAGGTGATGTACGGCCCTCAGAAGCGGTATGAGGAACAGCTTAAAAAGATTGGCCTGCTCCGGGATGACGCTTTCACCTGCGCCTGCTACTTCCCGGAGGTCGGCAACAGGCCCAACAAGGGAGACATACTCTCCTGGGCAGAATCCAGCGCGGTAAACTATGCAAACTCCGTGCTGGGCGCGCGGTGCAACCGCAACTCCGGAATAATCGAGATGTTCGGCTCCATACTGGGCTTCGTGCCCTGCTTTGGCCTTTTGACCGACGAGGGCCGCAAGGCAAGCTGGATAGTTGAGATAAATACCACCAAGAAGCCCGAGGCACAGCTTTTAGGCTCCGCCATAGGCATGAAGGTAATGGAAGACGTACCTTACATAAAGGGCCTCGATGGGTGGATAGGCACAGAGCTTAACGATGATGCCTGCGCATACCTCAAGGACTTCGGCGCGGCCACCGCCTCCAACGGCGCAGTGGGCCTGTACCATATTGACCGCCTCACTCCGGAAGCGGTGGAGCATGGCGAAAGCCTCATAAAGCCCGATGCAAAGGTGTACGTAATAGACGACGCGGAGCTGGAACGGGTAAAGGCCTCCTACCCCGTCATCTGGAAGGATAAGGACGCTACCCCCAGGCTCTGCTTCATGGGCTGCCCTCACATGACCTTTTCCCAGCTCAACGACTGGACTGAAAAGCTTGAAGCGAAGCTAAAAGAAAAGGGCCGCAGGAAGGTGGCCATAAAGACCGTCTTCACCTCTGCGCCCGGCGTAATAAAGGAATTCGAAAAGACGGAGAACTATAAAAAGCTTAAGGATATGGGCGTTGTTGTATCCTATATCTGCCCGCTGATGTACATGAACAATCCCATGTGCGCCAAGATGCCGGTCATCACCAATAGCAACAAGCTCCGTACATACACCACGTCCCGGTATTATTCCGACAGCGAGATACTGGACCAGATCACAGGAGGTGCAAAATAATGGAACGGATTTTCAAGGGCCGCGTAGTGGTTCCCGGCGAAGTCACCCTCAAGGCGCTGGTATCCCACGGCGGATTCAACACCCTGGCCTCCTTCAAGGACTGCAAGGAGGGCAAAAACACCTGTACCGATCAGAACAACCCGGACCTGTACGGCAAATCCACAGTGGGCGTGGCCCTCTGCCTGCCCCAGACCATAGGCTCCACCACAGGCGGCATGGTGCTTTACAACTCCGCCGTGATAGGCTGCAACCCCGGTGCGCTGCTGTTTTCCAACACCATAGACTCTCTGGCTGCGGCGGGCGCCATATTGGCCAGCGTCTGGACTCCCAACAACATACCCACCGTCGATGAGTTAGGTCAGGAGTTCCTCGACCATGTAAAGGATGGCATGACCATCGAGATAAGGGCAAACGGCGAGGTGCTGGTAACAGACTGAATAATGTAAAATATAGAATAGTGAAGCGGCCCTTATGGACCGCTTTAGTCTGTCAAAAAACCCCGGGGTTGATAAGGGGCCGCAGCCCCTTATGTTCAATCCGGCTCTGACGACATGTGCGTCAGAACGGATGAAAACCCAGAGGTTTTCGTTCTTTGCATTCGGTGCTGACCGCGCCATAGGCGCAAGCACCGGATGAAAAAAGCTCGAAAAAGTGGCGTTCAGCCACTTTTTTGACACTCTGAAGCGGCCCTTATGGACCGCTTCATTTATCCGTTATCTATCGCCTTTTTCCCTCTCGCGCCTGCTGAATACGCAGCCGCAGTAATCCTGCCTGTAAAGGCCATACTCCCGGCTCAGCTCAAGGCTCCTTTTGTAGCCGTCCCTCTTTCGGAATTCACTTGTGAGAAAACTCACACCGTATTTTTCCGCCATCTCAGAGCCTATGCTGTTTATCCGTACAGGGTCCTTCACCGGGCTTATGGAAAGGGTGGTGGTAAACCACGGGAAGCCGTTTTCCGCAGCGTATTTCGCGGTCTTCTCGAGGCGCAGCTTATAGCACGCGGTGCAGCGCTCGCCCTTCTCCGGCTCCTGCTCAAGCCCCCTTGCAGCAGCATAGAACTCCGCCGGGTCGTATTCAGGCTCAATTAGGGTTATATGCGGATACCCCGCTTGTTCAAGAAAGCATTCCAGCTCCTGCTCCCGGCGGTGATATTCCTCATCAGGGGCGATATTGGGGTTGTAATAAAATATGGTCAGTTCAAAGTGCCTATCCAGCAGCTCCAGCACGGCGCTGGAGCATGGCGCGCAGCAAGCGTGCAGAAGCAGTCTCGGCCGCCCTTCAAGTGACGCTATTATCCTATCCATTTCCTTAGTATAGCCGCCCTGTGCCATAGCCGCCTCCTAAACAGATTCATCGCCTTATATTATCACATCGGTTTCGCCTTTACCATAGGCACGGCCGGGTGGTATACTTACATCAGACTTACGGAGGCGACACTATGCAGTACACTTGCAGCTACTCCTCCCCGCTGGGAGAAATGCTCATAGCCTCGGACGGCAGCGCCGTGACCGGGTTGTGGTTCATAGGGCAAAAATACTTCGGCAGCACTCTTGAAGCGGAGTACGCTGAAAAAGCTCTGCCGGTATTCGGGCAGACGGTGCGCTGGCTTGACGATTATTTCCAGGGAAATGTCCCTATGGAAATGCCGCCGGTATCCTTCAACAGCAGTAGTTTCCGCATTAGGGTATGGAAGCTGCTTATGGAGATACCATACGGACATACTGTCACTTACGGCGAAATTGCAAGGACGCTGGAAAAGCAGACGGGCAGGCGCATATGCGCGCAGGCGGTAGGGGGTGCAGTCGGTCACAACCCTGTATCCATAATAGTCCCCTGCCACAGGGTGATTGGCTCAAACGGCCTTACGGGCTACGCCGGAGGATTGGACAAAAAGCTGGCTTTGCTGAGGCTGGAAGGCGTTAATGTCCATTGACATAATTCAATAAAATGCTATAATCGATAATAAGCATTATGCCTTAACAGGAGGTCTTCGGTCATGGACGCCGATGACGACGCCAACCCTAAGCGAAGAAAAAATCCAATACTCATTTGATGCACAAACATGGTTTGCGAAAGAGCTTCTTGCGCAGGTCATGTTTATTGTTGTTTTGGCAAAGCTTATTAAAATATCATTGAATGTATTTAGTTCAGAAAGAGGTTTGAGGTTTTAAGTCATGGACGATTCCATAGGTCTATTGTTGCTGTTCCAGCTGGTTCTCATCATGCTCAACGCTATTTTCGCAAGCGCCGAGATAGCGGTGCTCTCCATAAGCGAAACCAAGCTTGAACACATGGCCGATGACGGCAACGGCAGGGCAAAGAAGCTTTACAAGCTGGCAAAGGAGCCCGCGCGCTTTCTCGCCACCATTCAGGTAGCCATAACCCTGTCCGGCTTTTTAGGCAGCGCATTTGCGGCAGATAACTTCTCCACCCCCCTGGTGGAGTGGATAATATCCCTTGGCGTCACTATGCCCCGCCACACCCTGCAAAACATAGCGGTGGTGGTCATAACCCTTATACTTTCATATTTCACCCTCATATTCGGCGAGCTTGTACCCAAGCGCATCGCCATGAAGAAATCGGAACAGATAGCGCTGGGAGTATCCGGCCTTTTGAGCTTCATTTCCATCATATTCAGGCCTATAGTCGGCCTGCTCTCCGTTTCCACCAATCTTGTGCTGCGTCTTATGGGCATCGATCCCAACGAGACGGACGACAACGTAAGTGAGGAAGAAATACGCATGATGGTAGACGCCGGCAGCGAAAAGGGCACCATAGATCATCAGGAAAAGGAATTCATACAGAACGTATTCGAGTTCAACGACATAATGGCGGGCGAGATAGCCACCCACCGCACGGACGTCACCGCGCTGATGACGGACGACACGCTTGATGAGTGGGACGAGATAATACACGAAAGCCGCCATACCCGTTATCCCGTATGCGATGGCTCAACGGATAACGTGATAGGCATACTCAACGCCAAGGACTACTTCCGCATAGCCGACAGAACCAAAGAAAAGGTGCTTGAAGAAGCGGTGCACCCCGCCTACTTCGTGCCTGAAACCATCAAAGCGGACGTACTTTTCAGGGATATGAAGAATACCCGCAACTCCCTTGCGGTAGTTCTGGACGAGTATGGCGGCATGGTGGGCATTATCACCCTCAATGACCTCATAGAGGAGCTGGTAGGCGAGCTGAATGACGAACCTGCCGACCCGGAAAATGAAGATCCTCATATCGAGAAGATAGACGATACGTCATGGCGCGTGATTGGCAATGTTGAGCTTTGCGACCTTGAGGAGGAAACGGGCGTTGAGCTTGCCTCCGACGATTATGACACCCTGACCGGACTGGTGTTTGACAAGCTGGGCATGATACCGGTGGACGGCCCCCAGAACATTACCATTGAGCTGGATAAGCTGACGGTCCACATAGACAAAATCGAGTCCCACCAGATAGACTCCGCCGTCATAACGTTAAAGCCCAGCGAGGAAATGGACGATAACGAGGAATAAATCACGGCATACAAAAAGGACGGTCAGTTCAATCCGACCGTCCTTTTATATTCCTGCTACTTAAACAGCGCCTTGAAGAAATCGTTGAGGAACAGCATGTAGACTATTACGCCTACATAAAAGCCGCCAAGGTACACGATGGCGCTCTTGTTGCCGCCGGCGGCTTTTACATGCTGTCTGAGAGGGCAGCCGCCCGCCAATACGGACAGTATGCCGATTATGAACGCGCCCGCTATTGTGCAATAGCCCGAGAGATCCAGCTTGGCGCCCCACCTGTTGAACTTCAGCCCACCGGCCTTCTTAAGGAAGAGATACAGAGGCTTTGTATTGGCGCAGGCAGAGGCCTCTATTACCTGCTGGTCTGTGGTGTCCTTTATGAACATGGGGTAATTCTTCATGTTCTCCTGATGGACGCCCAGAAGGTGCAGGGCCAGGAACAGCAGCGCCGCCGTGATGAGCAGTGCGAACATGCCCTTTAATAAATACTTATCCTTGACTATCATATAGTCCCGCACGCCGCCTATAAGGCAGAAGCGGGAGCGTTGGGCTGCATATCCTATTATCAGGCCCACACAAAGTGTTATCAGAAGGTTGCTCATGTGCTTAGTCCTTTCTGCGGCTGCGCTTCTTGAGTATGAGAGTGCCGACCACGCAGCCCAGCATGAGGGCTATGACGCCCAGCAGCGCCTTTACGTCGCCGTATGCGGAGCGTATCATCAGCCGCATTGGGCAGCCGGAAATTATAAGGGCGCAAATGGCCACGACTATGCCGCGAAGAAAGGAAGCGAACTTGCCTTCCACCCACTGCCAGCGGAACTCACCGCTGGATACTGCGCCTATGAACGCGCCCGCAAGTATGCCTATGACGGTCAGCACCGGGCCGGAGCGGGCGGATACCGACATATCTATGGCCTTATGGAATACAGTCTGGTATAGCTGTGCCAGCATATCTCTGCCGTGGCACACAAGACAGACGCCATATGCCTCGGGGTGGGAAAAGCCGAATATTACCTGGGCGGCTACCGCAACAGTGGCGATTATGATGCCGGCGGTCACCGCGCTTATCCTTATCTTCTTCATCTTATCCTTCCGTTATTTGCCAAGGAGCTTTTTCAGTATGCCCTTCTCTACCTTAGGGGTGTAAAGGTGTACCGCCTCAAAAAGCACATCCTTTTCTTTGAGTATGCTCTCTACTTCGTCCCTGTACTGGGGCTGGAACTGGAGAGCCACGCCGCAGTTAGGGCTTATCTCCTTTGGGCCTGCCATGAGGCTCACTTCATAGCCCTTCTCTTTTAGTGTCTCCTCAGCCCTTATGGCATGCTGAGAGGAGAAGAATGTGACAACACCTATCTGCTTTTGTTCCATCGTATCAGTCCTCCTTGTTTTCCGCCGCGTAATCGGCCAGAGCCAGTATGGCCTGAACCGCCACATCCACCTGGTCTTTGGTGGAGAAGTTGCCGAAGGAGAACCTTACGGTGCCCTCCGGGAAGGTGCCGAGAGTCCTGTGTGCCCCAGGTGCGCAATGGAGGCCGGTGCGCACCATAATGCCGCATGCGTCGTTGAGCTGCTCTCCAACGGTGGAGCAGACCATGCCATTTATGTTGATGCTTGTTACGGCGGTCTTGCGCTTCGCGTCCATAGGGCCGTATATCTTCACCATATCGTGATCCTTTATGGCATCCATAAAGTACTGATTAAGCGCTGTCTCCTCACGGGCAATGTTTTCTACGCCCTTGTTCAGCACAAAGCCTACGCCCGCACCCAATCCGGCTATTCCCATAGGATTGCCGGTACCGGCTTCCCAAACGTCAGGCATAAAGAGGGGGTGCTCCTCAAGATCCGAAAGGCTGCCTGTGCCGCCCCGCATGAAGGGCTCCGGGGTGATAGCGGGATTGAGGTATACTCCGCCGGTGCCGGTGGGGCCCAGAAGGCTCTTATGGCCGGTAAAGCACAGCACGTCTATGCCCATGGCGGGAACGTCTATGGGTATTGCGCCGGCGCTCTGGGCAGAGTCAACCACCATTATGATGTCGTCCTTCTTTGCCTTAACAGCGCGGCTTATGGCGGCGATATCCTGAATGGTGCCGGTAACGTTGGAGCTGTGGGTGCTCACCACCATCTTGGTGTTGGGCTTTACCGCCTTGCCGAAGTCGTCAGGATCGCAATAGCCCTCGCAATCCGCCTTGACCACAGTCAGCTCTATGACTCCAGTCTTTTCGAGATGGCGCAATGGACGCATTACGGAGTTATGCTCCATGCTGGTGGTTATGACGTGGTCGCCGCCCTTGAGCATTGTATAGAACACGCAGTTCAGCGACTCGGTTATGTTCTTCGTAAAGGCTATCTGCTGAGGCAGCTTGACGTTGAAAAGCCTGCAGAGGTTCTCCCTGGCGTTAAGCACTATCTGGCCCGCCTCCACGCTGCGGCTATGGCCGCTCCTGCCGGGGTTGGCGCCCACATCGTTCAGATAGTACATCATTGCCTCGCCGGTCTCCCTTGGCTTGGGCCAGCTGGTGGCGCTGTTGTCAAAATAAATAACGTTATCGCTGCTCATGATAAGTCCTTTCCTTCATTTGAAACAAACATTAAAGCATATTTGCGGGTAAAGTACATTTCTCACCTATTTTGTTATTATACCATCACAGTATGTTCATGCACAAGTCCCGCGCAATACAAAGCGGCCCACTTTCTCCCCTTCCGCAAGCGTGCCGCCCGTTATTTTATATTTTGTTCATATTTTTTATTTTGTGATGCCGAGGTACTCGTAGCCCTCGTCCTCTATGGCCTTTTTGAAGGCTGCCTCGTCAACGGGGACTGCAAGGTCAACTACCGCAATACTTTTTTCGTGGTCGGCTGCTGCCGATGCGACCCCCGGTATGGCCTCCAGCGCCTTCCTTACCGCCGCCTCGCAATGGCCGCACATCATTCCCCTTATTTTAAGTGTGACAGTATGTCCTTCCTTTTCCGTCGGCCCATGGACGGCCTTGGCGGGCTTTGTCTTATGATCATGCCTCGCGTCCCGTATGTTCACGAGATTAAGTCTCAGGGCGTTGGTAACGACACAGAAGCTGGAAAGGCTCATTGCCGCAGCGCCCAGCATAGGGTTAAGCGTTATGCCGAGAGGTATCAGCGCGCCCGCCGCCACGGGAATGCCTATGGTATTATAGAAGAAAGCCCAGAACAGGTTCTCGTGTATATTGCGAAGCGTTGCCCGGCTCAGGCGTATTGCTCCCGCCACGTCCATAATGCTGCTCTTCATGAGCACCACGTCCGCCGCATCTATGGCCACGTCGGTACCCGCCCCTATGGCTATGCCTGTATCCGCGCGGGTAAGCGCCGGGGCGTCGTTTATGCCGTCGCCTACCATGGCGACCTTGCCCTGCTTCATAAGGCCGCGTATCACAGCCTCCTTGCCATCCGGCAGCACTCCGGCTATAACCTCATCTACTCCCGCCTGCCTGCCTATTGCCTCGGCGGTCTTTTTGTTGTCGCCTGTGAGCATTACTACCCGTATGCCCATATTGCGAAGCTCCTTCACAGCCTCCGTGCTGTCCTCCTTTATGACGTCCGCCACGGCGATAATTCCCAGCAGCTTATCCCCAAGGCCGAACATCAACGGCGTCTTGCCCTCATCCGCCAGTCTTTCCGCCTGTCTCATCATGTCCTCGGGCACGCTCACAAGGCCGGATATAAAGCTCATGCTGCCGCCAAGCAGCTTTTTGTCTCCTATGGTGCATTTGAGACCGTTGCCGGGAAGTATGCGGAAGTCCTCTACGTCCGCTACGTTAATATCGTCCTCCTCTGCCTTGGTCATTACGGCTCTTGCGAGAGGGTGTTCGCTCTTTGCTTCAAGAGCCGCCGCAAGACCGAGGAGTTTGTCTTCGGCTACGCCCGGCCCGGGCAGTATATCCGTCACCCTGGGTTCGCCCTTGGTTATAGTGCCTGTCTTGTCGAGGGCAACTACCTGCACCCGGCCCGTTTCCTCCAGAGAGGCAGCCGTCTTGAACAGTATTCCGTTCTTTGCTCCCACGCCGTTGCCTACCATTATGGCCACTGGTGTGGCGAGGCCCAATGCGCAGGGACAGCTTATGACCAGCACGGATATGCCCCGCGCAAGCGCAAAGCCCACCTCACGGCCCAGGAGCAGCCATACCGCCGTCGTCACCGCCGCTATGGCCATTACCACAGGCACGAATACGCCGGAGACCTTATCGGCCACTTTTGCAATAGGCGCCTTTGTGGCGGCAGCGTCGCTCACCATGGCAATTATCTGCGAGAGCGTTGTATCCTCGCCCACGCGGGTAGCCCGGCAGCGTATGTATCCCGAAATATTACTCGTTGCTGCGGAAACGCTGTCCCCAACATTTTTGTCCACAGGTATGCTTTCGCCTGTAAGCGCAGCCTCGTTCACGGCGCTGGAGCCCTCCTCAACTACGCCGTCTACGGGGATATTCTCGCCCGGGCGCACAGCAAATATATCTCCCTTTTGCACCTGCTCAATAGGGACCATGACCTCCTTGCCGTCTTTTATAAGCATTGCGGTCTGTGGAGCCAGCCTGATTAGGCTTCTCAACGCGTCGGTAGTCTTGCCCTTGGAACGTGCCTCAAGTGTCTTGCCCACGGTAATCAGAGTGAGTATCATCGCGGCGGACTCGAAGTAAAACTCCATCATATAGTGCATGACCAGCTCCTCATTGCCCTTTACCTGCGCATCAGTCATGGCAAAGAGCGCATAGGTGCTGTACACGAATGCCGCCGCAGCTCCCAGTGATACCAGCGTATCCATGTTGGGAGCCCGGTGTATGAATCCCTTAAAGCCGCTTATGAAGAACCTCTGGTTGATTACCATGATTATCACGGTAAGCAGCAGCTGAGTAAGGCCCATTGCCACATGGTTGCCGTTGTAGAATTTCGGCAGCGGCCAGCCCCACATCATATGCCCCATGGAGAAATACATGAGTATCAGCAGAAAGCCTACCGACCATATAAGCCGCCGCTTGAGCTGTGGTGTGGATTTATCCTTGAGTTCTTCCTCCTGAGCCGCCTTATTTGCGCCCTTGGCAGAGGCGCCGTAGCCCGCCCTTTCCACCGCGGCGATTATGGCGCCCTCGTCTGCGCTGCCATTTACGCTCAGGGAGTTGGTCAGCAGGCTCACGGTGCACTCAGTTACGCCGGGGACCTCCTTTACGGCCTTTTCAACTCTGGCACTGCACGCGGCGCAGCTCATGCCGGTTACGTCGAACTGTTTCATATATATTGAACCTTTCTTTTATGCTTTGGGTAAATTCTATTTATATTATCGCCCGCCCGAAGCCCTTTTTCAATGCCATATTGAGGTATTTATTACATCGTTGCCGTAGCCGTTTGGCTTGCCCTCCGGTACGTTCAAAGCCCGCCGCATTCAGTAAAACGCCCAAAAATAACGCCGCAGCGGTTTTTTGCTCCGCTGCGGTGAAATTGTGGGGGTATTCACTTAATTTTTATCCTGCCCGTAACGGTTCGCAGCAAAGTCCCTCATATACTCTACGTCCTCACTGGATATAGGCTCAGGCTCGCCTATGCTTCGAGCCATATAGTATATGTGGGCCGTCATTTCCAGCACATTGCACACTTTGAAGGCGGCGTTAGCGTCCTTGCCCACACATACCGCGCCATGGTTGGCAAGCAGGCAGGCTGCGCCGTTTCCAAGCGCCGCAAGTGCGTTCTGTGCCAACTCCTTAGTGCCGGGAAGGGCATACTCTGCTGTCTTTACGTCTCCTCCCATAGCCTGGGCCGCCTCGTCTATGACCGGCGGAATATCCTCATGCAGCACTGCGAACACCTGAGAGTATATTGGGTGGGTATGTATTATGGCGTTCACGTCCCTGCGGGCGTTCATTATGCCAAGATGCATAGCCCACTCCACCGTAGGCTTGCGGAAGCCCTCGGCAATAGTGCCGTCAGGCCGCATGACCACGATATCTTCCCCGGTTATGCTGTCATACGGCATACCCGACGGAGTCAGGTATATAAGGCCGGTTTCCGGGTCGCGAACGCTTATGTTGCCCCATGTTTCCACCGTGAGGCCGGAATGCAGCATCCGCTTGCCGCAGGCTATCAGGTGCTCCTTGTAATTCATGCTAACCGTTTATGTAGCGGGAAAGGAACTCCTTTGTCCGCTGCTCCTTCGGGTTTGTAAATATGCTTTCGGGATCTCCCTGCTCCAGTATCACGCCGTCGTTCATAAATACGACCTTGCTGGACACCGCCCTTGCAAATGCCATCTCGTGGGTGACTACCAGCATGGTAAGGCCGGTCTTGGCCAGATCCGTCATAACCGATAATACCTCCCCCACCATCTCCGGGTCAAGGGCCGATGTAGGCTCGTCAAAAAGCAGTATCTCGGGATCCATGGCCAATGCCCGGGCTATCGCTACGCGCTGCTTCTGACCGCCCGAAATTTGCCGGGGCTTGGCGTTTATATACGGAGCCATGCCTACCCGCTCAAGGTACAGCATTGCCGCCTGGCGGGCCTCTTCCTTGCCCTTCTTCAACACCATCGTCTGGCCTACCATACAGTTTTCCAGCACTGTCATATTGTTGAAGAGGTTGAAGGACTGGAACACCATGCCTACCTTTGCCCTGTAGGCGCACCGATCGACTTTGCCCGTCAGTATGCTCTGCCCGTGGAAGAGTATCTCCCCCGAGGTAGGGGTTTCCAGCAGGTTTATGCAGCGGAGCAGGGTGCTCTTGCCGGAGCCTGACGCGCCTATTATGCAGGTGACGTCTCCCTTTTCCACCTGAAAGTCCACATCCTTCAATACCTGGTTGCTGCCAAAGTCCTTGCGGAGGTGGCTTATCGTAAGAATAGTTTCACTCATATTGTTACCTGCCCCCGTCCCTTATGTCGTTGTTCTGGGTATTTTCCCGAGGCTTTTTAGGATAGCTGTAAAGGCCGGTGGTGTGAGCCAAAGTATCCGTCGTCGCAAGGTCGTAAAGCTCGTAGCTGTCCGGACCGTCCATCTTGCTCTCACATAGGCGAAGGAGCCGTGAACAGGAGAAGGTAAGCACGAAGTATATCACCATAGTTATGGTGAAGGCCTCGAAGTAGGTATACATGGCGCCCGCCACGCTCTTTGTGGCGAAGAACAGCTCCACTGTGCCTATTACGCTCAGCACACAGGTATCCTTGATGTTGATTATCAGGTTGTTGCCTATTTGGGGCATAATGTTCCGAAGCGCCTGTGGCAATATCACGGCGTTCATGGTCTGAACGTGTGTCATGCCTATGGCCTTGGCGCCCTCAGTCTGTCCCGGATCTATGGAGAGTATGCCGCCGCGTACTGTTTCCGCCATATACGCGCCCGTGTTGATGGAAACTATGAACAGCGCCGCCTCCATTGTACCGAGGTGTATATTGAAGAGCTGGGCAAGGCCGTAATATATGAACATGGCCTGCACCATCATGGGTGTGCCGCGGAATATCTCCACATAGGCGTCCAGCAGGAAGCGGACGAGCTTCATAAGTATATACTTCACGGGGTGCGCCTTGTCGGTAGGCGTGGTCTGCACTATCCCCACGCCAAAGCCTATGAGGCAGCCCACAGCCGTGGATATCACGGCTATGAGCATGGTGGTGCCTGCGCCCCTTAAAAAGCTCGGGCCATATTGCTGGAGAAGGTATACTACCCTTCCCCAGAAATCATCAGGTAAGCTGTTCATTATTATTCTCCCCGTCAAAGGTCAACGTATTATTCGCTCAGAGGCTGTACTGCTATGGCGTCGTTCATCATCGCGGTATAGTCGTCCACCGTCATGGTTGCCAGCACGCCGTTTATGGCCTCGCACAGCGCAGCGTTGCCCTTCCGCATGGAGATGCCGATGTTTATCTCTTCCTCGGATACCTCAAAGTCACCGTCAGTGCCGGAAAAGTCAAGGAGCTTGAAGTTAGGATAAGCTACGCAGGCAGCCATGGCGGTAGGCATATCTGTGACTACCAGATCGCAGCGGCCGCTGTTGAGGGCAACCAGCATTGCAGGCGCGCTCTCCTGCGCGGGAAGTATGTTGGCATCTGCTATCTGGGGCAGGCAGGTATCGTACCAAACGGTATTTATCTGGCTGGTGCAGGTAGCGCCGGCGAGATCGGCAACAGATGCGGCGTTAGCATACTTACCGTCGGCGGAGGTGAGGGTCACTATGGAAGCGTAGTAGTAGGGCTCGGAAAAGTCCACCATCTGCTTACGTTCAGAGGTTATGGACTGACCGGCTATTACGCAGTCAACAACTCCGCTCTGTACCGCCGGAACGAGGGAATCCCAGTCCAGCTTTACTATCTCAAGCTCTGCATTAAGAGCTGCCGCTATCTTCTTTGCCATCATAACGTCGTAGCCGTAGGCGTAGTCGTTGCTGTCCTTTATCTTTACGGCTCCGTTGGCGTCTGTAGGCTGTGTCCAGTTATAGGGTGCGTAGGCGCACTCCATGGCGACAGTCAGCACGCCGTCCGAAAGGCTGTCCTCAGTCTTCTTGCCGCAAGCTGCCATGGACAAACAAAGTACCAATACAAGTGCCAAACTCAGAAATCTGCGCATTTTTCTTTCCTCCGAAAAACTTAAAAATTTTAAATTAAACGGCGGCAGGAGCATCACTCCGACCGCCGCAATAAACATAAATAAAAACGTTCTTGGCTTTTTGAATGATAGCACTCCACAGATATAGCTGTGACAGTCAGCGGGATATTATCCCGCTGCCCAGGTACGCAGAGCCCGCATAGCCCTTCGTCCTTCGGCAGCCTTCCCTTTAGCCCCCCGTCAACGCCCTGCGTGGCTGTTGAGGGTTAATATTGTCGGCTGCGCCTCTATCCAGTCGCTGTTTAATTTTGTTGTATTATATACTGCGCGTTATTCCTTGTCAACAGTATAATTTTGATTTGTTTCCTGCCGTTGCTCCGCCATCCCCCTGTATACCCTGGCCGCGAGCAGCGCGCACAGCGCCGTAAATACCAGCACATAGCCCTCTACGGCGATAATGCTCTTTATGATGCCCGCCTGATATGCTATAGCCCCAAGGTCGAGAAGCGCGTGCAGCCCTATGGCAAGAGGATAATACCAGCCCCTGCCCTCCTGCTTTACCGCGGCGAACACCAGCACCGACATTGAAATATGGAAGGCTATCGCCATGATGCGCTCAATAACGCTCACGAGGTACATAAACGGATTCGTCCCGGTAAACGCGGTCATCAGCACGGAGGCCATATCCTCGCCGATGCCGAGAACGGTAAGGCCCGCCATGCCGCCTGAAAGGTTGATTATCGCAGAGATTGCAATGTAGCTTATCATGGTAAGGCCGGATACCAGCACCGATTCCACGCCGCCATGCCCTATACCGTACATAACGCTCTCGCATCTGTCGTTTTTGTTCTTAAAAAGCAGCTTAAAGGCACATAACCGTCCCGTCTCCTCAGACACACCCGCCGCCAGAGCGCCGTACAGCCCATACGCCCACAGGTTGGACTGCATGAAGGCGGCGCAGGAGCCGCTGCCGTACAGCACGAGCCTGTGGAATATGTTTTCCAATATTATGGCAAACACCACAAACGCAGCTGCGCCGATGAACAGCGATGAAGCCTTCGCGCCGGTGCGCTTATGCCATATTATGCCCAGCGCTATAGGCAGGCCTATGCTCACAAGGGCTGATATAGCCATAAAAACAATCGAGAGGGTAGGTACCATGATTTCACCGCCTTATATTTTAGAAGTTTACCTAAGTATATTATATGCCAAACATTATTTGCCGTCAAAAGGTAGTTAAACGATTTTCTAAATTATTCTTCGTTGCGTCTCAGCATCGCGGCGCCTATTATGCCAGCGTCGTTGCCCATCACGGCCGGAACTACACTGCCGTGGTTTTCAAAGAAGCTCTTCGCGTGTACGTTTTTTCTGAGAGGTTCAAAGAGAAATTCCCCTGCGGCGGAAACCCCGCCGCCTATTGCCACCCGCTCACAGTCCAGCAGGTTTATCATTGAAGCCACCGCAGAGCCCAGGTGATCCACATAATTATGGAACACCTCCAACGCGGCCCTGTCCCCGTCCCTGGCGCAGTCGATAGCGATCTTGGCGTTCATGCGCTCAGGCTTACCCATGGTGCGCTCAAAGAGCAGGCTGTCTGGCTGCTTTTCCATGGCCCTTACAGCATCGCGTATTATTGCGGTGGCGGAGCAGTATGCCTCTATACAGCCCTTATTTCCGCAGGTACACTGTTCTCCGCCGCTTACCAGCAGCGCATGGCCCAGCTCACAGCCGTTGCCAAGGCCGCCGTGAAACATCCTGCCGCCCAGTATAAGGCCGCCACCCACTCCAGTACCCAGAGTAAACAGCACGGCGGTCCGGCAGCCCACGAAGGCTCCCTTGTGAAGCTCCGCAAGTGCCGCGCCGTCAGCGTCGTTCGCGAGGAATACCGGGATATCGCCGAATTGCTTCTGTATCCTGGCCTTCAATGGCTCGTTGTGAAAATTCAGGTTATATGCGTTTATGACGACGCTGCCCGTAGGATCGATGCTGCCAGGAACAACTACGCCCACGCTATCCAGATCATATAACCCGGCGCCCTGCCTTTTGAGCATTGCAAGCGTACCTTCGTGTATTATCTCTGCTGTGCGCTCTCCGCCGCCCTCTACATCAAAGGGTATGCTCCTGCGCTGCACTACCTCCAGCGCATCGTCCACAAGTCCCATGGCGATGTTTGTACCGCCTATATCCACGCCCACCTGATACATATATTTCTCCTTCCAAAGCTATTTCAGTTTCAGTTCAAATTCTCGCTCAGAGTCAAAGCCCATATGCTTCAGTCTGAAATTGCGCACAGCCACCTCCACAAGCACCGCAACGTTACGTCCCGGGCTTATGGGCAGCGGCGTAAGCGGAACCGGCAGACCAAGTATATCCATTGCGTCTACAGCCTTTTCTTCCGTATCCAGATACTCCTCGAGCTTCTTCAGATCTATGACTAAATTTATATCCTTCTCGGGCAGTATGGCGCTCATGCCGTAAAGATAGCGCACGTCTATTATGCCAATGCCACGGACATCCATTATGTGCTTTGTGGCGTTGGGAGCGCGGCCCACCAGCCGCTCTTCAAGGCGGGATACCTCCACTACATCGTCCGCTACCAGCCTGTGCCCGCTCTGTATCAGGTCCAGCGCCGTCTCGCTCTTGCCCAGGCCGCTTTCACCCCTTATCAGAACACCGGTTCCGTATATATCCATGAGTTCTCCATGGAGCAGTATGCGCCGTGCCAGCTTTTTCTGTATGAAGCTGGATATCTCGTGGCCCACCCTGTCGGTGGTACGGTTGGTAATGAATACCGGCACGCCGTAGTGCCTCGCCTTTTCAAGCAGTATCTCCGGCGGCTTGTTGCCGCGGGCGCAAACTATGCATGGAACATGAAGCCCCATGAACCGCTCCATTCTGTCCTCAAGCTGTTCGGGCGTCAGGCTGTAAAGATAGTACATCTCCGCGTTGCCTATGAGCTGCACCCGCTTTGGAGAAAATTTTTCATAAAAGCCCGTAAACTGCAAGCCTGGCCGGCTTATCTCTGGAGTCTGGAAGCTTATGCTCCCGCTGCCCGGCTCAAGGGCAGTTATCTCAAGCTCGCCGCATATTTCCCTTACGCTTACCTCTACCGCCATACTGTCCTCCGTAAAGCTATACCTTGCCGTTTATTATGCATTCGATGAGCCATGCCACCCCGAAGTCCGCGCACGAGGGTATCACAAGATCCGCAGCTTCCTTTACCTCCGGCTTCCCGTTATCCACTGCGCAGCCGAGGCCCGCCCAGCGTATCATCTCCAGATCGAGCGAATTATCGCCCACCGCCACGGTGTCCTTTTGGGCTATGCCAAGGTATCCCGCCACCCATTCAAGGCCGGCGCCCTTGTGGGAATCAGGGTTGTTGAACTCTATAAAGCCCTTGCTGGAGCCGGACACCTTTAGCTTTCCCGCATATTTTTTCTGAAACTCCGGTATAAGCCTCTGCGCCTTCTCGTCGGTGGTCATCATGAGGACCTTCGGCACGTTGTACCAGGTCTTTTTCATTATATCCGGATCGTACTCGCAGGGCAGATCCAGCTTTTCGGCGTAGCCCTCCACATAGGGATTGGGTTCTTCGGCTATCACCCTGTCACCCTGATAGATATGGGCGTGTATACCAAGTGTCTTCGCCTCCCCGAGAACCTCCGTAACGAGCTCCGGCGGTATCTCATGGGCGTGCAAAGCCCTGCCCGTCCCGGGATCGGTCACCATCGCGCCGCCGTAGTTTATAACGGGATCGGTTACATCCAGCTGATCTATTATAAGCTTCGAGCCCCACCAGCCGCGCCCGGTGGCCACGGTCACGTGTATGCCGTGCTCCTTTGCCTTTCTTACGGCCTCGATTATCTCATTTGGAACTACCCTCGGGTTGAGGGTTATGGTATCGTCTATATCCAGAGCTATAAGCCTGTACATGTCTTTTGATCGTCCTTTCCTTCTTCTTGCCGTTCCTCCGGGTGAAAATGCGCGAATACCTTTTCCGCCGCAGGCTTGCTCATTCCCTTTGTGCCGCAAAGCTCCTCAATCGATGCGTTCCTTATATTTTCCGACGTTATGAAGGCGTCGAAAAGGGCCCGCTTACGCTTTGGGCCTATGCCGTCTATGCCGTCCAGCTCCGACATCAGGGCGTTTTTCGCCCTGAGGCTCCTGTGATAGGTTATAGCGAACCTGTGGGCCTCGTCCCTTATGCGCTCCAGTATGTGCAGCGCCGGATCCCTGCGTGAAAGGCGTATGGGCTCCTCCTTATCCGGCAGTATTATATCCTCGTTCTGCTCCGCAAGGCCTATGGCGGGAATATGAGAAAGGCCAAATTCCTCCAGCACCTCAAGCGCCACGTTGAGCTGCCCCCTGCCGCCGTCCACCACCAGAAGATCGGGCAGGCGCGTGAATTTCTCGTCCCCGTCCTTCGCCCTTTGGAAGCGCCGCGTAAGCACCTCCCGCATCGCCATGTAATCGTCGCCGTTGACCTCCTCCTTTATTCGGAAGCGGCGATATTCCTTTGGCGCACTCTTGCCGTTTATGAACACCACCATGCCGGATACGGTATCCCTTCCGCGTATGTGTGAGTTGTCGTAGCACTCCATGCGCCCGGGCATCTCGTCCAGGCCTATTATCTCGCATAGCCGCAGCATGGCGCCCTCGCCCCGCTCCCAGCTCCTGTGCTCCAGCTCCCGCGCCTTTTGTATGGCTTCAACGCCGTTCCGATAGGCCATTTCGGCAAGCTTTTTCTTTTCGCCCCGCTGAGGACAGGTTATCTCGACCTTGCTGCCGCGGTTCTCGCTTAGCCATTCGGACAGCGCCTCCTTCTCCTCCGGCATGTCCCTCACCACTATCTCCTTTGGCACAGGCGCGCCGTCAGCGTAGTGCTGCTTGAGAAAGGAGGCCATTATCTCGCCCGTGGTCTCTCCGCCGCAGGCTATGCTCATACTCTCGGCCCAGATTATCTTGCCGCCCCGCTCGAACAGGGCGAATACCACCGAATCCTCCTTATCCTTCACGAATGCGAATATGTCCCGCTCGCTGCCGGTAACGGATATGGCCTGCTGCTTTTCCGCAAGGCTCTTTATGGCCTTTATCCTGTCGCGGAGCTGGGCTGCCTTCTCGTATTCCATATTTTCCGAGGCAGATTGCATCTGTTCAGTAAGCAGCTCGATTATGGGGCCGGTATGCCCCTCAAGGAACCTGCTTACGCTTTCCAGCAGCCTATGGTATTCCTCCCGGCTGACTTTGCCGCTGCACGGGGCGCAGCACTTGCCCAGGTGGTACATGAGGCAGGGGCGCTCATTGCGGGCGATGGCCTTGTGGATATCCTTTTTGCAGTGCCTGACCGGGAATATATCCCGTATGGCCGTAAGCGCATCCTTCAGGCTCAGGCTCGAAAGATAAGGGCCGAAGTACTTCGCTCCGTCCTTTTTGACCCTGCGCACGACTTCAAACCGGGGGAAATCCTGCTTTGTATCCAGCCTTACATACGGAAAATGCTTGTCGTCCTTTAATAGTATGTTATAACGCGGCATGAGCGCCTTTATGAGATTGCTCTCCAGCGTCAGCGCCTCTGTCTCGTTCGATGTTATGATATACTGAAAATCCTCGATATGGGAAACCATGGCCTCCACCTTGGGAGACTTCGGGGTATGCTGAAAATACTGCCGCACCCTGTTCTTCAGGTTCACGGCCTTGCCCACATATATTATCTCGCCGCTGCCGTCGTACATCTTGTATACGCCCGGTTCGTCAGGCAGCAGTTTTAATTTTTCCGCTATGATATCATTCATGGAAGCTTCCCCCCATGATGATTATATCATTTATATAACCCTGGGTCTATCTGAAAAACCTTACCCTGTCGTCAAAAACGCGAATGAGGTTATCGTAAAGCTCCGCGCTCCTGCCCCCCGAAAGGTCGTATACCGTAATACGATCCGGAGAAAGGCCTACCAGTACGCTCATTATTCCCTCCTCGCTGCACTGTTCGTAATCTATCCTCACGTCGTTGTCATCTGTGAAGGTACAGCTGCCGTCGGGATTGAGTATCACATACACCTCGCCCGCCCCCGATGAGCGCAGCTTTACGAACGCGGACAGCACTTTGAGCAGCTCGGTATACTCGTCGTTGAGCAGCATCTCGTCAGCTGCGGCGTATACGCATCTCTCCCACTGTCTGCGGTAGTCCTGCATTCGGAAGCGTATATACCCTTCGAGAGAAAGGTAGCTGTTGCCCTCAAAGTAATCCATCAGCTCGCCCTGCAATTTTTCCAGGCCTGAGGCCCGCTTTGCCATGCATATGGCCTCGGGCAGCACAGCCTTTTTTTCCTCCAGCGTAAGGGGCAGCCCGTTTACCATATAGGCTATCTCAAACTGGGCAAGATCCATGAGCAGCAGCTCGGCTACAGCCTCGCACCACTGCGCAAGCTGTGCCCCGCCCTCTATTGAAGCCTCTGCAAAGCCACGCCCGCACTCGGGTGAGATGCCGCCGCCCAGCCTGTCGAGCCGCCGCTCCATGAGCCTGCCTATATCCGCCTCGTATTTCGTAGTGCCCACCGAGCACACCGCCATAGCACCTTACTCTCCTTATCCCGCTATACCTGCATCATATGCCGGGCTTTCCCTATGGGTTCCCGCTCATATCAGCCGCGCTTTTTTCGGCGCACGAGCATATTATGTGTATAATCTGGGCTTTGACCTGCCAGTAATTTTTCCCATAGCCGCCCTTGACAAAGGTACCGGACGGGCATATAATCAATTCATATTTTATATTTTATCGTGGGTTGATACGGGTTAAGTACCAACGCAAAGGCGCCATCAAGAGAGAGAGGGTCGCTGGCTGTAAGCCCTTTCATGGCGCGGCGCCTGGGAATACCGCCCCGCTACTGCGGTTCGCTTTGGGCGCGATACAGCCCCTATAAAGTGGGTTTTATGCCAATTAGGGTGGAACCGCGGATAACCGATATGTTTGAATTTGTCCGTCCCTTGCTTCGAGCTTGGGGCGGGCATTTTTATATTATCCGCAAAGCCTGATTTACATCATATAAGGAGGAACACCATGAATATCACTTTTCCCGATGGCTCCGTAAAGCAATACGAAGACGGCATGACCGCCCTTCAGATAGCTGAGTCCATCAGCCCCCGCCTCAGAAAAGCCACACTTGCCGCCGAGATAGACGGCAGCAGGGCGGACGCCTTCCGCCCCATTTCAGGCGACCACAGCATTAAGCTCCTCACATGGGAAGATGAAGACGGCCGCTGGACCATGCGCCATACAGCCGCCCATATACTTGCCCAGGCCGTAAAGCGGGTACATCCCGAGGCAAAGCTGGCCATCGGCCCCGCCATTGACACCGGTTTCTACTATGACTTTGACGCAGAGCCCTTCACTCCGGAGGATCTCGAACAGATCCAGAAGGAGATGGAAAAGATAATCGCCGAGGCGCTGCCCCTTGAACGCTTTGAGATGCCCCGAGCCGACGCTATAAAGTACTTCGAAGAAAAAGGCGAGCCCTATAAGGTAGAGCTTATTCAGGATCTGCCCGAGGACGCCATAATAAGCTTCTACCGTCAGGGAGACTTTACCGACCTGTGCGCCGGCCCCCACGTTGAAAACACCGGCAAGGTAAAATTCGTAAAGCTCATGAGCGTTGCAGGCGCATACTGGCGCGGCAGCGAAAAGAACAAGATGCTTCAGCGCATATATGGCACCGCTTTTGAAAAGAAGGCCGACCTTGAGGAGTATATCACCCGCATCGAGGAGGCCAAGAAGCGCGACCACCGCAAGCTGGGCAAGGAGCTCGGCCTGTTCGCCCTCATGGAGGAGGGCCCCGGCTTCCCCTTCTTCCTCCCCAAGGGCATGGTGCTGCGCAACACCCTGCTCGAATACTGGCGCGAGGTGCATAAGCGATACGGCTATGTTGAAATCTCCACTCCTATAATTCTCAATCAGGAGCTGTGGCACAGGAGCGGCCACTGGGATCACTACAAGGACAACATGTACACCACCGTAATAGACGGCGAGGATTACGCGATAAAGCCCATGAACTGCCCCGGCGGCATGCTGGTCTACAAGCTTGAGCCCCATTCCTACCGCGAGCTGCCCCTGCGCATGGCTGAGCTCGGCCTCGTACACCGCCATGAGCTTTCCGGTGCGCTCCACGGTCTGTTCCGCGTTCGCTGCTTCACCCAGGACGACGCCCACATCTTCATGACCTGGGACCAGATGGAGCATGAGATCCAGAACGTCGTTCGTCTGTTTGACGAAGTTTACTCCACCTTCGGCCTGACCTATCAGATCGAGGTTTCCACCATGCCGGAGGATCATATCGGCGAGAAGGAGACCTGGGATTTTGCCACCGATACCCTCAAGAAGGCTATAGAGCATATGGGCAAGAGCTACGTCATAAACGAGGGCGACGGCGCCTTCTACGGCCCCAAGCTTGACTTCCATCTTTCCGACTCCCTGGGCCGTACCTGGCAGTGCGGCACTATCCAGCTGGATATGCAGATGCCCGAAAGATTTGATCTTGAATACGTAGGCGAGGACGGCCAAAAGCACCGCCCCGTAATGATACACCGCGTCGTATTGGGCTCCATCGAGCGCTTCATAGGCGTTATCACCGAGCACTTCGCAGGCGCGTTCCCCACCTGGCTGGCTCCCGTACAGGTGAAGGTGCTGCCCCTTACCGACCGTACCGCCCAGGTATGCGACAATATCGCTTCCGAGCTTGACGAGCTTGGTCTGCGTGTAGAGGTTGATCACCGCAACGAAAAGCTGGGCTATAAGATCCGCGAAGCACAGCTCCAGCGTATCCCCTACATGCTGGTCGTAGGCGACCGCGACGTTGAAAACGGCGTTGTATCCGTCCGCTCCCGCAAGGGCGGCGACCTGGGCGCAATGACTCTCGACGCCTTCAAGGAAAAGATACTGGAAGAAGTAAAGACCAGAGCCCGTGACTGATGCGCGCATAGGCATGATTGGCTCAGGCGGCATTGCCGCTTGAGCCAGTTTTTTATGTTTAGCGCATATTTTTTTCAGCTGAGGTGCTCCTGCATTGTTGCTATTTTCGTCATAATAAAGTATTATAGTGTTAATTACATAACATATTGACTCAGTAAATAATCGCGATTATAATCTAAATCAAGGAGGGCCCTCATGCGAGAGGATCTTACCCAAAGGCGTTTCATCGAGGAGACCTACCGTATAATATCGGCCGAAGGCCGTGAAGCCTTGAGCATTCGCCGCCTTGCGCGGGATATGCGCTGCAACAGCGCCAACATCTACCGATACTTCAAGGATCTTGACGAACTGGTGACGTACGCCTCACTGCGCTACCTTACCGCGTATCTGGGCGACGTTGCGGTGTGTTACGCCAAATCCGAAACTACATACCAGACCCACGTAGCGGTATGGGATTGCTTCTCCCGCCACGCCTTCGCAAACGGCCCAATCTTCGATAACCTGTTTTTCGGCCGCCACAGCCGCATGCTGAACGATATTATCAAGAACTATTACGCCATGTTCCCCGAGGATCTTTCCGGTCTCTCCCCCTCCATCGCCAACATATTCAGCGAAGGCAGCTTCAACAACAGGGACTATCTCATGATATCCCGCTGCGTAGACGAGGGATGGTTCACGGAGGAAGACGCAAAGTTTCTCAACAGCTTCTCCATACACCTTTTTCTCGGATACCTCAAGGAGCTATTGCAGAAGGAACCTTCGGAGAAGCTTTCAAAGAGTTGCCATGACGATTTCATGGCTACTCTTGTCAAGATCATGGATTATTTCCGGCTGAAATAGCCAAATCTATCCAAAATAGCGCCGGGCTTAACCGGCTTTATTTCGGCCAATAACTAATCGCGATTATTTTTGTGAGAGTTTTAACAGGATCATTATAAAATCTCTCACATATTAATACAGGAGGAAAACAAAATGGCTTACACCCCGGAACTGCTCGCAGAAAAGAAGAGGATCGAACAGCATGTGAAGATCGGCAGCGAAGCGCTGTACCTGACCAAGGCCGAGTGCATGGAGAACGGCCCCACTGTGGAGGACACAATAGCAGCCGTACGCAAGACATTTATCGCACACGGCAAAAAAGAATACGAAATGCCCGCCAAGATAGGTGTACACCCTCACGACGACGTATTCTACCACGCTATGCCCGCCTATGTCCCCGGCCAGATGGCGATGGGGTGCAAGTGGATAGAGTGCTACCCCCGCAATCCCAAGGACTGGGGCCTCCCTCAGACTTCTTCCGTTCTGGTGCTCAACGAGCTCATCACCGGATACCCCATGGCCATAATGGACGGCGCATGGGTCACCGCGATGCGTACTCCTGCCGTTACCGCAGTCGCTGCGGAAGCCCTGTGCCCCGATGCGGAATCCTTCGGCATGTTCGGCTGCGGCGTACAGGGTCAGGGCCACGTCCGCTTCATAGTAAAGACCCTGAAGAAGCTTAAGAAGATATACATCTACGACTCTTACGCCCCCATGATGGATAAGCTCATAGAGAATGTCGGCGCCGAAGTCCCCTCCCATATCCAGCTCATTAAGGCTGCGGATCCCAAGGAGGTAGTGGACAATTGCGAAGCCCTGTGTTCCGCAACAAAGATCACCCGTGAGACCTACAACATCGTAAGAAAGGACTGGATACGCCCGGGTCAGACCATATTCCCAATGGATCTGAACAGCTTCTGGGAAGCAAGCATACAGCGGGACGCCGACAAGTATATCGTGGACAGCATAGACGAGCATGAACTCTTTGCCTCCATGGGCTATTTCCCCGAGGGACTGCCTCACATCGTATGCGAGACCGGCGAGATAATCGCGGGGCTTAAAGAGGGCCGGACCAGCAAGGACGAGATCATTGTCTGCTCTAACATCGGCATATCCGTATTCGATATGGCGGTAGCCAAACTGATTTTCGACAGAGCCCTTGAAAATGGCGCAGGCCGCATTCTGCCCTTGTAATCCCCTCTTTCCACGTTAAGAAAACATTCAGCCCGCATGCAGCTTTGTACGCGGGCAGTTTTTATGATATTATATGTAAGATAAAACAGAAAAGGATTACTTCCGTTTATTATGAAACAGGCAAGAAACTTCCCCGCGGCTACCATAACAAAAAAAGCAGAAAACTCCCTCCGTCTGGGCCACCCATGGGTATATGACGCCGAGGTGCTTAATCTTGAAGGCGAGCCCGAAAACGGCTCTCTTGTAGACGTTTTTTCTGAAAAGGGATCTTATCTCGGCACCGGCTTTATAAGCTACAAGAGCAAAATACGTATACGCCTCCTTTCCTCAAACGCAAACGAGACCTTCGGAGATGAGTTCTTTGCCCGCAGGATACAGTACGCCCTCGCATACAGAAGGACCGTAATGGGCCCTACTGACTATCACTGCTGCCGCCTGGTATTCGGCGAGGCGGACGGGCTGCCCGGCCTTACCGTAGACCGCTATGAAAACATCCTCGTCTCTCAGGTTCTCTCCATAGGTATGGAAAGGGTAAAGGATACCGTATATCGCCAGCTCGTAAAGCAGCTCGCACAGGAAGGCGTAAACGTTGCCGGCATATTCGAGCGCAACGACGTAGCTATCCGTGAGCTCGAGGGTCTGGATAGAGGCAAGGGCTGGTACTTGGCTGATTATCTGCCCCAGCCTCCCTCCCCTATCACCGGGATAACCGAAAACGGCATACAGTACGAGGTAGATGTGGAGAACGGGCAAAAGACCGGCTTTTTCCTTGATCAGAAATACAACCGTCAGGCCGTGGCCAAGATAGCCGCAGGCAAAAAGGTGCTGGACTGCTTTACACACACCGGTTCCTTCGCCCTGAATGCAGCATTGGGCGGCGCTGATCGCGTAACCGCCGTGGACGTATCCGATACCGCCATAGAGATGGCAAAGCTTAACGCAAGGCGCAACGGCCTTATTGACAAGATGGATTTCATCGCGGCAGATGTATTCGACCTTCTTCCCGCGCTTTGCAATAAGCACGCGGATTATGACTTCGTCATACTGGATCCCCCCGCGTTCACCAAGAGCCGCAAGGCAATAAAGGGGGCAGAACGCGGCTATAAGGAGATCAACTTCCGCGCTATGAAGCTGCTGCCCCGGGGCGGCTATCTTGCCACCTGTTCCTGCTCGCATTTTATGGATAACGAGCTGTTCATTAAGATGGTGCAGTCCGCAGCGCGGGACGCAGACGTTTCCCTGAAGCTCATAGAAGCCCGGAGGCAGTCTCCGGACCACCCTACGCTTATGAACGTACCCGAAACTGATTATCTTAAATTTTACCTGTTCCAGCTGGTGTGAGCACACTTACCGCCCCTCGCGCATACATTGGCAGTATAAAGCGCGGAAAACGCGCGATATCAGCGAGGTGCAAAAATGAGAATATTACAACGTGGCGACACCGGCAACGACGTGCGTACCGCCCAGACCGCCCTCATTCGCGCGGGGTATGCCCCGGGCAGAGCAGACGGCATATTCGGTTCCAACACAGAGCGCGCGGTGAAACAGTTCCAGCGGGTGCTTGGGCTCAGGCAGGACGGCATAATCGGCCCGCGGACATGGGAATTTTTACAACCCTTCGCCCTTGAGAGCGACCCTGACGTGCTGCGCAGGGGCAGCAGGGGCAATATGGTAAGGATTCTTCAGCAGGCGTTGGAGGCTTCCGGCAACTCCCCAGGTACCATAGACAGCCTTTTCGGCACAAAGACCCAGGCGGCCCTGCGTGCCTTCCAGCGCTCGGCACGGCTGCCGGAAACCGGCGTGGCCAACAGGGATACATGGCTGGCCATAGCCCCCTTCATCAATTACGACAACGTATACCTAAGGCGCGGCGACAGGGGTATGCTGGTGGTAATACTGCAAACCGCCCTGTACAACGCCGGCTTCGATCCCGGCGCCATAGACGGCGTATTTGGCACGCGTACCCACAACGCACTGGTGGCCTTCCAGAGGGCAAAGGGCCTTTCTCCTGACGGCATAGCGGGCAGGCGTACCTGGGCGCAGCTCAGGCCCTACCTTTCCGGCGGCGTTATGACATACGTCATCAGGCCCGGCGATACCCTTTCTTCCATAGCCCGGCGGTTTAACACCACGGTGGAGGAGCTTGTGCGTCTCAACAACATTGCCAATCCGGATCTTATCATCGCCGGCGAAACGCTGCTCATTCCTGCGTAAGGCGCAGCAAAAAGAGAAGGCCTATCGGCCTTCTCTTTTATATTGCGCATTATTCGCTTTTACTCTCGTCCTTTTTTCTGTCTATACGGCCATAAATGCGCACCGCATCATATATCCTGTCCGCAAGGCTGTCCGTCAGCTCGCCGCTTAGAAGCCTCCATTCCCAGTTTCCACCGAGAGTGCTGGGCTTGTTCATGCGGCAGCCCGCACCAAGCTCAAGGTAGTCCTGCATCTGCGCCACGAAAAGCCGCGCAACCGAACCCATTCCTCCCCTTATCATGCCCCAGTTGAAGCCCTCTTCTTTATTCAGCCCGAGGTACTTTTCACAGTAAGCTATATCCTCCGGGGCAGCCTCCTCGCGCCATAGGGCTATGGGGCTGTTGTCGTGGGTACCCGTATAACAGGTGCAGTTCTCGATGTAGGCGTGAGGCAGATATCCGCTGGAATCGCGGGAATCGAAGGCAAATTCCAGCACCTTCATGCCGGGAAAGCCGGATTCCTTCAAAAGCTTTTCCACATCGGACGTTGCATAGCCCAGATCCTCCGCTATGAACTCAAGGTTGTGAAACCATCCCTTCAGGGCATTGACCAGCGCTATGCCGGGGCCGGTGCGCCATTTGCCGTTTTTCGCGGTGGTCTCGCCATAAGGCACAGCCCAATAGCTTGCAAGGCCCCTGAAGTGGTCTATGCGGATAACGTCATACATCTTGCCCGCGCCGTCTATACGGCGTATCCACCAGCCGAAGCCGTCCGACTGCATTTTATCCCAATCGTACAACGGATTGCCCCAGAGCTGGCCTTCGGCGCTGAAGTCGTCCGGCGGCACCCCGGATACTTCTACCGGCAGGTTCTTCTCGTCCAGCTGGAAGAACTCGGGCTCTGCCCACACGTCAGCGGAATCCATGGCAACGTATATGGGTATGTCGCCTATTATGCCTATACCGAGGTCGTTTATATATGCCTTCAGCTTTGTCCACTGCTCAAAGAACAGGTACTGGATGTAAATGAAAAGCTCTATATCCTCCCGGAGCAGCTCACGGTATTTCGCCATTGCCGCGGGCTTTCTCAGGCGTATATCCTCATCCTCCCACTCCGTCCATGACTTCATGCCGAAATGGCGCTTGAGCGCCATGAACAGCGCGTAATCCGCCAGCCACCGGCTGTTTCGTTCGATAAAGGCGTTTACCTTTTGCTTATCCCTCTCCCAGCCGCGTTCCTTTGCCCTTGAGAGCACGTCAAAGCGGTTTTCGTATATCCGGCCGTAGTCCACATACCGCGGTTCGGTACCCCAGTTTATGCCGGCTATCTCATCTTTTCTGAGCAGACCATCCTCTGCGAGCATATCCAGATCGATGAAATAAGGATTGCCCGCGAAGGTGGAAAAGCTCTGATAGGGCGAGTCGCCGTAGCTGGTGGGGCCTATCGGCAGCATCTGCCAGTAGCGCTGCCCCGCCCGGTGGAGAAAATCTGCAAATTCGTATGCCGCCTTGCCCATGGCGCCTATGCCATAGGGTGACGGCAGCGAGAATATTGGCATCAATATGCCGCTGCTGCGTTTCATTATAGCTTGTAGTCCTTTTAGAGATTCAGTTTATTTTATCCCTTTACAGCGCCTGCCGCAACGCCCTTTATTATGTACTTCTGGCAAGTCAGGTAGAACACTATTACAGGCACTATGCTCAGCATTATAAGGGCCATGGTTGCTCCAAGATCCACGGTACCATAGCTGCCCTTGAGGTACTGTATATGTATTGGAATGGTGCGGTATTTATTTATATCCAGCACAAGATACGGCAGGAGGTAATCGTTCCATACCCACATTATCTCCAGCACACCGACGGAAATCATTGTAGGCTTGAGCATGGGGAACACCACCCTGAAGAAAGTACGCAGGGGGCCGCAGCCGTCTATGGCCGCAGCCTCTTCTATTTCCAGCGGCAGCGCCTTTACAAATCCCGTAAACATGAACACCGCCAGGCCCGCGCCAAAGCCGAGATACACTATGGGGATTGTCCAAGGGGTATTCAGCTTCAGCGTATCCGCCGTCTTTGCCAGCGTGAACATCACCATCTGGAAGGGCACAACCATGGAGAATACGCAGAGGTAGTACACTATCCTGCTGAACAGGCTGCCCACCCGTGCGATATACCATGCGGCCATAGAGGTGCATATAAGTATCAGCATCGAGGATACGATGGTAATAAACAGGCTGTACAGGGCGGATTTCACGAAGGGATAGTTGCCAAAGGTCATGCCGGTCTTATAGTTGTCCAGCCCTACGAAGGACTTGGCGTTTGGCAGGGCAAAGGTTTCCATATTCACATATGAATTGGACTTCAGTGAGTTTATGAGCACCAGCATTATGGGCAGTACATAGAATATCGCTATCACCGCGAAGGTAACGGTAAGTATGCGCTTGCTGCGCTGCTCCTGCGAGAGGGTCTCAATGTGCTTGGACATTACTGCTGCACCTCCTTTGAACGGGTGGACTTAAGCTGTACAAGGCCAATCGCCGCCACCAGTATGAAGAACAGTACTGCCTTGGCCTGGCCTACGCCGCGGGAATTGACGTTAGTGCTGTAGAAGGAATTGACTATGTTCAGCGCGAGCATCTCGGTGGTCTTTACCGTCAGCCCGCCCGCCTGCATTATGAAGGGACGCCCCGCTGTTAGCGCGAGGTTCTGGTCAAAGAGCTTAAAGGAGTTAGTCAGCGTCAGGAAGGTACAGATAGTGATTGAGGGCATAACGTTGGGTATGGTGACGCGCCACAGCGTCTGCCACTTTGTGGCGCCGTCTATTTTGGCTGCCTCCAGCATATCCTCCGGCACAGACTGCAAGCCGGCTATGTATATTATCATCATATAGCCTATCTGCTGCCAGCACATGAGGATTATCAGCCCCCAGAAGCCATACTTCGTCTCCAGCAGTATGGAGGTGCCGTAATGGGTAAGTATGCCGTCGAATATCATGCTCCAAATATAGCCCAGCACTATGCCGCCTATCAGGTTAGGCATGAAGAACACGGTGCGGAACAAATTGGAGCCCTTTATGCCCTGTGTCAGAACATAAGCTACCGCAAAAGCAAGCACGTTGATTATTATGAGGGAGACCAATGCGAATATGGCCGTATACCAGAAGGCATGCATGAACGACGGGTCCGCAATCGCCTTTGCATAGTTGGTCAGCCCCACCCACGTCCATTTGCTGGTGGTCTTGAATTTACAGAAGGATAAAAACAGTCCCTTACAGAAGGGGTAAAGGAAGCCCACGCAGAACGCTGCGAATGTGGGCAGCAGGAAAAGCCAGAAATAGCGCTGTATCGGCCTGCGGATAAGTATGGAGTTCAGCGCCGCATTATCCCGCTTGCGTTTCCGGAGTCGCATAATCATTTCTCCTCTCTTTAATAGCTATTTATGTACAGGGACCCTGCCCCGCCGCTTTCCGGGGAAAGGTCTCCGTACATTCCCCGTCCGCAGGGGAACGCTTAAACGGAAATCTTCAAAACAGGGCGAGCGGAAGCCGCTCGCCCCATAGTGTTTTACAGAGTGATGGTTGCTGCTAATTAAGCGGCATGCTCGGCAGCGTACTGGGCGGCCCAGCCGTCTACGAAAGCAGTCTTTACATCGTCCCAGCTGCCGCCTGTAACGTACTTGGACAGAGCATCGACAACGCCTGCGCGCCAATCCTCAACAGCGGGAGTGTAGTTGAATGCCCATGTCACTACATAGTTGCCATTGGTGATGTAATCGTTTGCCTGCGCAAAGAATACATTCTCGGGAGTCTTTGCAGACTTGAAGGGGCAGGGACCGAACTGCTCGGCCAGCATGGTGGTGCCCTCCTCAGAGGTTACTACCCACTTCATGAAGTCCAGAGTAGCCTGGATGTTCTCTTCGGAAGCTTCCTTGTTTACGGACCAGCAGTTCTCGGTGCCGCAGCAGAGGCCAGCCTTCTCCTCGCCCTCAACGCCGCAGTAGATGGGGATCATGGCCAGATCCTCGGGCTTGAGACCGGCTTCTACGAGGCCGGCATACTCCCAGGTACCGTTCTGATAGAATGCGGCCTTGCCCTCCTTGAACTCACCGCTGGACATATCGCTGGTAGCGGTTATAAGGTCAGCGCCGGTGGTAGCGGTATCGGTGGTGTAGAGATCCCAGATGGCCTTGTAGTTGTCAAGATACTTGCCGGTAATAGCGGCGGGCTGGGCAGTTACGTTGTCATCACGGAACTCGTAGAACAGAGGCATATTGGCGAGGTGGCCGGAGAACCTCCAGGAGGAGGAGCCGTCAAGACCGGCGGAGCTGAAGGCGTCGAAGCCCAGCTCGGCGGCACGGGCATGTATATCATCGGCGACAGCCTTAAGGGTCTCAAAGTTGGTGATCTCATCGATGGAGTGGCCGGCCTTCTCCAGCAGGGCCTTGTTTACGATGATGCCGAACGCCTCATAGCAGTAACCGGCGGCAAGCACTTCGCCGTTCTCGCCAAAGAGGTTGAAGTCATCGGTGGTCATTTCCTTGTAGAAATCGGTATCCTTCAGATCGAGGCAGTATTCGCCCCAAGTATTCAGAGCGCCCTGGTTACCGCACTGGAACAGTGTGGGAGCTTCGCTCTTGTCCATCTCGGAGGTCAGAGTAGTCTGATAATCGCCGGAGGCGGCGGTAACGACCTTTACGGGTACTCCGGTGAGCTCGGTATACTTCTTAGCCAGCTCCTGCCAGGCGGCGTCGGCCTCGGGCTTGAAGTTGAGATAATAGACGGAGCCTGCGGCGGCGGGCTTGTCGGAGGTCTCCTCCGCGGGCGCAGCGGCGCCTTCCTCGGCGGGCTTAGTCTCTTCCGCAGCGGGTGCGGAGCAGGCTGCCATCGCGAATACCATGGCGACGGTCAGCAGTAATGCCAAGAACTTCTTCATTTTTGTTATCCTCTCTTTTTTATATCATTTTCGCGCGGCAAAAACCGCGCAAATTTAATTCATATCCTTTACCGAAGCGCCCCGGCGGAGCTTTGTCTCCAGCGTCAAATGCCTGTTTTCTCCCCGGCCCTCTATCATGTCGAGAAGTATTTCCACGCTTTTCTTTCCCATCTCATGCATTGGCTGGCATAGGGTGGTAAGCGTAGGCTGTATATAGTCGGATACCGTCAGGCCGTCGATAGCTATTACCGAGCAGTCCTCGGGCACCCGTTTGCCTCCCTCCCGGAGGGCCTTCATGGCGCCTATGGCCATGTCGTCTGCTATTGCGAATACCGCAGTAAAGTCGCAGTTTCTATTAAGCTGCTCCTTCATTGCTGCGTAGGCGTCTTTTATGCTAAAGCTGCCCGCCGAAACCACAAGGCTTTCATCAAAGGGCAGGCCGTGCTCCTCAAGGGCCCTCCTGTAGCCCCGATAACGGAGCTGGCTTATGGACCAGTCGTCAGGCGTGGATATCAGCGCCGCAATGCGCCTGTGCCCATTCCTGTAAAGCTCGTTTACAGCCTTGTATGCTTCATCCTCGTCCGCTATAGACACTGAAGAATACTCGTCATCGTCAAGGTTGCCGTAGCGGTTAGTGTATGAGCAGCACACGAAGGGTACGTTGAGGAGCTTTATCCGCTCCTTTGTGTAGTCGTGGCAGCCGCCCAGGAACACTATGCCCCGAAGGCGCTTTTCTCTCTCCATCTCTGCGCCGCACTTAACCTCGTCGTCACAGGAGGCTATGTGGCGCATCACCATGGTATAGCCCGCCGCGTCTATACTTTTTTCTATGGAACGGATAATGTCTGTATAAAAGGAGTTGGATACGCCGCGCACCACAAGACCTATGGCATCGGACCTGATCTTCACCAGATCCCTTGCGCTGTTGTTGGGAATGTAATTTGAGCTTTGTATTACGGCATTTACCCGGCTTCTGCAAACCTCGCTTACATCCGGTCTGTTGTTCAGTACGCGGGAAACGGTGCTTACACTTACGCCGCTGAGTTTTGCGATATCTTTTATAGTCATTTTAAGCGCCGCCTGTTTTGAGGTTTGCTGAAACGGTTGCTGAAAACCTTACCGGTAACGTTACCGGAGCTTTACGATATGTATTATATATACTATTCTGTTCAAAGTCAATGCTAATTTCTCAAAAAAATATCAAACTAAAAGGGCGGCCCGATGGCCGCCCTAAGACTGTCGAAAAAGTTGCTAACCGCCACCTTGGCGAGACCCCGAGCAGGGGTTAACCCTGCCCGAACACCTTTTCTATGCCGTACATTCCGGAAAGCACCGCCCAGTTGGGCCGATACAGTGTATTTATGTTCCAATAGCTCACGCCGCCAAGGCCATACTCACTCACCAGCTTCAGCTTAGCTTCTATGCTGCGCGGATCCTCAAACCAGGCGATATGTTCCGTTCCGGCGCTGTCGTAATACCTGAAGAAAGGCGATTGTGCCGTATCGTCAAAGCGTATATCGGCGTATTGGCTATATGCGGTTTGCGGTATCTCAGACAGGGACAGCGGCCGCGCGGCAGTCCCCTTTTTGTAGGGTAGTGTCCAGCTATAGCCGTAGTTTGCCATGCCCATCAGTATCTTTTCCGGAGGCATCTCCATGACTGCATAGTCCAGCACCTGCCGTACCTTGTCTATAGGCGCCACCGCCATGGGCTCCCCGTAGGTATAGCCCCACTCGTACGTCATAATTATTACCTTATCCGCGATGCTTCCAACAGCCCCATAGTCGTGGGCGGTATAAAGCAGCCCGGACTGCTCCTGGCTTATCTTGGGCGCAAGGGCAACCGAAAAGCTGTAGCCTACTCTGCGCAGCGCCGCCGCAAAGTCCAACAAAAACTGCGTATAAAGAGTCCTGTCCTCCTCTCTTACATACTCGAAATCTATATTCAGGCCGAAGTAATTGCGGCGATCCAGATATTCCATCACATTCTGTATAAGCTTTGTTTTAACCTCCTCGTCGGCTATCACCGCATGGGCTATGTCCCCGCTGAAGCCGCCGCTCTCACGCTGGTTAGTGAGGGTAAGCACGGGCGCGACGCCGTTCACGTAGCATTTGCGTATAAGCGCCGTATCGTTAAGCTCCGTAATGGTGCCGTCAATGCGGGTCTTCGCGGAAAACACCGAGAGATAGGTGAGATACTGCAGGGCGCCCAGCAGCGCTATATCCGATATTCCGGGGAAGGCGTATCCGTTAACCACAATGCTGCGTTCCCGTATGCTTTGCCCGGGTATCACGAGGGCAAGGCCTACAGGCAGCTTATACGGGTCGCTGAGCTGGTTCGCGGCCACCAGCGCAGAAATCGTCACGCCGTTTTTCTGGGCGATGTCAAACAACGTATCTCCCGGCTTTACGGTATAGATGTACATAATAAAAAAGCCTCCTTGTACAGGTCGTATTTGTATAAACCTATGCGGAAAGCTTTTAGTTGATTACCTATATATATTTATCTCACGGTAAGGCCAAAGCAGCAGTTGCCGCCAAGAAAGGCGCCATTCTCATCCACCATGCCAAAGGACTCCAGCTCCGGCATTCTTGCCAGGCGGTTGTTTTCGATAAAGGGCCTATCCTTGCAGAGCAGCGCACAGAAATCCTCATTGGCAAGTATGCGCCTGTAAACATTGCGCATAAAGCTCAGGCTGCCGCCCATTATCACTATCACATACACGTCCTCCACCCAGCCGCCGAAAAGGCCCAAGCCTGAAATATTGTAGCGTGTAAGGCCGGAAAGCAGCTTTTCCATGCAGCCCTTTGGGCCAATATCCATGTTTTCTTTTGGTATGCGCATTCCCAGCGCAAAATGGTCTATGAACATGCGGCGTTTACGTCCTCGCTGTAAATTCTTCTTTGTATTATTACACAATCCCTGGTTTTTATCAAGCGGCGGGCCAAATCGCACAAAAATATGGTATAATTACTTGAATCAACCCGATTGTATTCGAAAGGAACCGTTTTAATATGGCAGATATTACCGCTCTTGGCGAGCTTTTGGTGGACTTTACTCAGGCTGGTTTTTCCCCGGCGGGCTACCCGCTCTTTGAGCAAAACCCCGGCGGCGCACCGGCCAACCTCCTTGCGGCAGCGGCAAAGCAGGGGCTTTCCACCGCCTTTATAGGCAAGGTGGGCGACGATATGCACGGCCGCTTCCTGAAGGCCGCAGCAGAGCGGGCGGGGATCAATACGGAGGGCCTCGTCATGGACCCGGCCGCGGCCACAAGCCTTGCCTTCGTCGCGCTGAGCGACAGCGGCGAGAGGGAGTTCTCCTTCATACGCGATCCGGGGGCGGACACGCTGCTCAGGCCCAACGAATTGAATCAGCAGCTCCTGCGCAATACAAAAGTATTCCACGTAGGCTCTGTCTCCCTTACGGCAGAGCCCAGCCGCTCGTCAACCTGGCAGGCCCTCATCACCGCCAAGTCCACAGGAGCAGCGGTGAGCTACGATCCCAACTACCGCGCCTCCCTCTGGGCCGACGACGCTGCCGCCTGCGACCAGATACGCTCCATACTGCCCATAGTGGACATAATCAAGCTTTCCCAGGAGGAAATGCCTTTCGCCGCAGGCATAGACGACGTGGATACCGCCATAAAGGTACTGCGTAAGGAAGGCGTAGCGCTCATAGTCATAACCCTGGGAGAGGGGGGAGCTGTAGTGGCTACCGGCGACCAACAGCGCTCGGTACCCGCCTTCCCATGCGATGCGGTGGACACCACCGGCGCAGGCGATGCGTTCTTCGGCGGTTTCTTGAGCGAATTTGTAAAGAGCGGCAAGAGCGTATACGAGGTAAGCATAGACGATATGGTACGTTTCGCCCGCGTGGGCTGCGCCACAGCAAGCCTCTGCATAGGCAGGCGCGGCGGAATACCCTCAATGCCCACTATGGAAGAAGTAACAGAGCTTTTAAACGGATAAGGAGGTTACACATGCCGCTTACTATAGAACATCATGCTGTAATGTTCGCGCTGCTGGCAAAGCACGCCATAGAGATTTCAGGTGAAAAGGGAAAAGAAGCCATACTCGCCGGAATGACCCGTTACGGCAACGAGCGTGGCCGGCGCATGGCGCTGAACGCCCTTGAGCGGGGCGATAAGCTCACCGTACTCAACAGCCAGGCATACGGCGAATGGAAGCCTGACTTTCCGGGCCAGATGGAATTCGGCGTAACCTGCGGCATGCCTGTCCTCCATACCTACATAGCCAAGTGCGCCTGGTGCGACGCATGGGCAAAGCACGGCCTCACGGAATACGGCAGATACTACTGCTGCAACATAGACAACGCCTGGTTCCAGGGCTTCAATCCGGAATTCACCTGCACCCAGCTGAACCCGCCCATGAGCTGGGGCGGCGACTGCTGCCGGTTCAGCTGGGGCGAGGGGCTGACCCACAAGCAGATAAAGGCGCTGAACAAAAAGAAAAAGTCCCTGGGCAATGCCTGCATAAAGGACTTTACCTTTCACACCGCTCACATACTGCATACTGTAGGAGACGTGCTTATGGAAGAGCTTGGCAACGACGGCGCTATGGCTGTTAGCCTTGCCAAGTCCGACTATTCGGATATGTTTGGGAAGGATGCCCTTGACTGCCTTGACGGCATATTCTAAAACAGCTCCCTTAATATTAAATCAGTCTGCCCCGGATTGCTGCCCGGGGCTATTCTTTTTACCTTGGGGTGGTTTCTGTATTTGTATTGCACCATATCCCGCAGTATGGTGCTGTGGGTATAGCCATGTATTACGCGTATGCGGTAGACCGAAGCGTTTGCCCTGCGCAGCGCCGCGTCTATGGCTATCTGCGCCTGTATCTGGTTCATGCCGTGTACGTCCACCTCAACTATGCCCGTCATTTATCATTGCCGCTCCCTGAAATTTGCAAAGAAGGCTTTGGTTCGCTCGCTTCTGGGGTTGTTGAACACCTCGTCCGCCGTACCCATCTCCTCGATTACGCCCTCTGACATAAATAATACCTTATCCGCCACGTTCTTTGCAAACTCCATTTCGTGAGTTACGACTATCATTGTACTGTCGGCGCCCTTCAGGCTCCTTATTACCTTCAGTACCTCGCCGGTAAGCTCGGGATCCAGCGCCGATGTGGGCTCGTCAAAGCAAAGTATATCCGGGTTCATGGCGAGGGCGCGGGCTATGGCTACCCGCTGCTGCTGTCCGCCGGAAAGCTGATGAGGGTAGGAATCCATCCTGCCGCTCAGTCCTACCCTTGCAAGGAGTTCCCTGGCTTTTTTGTCTATATCGGCCTTGGCCTCCTTCATGCTGCCGCGATCGGGGTTTTCCGAGAGCATTAGCTCGGGAGCAAGCTTTACGTTCTGCAGCGCGGTATACTGGGGAAACAGGTTGAAGGACTGGAATACCAATCCAAAGTGCAGCCTCTTTTTACGTATCTCCTCCTCGCTTGGGACGGCGTAGGCATTAGAGTCGAACAGCGTCTCTCCGTTTACGGTTATCTGCCCCTCGTCAGGGCTTTCAAGGAAGTTCAGACACCTTAAAAGCGTAGTCTTGCCCGAACCTGAGGAGCCGATTATGGCCAGCACCTCGCCCTTTTCGAGAAAGAAGTCGAGTCCCTTCAATACTTCGGTATCGCCAAAGTTTTTCTTTATGTTTTTTACTTCCAGCATCGGCATAAGCTTACACCCTAAAATAGTCCAGTTTCTTTTCTACGCGGCCAAGGATCACTGTCAGCGCTCCGCAGAATAACAGATAGAACAGCCCCGAGTAGAACAGCGGCCATATGAGGCCTTTTACCGACATGTACTCCTGCGCTATCATTATTATCTCCTTGCATGCGATAACGCGGGCAAGGGAGGTATCCTTTACCAGTGTCATCATCTCGTTTCCAAGGGGCGGCACTATACGCTTTACCACCTGAAGCAGTATGACGTTGAAGAACACCTGCTTCTTGGTCATGCCCAGCACCTGTCCCGCCTCGTACTGACCTCTGGGTATGCTCTCTATGCCTCCCCGGTAAATCTCCGAGAAATACGCGGCGTAGTTGACAGAGAAGGCTATGAGCACCGCGGAAAGCTTGGAGACCGAATTGCCCTCCCATAGCAGGCCGGGGCCATAGTAAACTATCATAAGCTGAAGCATCAGGGGGGTGCCCCGCATTATCCACACAAAGCCTCGGGTAAGCCATGCTATAGGCTTGAACCTGCTCATGGAGCCGAAGGCAATGACTAAGCCCAGCGGCAGCGCCGCGAGCAGGGTCACTATAAATATTATGCAGGAGGTGCCGAAGCCCTCCAGGAGCTTCTGGGTAACGGTAAGCAGCATACTGTCAAAAATCCTTTATTATCACAATGTTGGGCAGGGGGTTTCCCTGCCCTTGTTAAGTTGCTCTTATTGTGCTTTATCAGTCAGCCATCAGCGCAAGGCCATACTTGTCGGCAATAGCCTTGAGGGAGCCGTCGGCAATCATCTCGTCCATGGCCTTGTTTACGCTTTCCCCAAGGTTGGAATCCTTGCGGAAGCCTATGCCGTACTCCTCATATGCAAGCTCGATGCCGTCTACTATCTGAAGGTCGGAATAATCCGTACCCTCTCCTACCATAGCCTTTGCCATCACATAGTCCACTACCGCCGCGTCCGCAGTGCCGGCCTTGACTTCAAGAAGCGCGTCAGCCATCTTGGATACGCCCACGTAATTGCATTCCTTGAGTTCTTCACAATCTGCTACGGCGCTCTCGCCGGAGGAGCCGGCCTCGGCAACTATGTTCGCCTTGGCAAGGGAAGCGAGGTCAGTGTACTTGCCGGAGTTCTCGGCCTTTATAACAGCCACCTGCATGTTTTTGCAGTATGCATTGCTGAAATCTATGCTCTCCTTCAGGTCCTCGCGGATAGTAAAGCCGTTCCAGATACAGTCTATATTTTTGGCCTTAAGCTCCACTTCCTTGGTGTTCCAGTCGATAACGGTAAACTCAGGAGCAACGCCCAGCTTTTCGCAAACGGCCTCGGCAAACTCGGTGTCAAAGCCTATGAGCTTGCCGCTGTCGTCATAATAATTCATGGGAGCATACTCGGTGATGCCTATCACCAGCGTACCCTTGTCCTTTACATAGCTCAGGTCGTCATTTGCCGCTTCCTTCTTTGCACAGCCCGCAAAAAGGCAGGTAACCATCAGCATTGCCATAACAAGTGCAGCGATCTTCTTCATGGTTTTTCTCTCCTTTGTATATCAAAAAAATTTTTTGCGTCCTCTTGCTTTAGCACTATATCACTTTAGCGTGATAAAGTAAAGCATTATTTTTTATTTCTCCCTTATTTTTTCGCAGGCATGGAAAAACCGCCGCAAGTGATATATAATCACTGTGTTTAAAGCTATGGAGGGAGAAGCTATGGAGCAGCGCAAAAAGAACAATCTGACCGACTTACTTATGATACACGGCGCCGTGCTGCTGTTCGGGCTGGCCGGCGTAATAAGCAAGGGCATAACCACCGGCTCCATGATGATAACCTTCGGGCGGGTGTTTTTCTCGTCGATAACGCTTTACATTCTGTGCATGGCCACAAGGACCTCCATAAAGCTCAAAAGTAAGTCCGACTTTATGTGGCTGGTCATAACCGGAGCGGTGCTTGCACTGCACTGGTTCAGTTTTATCGAGTCCGTTCGGGTAGCGAGCGTGGCGATGGGCACCATAACCTTTTCGACCTTCCCTCTGTTCGTTACTTTTATAGAGCCCGTAATGTTCAGGGAAAAGCTAAGGCTGAAAAGCGTCATATGCGCGATCGTCATGCTGATAGGCGTATTCGTGCTGGTTCCCCTGGATGACCTTGCCGGTTTCTCGCCTGCGGGGCTTGCATGGGGTATGCTGTCGGCGCTGACATACGCCCTGCTTTCCCTCATGAACCGCCGCTTCTCAGCCGTCTATCCCGGCAGCGTGGTGTGCTTTTATGAGCAGAGCGCGGCGGCAGTTGTGCTGCTGCCCTTTGTAGCCGTCATGCGTCCTGCCGTCACCGGAATTGATATAACGCTTATCGCCGTATTGGGAGTGTTCTGTACCGCATTCGCTCACTCCCTCTTCGTAAGCAGCCTGCGCCGGGTAAAGGTGCAGACCGCAGGCATCATTGCCGGTATGGAGTCGGTGTATGGCATAATACTGGCGGCGCTGGTACTGAAGATGCCGCCCACCGCGAGGGAGCTCATAGGCGGCGCGATAGTGCTGGGCGTTTCGCTGTATACCACCATTTCAGAAAACAGGGAGGCGTAGCACCTCCCTTTTTTATCAAATCTTTAAATTTTTTTGAATACACTGACGAAACCCGTGCCAAAGCTTTACATATGTGTTAGTATTTGGATATATATTGACGCGGAGGAAGGCGGTACGCTTTATGCGCAGCCGAAATACATTACAAGCAGTGCTGGAAGGCACTCTCATAGGCGCAGCGGGGTTAATACCCGGGGCGAGCGGTGGTATAATGGCCGTTGCTTTCGGCGTATATCAGGAGGCTCTGGACGCCATAATCGGCCTGTTTTCCAATTTTAAAAAGAGCTTCAGCTTCCTGTGGCCTTACGGCTTGGGTGTTGCCATAGGCGTATTCGGCTGTGCCTTTGCGCTGGAGTGGCTGCTGAAAAACTGGAACATGCCCTTCATGTATATGCTCATAGGCATGGTGCTGGGCGGCATTCCTTCTATCATAAAAGAAGCCGGCAAGCCCTTCTCCTTAAAATACGCCGTATGCTCACTGCTGGGCGCCGTGCTTGTGGCGGCAATAGCCATGCTGGACGACAGGCTCACCGGAAGCGCCCCCTGGGAGTACAACTACCTTACGGCGGCCCTGGCCGGCGGAATAATCGCCATAGGCATAGTAATCCCCGGCATCAGCACCTCCTTCATACTGATGTTCATGGGATTATACGAGCCGCTGCTCTCCTCCCTAACGAGGCTTGAACTACCCTATCTCATATGCGCGGGATGCAGCGCGCTCATAGTCGGCGCGCTGTTGGTGGTATTTGTACGCAATATGTTCCGCAGGCACCCCGCCGGTGCGAACTACTGTGTGCTGGGCTTCCTCATAGGCACCACGGCGCTTATCTTTCCCGGATTCGCACCGTTTTTCACGGAGCTGCTGTATCTCATGCTGGCCGCGATAGGTTTCTTCCTTACTACCATGATGAACAGGCGGACCACCTGACGGTTCCGCTCAACATAAATACTTTGATCGGAGGATTATCTTACTGTAATGAAAAGACGACTGCTCTCACTTGCTCTATGCCTTGTAACGCTCCTTTCCCTAACGCCCTCTGTGGCCCACGCTGAGGTCCTGTCCGGCTTTACCAGCAAGGTGGATTACGATAATACCGATCCCAACAGGTACAGCATAGAGATAGACCTTGTGAATCAGGTCATAACCGTATACGACCAGAGCGGCAACGCAGTGTTGCAAAGCCTCTGCACCACCGGCAGCGATAAGACTCCTACCGGCAGCGGCAAGTTCCGGCTAGGCGACCTCAAAGAGCGTTTTGGATACTTCGTAGCTTACGGCGAATACGCCCAGTACTGGACTCAGGTAGTGCGAGGCGTATACATCCATTCCGTAATGTACAAGTCCAAGAAGCTTTCCTCCATGTCCAAATCCGCCTACAAAAACCTGGGCAAGAATGTCTCCCACGGCTGCGTCAGGGTGCTGCCCCACGTCGCCCAGTGGATATACTACAACTGCCCACCGGGAACCCTCTGCAACATAGTAAAGAACAAGGCGGCAGACCCCTACCTTGTAAGCCGGCTCAAGAGCACCATACCCGATTACAGCAGCTACCAGCAGCCATCCGATTCGCGTGCAACCCCTTCCGAGGTGCCCGCTACCGTTAAGCTGAACGATGTTCCCGTCCGTTCCGGCTTCTCCAACAGCAAGGATAAGACTGTAGCCAAGCTCAACTATGGAGACCATGTAGAGCTTTTACAGATAGGCGCCGAATGGTGTAAAGTACGCACCCCCGCAGGCAAGCTGGGCTATGTCAAGACCATGTATCTCACCTGCGACCCTGACAACATACGCACCACCCAATCCTATGCCGCCACAGGCAAGACCTATGTCTACTCCGACGCAAGCCGCTCCTCCGAGACCCTTACCACCATACCCAAGGGTAAAACGGTAAACGTCACCGAGCAGGCCGGCAGCGGCTGGCTGTACGGAAGCTATAACGGCGTATCCGGCTATATGCGCACAAAATACGTAAAGCTCACCGATACGCTGCTCTACCCCAACCCGGACGGCAGCTATCCCGACGGGACCTCCGTCGCCGCCGCGCCTCAATCCCAGACACAGACTCAGACCGGTACGGGATCAGCATCCGCTCCCTCCTCCGGTGCGCGTGTAAAAAGTGGCATCATTGCCAATTTCCGCTCCGGTCCCGGCTCCGAGTACGGCGTTATAGCCGAGCTGGAACCCGGTACCCCTGTAAAGATCATCTCCGTAGCCGGCAACTGGTACTTCTGCGAGGTAAACGGCCTTCAGGGCTACCTGCATCCAAGCTGCGTAGTGGGCTTCTAAAGCCGCTTCCTTTTCACCCCGGTGTTTTTCACCGGGGTTTTATTGTTTTTTGGGGCAGTTTTTTCCAGCGCACAAATTTTAAACCTAAAGTTTCGTATTACTTTACAAAAGCCATTGACTTTTATGTCGAAAGGTGTTTTAATTGTACTCGGCTGTTTAGAATACCTAAACTTCAGGTTTATTTACGCCGCGCGCAGACAAGGAGGCGCATCAAATGGTAAACATCGGCGAAAAAATCAGGCGATACCGACAAAAGCTTGGCCTCACACAGGAGGAGCTGGCCGCCCGCACGGAGCTTTCCAAAGGCTTTATATCCCAGCTTGAGCGGGATCTGACTTCACCCTCCATAGCCACCCTTACCGACATACTTGAAGCGCTGGGCACAAACCTCTCGGAATTTTTTACCGAGGCCAGAACTGAAAAGATAGTCTTCACCTCAGAGGACATGTTTGAAAAAGAAGAGACCGAGGCAGGCTACGTAGTACGTTGGCTGGTACCGAACGCCCAGAAGAACTGCCTTGAGCCTATTATGATAACCCTTGAGCCCGGCGGCTCTACCTATGAGGAAAACCCCCATGAAGGCGAAGAATTCGGATTCGTCCTGCATGGAAACGTAGTACTCCACATTGGCGAAGAAAAGTACCGGGTGCGCAAGGGCGACAGTTTCTGCTTCAAACCTGCCAGCGTACACTGGATACAGAATACCGGCAAGACCGGGGCTCGGCTTATATGGGTAGCCACCCCTCCTTCCTTCTAAATAATTTATCGAGGTAACTGCAAATGAGCAAGCATCTGATAGACCTAAAAAACATAACCAAGACCTACGATGATACCGATGTATTAAAGGATATAAACCTCTACATACGCGACGGCGAGTTTCTTACCCTGCTCGGCCCCTCCGGCTGCGGCAAAACTACCATGCTGCGCCTTATAGCGGGCTTTACCCTGCCCGACAACGGCCAGATACTGGTAGACGGCAAGGACATAAGCGGCGTCCCGCCCTACCGCCGTCAGGTAAATACGGTCTTTCAGAAGTACGCCCTGTTCCCCCATCTCAACGTATTCGACAATATAGCCTTCGGCCTTAAGATACAGAAGCTGCCCAAGGACGAAATAGAGTCCCGCGTAAACGAGATGATGGAGCTCGTGAACCTGGCGGGCTACGGCAGCAGGTACATCGACCAGCTCTCAGGCGGCCAGCAGCAGCGGGTAGCAATCGCGCGTGCGTTGGTAAACCGCCCCCGTGTGCTGCTCCTCGACGAGCCTTTGGGCGCGCTGGACCTCAAGCTCCGCAAGGGCATGCAGATAGAGCTCAAGCGCATGCAGCAGAAGCTGGGCATAACCTTTATCTACGTCACCCATGATCAGGAGGAAGCCCTGACCATGAGCGACACCATAGTCGTCATGAACGAGGGCGTCATACAGCAGATAGGTACCCCCGCCGACATATACAACGAGCCCAAAAACGTATTTGTGGCAAAGTTCATAGGCGAGAGCAACATAATCCCCGGCGTCATGCTGGAAGATTACAGGGTGCGCTTCCACGACATAGACTTTGAGTGCGTTGACGCGGGCTTTGGCTGCAATACCCCGGTGGACGTGGTTGTCCGCCCCGAGGATATAGACATAATGCCCCTCGGCAAGACTGCGTTAAAGGGCATCATAAAGAGCGTTCTGTTCATGGGCGTACACTACGAGTTCCGGATAGAGACGGGCAGCTTCACATGGACTGTACACTCCACCGACTACGTTGCGCCGGATACTGAAATAAGCCTCGAGATAGTTCCCGACGCCATACACATAATGCATAAGAGTCTCAAGCACGACGAGCAGGAGCTGCTCACCGAGGACGAGATAGCAGATGCCGCAGCAGCCGCAGAGGAGGAATAACGCCATGAAGCTCAAGCGTCAGGTATTCTCCTATCCGTACATAGTATGGATGCTTATATTCATACTCGTGCCGATGCTCCTCATCGTGCTCTTCGCCTTCAGGTCTGACGAAGGCCTGACACTCGGCAATATCACCTCCGTGCTTTCAAATGAGATATACATGGAGGTGCTGGGCCGCTCCATATGGATAGCGCTAAAGGCCACGGCCATATGTCTCATACTGGGCTACCCCATAGCCTACATACTTTCCACAATGAACAAGCGCAAGGCGGCGATACTCTACGTGCTTTTCATAGTACCCATGTGGATGAACTTCCTGCTCAGGACATATGCCTGGCAAGTACTCCTTGACAGCAACGGCGTTTTAAACACATTGCTGGAGCTTCTGGGTCTGCCCTCCCAGCAGATACTCTACACCGAGGGCGCCGTGATGCTTGGCACCGTATACAACTTCCTTCCCTTCATGGTGCTGCCCATATACTCCGTGCTGGTAAAGCTGGACCGCTCACTGGTGGAAGCCGCGGCCGACCTCGGCGCAAACCCCATCACCTGCTTTATCAAGGTGGTACTTCCCCAGTCGGTACCCGGCATAATATCCGGAATAACCATGGTGTTCATTCCCGCAATAACCACATTCGCCATTTCCCGCCTGCTGGGCGGCGGCAAATTCCTGCTCTACGGCGATCTCATAGAGAACCAGTTCATAACTCTGGGCCAGTCCGCATGGCCCGTAGGCAGCGCGCTCAGCTTTATTCTGCTTATTCTGGTACTTCTCTCCATGGCGGTCATGCGCCGTGCGGAGCGTGATTCCGGCGATGAAGGAGGTATGCTCTGGTGAAAAAGCTCAGAAACTTTTTTCGCGGCACTTACCTTGGGCTAATGCTGATATTCCTGTACGCTCCCATCCTTGTGCTGATGGTGTTTTCCTTCAACGGCAGCAAGTCCATGGCGCGCTGGACCGGCTTCTCCTTCAAATGGTATGAGGCGCTGATGCACGACTCCACCATTATGAACGCCCTCATCGTTACTCTCTCTGTCGCCGTGATATCCGCACTTGTGGCCACCTTCATAGGCACCTTTGCCGCAATAGGCATACATTCCATGAAGAAGCGGCCGAGGGCTGTGGTGGAGAATATATCACGCCTTCCAATGGTCAACCCGGACCTGGTCACAGGTATCAGCTTCATGATGCTCTTTGCGGCAATGGGTATAAAGGGCAGCTATACGAGGATGCTCATAGCCCACATCACCTTCAATATCCCTTATGTGATATTCTCCGTGATGCCCAAGCTGCGCCAAAGCTCCAATCTGCTCTACGAAGCGGCCATGGACCTTGGCTGCACCCCCATAATGGCCATACTCAAGGTAGTTATACCCGACATAATGCCCGGCATAGTATCAGGCTTCGTTCTGGCCTTCACCCTGAGCCTTGATGACTTCGTGGTGAGTTGGTTCGCAACAGACGGCATACAGAATCTTTCCATCTACATCTACGGCATTGCCCGTCGCGGCATAAGCCCCAAGATAAACGCCCTCTGTACCATAATGTTCGTAGTCGTCGTAGCCCTTCTGGTATTCATAAACCTCAAGAGCATAAACGAGGAGCGGGCCGCGGAGACCCAGCGCAAAAAGCTCAGTATCACGCGGTAATAATACCAACAACAGATTTTAAATAAAGGAGATAATACAGTAAATGAAAAAGATAGCCTTTCTGCTGATGATCGTCATGGCTATAAGCCTCTTCGCCGGCTGCGCAAGGAGCGCGGATACCGTAACTCTGAACGTCCTCAACTGGGGCGATTACATCGACGAAGAACTCATCACCCGCTTTGAAGATGAGACCGGCATAAAGATCAACTATACTACCCTCGCCAACAATGAGGAGATGCTTGTAAAGCTCCAGCAGGAAGACTGCATTTACGACCTTTGCTTCCCCTCCGACTATATAATCGAAAAGCTTATCGGCATGGACCTGCTCCACGAGATAAACAAGGACAACATACCCAACCTAAAGAACATCGATCCCCGCTTCATGGATCTCGACTTCGATCCCGACAACAAGTACAGCATTCCATACATGTGGGGCACCGTAGGCATACTCTACAACACCACCATGGTTGACGATCCCGTTAACAGCTGGGATATACTCTGGAACGAGAAATACTCCGGCCAGATACTGATGTACAACAGCATACGCGATACCATAGGCATCACCCTCATGAAGCTGGGTTACTCCATAAACACCCGCAATGAGGCTGACATCGCGGCTGCCGAGGAGGCGCTCATCGAACAAAAGCCGCTGGTTCAGGCCTACCTTGGGGATGAGATCAAGGATCGCATGATAGGCGGCGGCGCAGCGCTGGCAGTAGTTTACAGCGGAGACGCCATGTGGTGCATGGACGCCGAGGACGGCAACCCCGATCTGGCTTACGCCTGCCCCGACAGCGGCACCAACCTCTGGTTCGATAATATCATAATCCCTAAGTCCAGCAAGCACACCGCGGAAGCCGAGCGATTCATCGACTTCCTCTGTGAGCCCGATGTAGCCGCACAGAACGCCGAATACATCGGCTACTCTACCCCCAACAGCGCCGCTCTTGAGCTGATGGGCGCCGGCTACATAGATAATCCCACATACAATCCGGATCCTGCCTACCTCGAAAAATGCGAGATATTCCACGACCTGGGCGACTTTATAAACGTCTACAACAACGCATGGATGAGGATAATTTCCAAGTAAATGGCAGCAACAAAGCCCCCTCCGTACTGATTCGGAAGGGGGCTTTTATAATGCCCGCGGTTTTACCTGATAGCCGCCGCCCTGTAAAATGCCATGAGCGACGCAGAGAGCAGAACGCCGCCTGCTATGTCGGTCATCCAATGCACGCCGGATACCAGGCGTCCCGCTATCGTTACAGCCATTACCGCCGTACAGAGCATCACAGTCGTTTTGCGCAGCGCTTCGGATTTTATGCGCCTTTTGAACTGCCATATGGCGGAGGACATTATGCAGCAGGTAAGCATGGTATGGGAGGACGGGAAGGAAGGCTCAAGACCTGCGCCCATGTCTATTGGACGATAGTTTACGACTGCCTTTTCAAACAGCACATACACTATTCCCAAGGCTATATACAGCCCTGCCAGGGCATATATATCCCGATCCACCCTGCTCAGGCTCCTGCGCTTTATCAGCTGCCAAAGGCCAAACAGGCTGAAGCCGCATGCCACGGCTATGGCTGCCATGCCCAGCGCCCCGGTTATGTCGTACCATGTCATATTCACGCCAGTCAGCCGGTGGAACGCGCCGTTAAGCGTTGCGAAGCCCACCTCCGACCCCTGCGGGCCTATTGGCTGCACGTCTATTATCTTAAGCGCTGCTATCAGCAGCAGGAACAGCACCATAAGCACTGTGCCGCTTATCAGCTTTGCCCTTTTGATCTTCTTGCTTCTATTGCTCATATCTATGGCCTCCCGTGGTTTATTCTGGTACTTCGATACTTAATTTATTATGTTATATTCGCTACGGCTTGCATATGTCTTCGCCCGCCTCCAGCCGCGCGGCTATGTCATCGAGATCCAACTCCCTGTACATGCTTATCTCGCTATAATTGCGCCACGGGGTCATGTCCGTCCTTATGGAGCTCATGTTCGCCAGCTCGAGGCAGCTTAGGCCGCTCTGCCCCTCTTGGTTGCACAGTACGCAGCAGCCCTTCTTTAGCCATAACAGCGCATACGGGCTTATCCGCAGCCGCCGCGCCAGCCCGTCCATGTGGTCTTTATCCGAATACGTAACCTGCCGCCGCTGTTCTATGGCTACGCTAAGCCGGTCTATATTCTCTATCATTTGATCGTCCTGGCATTTCATTGCGCCATCTTCCGGCAGAGTCAGCGCAGCCAGCTGCATTCCGACTATGCCTTTAAGCTTTTCCAGCAATACCGCCGTCCGCTTATCTGATAAGAAATTTGCCGAGCGCAGAGCCCAGATGAGGCATTTAAGCTCATCCCTTGAAAGCTCTCCTCTGGCAAGATAGTACCCCGTACCGGTGTGTTTTATGTCGGCGCCATACTGTATGAGCGCGTCTATGTCCCGGTAAATGCCCTTGCGTTCAGCCGTAATGCCCCGCCTTTGCAGCTCCTCCAGCAGCTCAGGCACAGTCATCCTGTGCCGCTCGTCCGTCATTTCCCGGAAAATATCCAACAAATAAAGTGGTTTGAGCTTTGTATTCGCCATATCATACCCCTTACGCCAGCCGCGAAAGCATATTTACTATCAGCTCGCATACTGCCAGTATGCATACGCATATATCCACCATCATGGCGGTAAAGGCCTTGCCGCGCTTCTTCTTGGCCCGCTCCCGTGCCTTTATGTCGAAGTACCACACCAGCGCTATAAGCGTCCCCGTGGTGCCTGCGAGAAACGGCGTGAACCAGGGCAGCGCCGCCGCGATGCCCAGATGCAGCAGTGCGCCGTCCAGCAGCAGAAACAGCCCTATCCCGCCGAAAACATAAGCAATAATTCCCATTTACCCTCCTTGCGCCCAATAGATTATACCATAAATGGTACTTGTAGGAAATACGAAAAGACACGCCATCATCGTTTTACCGAAAATGACGTGTCTGCCTGTTTATCGCGTTATAGTGCCACCGCAAAGTCGGTGGCATCAGGAAAAGCCCTTACGCCTTCATCACCTCGGCAACCGCCACGGATACCGCCACGGTGGCGCCCACCATGGGGTTGTTGCCCATGCCGATAAGGCCCATCATTTCAACGTGGGCGGGCACGGAGGAGCTGCCTGCAAACTGGGCGTCGGAATGCATACGGCCCATGGTGTCGGTCATGCCGTAGGAGGAGGGGCCGGCAGCCATGTTGTCGGGGTGCAGGGTACGGCCAGTGCCGCCGCCGGAAGCAACGGAAAAGTACTTTTTGCCGTTCTCGACGCACCACTTCTTGTAGGTGCCTGCGACCGGATGCTGGAAGCGGGTGGGGTTGGTGGAGTTGCCCGTAATGGAAACATCCACGCTCTCATGGCGCATTATGGCCACGCCCTCGTTTACGTCGTCAGCGCCATAGCAGCGCACGTTGGCACGCTCGCCCTTACTGTAGGCGGTGGTCTTGGTGACAGTCAGCTCGCCGGTGTACTGATTGTACTCGGTCTCGCAGTGAGTGAAGCCGTTGATACGGGAGATGATCTGTGCAGCGTCCTTGCCGAGACCGTTCAGGATGACCTGAAGTGGCTCCTTGCGGACCTTGTTTGCGGTGCGGGCTATGCCGATAGCGCCCTCAGCTGCGGCAAAGCTCTCATGGCCTGCCAGGAAGGCGAAGCACTTGGTGCCTTCGCTCAGCAGCATGGCTCCAAGATTGCCGTGGCCAATACCGACCTTGCGCTGATCTGCTACGGAACCGGGAATGCAGAAGGTCTGGAGGCCTTCGCCTATGCACTCGGAAGCTTCGGCGGCAGTCTTTACGTTTTTCTTTACGGCGATGGCTGCGCCAAGGGTGTAGGCCCATACGGCGTTCTCAAAAGCGATGGGCTGTATTCCCAGCACTATGCTGCGCACGTCTATGCCCTTGGACTTGAGCAGCTCGTCCGCCTCTTCAAGTGATTTGAGACCATACTGCGCCAGTACGGGGTTGATCTGATCTATTCTTCTTTCGTAACCTTCAAAAGTTGCCATTATCGCGCCCTCCTTATTCCTTGCGGGGGTCGATCACCTTAGCGGCCTCAGCAAAGCGACCGTAGGTGCCGATGTTCTTCTCGTATGCTTCCTTGGGGTCCATGCCCTTCTTGATGGCTTCCATCATCTTGCCAAGGTGTACAAACTTATAGCCGATGATCTGGTCATCCTCGTCCAGAGCTATGCCAAGTACGTAACCTTCCGCCATCTCCAGATAGCGGGGACCCTTCTTCAGGGTGCCGTACATGGTGCCTACCTGGCTGCGGAGGCCCTTGCCCAGATCCTCAAGACCGGCACCAATTGCCAGGCCGTCATCGGAGAAGGCGCTCTGACTGCGGCCATATACAATCTGAAGGAACAGTTCCCTCATAGCGGTGTTTATAGCATCACATACCAGGTCGGTGTTCAGCGCCTCCAGAATGGTCTTGCCGGGGAGTATCTCAGCTGCCATAGCGGCGCTGTGGGTCATGCCGGAGCAGCCGATGGTCTCCACCAATGCTTCCTGAATGACGCCGCCCTTTATGTTGAGGGAAAGCTTGCAGGCTCCCTGCTGAGGCGCGCACCAGCCCACACCGTGGGTGAAGCCGCTTATGTCTTTAATCTCCTTAGCCTTGACCCATTTGCCCTCTTCGGGTATGGGGGCAGGATCATGCTTTGCGCCCTTTGCAACGCAATACATCTCTTCCACTTCGCGTGAATACTGCATGAAATATCCTCCTTGAATATTAGCTGCCCGATGAGTTGATACACCGGGACATTCTTTCCTGATTATGATTTTATCACGGAGCGCGATGCCATTACAACCCGAACGGCAAAAAACACCCAATAATTAATAGGCTCCACTATACTCTTCGCAATAACCTATCTTAATATCACAGCACATAGCACAGGGGTATAACGAGGAATATGGCGGGTACAAAGTCCATCACCTTTATCTTCGTAACGCCTATCATATTCAAGCCCAGTGCGAATATCAGCATACTCCCCACGCAGGTCATCTCCGCCACCACGGCATCCGTCAGCACGGGCGCAAGCAGCCCCGCGAGCAGCGTTATGGCTCCCTGGTATACGAACACGCTGGCAGCCGACAGGCCAACTCCTATCCCAAGGCTTGCGGTAAGAACTATGGCGGAAATGCCGTCCAGAAGCGACTTTGTAAAGAGCATATCGTGACTGCCGGTGAGGCCGCTTTGCAGGCTGCCCACCACCGCCATCGCGCCTACGCAGTATATGAGGCTGGCGGTAACGAAGCCTGCTGAAAGGCCGCTTCCGCCCCTTGCGAGCTTTTCCTCGAGGAGCCTGCCCAAGCGCTCCATTCCGCCGTTTAGGTCAAGCGCCGTTCCTATGGCGCCGCCCGCCGCCATGGCGATTATCATGGCGATGGTCTTTTCCCCCTCCAGCGCGCCGGATATGCCTATATAAATGACGCAGAGCCCTATGCCCTTCATCACCGCGTCCGTCACCCTATCCGGTATGCCGCGCCTGAGAAGCAGCCCCGCAGCGCAGCCCAATACTATGGCCCCGGCATTGACTATGGTTCCCAGCATATCCTTCTCCTTTATTTAAACAGAATTATTTTTATCATACCGATTGATTATACCAATAGTCGGAACAAATTAAAATGACAAAGTTGCGGCTTTTTGCTGATATAATTACTGGTATAATTAACAAATGCCGCGATTGATATAGCGGCACCCATCATGCTATAATTTATATGTAATATGTTGTCGATTCGGGGAGCTTAAACATATATGTCAAGACGCCGTTTTAAACGAGCAAAGCGCAGAAGGCGCAGGCGCAGCCTCAGCGCCTCGGTATGGGGCCCCATACTCAAGCTTTTAGCAGTAATACTGGTCTTTTTGGCGTTGCTTTACGCTATATTTTATGTGGTCATACCCAAGGCGGCAGACTTCATGGGCTGGGATTACAGACCCCCATTTGCCCCCGAGCCTACCCCCGCCCCTACGCCAATACCCACGCCTACCCCCAACCCAATGAGTCTGTACGACTTCACCGGCAGCTCTCAGGAGCTGGTTTTTGACGGCTCATCGAGCTATAAGTGGTTTACCGACCCATACTTTTACAACGAAAAGATGGTAATCTCCGCGGGCAAGCTGGATTCCTCCGGCAAAAACGTGGTGTTCAGGGATATGTTCTTCTTCCACCCAAGCACCCGCATAAGCGAAAAGATTAACCTTACGCCCCAGAACGACCACTTCCTGTTCCCCAAATTCAACGATAAGTGGCTGGTATATCTGGACGGAAGCCTGACCGGCGGCGGCGCCATCATGGCGGTCGATCTTACCGCCTCCCCTCTGAAGGCAGTAAAGGTCAAGGACATATACTCCGGCCAGCCTGAGCCCTTCCTGTCGGGCAATTATGTGGCCTTCACCGACCGCACCGGCACCAATAAGGACAAGCTGTTCGTATACGACCTGACCACCATGGAATCCACCGTAGTGGCCATGTTCTCGAGCTCGGTATATGGCCAGAGCAAGCCCTTTTTGTCAAACGACACGCTGATATGGGCGGATTCCGCCACCTCCGACGGCAACTCGGACACCAGCGTGATACGCTACATAAACCTCAATGAATCCTCAATAAAGTCCATCAAGCCCGGCACCTTCGTGCATGACCCGGAATACAACGGCAGATACATTGCCTGGCTAACCGAGCTTCACGGGCGGGACACCGCCCTTTATGCGGCGGACGGCCTCTCCGGCACACCCACTGAGGTGGACCGCTGCGTGGTCGAGTTCGGGCTGGGCAGCCATTTTATAGCCTATTCCCGCACAAATACCGATACGGATTCCAGCAGCATATTGGTATTTTCCTTTGCGGAGGGCAAGATATACCGGGTAACTCAGGAGTATGAATCCGCGTTGCTACTGGGCGTGTCCGATGACTATGTGGTCTGGATGGACGTCACCTCCCGCGAGCGTGACATAGTAAAATTCACTAAAATACCCTGATAATAAGATCCAAGGAGCATAATATGGCAAAAGCGAAGGGCAGCGTATTTTTCTGCGGGGAATGCGGCTACGAAAGCACCAAGTGGCTGGGTAAATGCCCCGCCTGCGGCAGCTGGAACACCATGCTGGAGCAAAAGAAGATATCCTCCGTTCCCTCCATAAACAACCTCACCTACGCCCACGCCATACCCTTAGCCGATGTCACCACTACCGCCTCCGGCCGCGTGTCCTCAGGCATAGGAGAACTTGACAGAGTTCTCGGCGGCGGCATAGTACCCGGCAGCGTCACCCTTTTGGGCGGCGATCCCGGCATAGGCAAGTCTACCCTCCTCATGCAGACAGCCGCAGAGCTTACGAAGCAGGGCACAGTATTATACGTCACCGGCGAGGAATCCGCGTCCCAGCTAAAGCTTCGGGCGGAGCGTCTCGGCGTGGGCGGAGATATGCTCATACTGGCCGAAAACGACCTTTCCGCCATCGAGAGCGAGGTAGACCGGATAAAGCCCGCCTACGTAATGATAGACAGCATACAGACTATGTACTCGGCGGACTGCTCCGGTACAAACGGCAGCATATCCCAGATACGGGAAGCCACCTCCCTCATCACCCGCATGGCAAAGCGCACCGGCGCGGCCACATTTATCGTAGGCCACGTGACTAAGGACGGCGCCATAGCAGGTCCCCGCATACTCGAGCATATGGTTGATACGGTGCTTTATTTTGAAGGCGACAGGCAGGATTCCTTCCGCCTGCTGCGCTCGGTAAAAAATCGATTTGGCAGCACTGACGAGATAGGCGTCTTTGAGATGCGCTCCACCGGCATGGCGGAGATATCCGACCCCTCCACGCTGTTCATAACCGGCACGGATCTTCCCGGCTGTGCAGTTACCTGCGCCATGGAAGGCACCCGCCCCATGATGGTTGAGGTGCAGGCGCTGCTTTCTACATCTCCCTTCTCCAACCCCCGCCGCATGGCTGCGGGTCTGGACAACAACCGCCTCGTGCTGCTGCTGGCAGTGCTGGAAAAGAAGGCTGGCCTGAGGTTCTACGACAAGGACGTTTACACTAACGTAGTAGGCGGCATACGTCTTGACGAGCGTGCCTGCGACCTTGCCGTAGCCATGTGTATAGCAGGTGCAGGCGCAGACATCGCCCTTCCGCCCCGTACCGCCATTCTTGGGGAGCTTTCGCTTACAGGCGAAGTCCGCCCCGTAAACCGGTTGGACAAGCGCATACAGGAGTGCGCCCGGCTTGGCTTCTCCCACATAGTCGTCCCCAATAGCGACACCCTTCCCAAGGTAGACGGCCTGAATTATACCCGTGTAAAGAATATACGCGAAGCGCTGTGCATATTGGGCATTTAGCTTTTGGGGTTGAATTATCCCGCCAAAAATGCTATCATAATAAGACAGGCGCCCGTAGCTCACTTGGATAGAGCGTATGCCTCCGGAGCATAAGGCAGCGCGTTCGAATCGCGCCGGGCGCGCCAACATCGCCGCGAGTTTTACTCAGCTTGCGGCGATTTTTTTACGAAGCTCAGCCTTTACCCGCCCTGCCGCCGCTTCCCGCCGCAGCGGTAAATATGCGCCTTCACAATAATAAGAAGCCCCCGACCATTCGGTAGGGGGCTTGAGACTGTCGAAAAACCCAGGGGTTGATAAGGGGCCGCAGCCCCTTATGGC